>Ga0209799_1000147_pt1 | contig 12651 bp, 11 predicted proteins | sample PanSoiPlo36MoBio_FD_188324 | JGI IMG/M metagenome (GOLD analysis project Ga0209799, IMG submission 188324) | Tropical forest soil microbial communities from Panama analyzed to predict greenhouse gas emissions - Panama Soil Plot 36 MoBio (SPAdes)... | ecosystem: Environmental > Terrestrial > Soil...
GCGGCAGAACACGACGCTGAGGTCCCAGCTCGAAGCGATCGCCACCGACCTCCAGCATCTCCAGCAGTCCTGCTCGCGGCTGGTTCCAGCCGGTGTGCTGCAGCACCTGATCGCCGACGGCGTGAAGTCGGGGATCGAGGCGGCGGCCCCCGAGCGCAAAGTGGTGACCGTTCTGTTCGCCGATCTCGTCGGTTCCACCGCGATGAGCGACCGGCTCGAGCCGGCCGTCCTGGCGCGTGTGCTAAACGGCTACTTTCAGCGCATGAGCGATGCCATTCACGAGCACCGCGGGCATGTCGCCCACTTCCTGGGCGACGGCATCGTCGCTTATTTCGGAGCGCTGCAACCCAATCCGTGGCAGTGCAACGATGCCGTGCGCGCGGCCCTCGCGATGCGTGCGGCAATCCGCGAATACAATGTCGAGCTAGGGCGGGAAGGGCTGCCGCCCCTTGCTCTGGGGATCGGCATTGACCGCGGTTTGGGGCTCGTCGGACTGGTGGGCTCGCGCGAGCGGATGGAGTACGACTTCGTCGGACGCACCGTGAACGTGGCCGCGCGCGTGCAGACGCTCACGCGAATCCATCAGGCGGATATCCTCGTAACCGAGGCGCTAAGGGCCGAGCTCGACACGCGCTTCGTGCTCATGCCCATGCCCGCCGAATTCGTAAAAGGGATCGCCGAGCCCGTGGTAACCCACGCCGTGCGTGAAGGACCATCGGCTGCGGCTCCATCGGCTGAGGAGGCCATTTTTCCCGCCCAACTTCGACTGAGCTTTGGCTCGACTAGATCTTCGTATTTCTTCGGCGTTTGTTCCTTAGGTAACAAATTCGAGTTGTATAAGATCCCTTGCAGCGAAGTGTAAACCAGCACCGTTTCCCCCGCGAGAATCTCCATTTCCTTCGTCACCCAGGGAAATAGGCTCGAATAGTCGACTCGCTCCAACAGCCCTTCGTTATGGAGCTCTGCTTGAGTCGCCGGCGGGCCCAGGTGGACGTCGGTGGATGATCTTCTGCCCGCTTTGGCTTCGGTGATGATTCGGGCGGCCATCGCCGGCATGCTCGGTCCCGCCGTAAAATTGATCCGCGCATTCAGTCCGAACTTTTTGTTGAAAGCCGCTTGAAGCTCCGAGAAGGCTTGCCGGCCCCCAAAGGTGCTTGGGCCGGCAGTGAATGCGATCTCCGGTTCTTTTTTTGCCCCGCCGATAAGTTCCTTCAATACCTGCGCCTGTGCTCCGTTCGGATTTGCCCAAACAACGACCACCACCGCCACCGACCAACTCGCGTTGATCAGTGTTTGTCGCGCCATTTGTCTATTTTCCTTTTTTCGAAATCGGGATTCCCTTGAATCGCCGGGTTTTCGCCCCATCGCACAATGCATTGTCGCCTGTGACTTTATGCCAACGCGAGATTGTATTGCCGGCCTCGTCGCTTGGCAAGGCACATCTACGCTGGTATGAGATCGGGTTGACTTCCCCATCCCATACCTGAAAAACTATGTCGAGCGTATCGATGCTGGCGTGATTCGCTTTCCCTTCCGCGGCCACTTGGCGGCGCTACCAAGAGTCCGTCTCGGGGAAGTCTTTTACAACAATCGATTTGGCGCGATTATGGAAGTGTGAAGCTTATGAAAACCTCACTGTTAGGAATGGTCGGAATTGTATCCGTCACGCTCGCTCTTAGCGGTTGTTCGACCGCTACTACTCCAATCGTCAGTGAATGGCGCAACCCGGCTTACGCCTCGGGTCCCTTCAAGCGAATCATGGTCGGAGGCCCAAGCGGACAAACTAGTGTGCGGCGCAACTTCGAAGATGAATTCGTGGTTCAGCTTCGGGCAGTAGGCGTCGACGCCATGCCGAGCTATCAGTACCTTTCTGAGGACGAGATCGATGAAAACAAGCTCAAAGAGGCCGCGGAAAAGGCTCGCGCCAATGGGGTGCTGTTTGTGCGATCGGTAAAGACAGAACAGAAGACCAACTACGGCACGGCATTTCCGAATGTTTCTTTCGGTATCGCCGGCCCGAATGTCGGAGCCGCCTGGTCTGGGCTCCCCGTTGCCAGCGGTCCTTACCGTTACACCGAGTATACTTTGGATACCGCGCTGTACGACGGGGCCAAGAACGAACTGGTCTGGAGCGGCACCACCAGGACGGCCGAGCCGGAGAATGTGCAAACGGCGATCAAGTCCTATGTCGAAGCGGTCATAAAAGCGCTCGACGCGCAAAATCTGCTTCCCGGGCCACAGTGAGCGAGCGTGCTGCTCGTCGAGGGAAGTACCGTTGACTATCAAGTTTCAATGGACCAAAAACGCGAACGCCGATTGATTCACCTCGGATTCCGCAGTTGATCTTACGGTGCCTGTGCTAGGCGAGTCTTGAGCCACGCGTTTGCACGCGCCATCGAATTAGGCGGAAAAATCGGTCTGACAGCTAGCGGTTGAGAGGGTCTGGTGCCGGATGGCGGAAGATTTTGATCCCTGCCGTTCTTTCGATGTAGCGCCCGAAGCGAAATTTCGATTCAACATCATCTATAGGCACACCACCGGGTTTCTCGCGTAGCGGCTCGACTTCGAGAACCGTAAAGGTGTGACCGGGCTCCAATACGATTTTTTCGAACTGGCTATGCAGTCCCTCGAGAGAGTCGACCTCAAAGACGCGTTCGATGCCCACAGCCCTCGCGATCGCCGCATAATCGTTGCGCTTCGCATTGGCGAGGGGAACGGCGCCGGTGGCGTTGTAGACGCGGTTGGAAATCAGGAAATGCTTTAGGTTGGGCAGATCGAGATCGCGCTCGACCATTAGCATGCCCGGATTCATTACAAAAGCTCCGTCGCCCATGAATACCCACACCGGGAGCTTCGGCGCCCCCATGGCGATGCCGGCGCCGAACATCGAAATCATGCTCATCGATGCGCCGAGGTAAAAAGCCCGGTCCATATCGTGCGTGGTTCTCCACCACGTGCCGGAGGTGACGCCCGCGGAGGTGATCACCACCCCGTCTCCTTGGCGACTGGCGAGATACTTGAAGCAATCTCGTAGGTCCAACCTTGTCTCCTAGGCTTCGCCGAGCAACACGGCTTCGCTAAATATCACCACCTCGGGACGGTTCATCGCCTGACAGTGCTTGAAAGCAGCCGGGATGCGCCCGATGGTCTTTCTCTCCTCCACGAGCAGAAACGGCAGGCTGATCGAATCCAAGAGCTTGGTGAGGTAGAGACCGTTCGAGATGTGATGCGGCCGTGGATCGCCGATCACGCCGCGCAAGGTGGCGAAGATAAAAAGCGGAATGTGGTAGCTGTAGTTGATTTTGGTGATCGCGTAGACGCAGGTCATCAATCCCGAGGCTCCCATAAGAGCCAGAGAAGGGATGCCGCCGAAGTAAGCGCCGGAACATAGACCGATCGCGGACTCCTCACGGTTGACCGGCACGTGCTTAAAACGCTCGTCCGTGTCGATGGCATGAATCAACGGAGCGATCCAGTCGTCGGGGAGGCTCGCCACGAGCTTGATCCCGCTCTGAACGAGCTGCTCGACGATCAATGAAGTCGCTTCTTTTTGCCTATCACTCACGATTCGGCTCCCCGGCCGCGAGTCCCAGCGTTATCATCGCGATGACTGAGCTGTCAAACAGGTAGCCTAGATTGCCGTCCCAGAGTATGCGCCCTACCGCGAACTCACGCTTTGAGGGAAAGATGGTTGGCAACCCGTATGCGAGAGAAGCTAGAGTACCGTTTGATGAGGCGACCTGGACTTCTTTTCACGGAAGATTCCAAACAGCACGCAGCTGGAAGTTTATTTCAAAATCTCTTTGAGTTGTTTGATCAAGGCGGGCTCGAGTTTAAAAAAAGACTTCACCTCTTGCTCAATCTCTTCACCATCCAGGGGATCGAGATTCAGATTGGCTCTTTGCGCGTCGGCAAGAAACTCCGGATCCTTCATAGTGTTTGAAAAAGCTTTCCTCAGTATTTTAACCCGGTCCTTCGGCGTACCGGGCGGCATTACGTAGGGCCGATTGAGCACTCCGTTTACCCGCGCTAATGCCTGGATCATTTTCTTAGCATCGTCAGTTTTCGCCAGTTCATAGGCCCAGGGAACGTTGGGGACTTCCGGGTGCGGCCGTAAAGCGGCCTGGATTACAATCACGAGTTCCCCTTTGTCCATCTCATTACGCCAGGTCGCCTTGAACGACTCGATGGAGTTACAGGCGCCAAGCACCTCGCCTGCGTTGAAAGCCAGGCGAACAGGAGCGGTGCCCTTGTACCCTGAAACCAACTGGAGGGGCAGCCCCAAGACTACTTTAAGAAGCTTCGGAATGTCGTCTGTGCCGCCACCCGGAGCGACCCCGCCAAGTTTAATTACCGTGCCGGACGCTTTCCATTGTTCGACGCTGGTAATGCCGGTTGACTTCGCCAAGCCGATTACAAAATTGTCCTGACCGGGCACGCCGAGGTGTTCAAATTTCAGAGCATCGAACTCGATGCCTGGCAGTCCGAGCATCTGTTGTAAAAACAAGCCGCCGACAAAAGTGCCAACCGAGAGGCCATCAGGCCGCGACGCCTTATAGACGTAGTTGGCCGCAACCAAACCGGCCGCGCCCGGCATATTGTCGACCAACATCGTGGGATTGCCGGGAACATGCTTCCCGATGTGCCGTGTAATAGCGCGTGAATAGGTATCGAAGCCACCGCCGGGCGGTGCGCCGACGATGAACCGAACGGTCTTTCCTTTATAGAACGAGTCCTGGGCGAAAGCGGATGGGACCAGGAGACTTGGGAACAATGCCGCCATCAGCAACGAACGCGAACGGGTCCAAAGCATAATGGCCTCCCTAGGATTTTGAAGTTTTTGCTTTCTAGTCTCTCGTCACCAAGAACGACAAACGCTTTTAGATGCGACGCCAATTAGATCAGGTTTCATTATTCGCAACAACCTTTTTTTCACTCCATCCGTCTTTGCGTTATGCTCTACCAAGGGACTGAGAACCACCGCCTTAAAGGCGGTGGGTTCCTTCCCGTCTAAAGACGGCTCAAGGGCGATATAAATTCGATGAACGCTCACACAGTTGCTCGCCACCTTAAGCTGACGCCCCGCGCAAACTCATCCCAAGTATCGCGACCCTCCCCGGCTCTATCACTACCGACAAACTTTAGTCATCGATCTTCGCTTCATCGGCTCCGTAAACCCCCCGCTTCAGCTGGGGGAGCACGCGGATCATCAACCTTGAAGGCTTCGCCTAAAGGCGAGGGATTTTCTCCCATTCCCAGAAGGAGACATTAAACTGCTGAAACGATTGAAACGCTGGAACAAGCTTAATCTTCCAATTCTCCTCACTTGACAGGGGTTTTGTGCCGCGAATAGACTGACGTCAGTCAAGAATCAATGAGAGGAGGACGACACGCCATGAGTGTGATTGATGCCGATGGACATATCATTGAGCCGGAAGGCATGTTTGATCATCTACCCGAAGAGTTTCATCTGCGACGTCCGATCCCAGTCCGCTTACCGGTGGACACGGTCCGAGGTGACTTTAACGGCTGTTGGCTCATCGAGGGAAAAAGCGTTCCTAATATTGGCAGCCGTGGACGCACCACGGCGTCGCTTTCGTGGACAGAGCGGTCAAGAAAGATCGATGTGTCCCTCGGGTCGCAGACTCTGGAAGACATGGAAGCCCGGCTGTCCGACCTGGATCGGTTCCATATCGATTGTCAGATCGTCTTTCCCACAATGTTTCTCGCCGCTATAGCCGAAGATGTGAAACTCGAAGGCGCGTTGTTTCACGCCTACAACACCTACGTTGGTCAGGCCTGCGCCAAGTCAAAAGGCCGGGTCAGGTGGGTAGCGCTGCTGCCGTTTCGCGACCCGGAGGCTGCCGTGAAGGAGATGCGATTGGCAAGCGATTTGGGCGCTTCGGGTATTTTTACCATGGGCATGGTGTGGGAGCGGAATTTGGCTGATCCGCAGTTCTTTCCGATCTATGAGGAAGCCGCTGGACTTGACCTCCCCCTTTGCGTTCATCTCGGTTGGGGCTCGCCGCAAGTCACCCAGCTCTTTTCGGATTCCCATGCGTTCTTTTGTTCGGCCATTGTTCCCGTGATGTGGGGCTTCATGTACACCATGGGCGCGGGCCTGCTGACTCGTTTTCCCAAGCTCCGACTGGGTTTTCTGGAGACCGGCTCCGCATGGGTTCCCTACGCGATGCAGCAGATTAGGCGACGGGTTGAGCCGCCCAGCGTACTTTTCACTCAAGGGCAGCGGCGGCCCGTCGACAATGCGATTGACCGGCGCTACTACCGCGACCCGGAGGAGTTCTTCCGTTCGGGGCGGGCGTTCGTGAACTGCGAAGGAGACGAGGATTTTGATTATCTCTTGAAGCATGTCGGAGAGGATGGCCTCATGTGCTCGTCTGACTTCCCTCACGGCGATCCCTCCGCGGAAGAGAACTACGTCAGTCGCTGGCGCGAGAGGAGCGATATGCCGGAACGAGTCAAGGAGAAGATCCTTGGCAAAAACGCCCAACGGTTCTTTCGTATCTAGCGGAAAAGGCTGTCGGAGGTTTCGGAAATGAAAAAGACCAAACGAAGCCCGCCTGAGCGGTGGAGCAACGGATGAAGTGGTTGTCCCCTGAATGAAATTCCCTGACGTTTTCGTTCTTATTCCTCGTCCGCTTCTCCCCCCGTCCCGCTTTCCATCATCTCATCGAAATCTTCTGGGAGTTCCTCGCCGGTTTCGTCTGCCATACTTTTTCCCATCTCTTTGGCCCAGCGGGCCACCGCCTTGGGATCGTCCATGTCCCCCAACTTGCTCGGATCGGCAAGGTCTTCAAACGATGACTCCCTGGAGCGCACTCGTGCCACTCGAGAAATGAGCTTGCGAAGTTTCCTCCCGCCGCAGCGCGTGCATTCGGGTTCGCCCGAATCGGCAACAACTCCCACGAGAAACGAAAAAGGCTTCTTACAGTCGAGACACAGGTACTCGTAGATTGGCATATTCAATCCCTCCGGCGCGTTTCGTTGCCCGAGCCGTGAATCATTGTACTATTGCGGCGCTGTATAGCAATGGTTAGAGTACCAAGGGCTGGAGGTCGTTTTCGCGGGCTCTGCGTTTCGGCACAACTTTATGCAAACGATTCTACGAGCGGTCAGCAAAGGACTATCTAAAAATCCGTAGTCAGTGCAGAATCGACGATGTTCATCAGTTGTTTGGTAGAAATCCAAGTGGAGGCTACAAGTCGTGCGCGGTAGAGATTTTAGCCCTAATTTGTGGGTGGTGGGTTTAGCCGTGATAGGGCTGCTGATACCACAGTATCTTGGTGCAACCGCGATCGCCCTTATCAGGACACCAGACGAGATTGTAGCCGCAGCGGACAGCAAGCAAACCATAGACGTGTTGTTACCGGGGTTCGTACGTACTCGTGACGTCTGCAAGATCCACAAAATACGCGATCATTTCTATTTCGCTGCCGCTGGATACCGTGGAGTGGTGGATCCTCTGACAGGCAAAGCCACTGACACACCTCAAGGCGGGATTTTCACTGTCGAGCAGGCTGTCCTTAGATCACACAGAGCTGATCTGCCTATACCAGAAAATGTCGATGTATGGGAACAATCCATCGCATCGTTTCTTAGGAAAAGTCTAGGCGAGCGTCAACGTGAAAACCCGGAATATTTCAAACGCAATTTCTCTATCCTTTCAAAATCTGATGTGGTCTTTTTTGGCATCGAACGCGAGCTTATGGTCGTTCATCATCTACAGTTTAGAGCGCAAGCTGAGCCGGAGGTTACGATTATCCCTACCAGATGGATGTGCCCCGGTAACTGCCAGGATCCGACACTCGCGCCTGTCTTTTTGGGAGAAAGGGAAGCCATGCAGCTGTATTGGACGGAGACGAGGTTTAACAAAGACCATGGATTGTCCAAAAATGCCGAGGCACTTGTCGATGCTGCGATCACGGCAAATCCTAAAGCAGTTGGCGGACCCATAGACGTTCTTCGCATCATCCGGAAGGAATCCTCTTGGGTCAAGGTGAAACCTGAATGCAGAGAGTAAGCACGCTGTAATGGGACCTCGTCCCGAACGTGATTAACCAATTACGTTATTGATGTCTGCCTTCAGTCCTAACGGTTCACCACCGCCAGAATGTCAACGCGGCGTCTGCGGCCGATTGCGCCTGACGACATCAGGGTTGGTTGAATCCGCCCCCATATAGATGCCTTTTTCCCAGGTGCGTTTGAGCGGATCCACGACGTTAAGCCGCATACGCCCGACGTGCTGGATCTCGAAGTCGACGACCTCACCGTCTTGCAACGGCCCCAGACCCTCGTGGTTGGTGCCGCAGGCGATGACATCGCCGGAGTTGAGCGTCATGATGGTCGAGGCAAACTCGACGAGCTCCGGCACGAGGTGCTCCATGTCATCGGTGTTGTAGTTGTGCCGCAGTTGTCCATCGACCCAGAAGCGCACAAGCAAATCGTTGGGATTCGGGATCTCGTCGAGCGTCGCGATGCACGGCCCGAGCGGCGCAAAGGTATCGAACGACTTTCCGAGCCAACTGCCCGCCTTCCATGTCCGCCGGCCCTCGCCGCGCGCCGACACATCGATCATTCCCGTGTAGCCAAAAACAGCGCTGCGCCAGTTCTCAGCTTTCACTTTCTTGGCAGGCCCCTTGATGACGAGCGCAAGCTCCGCCTCGTGCATGAAGATCCATGGCTCAGTGAATTCCGGCAACACGATGGTATCGCCCGGCCCGATCACCGCATCGGGATTCTTCAGAAACATGTTGAGCGGCCGGGCTTCGAGCGCGCCGTGTTCCCAGTAGTTGGCGATGCACGCGAGGATCTTCCCCGGCCGCGGCAACGGGGCGCGCAGACGTGCCTCGGCGAGCGGCGTCGCATCGCCGTCGCGTCCACGGCGCTCCAGATCTCGACGCAAGCGCTCGAAATCGTCGATGATTCCCGTCATCGTCAACTGAGGCGTGGGGCGAGGCGACACGAGATCGGCAACGCTCACGACGCCATCCTGGGTAATCAGTCCCGGCAACACGTCAGCGCTTCCGTTTTTTTGAAAAAGAGCAAGTCTCAAGACAGCCTCCCGTATGCGATCCTTTCTTACCCCGGGTGGTTGGGCAAAGTCCAGCGCTGTCTGCAAGCAAAGGCCAAGTTGACATAACGCTTCCGTATCGGATACTGTCCGCCCCAAAAGACGGCCTATGGCAACCTGTTTTTCGAGTTAGCCGCCGGAGGATATGTGACACCGCCTCGCACCGGGTCGCCGAGGTAATTTTGAGTGTGCTCAGTGGCTACCACTAAAGCAAAATCTATCCTTTTGTGATCGATACCTGATTGCCGAACACCGAGGAATGCAGCAGAGTCGATCAAGGGCGACCTTGACGTTCGCACTAAGCGCACTGAAGAATTGCTTGAGTCGGTGGTCGAGATCGATCACCTGCTGACCGGCGATCCCCCGGGGGACTACCTTGGCTGAGCCTCTTCCGAAATGCAGTCTACCACCGCTCGCGTTTTTGTGAGTTTGACCAAACTCGATGTCGGTCCGGAACGAGCGGCTGTCGAGGAGGTGCTCAACGCTTTCGCACCTCGAAATTCGTTGGCATGAAGTACTTCGGCAGCCGTGACGAGACCACCCGCCAGGCATCTCTCGATGAGGTAGACCGCAGCGACCTTTACGTCGGAATAATGGGCGGCAGGTATGGTTCCGGCATCACCGAGAAGGAGTACCTCAGGGCGCGCGAGAGGAAGCTGCCATGCTTCAACTACCTCAAGCGGGAAGACGCCATTCAAACGACGGCACGCGATGCCACAGCGAAGCAGACGACGCAACTTAAAGCATGTCAAACATTTCCAGCGACGTTTCCGTCAGCCTTCTTTCTGGCGGACGAACTTGCCCAAGCGTGAAAAAGTAACTAGAGCGAGTGCGATAAACAGCGTGACGAAAATCACCAGCAGGTACACAATCAGGCGCATGTATGGCTCTCCCCGCCTCGGGACATCTGCCCAATTGGCCTCAAACCTTCCCCGATTAAAATCGTAGACATAAACGTTTTGCCACTCAAAGCAAGTGATGGGCTTTGCAAAGTTTGTGTCCTCTCGTCGGGTTTGTGCCGGAACCTCGTTTGCCTTGTAGATGCAGGTGTTAAATTCCAGAGCGGCATTTTTTACGCCGGTTCCGGTAACGAACGCCCCGGCGGGATAATCGGTCATGTAAACAACCGGATTTTTCGGTTTTTCTGCTCCGTAGAATTTATGGTCCGCATACTCATAAGAGCCAGGTTTATTCCACCTCAATAAATAAAATCTGCCGTATTCAGGATCGCTGTTGTAGACGGGATCGGTGTCCTGTGAATCGATCACCCAGTCCGGAAAGCAAAAAGGAATTTCTTCTCCGAAGCTCGGTACGGTATAACTTATGTTCCTATTGATCTTGCCCTGCCCATTTCTCGAACTGTCAAAGACGCAGCCTCTTGTGAATTGAACAATCGCGTATTTCTCGAGCGCATCCACGGAATCGGTCTCATATTCCATGACCACGCCGTTGCCATACGTGGGATAATTCGGGTCGTCACTGAACCAAACTTCATAAACCAACGTTGTGAGCGTGAATCTTTTAAGATCACAGGTGTCGGTCGAACGGCAGTCCGGATTCAAGAAGACTTGTTCTGTCTTTGAGAGCGTGTGCACATGTCCTTGGCCGGTAAAGTGTCCATAACAATCACCCGCAAGAAAAGCGATGAGCAAACTGAACGAAAAGCAGAAGAGTTTCTTCATTGGATCGGGAGCAGCAACCAACCTACCGGATTCAAATCTCAAGTGTCAACGGCTCAAGTGATTGCACGGCGAGACTCAATGAACTACTGTCATGCGCAAGACATTAAAACTGGTCCTACGCTCATGATTGCCACGGGTATCACCGGCCAGTTGGCCCAATACATGGCAGAGGCCAGACAACAGAGCCTGCCACCAGAGGTTGCACAGGCAGGCAAACACCGCCTCTTAGATTCTCTCGGCGCTATGGTCTCCGGCTCTCGCCTTAAAGCGGGAGAGCTGGCTATCCGGTATGTGCGTCTACAGGGTGGCGTGCCGGAAGCATCTGTCCTTGCGACCGCCATGAAGACCTCCGCCGTAAACGCGGCGCTGGCAAACGGAATGTTTGGCCACGCCGATGAGACGGACGATTTTGAGCCGGTGACCAAGGCCCATCCGGGTTGTTCAGTAGTACCCGCGGCGCTGGCCATGGCGGAGCGCGAAGGCAGCTCGGGCGAGGAGCTTCTGCGCGCGGTAGTGCTTGGCTATGATCTGTGCTGCCGCTTCCTCATGGCCCTGGGGCCGGACTTGGTGCGTGGCGGCCACCGTAGCGCGGAAGGGACCAGTTCCACGATGGGCTGTACGGCGGCAGCGGCGTCTCTCGCCAAGCTGGACGAGACGGGCATGCGCTACGCGCTGTCCTACGGCGCCCAGCAAGTTTCCGGCATCTGGAGTTGGGTGCGCGATTCGGAGCATGTGGAGAAGGCCTTTGACTTCGCGGGCATGGGAGCACGTAACGGTGTCACTGCTGCCATTATGGTGCAAACGGGCTTTAGCGGTGTTTGGGATGTGCTGGAAGGCGAGCACAATGTGCTGGAAGCGCTCTCGCCTTCGCCGAAGGGAAGTGAGATGGTGAAGGATCTGGGTAGCCACTTCTTCGCAACGGAAACGGCCATCAAGCCCTACCCTGTGGGCTATCCCATTCAATCGGCGCTGGACGCTTTCTTTGCGTTGCACCGGCAGCACGCCCTGACTGTGGACAATGTGGAGCACATTACTGTTAGGCTGCCGGAAGATGGCGCCCGCATCGTCGACAACCGCTCCATGCCGGACGTCAACTGCCAGCACATGATCGCTATGGCGTTGGTTGACGGCAAGATCACCTTCGCTTCTACCCGCTCCTACCAGCGCATGTCAGACCCCGTGGTGCTGGCGGTGAAGGAACGAGTGAATCTGGTGGCTGACCCTGCGCTCATGAACCCAGAGGCCCCCCGCAGCGCAAAGGTGGAGGTGGTTTTAAAAGATGGCCGTAAACTAAGCCACTTCACACCCCACGCCTACGGCACCAAGCAAAATCCGATGGACAGTGAGAACGTCAACGCAAAGGTGCGGGACTTGCTGGAGCCGGTGCTCGGGCGATCACGAACCGAGGCGGTCATAGAGCGGGTAAACGGTTTGGAGAGCGTGGCCAATGTTCGAGAGCTACTGCCTTTCCTGACCCTGAAGCGCAGGAAAAGCAAGCCGTTCTAGTAGTTCAAGCGCTACGCTCACTGAGTTAGAAAACTCGTTCCAACCGTTTCAGTCGTTCCAAGTGCCCAACCGCTACGTTCAAATGGTTTGACGCCGAAGCCCGGTCAAATACGAGGCAGTACCATTAGCCCAAGTTCGTCACGCTAAGTGAGTTTAAAAATTTTTTCGCTGCTCTTGGGCGCGAAACTTCTTTATTTTTAACATCGTCTTTCACAAAAGGCGATGTAGTGCAGACCTACCCTCTTGTCTGTGTCCGGGACTGATGCCAGCATCGGGGCGCATGTTTCTTCGGTCCCACCAGCGCCACAAGGACGGAAAACAACATACCTACTGGTCATTGGTCGAAACGGTCCGTACTGCTGACGGTCCAAG
>Ga0209799_1000150_pt1 | contig 12548 bp, 10 predicted proteins | sample PanSoiPlo36MoBio_FD_188324 | JGI IMG/M metagenome (GOLD analysis project Ga0209799, IMG submission 188324) | Tropical forest soil microbial communities from Panama analyzed to predict greenhouse gas emissions - Panama Soil Plot 36 MoBio (SPAdes)... | ecosystem: Environmental > Terrestrial > Soil...
GAAACCAAGGACGCGAGGATACCAAATCCTTATTGCGCTTCTAAGCACAAGAAATCACAATCGAATTTTTTCGCGTTGCCACTGCTTTCCCCGAAGTGACGAAATGAATCTTGCTACGTGGGAAGAAACGAAATGGCAGGACTCGAAGGCAAAAGCGAACCAACCGGCAAATAGAACGCCTTCAAGCACGGGCCCGCCTCCAGATAACTTCGCTATTTCAGACGAAGCGAAGCAAAAATTTACGGTAGCGCAGGGGCGCGATTGCCGAGTACAGTGGGCACGAATTCTGGTGCTAACGTTTATGCCACCGGAATCAGCCACAACAGCCTGCGGTCGAACAGAACCGATCTTCGGTTTACTTTCCTTTAAACCACTTGTTTCGTCCTATTCGGCCCCACGACGGAGTCTGCCCCATTAGGCTCGATACTTCGCCTCGATCTCCTTTAGCTCTTTGTTACCGAGGTTGCTGTACCACTGGCGCGTTTCATCGATGCCCGGCGTTTCCTTGAAGTAGCGAGCCTCTGTGCCGCTCTTCTTAAGCTCCTCTAAACATTGGCGCATGCCGTGCAGCGCTGCCACCTGCAAAACCGTCGGAATGCAGCCAACCCGGCCGCCCAGCTCGCCGTAGCGGTCGATGGTCATCACTTGGCGCGGCGGAACACCGACCATCGGTTTGCCTAGTTTCGCGAAGGCTTTAACATCTTCCTCGCTCCGCGCGCTCACCCAGACGGCGTCGGCACCGGCTTCGGCGCAAGCTTGCAAGCGCTCCAGCCGCTGCGCCAGCGAATCCTTCACCTCGGAGCGCGCGATGATCACCAAGTTTTCGTCACGTCGCGTATCGACGGCTGCTTTAATCTTCGCGACGAACTCCTCTTTCGAAATCACGCCGACGTCGAAGCCCTCGTGACCTGCCCGCTTGGGCGTCATTTGATCTTCGATGTGAATCGCGGCGACCCCGGCACGGTCGAATTCTCGCACCGCTCGCGTAACGTTCACTACATTGCCGTAACCCGTCTCGGCATCGCTGACGATGGGGAGCTGCACGGCGTTGACAATCTCCCGCGCGCGATTGATCATCTCGGTGAGCGTGAGCAGCCCCGCATCGGCGAAGCCCAGGGAGCGATGCTGGCCGCTGCCCGAAATATGCACGAGCGGAAATCCAAGCCATTCGACCAGGCGCGCCTGAATGCCGTCATTGCAACTCGGCGCGATGTGACATCCCGGTCCCTGCATCATTTTGCGCAATGCTTTTCGTTTGTCGGTTGTCGTCGCTTCCATGTTACTTTTCCTTTCTCACTTCTTTGGATTCTAACTCAGTGGTTGGCAAGGTCGCGGCATCGCGTACAGAGAGCTCGAAGGACACGAAGGGTTCGGATATTTTTGATTATAAACTTCGTGTGCTACTATCCTTGAAAGTTTTCACGACCTGCACAAATTTTTCATAGGCGCTCGTTGTGCGCTCGAAACACAATTACCAGTGGCGCAGAGCCCCGTCTCTGCTCTCCCCCGAGACGGGGGAGATGTAAGAGGGGGATCTTTAGATTCTTTTGGTTGCGGCCTAACCGTACTGGGCTTTCGTGGTAAGTATTGCTCTCTCATCCACGCACATCCCCGTTTATTTCACGGTGACCGCGTTGGGCTGCGCGGCGCGTACGATCTCGCCAGCATTTACACTCTGCATGTCATGACGCACGCCAAGACGCAAGCCGAAGTAACGAACGATCAGCGCGCCGATGACGGTCAAAGCAATGATGAAGATGCTGATGATACTCGCAGCTTCGCGATTGCTGACGGCGATCGACAACAGCTCCAGCGCCATGAGCGAGAGCGTCATCGTATCGCGGGAGGCAAGCAGGATGATGCTACCCGTAGCGCCGGCGGCGCTGACGAAGTTCATGACAGCCAGAAGCATCAGACTGGGCATGAGCAAAGGTAGCCAGATCTGAAAATAAGTTCTGACCCAGCCTGCCCCAGACACGCGCGCGGCTTCCTCCATATCGGCACCGACCTGCACGAAAACCCCTTTCATCACGTTCACACCTGTGGTTTTTCCTTGAAGGATGACCACGATGATCAGCGCCCAGATGGTCCCGAAAAGAAAGCTCAGCACGGGCGTGCCAATGAACAACCACAAAAGACCAAGACCGGCGAGGATTCCTGGGATGGCCCCGGAGGACCAGACGATCAAATCCAGGATTCCACGGCCGGGCAGCCGCGTGCGCACCAGGATATAGGCGATCACTGAAAACAAAAGCGGGCTCACGATAGCGGCGGTCACGCCGAGCAGCAAGGTCGTACGTAGCGCCTTGATAAACACAGGATCGCTCAACACAAACTGCCAGTGGCTGAGAGTAAAGCCCAGTACGAAGTATCCGATCCGGGTCATGAAACTGCCCAGAACCAAAACAATCAACGGCCCCACAGTGAGCAGCACCAAAAGCAAGCTGATCAATCCGAAGGCGAGGGTATTCCAGCGGCCGAGATCGATGAGGCCGGGCCGGAAGCTGCCGGTGATTGTGGTGTAGCGGCGCCGCTCCAAGATCCAGCGTTGCAGGGGAATGATCAATGCGATCATCAGCAGGGTAATACTTGCAAGCACGGTCGCTTCTCCATAGTTGGGAATCGGGTCGCGTATCAGCGCAAAGATTTTTGTGGAATAGACATAGAAACCAAAGGGAACTCCCAAAAGATATTCGGTTTCAAACGACTGGAAGACACGCAGCAGTTGTAGCGCAAAGACCAGGATCATCGGTGAAATCATCAGGGGCAAGGTGACTTTGAACAAGGTGCGCAGGTTGCCGGCACCGCCGACCCGCGCGGCCTCCTCCAAACTCGCATCCATGTTGCGGAAAGCCGGTGTTAGCAGCATGACCTTGATCGAAATACCGTGAGCCATCAAGTTCGCAAAGACGATGCCCGGGACACTGAAGATGTTGAAGGGACCCTGTTCGACCAATCCTAATTTTTTTAGACCGATATTGATCCACCCGATGTCCGGATCCAACAAGGTGATCCATGCGATCGTGGTTGGAAGCGAGGGCACCATGTACGAAATCCAGAACATGAATTCCAAGGTGTGGCTGAAAGGAATTTTGGTTCGCGCCAGGATCCAGGCAATGGCAACCCCGATCGGAAAACTGGCAGCAACCGTCACTGACCAGATGAAGAGAGAGTTACCCAACGAGCGCAGCAAACCCGGTCGCAGGAATGCGTTCTGCCAGTGGCGTAGCCCCCAACTCCGAGGTTCAACGAACCAGTCGCCGGCCGTGTTGAAACTATTGATCAAAAGTAGAATGACCGGCCAGATGAGAAAGTAACCCAGCAATAACAGGACCGCCGCCATGATGAAATGACCAGACCCGAGGCGCACCGCCTGTACGCTGCGCGCAACGCTAAGTTCATCTATGACAGGGGATTGCTCCACACGGATTCTTTCTCGTTCAAGCCGTTCAAATGGTTCAAAACGTTCAAGCCGTTTTTTTCGATCCGGAGAATCGGACGATTTGAACTGCTTGAACGTTTTGAACGACTTGAACCATTCGAATTACTTTTGCCGCGATTCCCAAAGTTTTAGAATCCATTTCTGTGCTTCCTCCTGGCGCGCTCCGAATTTGGGGTCGGCGTCCGGAAAGCCATATTCGACGCCGGGAACGCGGCGCTGCTCCGGCACAACCTCACCGAGCGGGATGTCGTTCCGCAACGATGATCGATCGATGTTTGGAATCATCGTATGCGTCAAGGTCTGACCCTCTTTCGATAGAAACCAGTTTACAAACAGCTTTGCGGCATTGGGATGCGGGGCGTTGGCAAACGCTGAGATGCAGCAACCCGAGCCACCCGCCCGGATCAATGCCACCTGTTTGGGAAGAAATATCTGCTTGATGGTGATTCCTTTTTTCGCCAAGGTGATCAGATCCTCACTACCGGTGGCGACGGCCTGGAGCGGGAACCTCCCACCGGTGAGCCAGGTCTCGAGGATCCGCCGATCATCCGAGAACGTTATGCCGGCGTCGAGCAGGTAGGTCCGTACCCATTCCTGCCCTCGGTCGGGTTCGAAGTAACTGTCAATCATCTGCCTCAGCCCGGATGGATCGCCCATTCCTTGACCCGCGATCTTGCCCTTCCAGCGCGGGTCGAAGAAATCCGCTTGTTTTTTTATCGTTGCGACTTCAGCTTCTTTGATTTTGTCCGTGTTGTACCAGGTTTCGTACCGATCCTCTTTCGAGACGTGATAGATGAAGGCATACTTTGATTCTTTGTCGCTGAACCAGTAGCGACCGCCATACCACGCCGACTTGTCCAACACTTCGGGGTGGATAAGCAGGGGTGCAAAGGGAATCAGCGCCTCCGAGGGAACTAGTCTCTGGTTGTTTTCACGACTGCTGATCAAAGCAACATCCATAATATATTTGCCGGCCTTGCGTTCCGCGAGCACGCGGTTAACGGTGTCGGTGGCATTGCCGGTTGAAACTTCGACGGCGACGCCAAACTTTTTTTGAAAAACCTCGACCACCGGCCGATACTGGCGCGAAGGCGCGCCGCCCGAAGCAACGGCCACCTTTCCCTCTTGTTTCGCGGCCGCGATTAAATTTGCCCATTCTTGCTCGAAGTTGGCTGGCGCTGAAGCAGCATAGGCCATCGGTGCAAAAACGAACGATACCGACAAAATTACCATCAGAATTTCAGTTGCTCTATTTGCGGGGCACGATCTCCAGTGCAGCCGGTTTTCACGAAACTTGGCCATGTTCTCTTTTCCTCCTCGCCTGGGACTATTCATCTTGCGTTTTTTAGTCGCCGTCTTCCTTGTGGAACCAGTTGGAAGCCCAAGCGGTGTGTCCCTCCGGCCTTAACTTGAGCCAAACTTTGCTGCCTTCATCGATGGGATTGTGCCGCTCTCCGTAGATCAGAATTTCCCCTTGCCCTGGGATTTCAACCTGGTATTCGATTCGCTCGCCGACGAAGAGCGCGGCCTGCGTCGCGCCGCCGATCATTCCGGGCGGGACTTTGGTGCCTGACGCCGGATGAATTTCAACATCCTCGGGGCGGACGCCCATGTAGACCGAGGAGCCGGTCTTGATGCTATCCGGTTCGTAAGTCCGGCCAAAGACAACGCAGTCCGGCGCTCCTTCAAGAGCAATAGCCAACTGCCCCGAGGAATTGCTGCTCTGTACTGTGCCCTTGAATAACAAGGTCCGGCCGACAAAATCCCGCACGAACTCGTTGACGGGCTTTTCATAAAGTAGCCTCGGGTCGCCCTGTTGCTGCACGACGCCAAAGTTCATGAGCGCGATACGATTGGAGAGACTGAGCGCTTCGATCTGATCATGGGTGACAAACAGCAGCGCGATGTTCAGTTGTCTTTGCAAGAGCTTCACCCGTATGCGCATCTGTTCGCGCAGCTTCGCGTCGAGGTTGCTAAAAGGTTCATCCAGCAGCAAGACTCGCGGCTCAGTGACCAGTGCCCGGGCGAACGCAACCCGTTGCTGCTGTCCACCACTCAACAGCGGCCCCGGTCGATCTTCGAAACCGGCCATACCGACCAACTCCAGTGCTCGCCGCACGCGCTCGCGGATCTCTTTGCGGGGAAATTTGCGCGCTTTGAGCGGAAAGGCCACGTTCTCCGCCACAGTCATGTGAGGCCAGATCGCGTAGGACTGGAATACCATACCGACGTTTCGCTTATTGGGCGCAAGGCACAATCGGCGGGAGCTTATCACAACCGCAGTTTCCCCAAAGAAAATATCTCCGAGATCGGGGACCTCGAGGCCGGCCGCCATGCGCAAGGTTGTGGTCTTGCCGCAACCGCTCGGGCCGAGCAACGTCACGATCTCACCGTCGTACACGTCGAGCGTTAGATCCTTGACCGCTGGTTGCGCGTTCCCTGGGTAGGTTTTCCACAACCCCGCGAGCCGCATCGCAACCTTGGCCGCTGTGGCGGCCTCCTTGTGTGAGCTAACGTCGTGAGGCCAAGCCGTGGTCGAGACGCCCCCGTACATTTCGCTGGCTTTTTTCTGATGAGATTCCTGCACGGATCTATGACGTCCTTAGCTTCCCGGAAGAGCGGCCGCAGCCGGACGAAAAAAGAACTCGTAATCGATCCGTTTCGGAGACAATCTCTGCTCATATGCAAACTGAGTCGGTACCTCAAGCGCTCGCCGCTTGTCCGCAATATTGTGCGCCCAATGGTTTTCTCCCATCTCGAAACCTTCAATCTTGACGGTACCGTCGGTGATGGGCATGTTCGTGTCTACGGTCGGCTCGCGGAAATAGAGTCGAAGCTTGGGATCAGGCATGGTTGATCTCCTTAACAAAAAAAGAAGGCGGATGGTACCACGGGGCGCAGGTGTCAAACCAGCGATGAGAAAAGAGATGGACGTCGATTCCTTGCAGGGTGGGTTTCAAACCCGCCCTACCTAAAATCCCCGCGCCTCTTCTTTCATGTAGAAGCCTAGCTTTTTCATAGCCGGCCAATCGTCGATGGAGAATAGAATCGTGTCATCGTTAGCGTTGTTTTCGTGATGGTGCCACTTCCACGCCGGCACCGCGAAGATATCTCCTTTGTGGTACTCCAACCGATCGCCCTCGATGACTACGGCACCTTCACCTTCAAACGCAAAGTAAAAAGTGGTGCTGTTATGTCGGTGCGGTAGGGTCTTTTGCCGCCCCGGCAAGAGCTGAGTCTGCCAGACGATCGTCGGCAGAGTTGCTCCACCGTCAACCGGGCTGGCCAACATGAGAAGGATGCCGTCATAGGGATCGCTCTCACCGGCCTCTCGCATCGCAGCGAGCGCGGCTTCCGTCTTCTTCCAGGGATAACGCATCGGCGGTAGTGGAAAGGGAGCCTCGTCCGAAATGCGCCGCGCATGGCCGAGGGTTCTCTGCCCGTAGCCCGCAGGTTTTTTGATCTCTTCATAGGGCGCGTCGTCCGGCAACCGCTCGTTGATGTTCACGTTGGGGTTGTATCCGTTGTCATAGCCGTCGATCCAGATCGCCGGCGTGCTTCCCAGGTTCCAGTGGTCGTGGAAGGTCCAGGCCGGGCTGACGACGACATCGCCCCGCTCCATCGGGTAGGATTCGTACTCGCACACAAACACCGCTTCTTTGGGTGCTTGGCAAACCAGCCGCGTTTCGCTACGCAAGTTGCGGTGCGCCTGGGTGCGCTCGCCAGGCATCAGGATCTGAGCATTCATCCAGATAGGAAAGCTCCGCGCTTCGATGCCGACGACCGAGCGCATTCCCGTCATGCCGTTGGGGCCGACGGTCACGATCTCCCCGGACCGCATCAGCCCCTTGTAGATTCCCTCCCAAGCCCAGTGCGCGGCCGTGTTACCTTTACGCGGCGCCGCCCGACCTTCGCGCCTGAGCCCAGCGCCGACAAGATGGTGGCTCGCAAGAAACCTCTCGAGATCTTCGTGGGTCTTTCCTACATCGCTCATACCTTATCTCCATTACCTCTGATGAAGAATCTGTTACGGCTTGAACGACTTGAACATTTTGAACCATTTGAACCGTTCAAGAAGTTCAAGCCGCTCAAATCGTTTAAGTCGTCTTCAGAGCACACAGTTCTCAAACAAACTAGTCGTTTAGGTGAAAATATCTTACTGTATTATCGACCAGCATCGCGCGTTTTTCCTTTTCCCCCACCTCAGCGAAGTCTTGTTCCATGACCTTGATTGAGTTCGGCCATTCGCTCGCGGCGTGGGCAAAATCGGTACCCCAGAGGAGTTTATCAGCGCCGATGCAGTCGCGTCGCTTGACACCTATAGGATCGTGCAGAAAGCCCCAGTAGTTGTGCTCCTTGATGTATTCGCTCGGTTTACGCTCCAGCCGATTGAGGCCCCAGTGGTCATGAATCATTCCGATATAACGGTCGTAGTGATTATCGACCTGCCACAGACCGTACTCGAGCCAGCCGATCATGGTCTCCGCCCAGTAGAAATTGAGACTTGGGAAACGGTCCCAGACGCCGGCAAACGCCATCTGCAGCGGCGCCGTCATGCAAGGATTGGTAAAGCGAGTGAAGAATCTAAACGCATCTTTCTGATGAATGTCAGGTCCAGGATCCTTAGGGTAAAGAAAGTCCGGCAGTCCCCTACCCGATCCCATGTTGCCGTCGCTATGATTGGTAAGCGGCATTTTTAGTTCAAGCGCCGCCTTCCAAAACGTATCGTCCTCGGAAGTAGGATAACTTTTTCCGCTCGGATAGCGCTCGAGTTTTACGCCTTTGAAGCCCAATTGGGCGCAGTGCTCCAGTTCTTTGATCGCGTCATCGATACCGGTGATTGGAATCGTGCCCATGCAGATCAGACGGTTCGGCGCCACAGACACATATTCCTCGGCGAGAAATTCGTTGTAGGCGCGCACCAGCTCGCAATAGAAATCATCCTCCTTGGCTTGCCGCAGCACCAGCGAAATTTGCGAAAACAGAACCTCGCCGTCAACGCCGTCCTGATCTTGCTCTCGCAAACGCTGTTGCGCCGTGCCGGTACCGGCGCTATTCTCGAACGTTGGAACCTGCTTGCCCATATCCTGGTGAACGACCCGAACGCTGCGCGTGACGCCGATGGTATTGGGCTTGCCGCCGTCGACGACCACGGCGTCTGAACCGTTCGGCATCTTTACCCGCCTCGGCGCCGGCTCCCGCCACCTGACTGCAACGCGGTTCCGCCAGACATCGGGATTGAGATCGATGTGTCCATCCCCGGAAATAACTCTGTACTGATTTGCCATGTGCGAATCCTTTCCAAATAAATCTAAACCACGGAGTGTTGGAGTGGTGGAGCATTGGAGTACTGGGTCTTCGATCCGCTTTCCATTACTCCATCACTCCACTATTCCAGTCTTCATTTCGCATACTGTCGATTCATCTCTTCGAAGAAGCCGGCGCTTTCGAGCTCATTGATGAAGCGCGGCTCCGCAAAGCCCTCCGGATTGGCGGCGCTGGGAATTTCCGGGTTCGTGCGGGATAGCAAATTGAACATTGATTTTGCGACCCGCGCATAGGGAATCGGCTTGGTCGAAAGCTGCTCTTTATTTTGCGCGTAGATCGCGTTCAAAACCTCAGCATCTTGACTTGCGACATACTTTTTTAACACACCGAGCGCAAGTTCGCGCTTCGATTTAAGCAAATAGATTCCTTCGATCCATGCTTTAAGAAACCTCAGAGTGATATCCGGGTTCTTTGTAACGTATGAGCGCCTCACTAGCATGCTCGAGCCCGAAACTTCGATGGGAAGTTTGGCGAAGTCGATCAACGGTTTAAAACCCATCTTGGTTGCGGTCAAACGCTGAATGCCGGATATGATCGCTCCCTGAACCCGTCCTGTCTTAAGCCCGATCAAGCGGGCGGCCTCATCTCCCAGCGGCAGAATGGTAACGTCCTTTTCGGACAAGCCGTTGAGGCGCAGGCCTTCACGCATCAAGATATCGGTCAATGAACCGACCGTGCTGATTCCCAACACCTTTCCCCGTAGCTGTTCGACATCGTCGATGTTTTTCTGCACCATAATCGCATGTTCGAGCCGATTCATGGACGAGGCAATGAGCGCCGTATCGGCACCTCTTTGATAAGCTTCCAAGGCGGGCATCCCCGAGTGATTGACGAATTGCACGCTGCCGCCGAGGAGCGACATGATACTGCGCGGCCCGCCAGGGATGTAAACCAGGTTGAGATCCAAACCTTGTTTCTCGAATAGTCGCGCCTCCTTGGCCACCCATATCGGCGACATCGTGCCCGAGATGGCGCCGTAGCTTGCATTAATTTTCTCAGGCGTCGCGGCTTGGACGGAAAGGGAAAACAATTCGATCAACACGAACATTATCCAAACGATCGCCTGCCGGTAGAGGAATCTACTCATCTTCTTTGCACCTTCCGTTTAATTAGGGTCCAAATATCTCTTAGGTAGTACGTCAGACATAATCCGCCAGCGGTAGCATTACCGATTAAAGTCCTGCATCACTTGCTTGATGAGCGAAAAGTCCGCGAGGTCCGACGGACGAGCGCTTATCTTTGTCTTGGTCTGTTCGGCGATGCGATTCAGCTCGATCTGAATTTCTTGGTCGGTCAGCCAGAGCGTCGGATTTAGCGTCTCCATGATCGCGTCGTAGACGGAATCGGCAACTTCCTTTTCCATCTTATACTGCCTTATGATGAACTTGACAGTCTCGGCTCTGCGGGCTTTCGCATAGTCAACTGCCTTCGTCACAGCCCGAATTACCCGGCGAATCCGCTGTGGCTCGCGCTCGATCCTATCCTTTGTGGTTACCAGTCCCGTGGTCGGCGAAACACTGACGACATCGCCGGTGCGTACCAAATCACGATAGCCTTGACGCTTGGCCAAAATGCTATAGGGAGGAGTCAGCGCGACCGCAGGCATGCTTCCCTGCTGCAAAGAGAGATAGCCGTTGGCGACGTCGCCAGTGGAGACCAGCTGTATATCCTTGTCAGCGTCGTAGTGCTTCAGCGCCTCGAGAACCATGTAGAACTGCGTGCCCCAGTTGCCGCCCACACCGATCATTTTACCGCGCAGATCTTCGACCCGCTGAATATTCTTCTGCGAGAGAACCCAGAGATCGGCCTTCTTGGTGATGTTGAGAACCATCTTGAGCGGCGCGCCATTAACCGCGGCACGCATGGCCGAGCCGCCCGCAGTGGTGAAGTCGATGCTGCCGGTCACCAACGCTGCAATGCCGACGTTGGTCCGCATCACGATAACTTCAGTGTCGAGACCTTCGGCAGCGAAAAATTTTTCTTTGGCCGCCAGATGCACCGGCCAGGCCGCAAGCCCGGTGAAGATGGCGCGATGCGAATTTTCTCCTGCGCAATAGCGCGTGCATCACAAACTGCAACGATAACCACTAAGACACCTAAACCCACAAAGAATTGTTGCCCGTGGCTGGTTTTGAGTGAACCGTCTTGGAGGCCGGTCAAAAAGGTCCGAGATGCGAGGCGCGCTAACATTCGATGAGCGCAGGCGTACGTATGCAGTACGTTGGAGCGAAGCAATCGAGCGCAACGAAGCAGGTTGGCCTTTTTCATCGGCCTCCTATAGTCCGTACAGCGCCTTGGCGTTGTCGTACAGTATCTTGTCGATCACTCTCGGCTCGACTTCACCCATCGTTTTGACCTTGCGCAGGGCCTCGATCTCCGCCGAAGTATCGGCATGACCGTAATCGGAGCCGATCACGATGTTGTCCTCGCCGGAATATTTGAGAACGTAAGGCAGATCGTCGTCGGTCTGGCAAGCGACATATATATGGTTGTCGCGGATGATGTTTTGTCCGACCCTCCGATGATCTCGCTCCATACGTCTGGCCAGTTCAACGCACATATAGGGAACCCATTGCGCCCGGACTTCGATAAAACCGAAGCGCAGTTTGGGAAATTTCTGCGGTATGCCATCGTGGATGATGGAGTGACAGGCCGAGAGCACCGGAACTTTGAAGCGAGCGAAGCCGCTCTCCCCTTCGAACAGCTGCACCCAGTCGAAGTTTCCTGTGGAAGCGTGAACACAAATTGGCAAATCCGCTTTTTCCGCCGCCTCATAAAGCGGAAAGAAAAAGGGATGGCTGAGACGCTTGTCGTCGATTAAACCGCGGCTGAAGATGCCGCAAGCGCCGTTGGCCTTGGCGAAGGCGACCTCTGACACAGCGCTTGCCATGTCGATCACCGGCACCACCGCGATCCAGCGCAACCGGCCTTCTCCCTTGCTATAGATATCAATCAGCCACTGATTGTAGCTTCGACAGATGGCCTTCTCGACTTCCGGTTTGGCAGTCAGTGGGCGAAGAAACAAAGACGGATAAAGAACTTGAACATCGATATCCAGTTCGTCCATGTGCTTGAGACGGCCTTCGATATCGCGCATCTCCCGAATCGCTTCGGGCAAACCACGATCGACATTAACACCGCGGTTAAATACCCGTCCGTCGATGAGCCAGTTTTGCGGACGACTGCCACCCGGCGTGACCAGAAACGGCCGGCATTTGTCGTCCTCGATATAGTCCCAAGTCCGCTCGCTCTCGATCACGTGCGCGTCGGCATCGATAGTCGGCATGACTTACACCTCCACTTGCTCGAATAATTCTTCATGCTTCGTCGCAAGATAACTCCGCCCTTGGTCAAACGTCAAATAACCCAGGCGGGATATCAAAGAAAGGAATGGCCGATCGGAGTAAAGCTAAATCGTAGCTGTAAACAAGCCCTCATAACTATCCTATTTGATTGAGTTTGAGCTCAAAATTCTGATGGGCGCGGAAACCCTAACTAAAAGCAAATTGAACGATTCGAGCACTCCTTCCGATAAAGAGTATAGGGGGTGACGTTATGAAACCGACTATACCTATTTTAGCATTCTGGACCTGGAGCCTTTTAGTTTTGACCGGCTGTGCCGAGTTAAGCCAAATTGGTTTTCCAGGCGATTACGGCGATTGGGGTGGAAGTGATCTTGTCGGCGAGGTTCGCGACGTTGACACTCGGGCTCGCCAGATCGAACTGAGTACGGACGCGGGCAGAAGATTCCTGGTGAAATACGACAATAACACCAGGG
>Ga0209799_1000151_pt1 | contig 12500 bp, 9 predicted proteins | sample PanSoiPlo36MoBio_FD_188324 | JGI IMG/M metagenome (GOLD analysis project Ga0209799, IMG submission 188324) | Tropical forest soil microbial communities from Panama analyzed to predict greenhouse gas emissions - Panama Soil Plot 36 MoBio (SPAdes)... | ecosystem: Environmental > Terrestrial > Soil...
CAGTCCGAAGATGGGACTTTCCGGTGGCTCTACGGTGACGGATGCGGTTGCCTGTGTGGCCCCAGGCGGAAAGGTCATGAGTATTCCGCATTTCCATGAGCCGGTGACACTCGATTTCAATTATCTCAGGGCTAAGAGAGTCACCTACATGTTTCCCCCGGAGCTAGCAACGCCGAAGCAAATGGTTCTCGCCGCACGCTTGATTGCCCAGAAAAGAATCAACATCGATCCGATGATCACCCACAAGCTCGAAGGGATTGAAAAGATCGCAGAGTCGTTGGAAATTACCGCCAACAAAGCGAAGCATGGCGCATTGAATCCGGCGCAAGTTCGGTTTGCCGCATGAGAAGGGAATGATGGAGTATTGGAGTGTTGGAGTGATGCATAAGAAAATAAGAATACCAGCTGTCCGAGAATCCATTACTCCAATACTCCACCAATTTATTACTCCAGGTGCATGCGAATTTTTTGGTTCGAGGAGGTAGCTATGGAAAGTCCCAATCTAGCAAACGTAAAGATCATCGATGCCGATGGCCACGTGAGAGACCGTGACGCCGACATTCGAAAATTTATGGCAGAGCCTTATTGCCGGCGCCAGGGATCATTGCTTCCTAACGATGTCTGGGATTCCAGCATGTATGGCAAGCTCGGCTTGAATATTACCGACGTGCCAACCCGACTTAAAGACATGGACACAGAGCAAATCGACATCTCGGTACTTTTTCCCACCGGCGGGTTCGGAGTGACCCAGTTGCCCGAGAAAGATTACGCGGCCGCTTTTTGCCGTGGCTACAATGATTGGGTCGCAAGCATCTGCGCTGAAAGCCCCCGTCTTAAGGCCGTGGGATTGGTGCCTTTTCAAGATGTCGACGAGGCGGTCAAGGAGGTCAATCGGGCAGTTACCAAATTGGGGCTCGTGGGCATCACGGTGGGCACGTTTGGCATGAAAGAACATGTGGGACAGCCGACTTACTGGCCGATCTACGAAGAACTCCAAAAACTGAACGCTCCGTTGTTAATCCACAATTCGCGCCAGGGTCCGGCCGGTGAGATCCGCTTCGACACTTTTCTTTTTAGACATACCATTGGACGCCCATTTGAAACTCTGCTAGATTGCGCCGCGCTGATGTATGGAGGGGTGCCCGAGAAGTTTCCCAATCTACGAATCGCATTCTTGGAATGCGGTTGTGGTTGGGTTCCTTACTGGATGGACCGCTTGGACGAGGAATGGGAAAAACGACAGTCGGAAGCGCCACTCCTCAAAAAGAAACCGAGTGAATATATGACCGCGGGTAATTGGTTCTACGCTACCGAACCGGAAGAAAGCACCCTGCCCTACGTGATGGAACGGATCGGTGAAGACACGATCCTATTCGCATCGGACTATCCGCACTGGGATGGTAGCTTCCCCTATATGACCTCGACCGTGAAGGGAAGAAAAGACATCACCGACAAACAAAAAGATAAGATCATGCGCGCCAACGCTATCAGGCTCTACGGCTGGGCAAACTGAGGAGGGTCGCCATTTGAAGGTCAGACCACAAGCTATTTTTAGCTTTGTTTTTCTTATCTTTTTTATCGTCTTTGTTTATCAGGCCCACGAATGGCGACTGCAAGCCCGACTCTACCCGTGGGCCATCGGCATCCCGATGATGATCTTGGCCATCATTCAAGTCATCCTCGATTGGAAGGGGGTGGAAAGGAAGCAGCAGGACGATGCCGCGCCGGTGGACTTTCAAATGACCCAGACAGTAGAGCCGGCCCTGGCTAAGCGCCGGGCGATTGTGATGTTCTCCTGGTTTTTGGGCTTCTTCTTGGCAATTTGGCTCCTCGGTTTCTCTATTACGATCCCTTTGATGGTTTTTACTTATCTCAAGATACAATCAAATGAGGGGTGGATAATCTCGATTGTTTTGACTGTAGCAGCATGGCTAGTTTTCTATTTGCTGTTTGTTAGACTGCTCACCTTGCCTTTTCCTGATGGGCTCATTTTTACGTGGTTGGGATATTAAAAGCGAGTTGCCCAACAACGCTCCATAACCAACCAGATGACGCAAGGATTCAGAGGAGGGCGCGTTACCGACCCCGGTATCGCGCCTTCCGATTCTTGGCCTTCGCCTTGTTCTCATCTTTAAATCCGCCTACGATTCGAGATTATTGTATTAAAAATCGACATTGTCGCCTAAGAGCTAAACAGGAGTTGTCTATGAAAAAAATAATCTTTGCGCTTTGTGTAATTCTTGGGTCCCAGTCTCCGCTTTTTGCCCAGACCAACTATTATCAAGGAAAGCAGATCAAGAGCGTTGTGGGCTTCACTGCCGGCGGTTTCTATGACCGGTGGGCGCGCCTTTTAGCGCGCTTCATGCCCAAGTACATACCGGGAAATCCCGAGATGATCGTTCAAAACATCCCTGGCGCTGGATCGGTGGTCGCTACCAACTATGTCTACAACGTGGCCAAACCGGACGGCCTGACAATCGGTTATCCGAGCAACGGCATCTATCTAGATCAGCTGGTGGGCAGGTCCGAAGTTAAATTCGACATTCGCAAGTTCGCCTGGATCGGTTCTCCCGTCAAAGAACCGATGATTCTCTATATTCGGACTGATGCTCCATACAAGACGATCTATGACGTCAAAAACGCCAAGGAACCGCCTAAATGCGGCTCCACCGGAACCGTCAGCAGTGATTTTATCTTAGCTCGGTTGCTCGAGGAGACACTGCCACCGCTGAAGATCAATACCGTTTTAGGCTATCCGGGCGGCTCCGAGATCGATCTTGCGGTGGAAAAAGGCGAAGTCATCTGCCGCGGCATGACCGCTTCTCCCTATTTTGGCCGCGAGCCTTTCATCTCGTGGGACAAGAAAAACTTTGTTCGCGTCCTTCTCTTCACCGGCGATAAGCGCGACGAGAGAATCCCCGACGTGCCCACGCTGAGAGAAATTTTCGACAAAGAAAAGGTTCCTGAAAGCAGTCGCCGCGTGGCTGACGTGATTTTGGCCGCCGAATCATTCGGTCGACCGATTTTCGCTGGCCCGGGCACAGCCCCGGAACACACCAAGCAACTGCGGAGCGCGTTTGAGCAGGCCTTGAAGGATCCGGAGCTTTTGGCCGAAGCCAAGAAAGGCAGAATGGACGTCGATCCGGAGAGCGGTGAAAGTCTCGAGAAGCTCGCGATTCGGATATTGGATCAGCCGCCTGATGTTATCGCGCGGGTGAAAAAGATACTCAGCAACTGATCTCGTGTCCCCCGAGATTCGCAACAAACGCGCGCTGTCATGGCGGCCACGCTGGCGATAGCTAACGCGAGCCGGAATCCAGGTAAATACAAGGAAAACTAGACTACCGCTTCCGCCGAAGGACGGATCCGTCCGAAGCCTTGTGGCGGATTCGCGGTAGTGACGAAAGGGGACTTCGACTCATTTCGAAAAGTCTGAGACAACCTGCTAGTTGAATAAGATTAATAATATGGAAATATAAAAGGCTATTAACCAATCAGGAGGATGACAGTATAAATGAAGTTATTTTTCACTCTCTTTTTCCTACTTTTTATTAGCGCAACTGTGCAAGCGCAAGCGCCTTTTTACCAGGGCAAAACAATCACTATAGTCGTTGGCACTAAAGCGGGTGACGCCTATGATCTATATCCACGCATGCTCGCCGAATTTATGCCGAAGTATATTCCCGGTAGTCCGAACATCATTATACAAAACGTCCCGGGCGCGGCGTCGATGATCGCTGCGAACCAGGTCTACAATGTTGCCAAGCCCGATGGTTTGACCCTCGGCGCCATCTATCCGGCGCTCTATTTCGAGCAGCTGACTAAGAAGCCGGAAGTGAAGTTCGACTGGACCAAATTCACTTGGATCGGCAATCCAGTGACCTCCAATCATCTCTTGTACATGCGCTCCGATACTCCCTACAAATCGATGGATGACATCCGCAACGCTTCCACGGCACCCAAGTGCGGCTCCAACGGCATCACCTCGACCGGTTATTACCTGCCCAAACTGATGGAGGATACCCTCGGGACCAAATTCGATATCGTATTGGGTTATCAGTCCGGTCAGGATGTCGACCTTGCCGTGGAGCGCGGCGAGGTGGTTTGCCGGGCATTCACTATCACCGCGTATTTTGCCCGCGAGCCTTTTATATCCTGGCAAAAGAGACATTTTGTTAACGTGCTCATGCAAAGCGGCGCCAAGCGAGATTCGCGGCTCAAGGATGTACCGACCATCTATGAGTTGATGGACAAGTACAAAACTACGGCCGCCGGCAGAAGCCTGGCGAAAGTTGTTTTGTCTGCCGGAGAGTTTGGTCGTCCGCTCGTCGCCCCTCCCGGCGTTCCGGCGGATCGGATCAAGATTTTGCGCGATGCCTTTGACAAATCAGTGAACGATCCGGCGCTGATGGCGACCGCCGAGAAGCGCAGGCTGGAGATGGATCCCGCCACCGGTGTCGAACTAGAGACCCTCGCGAAAGAAGTTATGGCCGCGTCGCCCGACGTCGTCCAGAAAATGCAGAAACTGCTGGGTCAATAGACAACAAATGAGCGTCCCTCGAGGTTGCAATGCGGCGGCCTCGGGGGATATGCTCGCTCAAAATTTCGGCGGGAAGGAGCACCTGATGATTGCGATTCTCGTCCTGCTTCTCACCCTTGGATGGAGTTCTACTCTCTTAGCCCAAGCTCCCTTTTACCAGGGCAAAACCATCTCGATCCTCGTTGGCACCAAAGCTGGAGATGTCTACGATCTTTATCCTCGACTGTTAGCCGAGTTCTGGACGAAGTATATTCCGGGTAACCCCAATATAATCATTCAGAACGTGCCCGGAGCAGCTTCGTTGATCGCTGCCAATCAGGCATACAACGTCTCCAAGCCCGACGGATTAACTCTAGCGGCGATTTATCCGGCGCTCTATTTCGATCAGCTGATCAAAAGACCCGAGGTGAAATACGACTGGGCGAAATGGAACTGGCTCGGCAGCCCGGTAAAATCAAACCAGCTCCTCTATATGCGTGCCGACACGCCGTACAAGTCGATAGATGACGTCCGCAAGGCAGCCACGGCCCCGAAGTGCGGCTCCACCGGTGTTGCTTCTGCAGGGTACTACATACCCAAAGTTCTGGAGGAAGCACTGGGCGCCAAGTTCGACATCGTGTCCGGCTACGTGTCGGGACAGGATATCGATCTGGCCGTGGAACGCGGGGAACTCCAGTGCCGGGCATTTACCATCACCGCCTACTTCGCGCGCGAGCCATTTATTTCGTGGCGTAAAATAAACTTCACCAACGTGCTGTTCCAAACCGGCAACACCCGCGACCCACGGATCAAGGATGCGCCGACTATCTATGAACTGATGGACCGTTACAAAACCAACGAGGCCGGACGGAGCCTGGCGAAAGTGATCTTGGCATCCGGTGATCTCGGCCGCCCTATCGTCGCTCCTCCTGGAGTTCCCGCCGACAGGATCAAGGCACTACGCGACGGTTTTGATAAGACGTTAGCTGATCGGGGCTTCCTCGCCGAGGCGGAAAAGCGCCGGCTCGAGATCGACCCGACGAAATGGGATGAAATGGAACCTCTCGCAAAAGAGGTCATGCTGACGCCGCCCGACGTCGTGGCGCGCATGCGCAAACTGCTCGGCGAATGAGCACCCTTTCGGCAGGTTACGCCTTAACGATCCGGAGCTCTTGGAAGACGCCAAAAAGAAAAACTTGGACCTGGATCCGGTTTCCGGTGAAGACCTGGAGACTCTTAGCAAAGAGATCATCGCCCAACCATCGGAAGTCGTTGAACGAATGAAAAAACTATTGGGGACATAAGACAACAACTCGACAGTGAAATGAAACTTCAAAGGGGGAGGTTTATGAGTCGGAGAGTCATCTTGTTTCTGCTCTTGTTTGTTGCGTGGTTCTCAAAGGGATGGGCGCAGACGCCTTTTTATCAAGGCAAGACAATTACGATCATTGCGGCTGCTAAGGCGGGCGACGTGTATGACCTCTATCCGAGGCTGGTCGCGGAATTCATGCCGAAGCACATTCCGGGCAATCCCAATATCATCATTCAGAACGTTGCCGGGGCAGCGGGGTTGATCGGCACAAATCAGGTTTACAACCTCGCCAAGCCGGACGGTTTAACCCTGGGGGCGATTTATCCGGCGCTTTATTTCGAACAACTCGCCAAACGGCCCGAGGTCAAGTTCGACTGGACGAAGTTTATCTGGATCGGTAGCACGGTGAGCTCGAACAGTTTGATGTATATGCGCTCCGACACACCCTACAAGACCATCGAAGATGTACGCACCGCCACTACGCCACCAAAGTGTGGCGCCACTGGGGTCACCTCAACCGCATTCTATATGCCCAAGCTCTTGGAAGATGCGATCGGCACCAAGTTTGATGTGGTTCCGGGCTATGTCGCCGGTTCGGACATCGACCTCGCTGTGGAGCGCGGCGAAGTTATGTGCCGTGCTTTTACCGTCAACGCATTCTTTAGCCGGGAACCGTTTATTACCTGGCGCAAGAAAAACTTCGTTCGCGTGCTCTATCAGACCGGCAGCAAACGCGATCCAAGGCTCCAAGACGTTCCGTTGTTTAACGAATTGATGGATAAATACAAAACCGCGGAAAGCGTCCGCCGCCTAGCCAAAGTGGTGGTCGCTGCCGACGAGTTCGGTCGTCCCATCGTTCTTCCTCCGGGCGTTCCCGCCGACAGAGTCAAAATCATTCGCGACGCCTTCAACAAAACGATCAATGATCCCGCGCTTTTGGCGGAAGCGGAGAAGCGGCGGCTGGATATCGACCCGGCCACGGGTGAGGAGCTGGAAGCCCTGGCTAAAGAGGTGATGACCGCGCCGCCCGACGTGGTGGAGAAGGTGAAAAAACTTGTCGGGATGTAAGTAAACAGATCCTGATCGGATTAATATCGCCGAACCCTTGAGGAATTTGAGATGAAAACCAGTCACCAGAACCCATCGGGACCGTCGCGGCTTAAGGCGAGAGCAAAGCAAGGTGCCTTGTTGTTCTTTTTTACGCTGCTGGTCGGCTGGTGCGCCGATCTGTTCGCCCAGACTCCTTACTACCAGGGGAAGACGGTCAGGGTCGTCATCGGTTCCTCCGCAGGCGGCGGTTACGACCTATGGGCGCGCCATGTAGCGCGTTTCATCGGAAAATATATTCCCGGGAACCCTGATGTCGTTCCTCAAAATATGCCAGGAGCGGGCGGAACAGTAGCGGCAAACTACGTCTACGGCGTTGCGAAACCGGACGGGTTGACCTTGGGCGCTTTCAATCCCGCGCTCTATTTCGATCAACTTGTCGCCCGCCCGGAAGTCAAGTTTGACTGGGCAAAGTTCACCTGGATCGGTTCGCCGGAACAGAATGATGTGTTGCACTATATTCGTTCCGATGCTCCATTTAAGACCATCGACGATTTGCGCAACGCCAAAGAGCCGCCGCGCTGCGGCAGCACGGGCACAGGAACCACCGGCCACTACCTTCCGCACTTACTCGAGGAAACCCTCGGCATTAAGACGACGATCGTAAGCGGATATCAGGGTGGTTCAGAGATCGATCTGGCTGTGGAAAGAAACGAAGTTGTTTGCTGGTCGCCATTGATCGCCACCTATTTTGGCCGTGAACCGTACAAGCGTTGGCACAAGTCCGGCTTTACTCGCGTGGTCGTCCAGACCGGCAGCAAACGCGATCCGCGGCTAAAAGATGTCCCCACCCTTAACGAGCTCATGCAGCAATATAAAACTCCTGACTCGGGGAAACGCCTCGCAAAAGTTGTTTTGACCGCCGCCACTCTCGGCCGGCCGATCTCGGCGCCTCCCGGCACGCCGGCGGATCGAACCAAAGTTCTGCGGGAAGCCTACACCAAGGCGATGAAAGACCCCGAGTTGCTATCCGAAGCGGAAAAACGTGGATGGGAGGTCAATCCGTTGACCGGCGAAGAGCTTGAGTCTCTAGCGAAGGACGTTGTCGCGCAACCTGGCGATGTGATAGAGCGAATGAAATGGGTCTTGGGGCAATGAACTCGGCCAACGAAACGTGGCCCGTTTTGCTGGAAAAAATCATTTGATTGTTTCCCAAAATTGATATAAATGGGTGCTCCACTAGAGCGGAGCCGGGGAGACCAAAATGCTGGAAGCTTTTATCATAGGGTTTTGGAAGGTAATGGCATGGCCGGCTTTTGGTTACATGCTACTGGGGATAATTATCGGCTTTTGGGTGGGACTCCTTCCCGGCATCGGTGGCTTGTCCACCCTGGCGTTGATGCTGCCGTTTTCCTATTCCATTAAAGAGCCCATTTCAGCATTTGCATTTCTCTTGGGAATGCTTGCCGTCACGGGAACTACGGGAGATTTGACGTCCATATTATTTGGGATTCCCGGCGAGGGATCTTCAGCCGCTTTAATACTCGACGGCTATCCCATGTCGAAAAATGGCGAAGCCGGTCGCGCCTTAGGTGCGGCCATCATGAGCTCTCTCGTCGGCTCCACGATCGGAGCTCTTTCTCTAGCCCTCTCTATCCCGATTATGCGGCCGCTCGTTTTGCTCTTCGGTTCGCCTGAATTATTCATCATCGCGATTATGGGCATCACATTTATCGGTACCCTGGCCGGCACTTCGCTCATAAAGGGACTATTATCGGGTGGTCTAGGTTTAATGCTGGCAGCCATCGGTGTCGATCCTCAGACCGGCTCTTTGCGCTACACGTTCGGAAGTCTCTATTTATGGGACCGACTCGACATCATTCCTGTCGTCGTAGGGATGTTCGCGATCCCTGAAATCGTCGACCTGGCGGTCCGTGGGACGAGCATAGCCAGCGGCAAGCAAGAAAAACTCACCGGCGTCATGGAAGGCGTTAAGGATACCTTCCGCCATTTCTGGTTGGTGCTGCGCTGTAGCTTAATCGGCGTTTACTTTGGCGTCCTTCCGGTCTTGGGCGCGAACGTCGCGCAATGGATTTCTTACGCTCATGCAGTACAAGGAATGAAAGATAAATCGCGGGCCGGCAAGGGGGCGGTTGAGGGCGTTCTCGGTCCGGGATGTGCCAACAACTCGACGCGCGGGGGAGATCTGATTCCTACTATTGCTTTCGGGATCCCCGGTAGCGGTAGCATGGCATTGCTTCTGGGAGCCATGTTGATCGTCGGCCTCAACCCTGGCCCCGAAATGCTCAAATCACGTCTTGATGTGACCTTCTCCATGGTTTGGGTCTTGATCCTTTCCAATATCATTGTCTGCGCGCTTTGCTTTTTGATTTTGAATCACTTAGCCGCGTTGACGTTTATCCGCGGCTCGCTGCTGATACCTTTTCTCATGTTCCTTGTGTTTATCGGCTCCTTTACAGCCAACAACGATCTTGCCGACATTATTGTGACTCTCATTTTCGGTGCCGTTGGCTATTTCATGCTTAAGTGGGGGTGGCCGCGGCCACCCCTGGTACTTGGGCTGACGCTTGGTAAGATCGCCGAGAATTATTTGTGGATTTCCACCGCTGCTTATGGGGCGAGATGGTTGATGTTCCCAAGCGTCATTGTTCTGATCGCCATTACGATCTTCACCATTGCCTATCCGACTATCAAGGAACGGATGGGCAAGGCCAAATACGAGCGACCTGAAGACGCGGTGTAGCGCGCGGCTTCGGTTCCAAATCTGGATTGCGGGTTAAGCCGGACTTGAACGACTTGCAATCCTGATTCTTCGTTGAACTCGCTCTGAGAGAAAGTTGCCTCGATTGGTTAACCCTCAACCAGAAAGTTAAAGCGACTCATCGTTCATCGAATCCCTCAAAAAGTTCCTTTTACTGTTTGAACCACTTGAACTGCTGGAACGTTTGGAGTTCTTCCCGTGAACGGTTGACAGCCGGCATGTTCGGTGGGATAAGCAAAGAAAATTCTTGAGGAGGAGGGTACCTACATATGGCATATGACTTGGTAATCCGAAACGGTTTGGTCGTCGATGGCACCGGCAGCCCGGGATTCGAGGCCGACGTGGCCGTGGAGGGCGAAAACATCGCCGCCATCGGCAAAAACTTAGGAGCCGGAAAAGAAGAGATCGACGCGAAAGGGCATGTCGTGGCTCCTGGTTTTATCGATGCGCACACCCACATGGATGCCTTTGTGGTGCTCTATCCCAACGGCAATCCGGTGGTGAACTACGGTGTAACCAGCATTGTTATCGGCGACTGCGGCGCCTCTTGCTCGCCCGTACCACCGAAAGCCGAACCCCGCCAGGTTCTGGTTCAATACCTTCGACGCGTCCTGGACAAATACGTCGACGACAAGGATTGGAAGTGGCAGTCCTTCGGTGACTATCTGAACTACATTGAGGGAAAAATCGGCGTCAACGTCCTCCCCTTGATGCCGCATTCCCCGGTGCGACTGACCGTCATGGGCGAAGCGGCGTACGCCAGAGAAGCGAATCCCGAGGAACTGGACGCCATGAAAAAGATGGTGCGGGAAGGCATGGAGCTGGGCGCCATCGGCTTTTCCACCAGCCCGCGGGGAGGACCTGCCATCCATGCCGGGACCCCCAGCACGTTCGCCAACCATGATGAGATCGTTGCCTTGGCCAACGTGGCGGCCGACTATAAGGGTTGTTTCCAGTTCAACGGTTTCCAGATGATGCTGCAGCCGGAAAGCGGTGTTCCAGCGATGCTGGAAAGAATCCACGGCTTGCAAATCGGTAACGAGTTCCGCCAGCGGCCGGGGCAGAAAGCGGATGCGCCCAAGGCAATCGCATTTATGCAGGAAGCTCAAAAGCGCGGCCAGGAACTCTATGGAGTGGTTATTCCTTACACTCACATCCGCCGCTTCACGATCGATGATTGTTTCTTCTTAAACGGCCTACCCACGTGGGATGCGATCAAGGGTTCCAGCGATTTGCGCGACCAACTCAAGAACAAAGACATCAGAAGAAAACTCGAGCAAGAGCGCATCGCCGCAGCCGGCAAACCGGAGTTTTCCGAATGGCACGGCTGGGATCACGTGGTATTTGAGCACATCGAAAAGCCGGAGCTGAGAAAACTCGAACAGAAAAACGCCGCAGAGATCGCGCGCATCACGGAGAAACCTCCTGTCGATGCGTTCTTCGATACCTGGCTTGAAGACGATCTCCGATCGCGCTGCGTTTATCACGGCCTGGCCAATGCGCACAGGGAGCTCTTGGGAGAAATGATTAAATCCGATACGGGCCTCATCGGCACCGACGTGGGCGCCCATCTCGATCGGTTCTTCTGGCATGGCGCGCCGATAAAAGTGCTCGGCTACTGGCGCCGGGAGAAAAACCTGTTCAATCTTGAGGAAGCGGTGCGCAAAGTGACCGGCTTCCCCGCAGAAAAATTGCGGCTCAACCGCGGCGTGCTGAAGGAAGGGATGCCGGCGGACATCACCGTTTTCGACGCTGACAAGATCGATGATCTGCTCGGCGAAAAGCTACCCGATATCATCGACGCGCAGGAAGTCAAACGGCATCCTCCAGGAATGAAAGCCGTGGCGGTAAATGGCAAGGTCGTGGTCGAAGACGGCCAGTGCCACGACGTTTTTCCGGGCAAAGTACGTCGGCAACAGCTTTGCAGGGCCAACTGATACCGATATCAAAACAAAACAATCTCTGGGTTTAGTTCATTCCGTTTTTTCCTGACCCCCACTCTAACCCTCTCCCCGTCAGGGAGAGGGAAGGGTGAGGGTGAGCGTAACGCGAAATTCCGTGCATTATTTTTGGAAGAGAAGGATTGAAAATTAAAATGAAGATCTGTGCCATCGATATTCATCATCACTACGTGCCAAACAGCCTCTTGGAAGAAGCTAAAAATCACGGCAAAGCGCTGGGCGTGGAGTTTACCGAGACCGACGGGCAAAAGGCCTTATCGTTCGCCGGCAGTCCAAAGTTCGTGCTCCAACGTGAGCTCTCCGCTGTCGACGAGCGACTCAAGATGATGCAGGAGTACAAGTTGGCTGTCGCTGCTTTGGAAGCTCATACGGCGACCCTGGGTTACCGTCTCACGGGCGAACAGGGCGAGAGTTGGTGCCGCGTCTACAATGAAGGAATCAAAGAGCTGGTCACGCGCCATCCTGACCGTTTCGTCGGCATCGCTTCTGTGCCACTGCAGGACGCTGTCCGCGCCGCCAAAGTCCTCGAGCACGCGGTGCGCGATCTCAAGCTATGCGGCGGCTACATCGGCACCAACGTCAACGGTAACTACTATAACAGCACCGATTTCGATCCGTTCTGGGCAAAGGCGCAAGAATTGGATGCCTTGGTCGTCATGCATCCTGAAGACGTGGCCGGGTCTGAAAAGATGGGTCCTTACGGTCTCAGACTCATCTGCGGCAATCCTGCAGACAGCGCTCTTTCTCTCGGCTTCATGACCTACAGCGGAGTTTTCGATCGCTTTCCCCATCTCAAGCTGTGCGTACTGCACGGGGGCGGTTTCTTCCCGTATCATCTGGGCCGATTTGATCAAGGCTGGGCCGTGCGCAGCGGCCCTC
>Ga0209799_1000152_pt1 | contig 12484 bp, 9 predicted proteins | sample PanSoiPlo36MoBio_FD_188324 | JGI IMG/M metagenome (GOLD analysis project Ga0209799, IMG submission 188324) | Tropical forest soil microbial communities from Panama analyzed to predict greenhouse gas emissions - Panama Soil Plot 36 MoBio (SPAdes)... | ecosystem: Environmental > Terrestrial > Soil...
TTACCCTTTCAATGGCAACCTCGGGAAACATGACCTACGCCAAAGCCGGCGTCAGTATCGAAGCGGGCGATGAACTGGTGCGCCGCATCGGTCGCATCGCATCAGAAACCAAGAGATCGGGAGTGCTCGCCGGCGTCGGCGGATTTAGCGCGCTCTTCGATCTCAAGAGCCGAGGCTATCGTCATCCGGTGCTGGTTTCTTCCACCGATGGCGTCGGGACCAAGCTCAAAGTGGCGTTCATGATGAAGAAGCACGATAGCGTCGGCATCGATCTTGTAGCGATGGGTGTGAATGATATCATCACTCAAGGCGCCCGACCGCTTTTCTTCTTGGACTACTTTGTCTGTGGCAAGCTTGAGGTCGATGTCGCCGAGATGGTTGTGCGGGGAATTGCTGCAGGGTGTCGTCAAGCGGGGTGTGCACTGATCGGGGGTGAGACCGCTGAGCATCCCGGCGATTTTCCCAACGGGGAATATGATCTGGCAGGTTTTGTCGTCGGCGTCATCGAAAGGAAGAAAATTCTCAATCCCAAGTCTGTCGTGCCGGGAGATGTTCTGATCGGGCTCCCCTCCAGCGGTCTTCATAGCAACGGCTATTCATTGGCGAGAAAGGTATTGCTTGATGTGGGTCGGCTGAAGATCCATCAAACGGTGCGCGAGCTGGGTAGAAGTCTGGGTGAGGAGTTGTTAGAGCCGACGCGGATCTACGCAAAGGTGACGCAGAGCCTATTCGCAAATTATCCGATCAAGGGTGCAGCCCATATCACCGGCGGAGGTATCCCGGGCAACTTGCCGAGAATCTTGCCGGAAGGGCGGTGCGCTTGGATAAATCGGTGGGCGTGGCCGGTTCCCCCGGTGTTCGATTTGATCCAAAAAATCGGTCACGTTTCGCGAGATGAGATGGATCGGACATTCAATAATGGTCTGGGAATGATTCTGATTGTCGGCCAGAAACATGTCGACGGCGTGTCCTCACTGCTCAGGAAGATGCATGAACGGCACTTTATGGTAGGTGAGATAAAAAAAGGCAAGCGAGAGGTTAATTTTGTTTCCTGAGGAACGATCCATGCGACGACAGGTTCCCATCGGCGTGTTGATTTCCGGTAGCGGCACTAATCTTCAATCCATCATCGATGCCATTGAAGCGAAGGAGCTGGACGCAGAAATTCAGGTCGTGCTCAGCAATCGCGCCGACGCCTACGGTCTCGTGCGCGCCAAAAAACACGGGATTCCCGTCGAGATCTTGGATCACAAACGGTTCGCTAGTCGAGAGTCATTTGATCAGGCGGTGGTCGAAATTTTGCGAGCGCGTGAAGTGGAACTGGTTGTGCTTGCGGGTTTCATGCGGCTTTTGTCCCCGGTATTCGTGAGCGCTTATTCCAACCGCATTATGAACATCCACCCGGCATTGCTGCCGGCGTTCCCCGGACTCCATGTGCAAAAAAAAGCCGTGGAGCACGGCGTGCGCTTCTCTGGCTGCACGGTTCACTTTGTCAACGAAGAATGCGACGAAGGGCCTATCATCATTCAAGCGGTGGTTCCGGTGTTTCCGGATGATACGGAGGAATCCCTCGCCGCCCGCATTCTGGAGCAAGAGCACCGCATCTATCCCTGCGCGATCCAACTCTTCAGCGAGGGCCGATTGCACATCGAAGGACGGAGGGTCCTTGTCGATGGCCTCGCCAAGGAAGAAAAGCAGGTGCTCGTCCAACCACCTTTGAAAAGATGAACAAGACCAAGCCGCTGCTCATATTTCTCCTAAAGCTCCTGGTTAGCACCGGGCTGATCGTCTTTTTTCTCACGCAAATTCATATCGAGCGGTTTTTGGGAACGCTGGTTTCAGCCAAGTTTTCCTACATTGCGCTGGCGCTGGTTGTCTACCTGCTGTCCCAGATTTTAGGCGCGGGACGATGGATGGTTTTAGCCCGTCCTCTGGGCTTTAGGAATCCCTTCAGAGAATTCGTCATTCATTATCTGATTGGGATGTTTTTCAATCTGTTTGCCCCAGGAACCGTGGGCGGGGATGTCAGCCGGGTTTACTATCTGGCCCGGAATGACAAGACTCACTGGGACAAGGCCGGATGGGCCGTCTCAACAGTTCCCGCAGCCGTTTCCGTGTTCATGGATCGCGCAGTGGGAATGACGGCGCTCGTTTGGCTTGGCGCCATCGGACTCCTGTTGTTTCCCACTTATCCTGTGCCATCGGCCATACGTTCTGTGACATTTGCCCTAGCTGTGGGATTGGTCGTCGGTGGTGCCGCCGTGCCTTTGCTGCGACGCTTTCTTCCCGAGGACGGTCATCCGATCGTAGTGAAGTTGAGATTTGCATTGAGAGCATACCGCACTCAGTGGAGCGTCATCCCCAAGACGATCGTTCTTTCGTTTCTCCTGCATCTGATCCAGGCGTGGATCCATGTGCTATTGGGATGGGCGCTTCAGATCGAAATTCCTTTTTCCTACAGTATTATTCTTTATCCGCTGGTTGGCACATTCGCGGCAATCCCGATCAGTCTCAACGGCATCGGTCTGCGCGAAGGGGGCTATCTTTTCTTGCTCGGCCTTATCGGCATCAATGCCGAGAAAGGTGTCGCCTTCGGGTTGCTGCTTTTTCTGATTGTTGCCGTTGATAGCTTGATCGGCGGAGTGCTGTTCTTGATGAACAGAGGTGCCAATGCGGCCGACGATGCTCTAGCGAGGTCAGTTTAGCTCAGATAACCGCGAAATAGAGTGGCGAGACCCAAAAACGAAAGGAAGCCGAAGGCATCCGTGAGGCCGGTTACGATGATGCCGGCTCCCATAGCCGGATCGAACTTTAAGGCCTTTAAGACCAACGGAATGACCGCGCCGGAAAAGCCCGCCATCAAACCGAGATTGAGAATCATTGCGCTCGCGAGAACTAAACCGAGAAAAGGATTGCCTTTCCAGAGAAAGGCGGCCGCGGCGATCACACCACCTGCAGCAAGGGCGATACAGACATTGACCAAGACTTGCTTTACTACAGCCTTCCAGGCGGAAGAAAATTCGAGTTCGCCCAGTGCAATCGCGCGAATAATAACTGTTGCCGTCTGTGTGGCGCCGTTCCCGCCGACCCCTGCGATGACGGGCATGAAAGTGACCAGAGCGATGATCTCGTGCAGGGTCCCTTCGAATAGGCCCACCACGGAGGCGGCCAAAGTTGCCGTCATCAAGTTCAATATGGTCCATGGCAGCCGCATTTTCACCGAGCGAGAGACCGGCGTGAAGACACGATCCTCCTCCGCCAACCCGGCCATCTTGTACATGTCTTCGGTGGCTTCTTTGTCGATAATGTCGATAACGTCGTCAACCGTAATAATTCCCTCCAGTCGTCCTGTTTCATCGACAATGGGCAAGGCAAGCAACTCGTATTTTGACACCAGACGCGCCGCTTCTTCCTGGTCCATCATGACGTTGGCTTTGATCGGATCGGCGATCATCATTTCGCCCAGAGAGCGATTCGGCGGTGCCACCACTAAATTCCGCAAGGGGACGACTCCCGCGAGCTTGCCAGCCTCGTCGACCACGTAGAGATAGAAGAACGTTTCCAATTCTCCGCGCTCGCGGATCTTATCAATGGCGCCTTGGGCGGTGGTGCTGGGGAGGAAGGTCATGAAGTCCGTCGTCATGATGCGCCCGACGCTTCCCTCCGGATAACTAATCAACTCCCGCACTTCAGCGCGTCGCTCTGGGTCTAGGAGTGTGATTATTCGCTCCCGCCGCTCTTCCGGAAGGCTGTCGATGAAAGTCACGGCGTCATCCGGGTCGGCCCGAGCAATCATCCGGCTGAGCTTGTCGTCGTCGATCAGCGCTAGGATGTCGGGGAGCAGTTCAGGAGGAAGCTCTTTGAGTGCTTTGTCGGCGCGGCGCGCCGAGAAGAGGATGTCGAAAAGCTGCCTGATCTCCGGTGGCTCTAGTCCTTTGAACAAAAGTGCAATATCGGCGGGATGGCGCTGACCAATAAATCTCAAAACACGGTCTGGCGTAGCGGTCCGGATTATTTCCCGTACGGTGTCATGATCGATGGGGGCAGGTTTCATTCGTTTTCTCGGGAATCAAACTCGTTCCTTCATAACCATTGGTATGGGGATTTGCAAATTTGTCATGCTATTTGACCCGCTTAAAAGCACGATGGAAATTTGCTATCTTGCCCTAGCGGAGGAAGCCCAGCGGCGGAGAACAAAGCGGATGACCCAAAAGCGAAATTCATTCGGCCGGTTGTACGGTCCTGCTGTCGCAGGGTTGATCTTGGGGACCTTTGGCTATATCGCTCTGGCCGTGCGATGGGTAGAGGCGGCTAGCCTTGCAGCCCTGGACAATCGTCCGCCGTCATTTTCCGCTATTGCAAAAAAAACTATGCCGGTTGTGGTGAACATCTCGACCACGGCGCAACGATCACCGCGAAGCGGCTCCAATGATCCTATAGACGAGTTCTTTTCGCGATTTTTTGGCGACGCGCAGCCACGAGAAAATAGCCAGCGCAGCTTGGGTTCTGGCATTCTAATCAGCAGTGACGGCGAGATCCTAACCAGCTACCACGTGGTGCGAAATGCCGATGCGATCAAGGTGAAACTTGCGGATCAGACGGAGTATGAAGCGCGACTGGTCGGGAAGGACGACCGGACCGATCTGGCCCTGATCAAGATCAGAAGATCCGGCGGCAATCTTCCGTTCGCACGGCTTGGCAGTTCCAGTCAGTTAGACGTGGGTGACTGGGTCATGGCCATCGGCAATCCCTTCGGTTTGGAACACACCGTTACCGCCGGTATAGTCAGTGCGAAAGGCAGGGTGATCGGCGCTGGCCCCTACGATAGCTTCATCCAAACCGACGCGTCGATCAATCCGGGCAACAGTGGAGGTCCACTGATCAATGCTTCCGGTGAGGTTGTCGGAGTGAACAGCGCCATCTTCAGCCAATCCGGAGGCAATGTCGGTATCGGGTTCGCGATTCCTATCGATCTGGCGAAAAAGGTTGTCGATCAGTTAAAAAAGAACGGCCGGGTTGTGCGCGGTTGGTTAGGCATCCGTGTCCAAGACGTCTCACCGCAGCTTGCCGCCTCACTGGGGCTCACGCGGAATCCGGCAGAGATGGCCGCGGTTACGGAAGTGGGAGAGGGCAGCCCCGCGGCTGAGGCAGGTGTAAAATCTGGGGATGTCATCGTCGAGTTCAACAGCAAGCCGGTTCCCAGGAGCCAGGATTTTCCATCTTTAATCGCGGATACGCAGCCGGGCCAGAAGGTGACATTGAAAATCGCGCGTGACAAAAAAGAGCAGATCGTTTCGGTGAAGATCGGCGAATTGCCCGACGAGGGCGACCCCATGCAAAAAGCAGAGGCCAGAGACCCGGAAATCGGAGTCCGGGTCCAACGGATTACACCGGAGGCCGCGCGTCGCTTGGGCTTAAGTTCGACCAAGGGAGTACTGATCGTCGAGGTTCAGCCCGGCAGTCCCGCGGATCAGGTGGGATTGGAACCGGCTGACGTCATCCGCGAAGTCAACCAACGCCCGGTCAATAATATTAGTGATTTCGAACGTGCTATTCGGCAAGGGAGGCGAGGAGAGCGAATCCTGCTGCTTGTACAACGAGGGGATAACGCTGTATTCTTTGCGCTCAAGCGTAAAAGTTAGGAGGATCTATGTTTGGACTCGGGCTTCAAGAGCTCCTGGTGATTCTGGTTATTGCGCTGGTCATATTCGGACCGAGCAAGCTACCGCAAATCGGCAGTGGCCTGGGTAAGGCGATTCGGGACTTTAAAAAAGGCGTGAGTAGTGACGACGGTGAAGACTCAGCTAACGACGCTAAGAAAGACAGTCCCAAAGACTTGCCGCGTTAGAGTTCATCGCATCGCCTGTTACGCTTAAGAACGTCGAATCGGTTGAGCTGGCTTCGGAGTTTTCAGTGTCCGGCTTGACCGGCGCCGTTGTATCCGGCTCACTACAGTTCGCGCGTGAAATGAAAGCCGTTTTTTGTTTTTGTGCCGAGTAGAACAGTGTAGAGCGAGGTCCTGGATAGTTTATAAACCTTCTCGACGGTGAGATCGGTCATTTCAATAAACGGCTTTAACTTGAGATCGGTCCGCCAGCCTAACCAACGTGTAATGGGATCCAACGCCTTGGTGAAAGATCCCAGCAGCGGAAAATCGCTGGTGAAGTGATTGACGATTACGATTCTTCCGCCGGGTTTGCACACGCGCTTCGCCTCTTCGATCATCCGAATAGGATCTGGCACGACGGTGACGACATGAAAAGCCATGACGTAATCAAAGGTGTTTGCGGGAAACTCTAGCTCGAGCGCATTCATCTCTATGACTTTCAGATGCGACCAACCGTTCTCGCGAATTTTTTGACGAGCCCGGGCTAGCATGTCGGGCGCCAGGTCAATGCCTGTAACCTCACAATGGGTTGGGTAAGCGGGAAAAGACGTGCCGGTTCCCGCGCCGACTTCTAAGACCTTGGCGCCGCGGGGGATCTCAAGATCCTCGATAACGCGTTCCAGGCGGGAATAAAAGATCTTACCGAATACTTTGTCGTAAAGCGGAGCGAAGTCCGAGTATAAGCGACTCTCGTGCGCCTCTATATCACCCATAATCCCCACCCCACCCCTGTGCTTTAGGCATCCCGAATGTCCCTACTCTGCTTTTTGTAGAAAATCGAGATATCGCGTTTGCGAAACCTCCACTGTTTCCCCTTTTTAAAGGCCGGCAGAATGTTTTTACGCGCGAACTCATTCACAGTGTCTGGGCTTAAATCTAGTATTACAGCAACCTGCCTGCTGTTCAATAGCTCCTCTTCTCGCTCCGTCATGGAACCTCCCCTCCGAGGATTGTCTTCGGTCGCCCTGTGCTAAAAAGTTTTTTTTTTCTAACAAGTTCACCAAAGGCTGTCAAGGCAAAATACGAATAATGGCCAATTACGCGTCAAGGCGGCGGTTGGTGACCGGACTCGTGCAGAGATCCGTCGCTGGTATTGTCGAATAAAGCCGTTGTGACCCGGTCTACCCGGTCTGGGGCTCGGCGAAAACTCGTATCGGAATAATCATCATGTCCAGTCCGGCAAATTGGAGCTTCTGCTGCAAGGTTGCCGGCGTGTGATTATGTAGAAAACGACTGACGGCATTTTCCTCCTGAAACACGAGCTTGCCAGAAAAAAAGACTGATCTTGGAAAATCCCGGACGACAGCGGGGCAAAGCTCTTCCAGTTCCGCCATGAGATCGACTCCCAAGGAGTAGCGATATTCGGCATACCAACCGAGACAATTGGCGAACTCGACAAAACTCTTAAGGTCTTCTTCTTTGGCGCGCCGCAGATTTTCGATCTCCTTCTGCCCTTTGAACTGGCCCGAGTCGATGACGCCGACCGAAATGAAAACGACATTTTTAAAATGATTCGGGAATAACCTCGGAATGGTCAGCAACGCATGGACCGCGACGCCGTCAAAATCACGTACAATAATTGCCGCTGTGGGGGCGGTTGGGTGCTTCGGCGGAACGGGCTCCTTTAGATTCGGCTGAAAAGGGATGGTCAGAAGCGTATCGTCGAGGCGTTTGAGCGCGCGCCGCACTTGAGCGTAGTGGGCGTGGACGAAAATGCATAGAGAGATAAAACAGGAAGTAACAAGCAAGGTAACCCATCCGCCCTCTTCGAATTTGATCGTGACGGTGACGATCAGAATCGTCCCGGTGAGAAGCAACCCAAGTCCATTGACCCAGAACTTCCGCAGCCAACTAGCCTCGGTTATCCTCACCTCCCACCAGTGCCTGCACATGCCGAGCTGGGAAAGTGTGAACGTCAGGAAGACATTGATGCTGTACATGACCACCAAGAGACTGACTCTGCCCTGGGTGTAGAGAAGAAAGCCCAGCGAGGTGAGGCCCATGAACCAAATACCGTCCCGCGTTACCAGCTGGTCGCTTAGGAGAGAAAAGCGATGCGGCGCCCAGGAGTCCAATGCCATATTGGAGAGTACGCGAGGACCATCGATAAAACCGGTCTGAGCGGCCACCAGCAATATCGCCGCTTCGGTGATCAGCGTGCCGATAACCAGCGCAGCGGCCAGCGCACTTTGGTCTCCGAAAATCACGCCGTAAATTTTGGCAAAAAGAGTGGCGTTCAAAGTTTCGCCGGGCACATGGGAAACTTGGTGCAGTAGATAGCAAAGTAAAATCCCACTGGCGGTGAAGGCGAGGGAGATCGCCATGTAAAGCATGGTTCTTTTTCCGGTCTCCGCCCGTGGCTCTCGCAAGATCTGGAGGCCGTTACTCACGGCTTCGATCCCCGTGTAAGTGCCGCCCCCGAGACTGTAAGCGTGCAGAAGTATCGCGAGCGTCGCCAGGATCCCGATACCGCGCACGTCGCCCAAGGATTCGTCGACGGACCTGGTAAAGACGATCGGAAGTTCGCCGATCTGGGTTCCCACGCCCAAAGTGATGGCGACGCCGTGGGTGAGCACAAACAAGAGAAAAATGGGTAAGAGAAACTGCACAGACTCCTTGGTGCCCCGCAGATTGAGAAAAATGAGGCCCAGTATGAGGAAGACCTCGGTAAACAGTTTTAAGCCCAGCACCGAGGACGGAAGAAAACTAAAGAGCGCGTCAACGCCACTGGCCACGGAGATGGCGATCGTCAACATGTAGTCAACGACGAGAGCTGAGCCGGAGACCAGGCCAGCCTTTTCTCCGAGAAGCTTCGTCGCGACCAAGTAGCCGCCGCCGCCGGTTGGGAACAGTTCAATAATCTGCGAATAGCTAGTCGAGATGACGAAAACAGTGATCGCCATCATCATCGCCAGCGGCAAAGCCAGCAGGTAGTGCTGCCCCAGTGCCAAATAGGCCTCTTCGGGACCATAGGCTGAGGAACTCAGACCATCGGCACCCAGCCCTACCCAGGCGAGGAACGCAATCAGCGAGATTTGATGAAAAACCTTAGGATCGAGAGGGTCTTTCGGTTTACCGAATAGGATGTCCTTTAACGAAGCGAAGCGGCTCCAGCCCACGGTGTGCTCCCTGTCCGATAGATAGCAGAGTTTCCGCGCCATGAGAACCATGGATCGAGCCGCTGCACCGAGGAGCTGGATAGGAGCAAGATAGCCTCGGTGAAAAGCTGGCTTGCGAGTTTGCATGAGTTCCTTTAGCATGAATTTCGCGATACTGCGGTGGCTGCAAAGCAGACAAAATCCGATCGCCCCCTTCTATGCGAAAAGCTCTCAAGTTCTTCGGCGTCATTCTTTCCACCTTGGTTCTTTTTGTCATCGTCGCCTCACTTGCGTTCTACCATTTGATCCAGGCCGGCGAATTGCAGCGCTTCTTGATTAGCGAAATAGAGTCAAAAACAGACTTCAAAGTGAAGCTCGGTGAGGCCGACTTGGAAATGGGGCGGATTTTGGGAATCGGCTTCAGTGACTTTGCGCTCTCCGAACCCGACGTAGCGCGGCCCTCCATTACCGCCCAGCGGATTACCGCACGGGTAGCCTTGTTGCCACTCTTTGAGCGAAAGTTGATCCTTTACGGCGTGCGTCTGCATAACCCGACCGCGCGTTTGGTGCGTGATAAGGAGGGTCGGCTTCCGCTGCTCGAAAAATTGCGAAACCTGCCCTTCTTGACCCAAGAAGCAACCCAATTTGGTCTCGATCTGCAGGCGATCCGCATCCAGGGCGGAGAAGTCGACTTTGAAGATCAACATGCCGAGAAAGGGCCGCGAACGACGCGCTTTCGCAATCTTGATCTTGAGGTCGGGCGGATTCGAGGTCAAAAATTGCTGAACTTTGTCAAAGAGCTCGCAAATCTAAAACAATCGGAGCCGCAGGGAGCGGCGCTGGATTTCAACTTGAGGAGCGAGGTTGGAACAGACCACGAGAAGACGACCCTACGAACCCGGGGAAGAATAGTGTTCCCACAAGAGACTCTAGAATTCCACAAAACATGGTGGAACGCAGATATTCAGTTCGACAACCTGTCTGCCGATCTTATGCGGCAGTACCTCCGCGGCGATTGGCAAATGAAAAACATGAGTGGTGTTTTTGCGCCGCGTTTGCATGTCGAGGGGAGCCCCACGGATCAGATGCGACTGCGAGGGACTCTGGTATTCAAACAACTCGCGATCGATGCCCCGGATCTTTTTACTGCGCCGTTGTCGCCCGGTGACGGGCAAGCCGAGTTTGATGTCGATTGGAAACCCCAGCGGCTCAGCATTGCTCTTTTTGACTTTCGTTCGAAGGAGCTACAGCTCACGGTCAAGGGCGAAACGCGCTTGACGGCTGCTAATGACCCCCATGTTCAACTGAACCTGACGGCACCTTTGCTGCCTGTCGTCGTGGTGCGCAAGTACTTCCCGCTAAAGCTGATCGGGTCGTCGCCCCTGGAAAGCTTCTTGGGCAGCCTGCAAGAGGGCGAGTTGCAACTAAAGAGGCTCGGCATCAATGGCAACCTCAGCGAACTTCGAAATGTCGCGCAGAGCGCGGCCAAAGGGCTTGTCTGGTTTGACGGTGAGCTGCGCAACGTCGGCTTGAGACCGATCGCAGACGGTTATTTTCCGCTTCAAGGGATTCAGGGATTGATCCGGCTGGAAAAGGGAGTGTTTACTTTTACGGATGTAACGGGAACCTACGGTCAATCACGCTTCACCGACGTTAACGGCACCTATACGCTGGCGCCGGAGGGCAGAGCCGATCTTGAAGTTCGTGCCGTCGGCGAACTGGATCTGGCGGAACTCCATAAGCAAATAAGGCTGGGAGTGCTTCCGACCCAGGTGACGAAGCTTTCTTCGTCGCTGGGAGACTTGGGAGGCAAAGGACAAATCCAGGTCAATTTGCGGCGGTCGGCCGAATCGCCACCCTATTTCGAGGGCACGCTCACATTGGACAACGCCCGTTTGCGCTTCGATGATATCTCGCTTACGGAAATAAAAGGAGAGCTCGCGTTGTCCCCTACCGAAATTCGTGCGGAAAAAGTGCGCGCGCTGCTATCAAATTCCCCCGTTCAGATTCAATTGTCATTGACGAATTACGCGTCGGACGGCGGTAATTTTGACCTGCGGGTCGACTCCACCGGCGTTAAAGCGGGAACGGTCTCCCGGCTGCTGCTTTCCACAGGTTCAACCGAAGACCCCGGCATTGTCAGTGGTTCAGTGCGTTATCAAGGCTCTCTCGGAAACAAAGGCGACCGGAAGTTTACCGGCAACCTGGAGCTTTTCGGAGTCAAGCTAGAGCATAAACCGCTTTTGCAACCGCTCCGAGAGGTAAGCGGCCGAGTCAATTTCGATGACACGGGTATTGACTTTCAGAGCTTGAAAGGATTGCTGGTCGGTATGCCATTCGAATTCGGCGGGCGATGGCGATACACACAAAAGCCGCAGTTGATCTTTACTTTAGCCGCTCCGACGTTGGACCTCGCCTATCTGCTGTCGCAAATCGATGCGGAGTCAACCGAGTGGTACGACACCCTTACCGCGCAGGGTAAAGTCAGCCTGCTCAGAGGTAGTATGAAAGGTTTCGAGTTCAGCGATCTCAAGAGCGATCTGAACCTCGATCGCCGCGTATGGCGCCTCGAAAACTCTGCCATGCGTTCAGCAGATGGGTCTATACAAGGTACAGTCACAGTCGCCGACAAACCCGACAGCGTCAAGTTTGCTCTGGCGCCGAAGATCCAGAGTGTTCCGATTCAAGAAGTGCTGAATTGGTTTGAAACGAGCCAATCCGAAGTAACCGGCAGGGTCAACATGACGGGCTATCTGGAGTCAGCGGGAAAGGATGGCGCAGAGCGGAAAAGAAATTTGAACGGTTCGTTGAGCGTGCGCATTGACGACGGGACGATCCATCGCTTGCGCCTGGTGGTGCAGCTTTTGAATCTCTTGGATCTGTCCCGATGGTTCACTCTAAAACTGCCTGATCTCGGCAAAGAGGGCATTCGCTTTCGCAGTATTTCAGGTGACTTCGGTGTGGAGCGGGGAGTGTTTTCAACGCAGAACTTGATTGTCGATAGCGATGATTTGCGCATGACGGGCAGTGGCAACATCGATGTAGCGAACGACGAAATTGAGTTTGTCCTTGCGGTCCGTCCTTTCGCCGGAATCGACACGGCGATCAACTATATCCCTTTGCTCGGTCGAGGTATCGCGGCCATCAAAAATTCTTTTTTGGTCGCAAGCTTCAATATCAAGGGTCCCATCGAAGATCCCACCATCACTCCCGCGCCGCTGAGCACGATGTCGGAATGGGTTTTCGGCGTTCTTGGCATTCCGAAAAATATTATCGGGTGGGGAGGAGATGAAAGAAAAGAGCTCCCTCAAAACAGCCCGCCACCGGAGCAGACAAACGAGAACGCTCCTCCAACGACGAAATGAAAGCCCGATTGCTGCTCTACACGAGGAAAGATTGTTGCCTGTGCGAGGAGATGAAAGCAACCCTTCACCGGGTGGCGGACCGCGTTTCATTCGCGCTCGAAGAAATCGACGTTGACACGTCGCCCGTGTTGCGG
>Ga0209799_1000153_pt1 | contig 12454 bp, 12 predicted proteins | sample PanSoiPlo36MoBio_FD_188324 | JGI IMG/M metagenome (GOLD analysis project Ga0209799, IMG submission 188324) | Tropical forest soil microbial communities from Panama analyzed to predict greenhouse gas emissions - Panama Soil Plot 36 MoBio (SPAdes)... | ecosystem: Environmental > Terrestrial > Soil...
CATCCTCGCCCCCTTCTTCGCCGGGCTCTTCTTCCCGCCCGGCAACCAGACCGCCGCGCTCCTCGGCGCGTTCGGCGCCTACGCCGCCGGCTTCCTCGTGCGGCCCTTCGGCGCCATCATCTTCGGCCGAGTGGGCGACCTCGTCGGCCGGAAGTACACCTTCCTCGTCACGATCGTCTTCATGGGTCTCGCCACCGTCCTCGTGGGATTCCTGCCGACCTACAGCTCGATCGGGTTCGCGGCGCCCCTGATCCTGGTGGTGCTCCGACTCATCCAGGGTCTGGCCCTCGGCGGCGAGTACGGCGGGGCCGCGACGTACGTGGCCGAGCATGCTTCCGACAACAAGCGCGGCTACGCGACGTCGTGGATCCAGACCACGGCCACCGTGGGCATGCTCTTGGCCCTCGTGGTCATCGCGCTGTGCCGCGCTTGGTCCGACGCCCCGACCTTCTCGAGCTGGGCATGGCGCATTCCGTTCTGGTTCTCCATCCCGCTCCTCCTCATCTCCATCTACATCCGCCTCAAGCTGAGCGAGTCGCCCGTATTCAGGCGGATGAAGGAGCAGGGGAAGCGCTCGAAGGCGCCCCTGACCGACAGCTTCCTCAAGTACCCCAACAACAAGTACGTGGCCCTCGCCCTCCTCGGGGCCACCGCGGGGCAGGGAGTGGTCTGGTACACGGGGCAGTTCTACGCGCTGTTCTTCATCCAGATCTATCTCAAGCTCGACTACATCGCGACCTATACTCTCATCGGCCTGTCGCTCTTGATCGGCACCCCGTTCTTCCTCGTGTTCGGGGCGCTCTCGGACAGGATCGGGCGAAAGAAGATCATCCTGGCCGGCTGTCTCATCGCGGCCTTGACGTACTTCCCCCTCTTCCGCGGGCTGACCCACTACATCAACCCCGCCCTCGAGGAGTATCAGCAGAAGACGCCCATCTCGGTGGCGGCCAGCGACTGCAACTTCCACATCTTCATCGGACCCTGGTCGCGGCAGACGGCATGTGACCGCGTCAAGGACTTCCTCGGCAAGGCGGGGCTGTCGTTCATCTCGACGCCGGCCGAGGCGGGCAAGGACGTTGTCACCAGGATCGGCAACATCGAGCTCCAGGGCTGGGATCCTGCGAAGTTCGCGGCGGCTCTCAAGGAGACTGGCTATCCGCCCAAGGCCGACATGAGCCGGGTGAACTGGTTCATGGCCGAGCTGATCCTCGTGATCATGGTGATCTACGTGACCATGGTCTACGGCCCCATCGCGGCGTTCCTCGTCGAGCTTTTCCCGGCTCGCATCCGCTACACGTCAATGTCACTGCCCTACCACATCGGAAATGGGTGGTTCGGCGGCATGCTGCCGCTCCTCGCCACCGCCATCGTGGCCGCGGCGGGAAACATCTATCAGGGCCTCTGGTACCCGATCATCGTGGCTCTCATGAGCGTCGTCATCGGAGGCCTCTTCCTGAGGGAGACTCGCCACATCCGGATCCACGACGAACACTGATCTCGACGGGCGCCGGGGGCCATTCCCCGGCGCCCGGGTCCTTCCGCCACGCCCGCCCTGACCGTCCCCATCCAGAGTTCCTGAGACCCGAGCCGCCAAATTTTGGCGGTCCGGGTGACATTTTTCCCACTATTGGGGAGCAGTTTGCCCGGTTCGGCGGAGATTAGCCTCGATTGTGGCCCGAATATTTGGTCTTTCCGCCCGTCTCTTAGCTCAGAAGTCGCGGCACAGGCCTTGCACCCCCCCTCCGCCAGCCGGATGAGGGGCAGAGGCAGGGTAACCGCCCATAGAGAGGGAGAGAGGGCTATGGACCAGATCAAGCAGAAGTTGGAAGCCGAACTGAACCGGACCGTGGAGCGCATCCGCCAATTGGGTGGGGCCGCCGCCTCCGTGCAGAGCCATGGCGCTGTGGGCGATACGAGCCAGCTCGCCGACGAAGTCGACGTGATCCAGGTGAACGAGGATCGCGAGATGAATTTCGCCACCCGGAGCCTGCTCGTGGAACGCGCCAACCGCCTCGCCGAGGCCCTGGAGCGTCTGCGCGGCGGTGACTACGGCACCTGCCAAGAGTGTGGGGAGGCCATCGCGCCCGCCCGCCTCAAGGCGATGCCGGAGGTGACGACCTGTGTGCGCTGCCAGGATCGCCTGGAGAAGATGGCGCGCCAGATGTCCACGGTCGCCGTTTCCGCGGACGGGGACGACCCCGAGGACGACTAGCCCAGAGACCGAAGCCGGTCGATCCGGGTTCGCACCAGTTCCGGACGTCCGGTAGCCAGAGCGTCCACACGCCAGCCGACGAGCCGGTCCACGAGGGCCGGCTCGTCGGCTGTCTCTGCACAACAACGGAAGCCCGCCCGCTGCACGATCTCCACGGTTTCTCTGGTCAACGACGATGCCGGGACGCGGAGCACCTCCCCGCTTCGTAGTGCGGCCAGAGATGGCCGGGGCGCGCCCTCGGGCCAGATGACACCCATGCGCACGTCCGGATCGAGGGAGCGGATCCGATCGAGCGTTTCGAGGTCCGCGGACCACACGCCGCATCGCTCGAGAGCATCGTAGATCTCCAGTGTCGACACCACGCGTTCCTCGAGAGAGGTCCCGCCCTCTCCGGCTGGGCATGGCTCGACCCAGAGGTCCACGACGTCCCGAAAGCGCTCGAGGACTTCCTGCAGGGTCTGAATGCGCTGGCCGGTGAAGCGGGCCGCCGTCCTCCCGCCTGCGTCGAGGCGCTTGAGCTCACGCACGGTGTGCGCGCCAACCGGGCCGCGCCCATTGGTGGCGAGCTCGAGCCGCGGATGCCCGAACACCACGGGGTGGCCGTCGCTCGACAATCGCACCTGCACCGCGAGGGCATCCGCCCCTTCCTGAATGGCCGCCTCGAAGGCCGCGATGGTGTGGCCGGGCGCATCGGCCGACGCGCCCCCGCTCGCGATCACCAGTGGCCCGGGCCTTCCTCGGTGCGTTGTCTCCGTCACGACCTCCGTGGCACACTCAGCGGGTGGGCACGCCCGTCCTCGACGTCGCTCGGCCCTTCATTCACGGGGCGGCGCGGCTCTACTGGAGGATTCGCCTCGAGGGCACCCAGCACATCCCCACGGCCGGCCCGCTCATCATCGCGCCGAATCACGTCACCTTCGCCGATCCCGTCCTCGTCTGCCTTCCCATTCGATTTGCTGTGCACTTCATGGCCTGGGATGCCCTCTTCAAGATTCCCGGATTTGCCTGGCTCATCCGCCGGCTCCGCGCGTTTCCCACCCAGATCGACTCCGCCGACCCGCGGTCGACCCGGGAGGCGGTGCGGCTGCTCCAGGCGGGACAGGCGCTGATGATCTTCCCCGAGGCCGGCCGCACGCCCGATGGACGGCTGCAGCGATTCCGTCCCGGCGCGTTCCGGCTCGCCTGCTCGCTGAAAGTGCCCGTGCTGCCCGTAACCATCCTGGGCGGGCACGCCTCGTGGCCTCCCGGGCGCGTGCTGCCTCGGCCCGGACACCTGCGCATCGTCTATCATCCGCTGCTGGCCCCGCCCGACGACCCAGATCCTCGGGTGGGCGCGCGCCGACTCGCGACGCAGGTGCGTGAAGCCATCGCGGCGAGCCTACCGAAGGAGGATCGGTCCGAGCCCGGCGCGTAACGATCAGTGTATACTCTCCGCGGCAATGGCACGTCCGGCCGCCCCGCGCGTCCTCGTCCTCCATGGACCCAATCTGAATCTCCTGGGCGCGCGCGAACCCGCGGTGTATGGGCGCACCACCCTCGCCCAGATCGACCGGCAGATTCAGCGCCACGCGAGCAGTCGCGGAGCGGAAGCGGTGTGCCGGCAATCGAATCACGAGGGCGAGCTCGTCGACTGGGTGCAGGGCGCGGCGCGCGAAGGCTTCCGGGCCATCGTCATGAATCCCGGCGCCTTCACCCACTACTCCCTGGCTCTGCGTGACGCCGTCGCCGCCGTCTCCCTTCCTGTCGTGGAGGTCCACCTCTCCAATGTCCATGGCCGGGAGGAGTTCCGCCGCCAATCGGTGATCGCCGGCGTCGCTCGTGGCCAGATTGCGGGCTTCGGTCCCGGCAGCTACCTCCTGGGCGTGGACGCGGCGCTCCAGTCGCTCGCGTCCGGGCGGCCGTCGCGGCGCCCGCGGTGAATGCGGGCCCATCCTCCGGCGTCCAATCTTAGTCGCAGCGGGAGGCGCAGCAACCGCGGCGGACATTCGTGACGCCCGCCGGGGATCCGCCGACGCCTCCGAGGGATGCCGCCCAGGACATCGACGAGCGCGCGCTTATCGAGCGGTGCCGTGCTGGGGATGTCGCGGCCTTCGAGCCCCTGGTGGAGAAGTACCGGCAGCGCGTGTGGCGCCTGGCCTTCCAGGTGCTGCGCGACCGCGAGGAGGCATGGGATTGCGCGCAAGATGCGTTCGTACGGGCGTTTCAATCGCTCGGATCATTCCGTGGGCAGTCCGCCTTCTACACGTGGCTCTTCCGTATCGCCATGAATGTGGCCACCGATCGCTTGCGCTCACGGGGCGCCCAGGCGCGCGCGTTCGGCACGCAACCGATCCCCGCGGAGGAGTGGGAACATACCGCGCCCGATCCCGCCGCGCAACCCGACCAGGCCGCACTCAGCGCCGAGCGACGCGATCGCATCACCGAAGCCCTCGGTACCTTGCCGCCCAATGCGCGAGCCATTATCATGCTCAGTGACGTCGAGGGACTGTCATATCGCGAGATTGCCACCGTGCTCAACTGCCCGATCGGAACGGTGATGTCGAGGCTTCACAATGCGCGCAAGCGCTTGCGAATAGCCCTCGGACCGATGCTCCTCCTCCTGTTGAGCCTGACCACCGCGTTCATCGGCGCCGGTTGGTCGTCGCTCTGGGCCCAGACCCCACCCCCGGCGCCCGCGTCCGCCCCGGCGGCTCCCGCACAGGTCGCACCCGGCCAGGTGACACCGCCGCCCAAGGGCACGGTGCACTTCGAGGTGCGAGTGCTCCAGGCCTCGAATCCGCCGCCCAGTCCGCCGCCTGCCGGAAGTGGCAAGCCCCCTTCCGCGCCTGCGGGGGGCTCCACCACAAGCGTGCCTCCGGCGCCCGCGCCTGCGCCGTCTGCTGCGGTCACCGATGGCCAGATGGATGATCGGCTCAAGCAGGTCGTCCCGAGACTGCGCAAACTCTTTCGCTACAACGACTACACGCCGCTCGAGCACCACAAGGTCGACGTGGAGTACGGGGTGGCCAAGCGCATTCCCGCTCCGGACGATCGTTGGCTCGAGGTGACCCCGAAGGATCTTCAAGGCAAGTCGGTGAGGATGCAGGTGCGCCTGCTCAAGGGCGAGAAGTCTGTCATGACCTCCAACATCGTGGCCGCTCCGGGCGCGCCCGCCATCGTGGGCGGTCCCCGCCACGGCTCGGGTGTGCTCATCATCATTCTCTGGGCCGATCCCGTTCCCACCGCTGCCGCGCCGAAGTGAGCCGCCGGGTGGCCCGCCATGGCTGAGGAACGCTATGCGAGTGAGCGCGCCCGTATTGAGCAGGGCCACGTCAAATACCGTGACAAGCTGAAGGAAGAAGGCAAGCTCTTCGTTCGCGATCGCCTTCGCCTCCTCCTCGATCCCGGCTCGGAGTTCCAGGAAGATTTCCTCTTCGCGCGCAACCAGGAAGCCGACACCCCCGCCGACGGTGTGGTCACCGGGGTAGGCCGGGTCGGCGGCCGCCCCGTATGCATCATGGCCAACGACTACACGGTCAAGGCCGGCTCCTGGGGCGAGAAGACGGTGGCCAAGATCGTGCGCGTCCAGGAGCGCGCGCAGCGGCTCCAGGTGCCGCTTCTCTATCTGGTGGACGCGGCGGGCGGACGCATCTCCGAGCAGATCAAGATCTTCCCCGGACGCTTCCACGCCGGCCGCATCTTCTACAACGAGGTGCAGCTCTCCGGGGTCGTCCCCCAGGTGTGTATCCTCTTCGGCCCGTCGCCGGCCGGCTCGGCCTATCTGCCCGCCCTCACGGACTGCGTGATCATGGTCGACGGCAAGGCGAGCCTCTACGTGGGCTCGCCGCGCATGGTCGAGATGGCGGTGGGGGAAAAAGTGTCGCTCGAGGAGCTGGGGGGAGCGCGCATGCACTGCTCCGTCTCCGGCTGCGGCGACATCCTGGCCGCCTCCGACGAGGAGGCCATCGAGATCGCCAAGCGCTATCTCACCTTCATGCCGTCGTCCTATCGTGAGCGGCCCGCCGCGGTGGCCGCGGGCGAGCCGGCGCCGGGGCGCTCGGTGGACGAGATCGTCCCCCACGACCAGCGCAAGTGGTTCGACATGTACGAGCTCATCAGCCGTGTGGTCGACGCGGGCTCCTTCTTCGAGATCAAGCGGCTCTTCGCTCAGGAGATCATCACCGGCTTCGCGCGCATCGGCGGCCGAGCCACGGGCATCGTGGCCAACCAACCCAAGGTCAAGGGCGGCGTGCTCATGGTCGACTCCTCGGACAAGGCGGCACGCTTCATCTGGCTCTGCAACGCGTTCAACATCCCCCTCGTCTACCTCGCCGATGTCCCGGGCTTCATGGTGGGGACCAAGGTGGAGCGAGCGGGGATCATCCGTCACGGAGCCAAGATGGTTTTCGCCACCTCCCAGGCCACCGTGCCGAAGATCTCCGTGGTCGTGCGCAAGTGCTACGGGGCGGGCCTCTACGCCATGTGCGGCCCCGCCTTCGAGCCCGACGCGGCGCTCTCGCTCCCCTACGGACAGGTCGCCATCATGGGGCCGGAGCCCGCGGTCAACGCCGTCTACTACAACAAGATCATGGAGCTGCCGGAGAGCGAGCGGGCCGCCTACGTGCAGCAGAAGCGTCAGGAGTACGTGCAGGACGTGGACATCTACAAGCTCGCCTCGGAGATGCTGGTGGACGGCATCATCGCGGGCTCGGAGCTGCGGAGCGAGCTGGTCCGGCGTCTCGAGTACGCGGCGAGCAAGCAACTCGAGTTCCCACCCCGGCGCAATCCCGTCCCCCCGGTGTGAGGGCGGGGCAGGGGCGGCGGGGCACGGCTCGATGAGCTACCTCGTCCTTGCCCTGCGTTTTCTCACCATCGTGCCCGTGCCGGGTCGCGAGGCGGCCGAGCCCGGTGCCCTCGGCCGGGCCGCCTGGTGGTTTCCCGCGGTCGGGCTGGTCCTGGGCGCCTGTCTCGTCGCCGCCGATCGCGTGCTCCTCGTCCTCGTCCCGCCACTCCTGGGCGCCGTGCTCCTGGTGGCCGCGTGGAAGATCCTCACGGGAGGCCTTCACCTCGACGGCCTCGCCGACGCCGTCGACGGGCTGGCCGGGCACTCGGTCGCGCGCCGCCTCGCCATCATGCGCGACAGCCGTCTCGGCGTCTTCGGCGCCGTCGCCATCGGGCTGGCCCTCTTCATCGAGGTGAGCGCGGTCGACGCGATGTCCGCGCCGCGCCATCCCGCCGTCCTCCTCCTCGCCCCTGCGGTCGGGCGGCTCGCCCCGGTGCTGATCGGCCCGCTCTTTCCCGCGGCCACGCCGGGAGAGGGCGCGGGCGCAGACTTCCTCGCCGGCCTCTCGCCATGGGCGACGCCGCTTCATCTCGCCGCATTGTGGGCCCTTTCCGCCTTCCTTCTCGGAGCCTGGGGTGGACTCCTGCTCAGCATCTCCCTCGCTTCCGCTCTGCTGTGGGCGGTGTTCATGGTCTCGCGCGTGGGCGGCCTCACCGGCGACGTTCTGGGAGGATCAGTCGAAATCGGCGAGCTGGCGACCCTCAGCGCCGCCGCCTCCCTCATCCATCTCCAGCTCATTTGATGCCCACCACCATCTACCTCGTGCGCCACGGGAGCGTGGTCGGAGCGGAGACGCGGCGCTTCATCGGTCATCTCGACGTGCCGTTGTCTCCGCGGGGCGAGGCTGAAGCCGCCGCCCTGGCCCGACGACTTGCCGGCGTCGCGCTCAGCGCCGCCTATTCGAGCGATCTTTCGCGCACGCGCCGTACCGCTGAGCTCCTCGTCGCTCCCCATGGGCTCCAGGCCGTGGCGCAGCCGGAGCTGCGCGAGTTCTCCATGGGACGGTGGGAAGGGCTCACCGCGGAGGAGATCCGGGCCCTCGACCCCCCGGCCTTCGCCGCCTGGATGGCCGACGTCGGCCGCTTCCAGTTCCCTGAGGGCGAGAGCCTGGCCGACGTGGAGGCGCGGGCGTGGCCCGCCTTCGAGACCATCGCAGAGCGGCACGAAGGTGGATCCGTCCTCGTGGTTGCGCACGGCGGGCCGAACCGGATCGTGCTCTGCCGTGCCCTCGGGGTGCCGCCGGCGCGCATCCTGTCGCTGGGCCAGGACTATGCCGCGCTGTCCGTCATCGAGCGCGATCGCGGACGATGGATGCTGCGCCTGCTGAACCATCGCGAGCCCGTGCGCGAATGAATTTCGACCGCGAGCCGTCCCCGAACGGTCGCCGTGCCTTTCTCAAGGTCGCAGCGGCCGCGGTGGCCACGGCGTGCTCTCCGCGATCCGCCTTCGCCGAGCCGCGGCCACGGCGCGGTGGCGTCCTCAAGGTCATCGGGGTCGAGCCACCGAGTTTTGACGCGCACGGGACCCTGTCCTCCCAGACCCAGTTCCTCTCGTCGCTCGTCCGACGCACGCTCTTCAAGTTCGTCAACGGCGCCCGCTATGGCCCCTCGGACTTCACCCTCGTGCCCGATCTCGCCCTTCGGGCTGACGTGTCGCGGGACGGCCGCGTGTACACCATCGCCCTCCGCCCCGGCGTTCGGTGGGAGACGCGGCCACCCGTACTTGGCCGGGAGCTGGTGGCCGCCGACGTGAAGTACTCCTTCGAGCGCGCGATCAGGAAATCGCCAGCCGCGAGCTCGCTCGGCCGGGTCGAGGGCATCGAAGCGCCGGACGCTCACACCGTGCGCGTCACCCTCGCCGAGGCCTACGCGCCCTTCCTCCACAACCTCGCCGAGCCGTGGAACTGCATCCTGCCCCCCGAGATCGAGGACAAGCTGGGTGACTTCGGGAGAGTGGAGTCCCTCATTGGGTGCGGACCCTTCGTGCTGGAACGGTATGAGCCTGGGCTCAAGGCGGTGTTTTCCCGCAATCCCCGTTACTACCAGCGAGGCCTCCCCTATCTCGACCGCGTCGAGTGGCTCTTCGTCAAGGATCGCGCGACGCAACTCTCGCTCTTCCGCGCGGGGCAGGTCGACCTGCCCTCCGCTGACGCGCGCATCGCCCGCGCCGACGTCGCCGCCTTCCGCGCCGCCAACCCCTCCTATCCCGTGAGATTCTGGGATAGCCTCGCCGTCCGCACCCTGGCCTTCCGCACCGACCGGGCCCCTTTTCATGACGCGCGAGTGCGCCAGGCGTTCTCCCTCTCCATCGACCGCAAGAAGTGGTTGACCCAGCATCTGGGCGGGCAGGGATGGGAGGACGCCGGCCCCGTGCCCGCGCCGATGCGCGAGTGGAAGCTTCCCACCGCCGATTTGGGGGAGGGGATGCGATGGCTACAATACGGTCCCGTCCTCGCCCGGAACCTTCTCGCCGAGGCAGGGTTCCCCAATGGCATGAAGGTCCGGTGTACCACCTGGCCCGGCTACGGCCCGGAGTACGTGGAAGACCTTGAGCTGCTCGCCCAGGGGCTGCGACAGATCGGGGTCGAGCTCCAGATCGTCAACGAGGACTACGGCCAATACATCCGTGGCTCCTTCCTGGGAAGGTTCGACGAGCTGACGTGGGGGCCATCGTCGCTCTTCACGGAGGTCGACGGCTACCTCTACAACTTTTTCCGCAGCGGTCTGCCCGACAATCGCAGTCACGTCGCCGACAGTCCCCTCGACGTGATGCTCGATGCCCAGCGCCGGCATGCTCCACACGCCGCGCGGCGGAAGATCATCGACGACATCCAGCGCCACGTCGCGGAGCGCGTGTACTACGTCTACACCCCGTCCCCGAGGAACGTCTCCTCGTGGACGCCGTGGGTGAAGAACTACGGCACCAAGAACTCGTTTGATCGCGGCGCGCAGCTCGAAGTCGTCTGGCTGAACCGGTAGCGTTCAGGCCAGGAACGTCTGGCCCCACCCGGCCTCATCGGGACGGCTGCGTTGGATCCACCTGGCGTCGACCGTCGACTCAGCGTTCCCAGGACGGAACCTCAGCACCAAGCCCTCGCTGCCTGTGATGCATTTTGGCGCCATGCGAGGGGTGCCCGCCCGCATCGAGGCGGGGCGGCATGTCAACCCTTCGACAGTCGACAATCTTGTTGACAGACAGTTGTCCGGACGTTTCCTGACACTCTTTCGCCGCACGCTGTCATGACGTCGAGACAGCGGTCGCGTGGCGCGCCCTCGAATTCGGGGGCATCCCACCGAGTCTGAGTGGCTGATGCAGGCCAGACACCCGTCCAAGATGCTTCTGGTGGCTCGGCGCCATGTTCGTGGGCCACCCGGCCCGTGGCACCGGCCGTGCAGCACTCAGGCACGGCCGGAAAAGCTCATCAGGCTTTCACCGCGGACCGTCCGCGGCGAGACCACGACAGGGGCTTCACGGTCGGCCAGTCACGGATGTGGTGGAGAGGACTCAACGATATGAAGACAGCAAGATGGCGATGCCCAAGCACGCACGTTCCGCGTGGCCACGGGGGCTTTTCTGCCGCCGAGCTCATGGTGGTGGTCGGGGTCATCGGGGTGCTCTTCACGGTGAGCGTTCCCTTCTTCGTGAGCGCGTATCAGGCCGCGGCAGCGCGGGCCGACGTCCAGCAAGTCATGTCGCTCTTCAACCAGGCGCGCGAGCTGGCGATCAAGCAGAACAACAGTGTGTGCGTCTCCATACCGAACAATCAGCAGATGCAGTTTCTGCAGGGGAGTTGTGCAGGCGGCGCATGGGTCGGAGCGGGAACAGATGCGACCGGCGCCATCAATCTGCCGGCAGGATTCACGATCGGTCCGGTGTCGTCCACGGTGACCTTCACCTACTTGGGTGCCGCCACCGCGGCCACCACCTATACGATGACCAACTCGACCACGGGGGGTACCACCACCATCTCGATCGCGTTGAGTGGCCGCGTGAGGAGCCCATGATGCTCACCACTTATCGAACCATCACGGGCGAGTCGGGAATGTCTCTCGCCGAGATCCTCGTCGCGTCCGTGATCATTGCCATCGGTCTCGTCGGACTCCTCTCCGCGGTACCCGTGGCGAGCTACGGCATCCACGAGGGACGTAACCTGTCCACGGCGACCTTCCTCGCGAATCAGCGTCTCGAGCAGGTACGCAATGCCGTCTGGACGGCCTCGCCGGCCAATGACTGTCTGGGAACGTCCGCCTCGTCCGCCGTCGCTCCCGCGTCGACCGCGTGCAACGGCGCGGCCGTGACCGCCTTTCCCGATGAAGCAAGCATGGCGGCGCCGTACGGTGATTACACGCGGACCGTGCGTATCACGGACTGCGGAGTGGGGGCCGGCTGTGGCGGCATCGTCTATAGCTCTGATCTGCGGCAGGCCACGGTGACGGTGAGCTACACGCCAATGACGGGGGCGGGAGGAGTCTCCACCGGCTCCACGAAGAGCGCCATCGTCACCATGCTGGTGGCCAAGCGATGAGCGGTCTGCGTTCGATGATGAGGAACGAAGGCGGCTTTTCTCTCGCCGAGTTGCTCGTGGTGATGGCGGTCCTCGGCCTCATGCTCGCCGGGCTCCTCGCCGTGCAGATGCAAGGGCAAGACAGCTACCTGATGGGGGCCAGCCGTGTCGAAGCCCAGCAGAACGGGCGGGTCGCGTTGGAGCTGATGGTCCGCGAGCTGCGGTCCGCCCAGTCCGTCACCGCGATTGCGTCGGCCACGGACGTGACCTTCGTCGACGAAAATGGCGTGACCGTCCAGTATCAACTGTCCGGCACCACCCTGAATCGAGTGTCCGCCGGCACGTCGACGCCCCTCATTGGCGGCGTCACGAGCTTGACCTTGACGTACTTCTCTGCGTTCAACGGCGCCACCAATACGGGGACGATCGCCGCCGTCGCGGGGAGCGTCCGAGCCGTTCGCATCCAGCTCGTCACGACCACCGAGAATCCCGTGGCGAGCTACTCGATGGCCTCTCAGTCGGCGGTGCTGGAGTCGTTCGTCCAGCTCAGGAACATCTAGGAGGTCTCTCATGCGTGTCCGCCAGCTCAGGCAGCTCCTCGAAGGGCAGCGGGGCATAGCCATGCCCATGGCCATGATCACCCTCGTACTTCTGTCCGCGCTCATCATCGCCTTCTCCATGCTCGCCGCCTCCGAGCCGGTCCTCGCCAACAATCAGCTGCAGGTGGCTCAGGCGCGCGCGGTGGCGGAGAGCGGGGTCGAACGAGCCATCTGGGCCCTGAACAACCCCACGAACGCGAACGGGATTCCCAGTCCTCTGGTGACGCCGGCCGCGCCCTACGACGGGACCACGACCACCGCCGTCATGCAGAACGGCGTGCAGGTCGGCGTCTTCACCGTGTCGGTGACCAATGGGA
>Ga0209799_1000154_pt1 | contig 12443 bp, 10 predicted proteins | sample PanSoiPlo36MoBio_FD_188324 | JGI IMG/M metagenome (GOLD analysis project Ga0209799, IMG submission 188324) | Tropical forest soil microbial communities from Panama analyzed to predict greenhouse gas emissions - Panama Soil Plot 36 MoBio (SPAdes)... | ecosystem: Environmental > Terrestrial > Soil...
CCGGTCTTGCCTTTCAAATCATCAATCTTCTTGATGCCTTTTTGCGCCATGATTTTATAGGGGAAGACATTGACCCAGGAACCGACCAGAACAAACGGCGGCGCACCTTCCAAGGTTGCCGTTACAAAGGCGGCCGCGCCGGCACCCGTGGCCATCTGCATTTTATTGGCAAGCATGGCCTGCACCGCCGCGGTGGTATTGGTTTTGATGATTTCGACCTCCAGTCCATGCTTCTGGTAAAGACCTTCTTTGACGGCGATGGAGAATAGCCCCGCTCCCGGATTCACGCCCGCCTGGCCAACGATCATCTTCTTGCCCTGGGCTACGCTCTCGCTCGGTTGAGAAAAGTTGGCCACGACGATGAGTAACCCCAAGAAAAGTAATCTGATTGGAGAATTCATCTATTTCCTCCGAGCTTCGCGACTCTTGATTATTGTCTTTGCGGCTTCCATTTTTCCAAACGCTTTTCCAGAACTTTGAGTAGCTCGTTAAGCCCGGCACCAAGCCCCGCGATAATAAGAATGGGTACGAACATCGCGGCCATCTGAAAACGTTGAGCCGCCACCGAACTCAAATAACCGAGACCCGTGGCTGCGCCGTACTGTTCGGCAACGACAATATAGACAAGGGCGCGGCCTAGCGCCACCCGCATACCGGCGACGATGTAGGGTAGCGAACCGGGAACGGAAACTTTGAGAAATATCGTGCTGTCTTTGGCGCCAAAAGCGCGCGCCATGGTGATCAGACGATGATCGGTGTTGGCGATACCGGTCATGGTGTTGATCAATATCGGAAATACCGCCGCAAGCACGGTCATGATAATTTTCGAGATCGCTCCCAAACCGAACAGCATGATGATCAACGGCAACAGCGCGATCAGCGGCGTGGCATAGACGCCGGACAACAGCGGGTCGAAGGTTTTGCTGACGTTCTTGTACCAGCCCATGGGAACGCCGATGACCACGCCAAGAACCACCGACACCACAAAGCCGACGGCAAAGTTCGTAAGGCTGAACCACATGTGCTCCCAGATCGTGCCGTTGACAAAAAGCTCGACGCCCTTGGCGATGATCTTGCTGAATGGCGGAAAGTAGAACGGGTTGAGGATTTCGAAGCGTGTGGCGAGCTCCCAAGCAGAGAAGAAAGCCACAATTCCGAGGACGCCCAGCCAGTTAACCGCGAAGTCTCGGGCCCGCATGGCCAGAGTGTAAGCGGGCAAGGGCTTTGATCCGTCAACCGACAGCGCGTCTAGGGAGGTATCGTGTTGAGCCGTACGGCGCTCCTCTCCTGTGTAGCCGAATCTATTCGCCCCCTGTGGCGACTGTCAAGGCCGAGCTGGAATGCCTTTGAACGGTGGGAGCCACTGCAATTCTGCGCAAAAGCGCTGACTACTCCCAACGTTTGTGCTTTGTGAAGTCGTAGTTGATAGAGGAGTCGCTCTCGAAGCGCCAAATGGCGCGCTCTTTGCTCCACTCGCCGTTGAAGACCGATTGCAGAAAGCCCGTGATTTGTTGCCAGGCGGTCTGGGTTTGTGTCCGGCGATAACGGCCGGGCATCGTGTCGTTCAAGAAACCGTGAGGGGCGTCTGGGTAGACGCGAATGTCGAAGCTCTTTCTGGCCTGGGCGAGCACATTGCACATACGAAGGATGTTATCCAGAGGGACTAAGTTATCGAGCTCGCCGAAGACTCCCACAACCGGGCAAGATACGGCGGTCAATAGTTTATCGATGGATTCTGGGCGAAGCGGATGGGATTGCCAATCGTTCGGGTAGATCGCGCCGTACAAGACGACAGCTGCCGATAGATAATCTCGTTTCGCAGCGACAAGCAGCGGTTGGCGGCCGGTCTGGCAGACGCCGGCCATGGCGATCTTATTTGCGTCCACCTCCGGAAGGATGCGCAGGTGATCGACAGCGGCATCGATATCACGCAAGACTTCCTCGTCGCTCAAGTCGCAGTGATCGTCGCCGCGGGCCAATACCTGGCGATCGCCCGTGAAGCGCGAGAAAAGATCCGGCACGATGGTGACATAACCGGCGTCGACAAACTTTTCGCCCAAGTCGGTGGTGTGCTGAACGATACCGTAGCGTTCGTGCAAATGAATGACCGCGGGACGCTTACCACTTCCCGCCGGCTTGCCGAGAAAGCCGTTGATTCGGTTATCGATGCGAACTGGACTGAGCATGGTTTTGTCTCCTTTAAAGTGCATAGTTCCCGAGCAGCAATGCTAAACGAATGGACGAGAGGTCAACGTTTATAAAGCCGCTCGAAAAATTTCTCGTCGTCGAGCTTCTTCACGAAGCTTGAGTCGACGAAATCCTCCGGTTTGGACGCCTTTGCCTTGGGAGTTTTAAGCTCATTGAGAATGGTTTGAATACCAGGGAGCGTTGGATAGGGCTTCTCTGGGACCACCTTGAGGGCTATTTCGCGGTAGGTCTCTTCCAAAGCCTCGCGATCGTTAGTTTGAAGATATTTACTTAAAAACTTGATGCTGGGTTCTTTCTCGGTCTTGTAAAAATGAACTGCTTCCGCCAATGCAGCGATCACCGATCCTACCACTTCACGCTGCGTTTTGATGAACGCCCGTGTGGTGAGCATCGCCGTCAGTTCAAAGGGGATGTTAAGTTGCGCCATGTCGATCAACGTGTTGTATCCCATCTTGCGCGCCGTCAATGTGAAAGGCGGTGTAATGATGGTCGCTTGCACGTTCTTCGACTGCAAAGCGGCGACCCGAGCGGTCTGCGTGCCGATCTGCAGCAAAACCACATCCTTTTCCGCTAGGCCGACTTTTGCCAGTGCCATCCGTACGCTGAGATCGGTCGCACTGCCGAACCGGCTGATCGCTACTTTACCGCCAACAAGCTGATCGACCTTCTTGATTTCAGGGAGTGAAATCAGACTGTAGGGAAAGGTGTTGAGGAAACTCGCGATGATGACGATGTCTGCGCCGGCGAGACTGCTGGTTACGGCCGCCGAGCCGTCGGCTAAAACCATTGAGACATCTCCGCCCATCATCGCCTGAAAACCGAGGGAGCCTCCCGGTGTAAGGATCGCCGCTACATCCAGGCCATGTTTTTTAAACAGACCGGCTTCTTTCGCGATGATTAGCGGTGCCTGGTAGGGACTGGTAGCGCTATAGGCGATGTTTAGCTTGCGGATTTGTGCAGCGGCGGGTGCCGCGGAAAGGCAAAGCAGGAGTAAAATGCCTGTAAGAGGATGAAAGCAAGTACGCAATTTATCGAGCCTCCATTGTCTTTGTTTTCGAGTTAGAAGCTTGAATCCGAGTTGACCTGAAACCCGAAACCTGAAACCAAGAAGAAAACCTACTTCTCCGGCTCGTACTGGAGGTTCTTGCGGACCAAGTCCGAAAGGCCCCGTGCAATGGGACGGCGAACCTCTTCACCTACGTGAGCGATGCCGCCGAGAGCGCGGCCGAGTATGGCGAAGGACTTGGACATCTGCCAGGGCAGCCCCATGTCCATGGAGATAGCGCCGATGGCGCCTGTGACGTTCACTGGCAGACGGCGGCCAACCTGTTCTTCGGCGAGTTTGCCAATTTTTCGCAGGAGCTCGCAGTAGCGGCCGTAGACTTTGGTCTCCTGAGCCACTTGAAAAAGCCTCTCCGCCCGCGGATCGCCTTGAGTGTGAATGCCGTGGCCGATACCAGGGATGAGTTGTTTGTCACCGAGCCGCTTCTCAACGGTGTTCTTGGCGATTGTGTCTAGATCGGCCTCCTTAGAATCGGGCGGCAGAGCATCGTTTAGCATCTTGGCGCAATACTCGGACGAGCCGAGGTGGACGCTGCCGGCGCCGAGAATGGCCGCAGCGACTGCGCCCTGGAGCGCTTCCGGCGCGGAATGATAGGTCATGCGCGCCGCCAGCGCACCGGTGGTCATGCCGTGATCGACGAGCACGATCAGCATCGTGTCGATCATCCGGCCCTCTTCTGCGCTGGGCATGCGGCCGACGAGCATCAAGTAGACCATCTGGGCAAACGTGATTTTGCCTAGCAGTTCTTCGTTGAGATCGTAGCCGCGGACAAAAATCCGATCGAGCTCAGCTTTGCCCATGGACGAGACGAGTTTAGGTGTTTCAGCCATAAAACCTCCAGTCAATTTTCATTGCCGGAGTGTTGGAGTGTTGAAAACCCCAAACCCCTATACTCCGATACCCCAGTACTCCAGGACTACAATACTCCATCTTTCATATCGGTTGTCAGTCAAGCCGTAACAGCCGGGCGGCGTTTGCGCCCATAATTTTTCTTTTAGCTTCGTCGTCGAGATCCGTGCGTTCAATAATCATTTGCGGCGAACCGGAAAGTTTCGCGTCCCAATGCGGATAATCCGAGGCAAAAAGAACCCGCTCGGGCCCAATGGCTTTTACCACTTCTCCCAATCGATCTTCTTCCGGCTCGCAAGAGATGTAACATTGCCGGCGGAAATATTCGCTTGGTTTCATCTTGAGCCAGGGCACTTGAAAGGGTAGGATCTCGTGGTGCTCGTCCATGCGCCAGAGCCAGTAGGGCAGCCATCCGGCGCCGGATTCGAGAAAGACCACCTGCAGCTCCGGAAATTTTTCTAGTACTCCTTCGCAGATCAAGCTCAGGCTAGCAAGCATCTGTTCGAAGGGATGAGAAACGGTGTGGGTAAAAAACCACTGGCCGGGAAAGCGGTCGGCACCGGCAGTGGGAAGATAGGCGCCCGAGCCTTCGTGGAGCATCAGCGGAACGCCCAGTTCCTGGATCGTTTTATAGAGAGGTTCGTAATAGGGATCGGTGATGGTTCTGCCCTTCACCGGGTTCGGTCGCATGAAGATCGCTTTGAAACCCAGCTCGACAATCGCCCGGCGCGCTTCATGGATCGCCGATTGAACATCCTGAACCGGAATTACGCCCACTCCCATCAGCCGTTTCCTATCCGCGCCACAATAGTCGTACAGCCAATTATTGTAAGAGCGGCAAAGCGCCGCAGCGTAGGCTTCCTCTTCCACGGAAGTGAGATAGAGGCCTGCCGAGGGAAACAGCATGCCGCGCTCGATCCCGTCGCGGTCCATGTCTTTGAGCCTCTCGCGCGGATCGGTGGCCAGGTCGCGATGCTCGTTGACCGGTGAATCGTCGGGCTTGACCCGGAACGGAGACTCGTCGGGTTTGCGGTGGTGGCGATTGCCTTCGAGCAGAAACAGCAGTTGGCCGTTTGGCACCCGTTGAATTTTCGGCGCGCGGGAGCGAAAGGGCGGCTCCAGATAACGTTCCCATAGGTCATCCGCTTCGCGCACGTGGCCGTCGATATCGATTACCCGAATAGCATTCTCTGCCATTATCATCTCCGTTCGCGCAGCGCTTCTTCCACGACTATTCTTCCCATCACAATCCGGCTTGCCTGGTTGCGCGCTGATTCATCTTTAGCTGCTGTCTATCCAGGCGGCCGCAATAATGCAAGCGATTGGCGCGATCCAATCTATGCTGTTGCAAGCCCCGAGGCGTTCAATATAGAGTCTCGCCGAGTGAGACTGAAATTTATTCCTTCTTCGGTCAGGAGGACAGTATGGTGCAATACTCACCGAAGCTAACGTTCGGGCCTGAAACGGCAGACTGGCAGGAACGGCTTAATCCCGACCGGATGCGGCGGCTGCGCGTCGAGCGCACACAGATGCTGATGCGGAAGTACGGTATCGCAGCGATCCTCGAAGCAAATCACCACAACATCCGCTATCTCACGGCGCTCAAGGGGTTTGCCTATCCCATGTGTCGGTATGTTCTCTTCTTCGCCGAGCACGATCCGGTGATGTACGAACATGACGGCTATTACCATCAGATGCCGGATCAGTGTCCGTGGATCAAAGAGTGGAGGCCGGCACGTTCTTGGCTGACCGGGTCCCCGGGACCTGAAGCCTGCGCCGTGGAGGCGAAAGCGTTCGCCGGCGAGGTCAAGACAGAGCTTGAGAAGCGGGGATTACTGGGCGAGAAACTGGGCTTGGGCAGCTTCGATGGCAACGCGCGGGAAGCGCTGATCAATGCCGGGCTTAAGAACCTCGTCGATCCACGTCAGCTTATGCTGGAAGCGCGGATGGTTAAGAATCAAGATGAGATCAGCTGCCTGAAAACCTGCGCGGCGATGGTCGACGGTGTGTGGTTTCGCATCTGGGAGAACTTGAAACCGGGAATGAAGGATACCGATCTGATGACTCTAGGATCCACGGCCGGCTATGAGATGGGGCTGGAAGCGGCAGTGCCGGGAGGATGGCGCACGGGGCCCATGACCTTCGATCGCGGTTGCCACGCGACCAGCCGGATCATCCAGGTCGGCGATCTGGTCTACGGTTCATATTGCGGCGCTACTTATATGGGGTATGGAAGCTGTACGTATCGAACATTCATCGTTGGCCGCGACCCGACGGCCAAAGAAAAAGATTGGTACAAACAGGTGCGCGAACGCCTCGATGCGGTCATCAGCGAAATCAAGCCAGGCAAGACAACCGCCGATGCAGCAAAGCATTTTCCGCCGGCGAGCAAATGGGGCTACAAAAGCGAAGTTGAGATACTCGCCAGCGAGATCGGCCACGGTATCGGTCTCGGCACCAGCACCGGCTACGATATCCCGATCATCAATCGCTTGTGGTCCTTCGATCATCCTCAAGTCTTCGAAGAAGGCATGACCATCGCGGTGGAATCTCGCGAGGGTGAAACCCGGGTCGGCGGCGCGAGATTGGAAAATATGCTCGTGGTGACCAAGAACGGCGCCGAGATCATGGACTATTTCCCGCGCGAAGAGATCCTGGTGGCACCGCGTTAGAAAGTACCGTCAAACCCTCAGCATGCCTTTCAGTTTTCTCAAAGATGTCACGGTTGTTGAGTGCTCGACGTTTGTTACCGGTCCCTACGCTGCCTCGTTGTTAGGCGATCTCGGGGCACGGGTGATCAAGATCGAGTCGCCCCCGGACGGCGACCCTTATCGGTATTTCGCACCGGACCCGTTTTTCAGTTTCAACTTCGCTCATCTGAATCGAAACAAAGAAAGTCTGGCGCTGGATCTCAAGTCACCCAAGGGTAAAGAGATTTGTCTCGAGTTGCTCAAACGGGCGGACGTGTTCGTGGAAAATTTTCGTCCCGGAACGGCAGAACGACTGGGGTTGGGTTACGACGTTTTGCGAGCGCTCAATCCGCGCTTGGTCTATTGCTCCATCTCTGCTTTCGGACAGAGCGGACCATACGCGAACAAGCCAGGGTTTGACACGTTGGGCCAGGCAGTGAGCGGGTTATTGAGCTTGCTGACCGATCCAGATGAGCCGAAGGTGATGGGCATGGCGGTGTCCGATTATGTTACCGGTTTGTCTGCCGGCTATGGAATTCTCGGCGCTTTGCTGGGGCGGGAAAAATCAGGTGCTGGATGCAGGGTGGAGACGTCGCTGCTGCAAGCAACCTTAACTTTTATCGGCGAGACGGCGGCAGGTTATATGCGGACGGGTACGGTTCCCAATCGGATGGCGAGAGTGAAAAACGCCCACGCATTCGCCTTTGTGTGTAAGGACAAGTTGCCCATAGCGATCCACTGCTCGGTGCCGGAAAAGTTTTGGCTCGCGTTGCTCCAGGCGGCCGACCGTATGGATCTCGCAGAAGACCAAAGGTTTAAAACGCGGGATGCAAGAAGGCAGAATTACGAAGCGTTGGAATCAATCTTGGCGCCGGTATTTTTGACTAGAAGCCGTGACGAGTGGCTACAGCGACTAGAAGCCAACGACGTTCCGGTCGTGCCTCTATATAACGTGGCCGAAGTATTAAACGATCCTCAGGTGCGCCATCTTGATCTCATCGAGGAGGTGAGTCATTCGCAGGCTGGTAAGTTGCAATTTATCGGCGGTCCTGTACGTTACGATGGACTGACAAAAGAACAACCAACTCCACCGCCGCTGCTCGGCGAACATTCGACCGTGATTCTAAAAGCACTGGGATATGATCAGACGGCTATAGACGAGCTCGCTCGAATAGGAATCGTGAGAGTCGGTCAGAGTTAATAAATTGCACTCGTTGTTTCCTGGAATTGCGACTTTAAGAATCGAAAGTCCAAACTAAAATAGTTCGAAGGGACAAGAACATGATCTACGACGTTGAGATCAATTCGGCGGCGCACTATCCGGCTGCCGATGTGCCGGGCCTGATTGAATTGGCCGAGCAGGTTGGCTTCGGAGCTTTTTGGAAAGGCGAGTCGAACAGCACCGACCCGATCGTGATGTTGTCTGCGGTTGCGAGCCGGACTAAGAAAATCAAATTGGGGACAGCCATCTATCACATCTATGGTCGTAGCCCAGTGACTTTAGGAATCCAATCGGCGACCTTGCAGGATCTCTCCGGCGGGCGTTTGCTGCTGGGTCTGGGAGTTGCGAATAAAAGCATCGCCGGCTGGCATGGCGGTGTTTTCGACCGCCCGCTGAAGCGAGCGCGGGAATACATCGACATCGTGCGCAAAGTGGCTGCCGGCGAGCGCGTCGAATACGAAGGCGAGATTTATCAGACCGGCAAGCGCTTCCAGCTTTCGTGGAAGCCGAGCCAGCCGAACTTTCCTATATATCTTGCCGGCCTCGGACCACAGATGACGAAGCTCGTGGGAAAAGTCTCCGACGGCGTTTTTATCAACATGGCCACGCCGGCGAAAGTCAAAGAAATCGCCGCGCGAGTACGCGAGGGCGCAGCGGAGGCGGGTCGTGATCCGAGCAAAATTGAAATCATCGCCAAGAGCCGCGTTTCGTTGAATCCCGACAGGAATCTAGCTCGCGCAAAGCTGCGCCAGGTCCTGACTTTTTATAACATCGCCGATCATTACAGCGATATGCTCCGCGGTATGGGCTTCGAGAAAGAGGTCAATACGATTCATGAAGCTTTTCAAAAAGGCGGTTTCAAAGCGGCGATGTCCGCTTTGACCGATGACTACATGGATAAACTGCCAGTGGTTCCCGCGACCAATATCAAGGAGATCAAAGATAAGATGAAGGCCTTTGAGGAAGTGGGGGTGACCCGAATGGTTATCCCCTATGTCCCGGTGACGGAACCGGTTGTTGAAGATGCCAGGAAGTTTTTTGAAGCGTGGGGGAACTCATAAAGACGTGACTCGTGCACGTGAATCGTGATCGCGAAAGTTGCGAACACGAACACGTATCACGAACACGATTATTCAGGAGGAGAACATGTGTGACTTTGCTGCAGATGCGGCGGCCGCGGAACAGTTAATGGTCGGCCGAACTTTGAGCGTGGCGCGGGTGCGCGAGCTCAATGCCAAGGACTATTTTTATCAGATGCTCAAGGACAACCCGGAGATGTTGAAGATTTATCCGGGTATCGAAAACGAGCTGCTTCAAGGCGCTATCGATTGTCATATCCATGCGTTTCCGGACTTTGTCCATCGTTCCCAGGACATGATCCAGATCGCCATCGAGGCGTCCAAGTGCGGCATGCGCGGGATCGCCTTCAAAGACCACTGGAATATCAGCGCGACGTCGGCCTACCTTACGCAGCGCCATATCGACGACATGATTGCTCGAGGCGAGCTCACGAACCGCGTCGAGGTTTACGGTGGTGTGGGAATGTGTTTTGGCATGAGGCCGGATTACGTTCGCGTGGGGCTCCAATATCCCAACTTCAAGATGATCTGGTTTCCAACCTTCACCTCCTATGGCTTCTGGCGCGGCGCCGGGCATCCAGAGCATGAAGGCGTGCGCCTTTGCAGCGAGGACGGCAAAGTTCTGCCGGAGGTGAAGCAAATCATGGAAATGGCGGCAGAAAAGAAAGTCGGCATCGGGTTTGGCCATACCGATTTTCAGGAGCTGTTACCGTTGGGCCGACTTGCCAAAGATATCGGGGTGAGAGCGACCTTGGATCATCCGCTCCTGGAGTTGAACAAACTCTTGTTGGACGAGATGAAGCAGCTCCGTGATCTTGGTGTTTACGTTGGAACCTATTGCCAGCCGATGATCCCGAGCCTATACCAACCCGTTGCCGACCCGATGGAAACCATTCGCACCATCCGAGAAATCGGTCCCGACCGCTGCATCATCGGCAGCGACTTCGGTCAGGTGCTGCACATGGACGCCGTCGACGGCATGCGCGTTTTCATCCGCGCGTTGCTCGGTTTTGGCATCAAGCCCAACGAGGTCAAGGTAATGCTGCAAGACAATCCGGCAAAGCTGATGTGGTTGGATGAGTAATTGTTCTGTGTTCAAAATGTTTAAACCGTTCAAAACAATCCGGGTTGGCGCGACTGCTTGAACGATTTGAACGGCTTGAACTACTTGAACTGACCACGCGCGGAGTCTGTGCGCTTGCTGTGGTTAGCTGGTTTCGCCCGCTTACCGCCACAGCTCCTTCGTTGCGAGGCGCGCGCCTTCTGCCATCGCCTTAAACTTGGCCCACACGACAGTCGGATGAACCTCCGGATTGTAGGTTGCTTGTGAAGAGAAACCGCAATCCGAACCGGCAATGACGTTTTCCCGGCCCACCAGCTTGGCGAAGCGGGTGATGCGCTCGGCGATTAATTCTGGGTGTTCGACGATGTTACTCGCATGGGTGATCACGCCAGGGATAATCGTTTTGCCCGAGGGCAACTTCACCGTCTCCCACACATGGTACTCGTGCGCATGGCGCGCGTTTGCAGCCTCAAACGAGTAAGCTCCGGCATTGACTTTCAAAATAAGGTCTACAATGTCCTTTAAGGCCGCGTCGTGGACACGCGGCCCCTCATTGATTCCATAACAGGTGTGAAAGCGGATCTTTTCCGGCGGGATGCCCCGTAGCGCATGGTTGAGCGCTTCGATCGATCTCTCCGCGATCTTCCGTCGTTCAGCGAGACTCAATGACGTATCACCGTACAGTTCCGTGAGCCAGGGATCGTCGACCTGCAGGATAAAGCCAGCCTCAACGATCGCTTGGTACTCGGTTCGCAACGCGTCGCCCACCGCGTGCAGGTACTCTTCATCGGTGCCGTAGTATTCATTGTTGCCAACGCCGCTCGGGGCCACCGCTGGCATGAAAGCTTCCTCCGTAGTCAAGCCACGAAGCGCGGCCTTCAAATTCTCAATATCTTTTTTTATCGCCTCTTGTCCTCGATAGCTGACCGGCCCGGTGCAGACCAGCGGTGTCCGGGGCACGATGCTTCCGCCCATCATGCGCCGGCTGAAGTATTGTTGATAATATTCCGGGAAGGCGGCCACTTCCGCCGCCCACTCTTTGCGAGCACCACGTTCAGCGCCTTTCGGTTCAAAGCCGGCGAGACGCTCGCGCACGTACGCAAAGAATCCCGGCTTTCCCTGCTCGCCGTCGGTCACAATGTCGACGCCGCTCTCGGCCTGCTTGCGGACAACCTCCGCCACCGCGCTCTGGACCCGCTGGCTGAAGGCCTTATCATCATACGGCTCGCTGCTGACCTTGGCCTTCATCAGATCGAGCAAGTCCTTGGGACGCGCCAAACTGCCGGTGTGGGTGGTTAAGATCCGATCGGTACTCCGCTTCATGGTTGGCTCTCCTTTTGAGTTAATCTGAATGCATTCGTTACATGCGATATCCGAAAATCCTTCGACTTTTTCCACTCACGGAGCACACCGACCATACTCCTTAGCTTCCGCAACCGTCAACTCATTCAATAGGACCTGGACGCTCTGACACATGAATGCGCCCGGTAGAACGGGCCTGCACTGCGGAGCGGAAACCGATCGTACGAGGTTGCAGCAAACAGAACGTCACCGCAAAGTATCATAACAGGTTATTGGCTCCAGCGGCGGGTTCGACAGGCACTTGATACGTGATCATAGACGCTTGTACGATTTGGAACCGAGCGCTGCGTCGTAAATTGCCTGATTGAGCTCCGGGCTTGGCTTCCAGATGGCCTGATGATCCCGACGTCGAGCGGCAAAGCGCGACGACGCGTGTATGACCGATCCTGACTTCGTCAGAGCGATACTTCCTATCCCTGCTTCCATCATCAGGGCACCATTTTTCATCACTTTGTCTCTATCGAGGCGGCCTTGGTCATCGAAGTACAAGTAACAGAAAACCACCCGTAGTATATCGACTGGCTTCCGGTCCTTCAGTTCCACCACCGCTTCCGCCCACCGGACTCGACATCCAGCAAATTGCGGAAGTGTGTCGCCTTGAGAATTGTCCCACAGCCTTTGGAAGAGCCGGTTGCTCAATCGGATCAACGCATCGTTTTGATCGACCAATATGTGGCGAATCGAGATTCCCATGTTTTTCGGATGTTGGTCGCGGCAGCGGTCTTGCGTTCAAGCTCAGCGGCCGGGGCGACGACCGCGAGCCTCGGGCCGCTGTAGTGCCGTGTTAGGCGGCCGCTCAGATTTTCGGGCGGCCACTGATGGCAGATCAGGATCGACCGGTACAACGATATGACGATAGGTGATCCCATTCTCGCGAAGATCATCGGGCGGCTGCAGCTGCTTCTTG
>Ga0209799_1000155_pt1 | contig 12353 bp, 10 predicted proteins | sample PanSoiPlo36MoBio_FD_188324 | JGI IMG/M metagenome (GOLD analysis project Ga0209799, IMG submission 188324) | Tropical forest soil microbial communities from Panama analyzed to predict greenhouse gas emissions - Panama Soil Plot 36 MoBio (SPAdes)... | ecosystem: Environmental > Terrestrial > Soil...
AGGCCTCACGTAGCATCCTGACTTGCTCCGGAGCCATTGCAGGCGGAGCGACATAAGGCCGTCCGAAAATATTGGAAGCGAGCACGACATCCGCTAAACGCCGATCGATTTCCCCGGTCTTGTACTGTTCCATGAGCTCGTAAAGGGTGGGCACGTCGGACAAGCGCTCGTCCCGCTTGCGGCCAGTCTGAATGAGCAAACGAGCGAAGCCATTCTTGCGCCAGCTCTCGTAAGGCTCGCCGCTGAACCAGGCCGTGGTCGTGAACGCGCGACACTGAGCTTCATTGCGCTCCACCGCTAGATCCATCTCCGGCCCGCCCGGATAACCCAGGATGATGTTAAATTTCGTCCCGATGGTTTCTTCCAAAAGCTTCGGGAGATAGTGACCCGTGGTGCCGGTTGCCGTGGCGGTGCATTTGGGAGGAGTGGAGGCAATGCGCACATCGTGAATCGTCTTGTAGGGTGTGTCCGTTCGCATATAAAGCACGTGATCCGACCAATCCGGGCTGCCGAGCCACTGAAACTTGGCCCAGTCGAATTGGACTTCCTTGCGGCCCGCCAGTTGATTGAAATAGAGCGCCGGGTTGATCGATGCGATGGTCAGTCCGTCCGGTTTCGCGACTCCATAGAGAAAGTTGGCAGCAACAATCGAACCCCCGCCGGGCATGTTTTGGACCATGAAACTCGGACTCCCAGGAATGTGCTTGCCGAGATGTTGAGCGATAACCCGCGCGTAGGTATCGTAGGCGCTGCCCGCCGTTGTGCCGGAGATAATGGTGACCGTCTTTCCTTGGTAAAAGCTTGCTTGAATTTGGTCAGGCGTCCAAAAAAGAGCAAAAAGCGGAAACAATAAAATCACGCCCTTCATTTTTATTCTCCTTTTCTAAACTGATCTCATGGTCGACCCTGTCGATTCAGCCCTTCAGCCTTCCTTCCATTTGCGTCTTTCAGCGCCTCAAGTAGGACTTCCAATCCATAGAGATTGAGTGTGATTGTGTTAGGGACGGTCACCGCAATCTTTCGGATGACGCTTCCTCGCGCATCAGCGCAATCAGTGACGATCACAATTTCCATCGAACTCCTGATGTCTCTTAAATTGAAAACCGTCTCGGCCAAGTCCATCTCCTGCCCCGTCGAAACGACCACGGCCGTGTCAAAGATTTCCCGCCGCATTTGCCGAACAGCTCTCTCGCCACCGCAGACTTTGGTAACAAGACAGTCAGCGTTGGTAAGACACTTTTCCACCGCGTCACAGCTTTCCGCACAGACTAGCAACGTCTTGTGAAACCGAGGCCGTGAATTACCGACCGAAGGGACGACACTCATATTTCGCCGGCTGAAGGGTCAGCTTCCGCCAAAGCTCGAGTGTTAAAACGCGACTTCTCCAGAGCGGCAGTTGTTTTGCGCCGCAAAGCCGGTTGTGATGGCTTAAGGCAATCGAGATGCCAAGGATGAGAATGGCGCTATAGGATGAGTAAGTTCGGAATTCGTAAGAGAAATGTTTTGGACGTCAGGAAAAAGAAACGCTCCCGTGAGTGTGCATAAAAATCACACGCCACGAGCGACGTGTACAGATACTTTACACGCCAGAGTAGGCGAATTTTTTAGGGGCAACTAAAGTCCAACAGTAAATGCTTACATGGAGGGAGGCTTACCCCGATCCCACTTAATGTCTTACAAGTGTGGAAATAGAGAAATGACAAATGACGCCAATCCGTGCTTCTTTAGTTTGTCATAAAGCGCTCGCCGACTGATGCCGAGTTTTTGCGCGGTTTCTTTCTTGTTTCCTTTAGTGGAGGCGAGGGTCATGAGCATAAATTCCTTCTCGACAGCATCGAGGGTCATACCGGCATGAATCGGAAAATGCTGAACTGTGGCATTGGCTTCCGCGACAGCTCTGATTCGCAGTGGCAGAAGATCCGCCGTCAGTTCTTCTCCCTTGGCCATAAGCACCGCGCGTTGAATCACGTTCTTTAACTCCCGCACGTTGCCCGGCCAGGAGTAACTCCTCAGACAGCGCCAGGCTTCCGGGGCGACGGCACGCACTTGCTTCTTATACACGGCGTTGAAATGAGGCACAAAATGATTGGTCAGGAGGCTGACACCTCCCGGACGCTCTCGAAGCGCCGGCACGTGAATGTGGAAGACATCAAGCCGATAAAAAAGGTCGTCTCTGAATCTTTTCTGCTGAACTAATTCCTCCACATTTTCATTGGTCGCCGCTATGACCCGTACATTGGCACAGAGGTCTCTCTCGCCACCGACCCGGCGGAAAGTTTTGGTTTCTAGAACTCGCAGGAGACTGACTTGCGCCTTTTCATTGATGGTACTGATTTCATCGAGAAAGATCGTTCCACCATGGGCTTCCTCAAAACGGCCTCTGGTAGCCTCAATCGCGCCCGTGTAAGCACCCTTTTCGTGGCCAAAAAGCTCGGTGGCGATCAATTCGGATGAGATCGCGCCCGTATTGACCACGATGTAGGGACCATTTCTTCGCCTACTTTTCTTATGAATAGCTGAGGCGACCATATCCTTACCCGTACCCGTTTCACCGGTAATCAATACAGATATGTCCTCGGAAGCAGCCTCAATAATTCTTTGAAAAACCTCTTGCATGGGCAAACTGACACCTAGCATGCCTTCGAATTCCAGCGGGACCGGTATGTCACGGTGGATCCAGGCACCATTTCTTAAAGCTTGCTGATGCAGGGCTTGGGTGACCAGTGCACAAACCTCGTCTTCATCCACAGGCCGCGTCAAGGTGCGATGGGCGTAAGCTCTTAAGCGATCCAGCGGAAAGGGTCCGCCTGCCTGATCTGCCACTACAATAATGTAGGTTTTGTTGGAGTCCTTTGTCAGCAGATCAAGCAGCTCAAGGCCTTTGGATTGTTCCGTTTTCGAAGCCGCAGCGTCCCAGATAAGAACGTCATAACCCTGCGTCTTAATCTTTTCTATGGCCCCAGTCACGAAGGGCACGGCATCCACCGAGATATGGTCTGCCGAAAACCGCTCTCTGAGCAGCGCTTGGATGTGACCGCTCTTTTCAACTACCAGAACCCTTGGCATAGACACCTACGCCTTTGGTCCTACCCTCTATCAGATGAGAACACCTTGAGTCTAGTCGGTTCCCTTGCGGATTATTCATAGTCCAAAAGCTCACGACAGAGTGAAACGAAAAGCCACCTCAAAGCGCGCGAGGGCGCAGGAGAGTAAACTTGCGCTGACTTCTGATGTGTTTAGCCATCAGCGCCGCGAGATTGAAAGAACCACCGCCGACGGCGAGGAGCTTATAGTCGGCTGGGTAATCCAAACTGTTCTTCTTGAGAATCCGCTTGAGAACGTTGGTCGCTGCGGAAGTGAGCGCCCGGAGGTTTTCCCGGCAGTATGAACGGCCGGCTCAAAATCCAGACGAAACCAAACTAAATCACCGAAGCTTCGTAGCCGGCGGTGCCGGTCTGATCAGCCGGAAACAGATTCCACGACTCGATCCAGTGCCGCGTTCGTTCGAAAATTTCTCGGGGGTAAGGTTCAAAAACCAGCCGCTCTCCTGGACCGAAGGTTCGGACATCAACCATGCCGTGATATCGCTCCGGCAGCTCCTTGAGAAAGTAGTGCTTATAGACCTCTGGTTCCATATCAATATCCTGCTGGGCTCGGCGCAAGGCTTTGAAATAACGATCCACATCTTCCGTGTTGGCGTCGCCGGAAACCAGATGGCCGACCATGAACGTCGTGTCCACTACCTTGCGGAATCCCAGCTGTTCCACGACGTAGGAAGGCGCGCCAAAGAGGCTCACGGCCGGAACTCTTCGATCCACCAGCAGCGCCAACCGATCCAAAAGCAAACCGGCAAAGTGCAGCTTGATCTCATCGCGGCTTAGGAACTTTTCGAGGTTTTGCAGAGTGGAAAAATGACTGCCGGAGTGATAACCCACCGTTACCGGTACCTGCGCCAAATCTTCAGGCGTCTTAATCGGAGATTCCGGAGCAACATAGATACCTGACGGCGTCACGGCGTAACCCTTTGTATACATCTTGCCGTGACCGGCAGAGGCCGCCATATTGACCGTCCAATGACAGGCCAAGCTGAGATTACACCCCCGACCCTCTTCGATGGATTCGAAGGCGCCTCGCTGCACCTCCGCGGGGGCTGATTCCGTGGATTCGATTTCGCTCGACCAAGTAGCGATCGGCTTCACAAGAAACTCGTAGTCCAACCCTTCATCTTTGAAGTAGCCTTTTTCTTCAGCCACCCATTCTTGCAACCGCCCGTGCGACTGAATTAGAAATTTCGCCATTCGCTTTCTCCTTCCGGCATGTCGGGTCGTTGAGAGCCGGAGATTTCTGGAATCTATTCGAGATCGAGCTTGGCCGTCGAGTCGAGCACTTTTACGCGACTTCGTGCCTATTCATGCCTAAGACCAAGCCTGCGTCACTAGATGGATAATGATTACTTCTGCGCGCCACCAAAAAATCCCTTGAGAACCGCGCCTGCCCCCTCGACCACCCCAGCGACACCCTCCACACTCCTCCTGCCGAGAGCCCCGAAATCTTCTGCCAAACTCTTGATGCTCACGCCAAGTTCTGCCGCCATTCCCATGGCCAGACGGGTCGCGATTTCCTCGTTGATTGAAAACCTCGGATTGCTGACATCCCCGGTCAGTATAAAGTCCACGTCGATGGCATTTTGATGGTTTTTAAGAAAGCTGATGACTGCGCTACGAGACATTCCCATGAATGTCTCAAAATAGCTTCGCGACGGTGCGAATTCAAGATCTCTGATGATGATCTTGCCTTTTCCGTTCAACCTATTGGCCCGAACCTCAGAGTTGAGTCGCATGTCTAGAATACCTTTTCTGAGTTTCACCTCGCCCAACCTAACCAGATAGGGTTGCAGGCTCACAAGATCCACGGTATCCAGTGTAATTTGTGATGAAGAATCTTTACCCGCGAGACCGACCCATCCGGCAGCCTTGGCGCTGCCATCGCGCCTCATCCCCTTAACTACACCCACTAGTTCAAAATGAGTCTTGGTTTCCAACCACGGGACCTTTATGTCACGGATGACGCCATCGACGCGCTCTAAGCGGATTTTGAGCGGTGGGCGGCTCACAGTTGCGTCGAAAAGCTCAACGACTCCCTGCTGCATCGTGATTTTTGAAATCGTCACCGTCCGGCGAGAAACGTCACTTGAGCGGTCTTCTACCTTCTTTTTGCCTGCTGCTGTTTCCGTCAAGCGTGGAACCATGACCATCTTTTCGCGCGTGCGCAATACGGCTAGATAAGGCTCTTCGAAAACGATAGAAGAAATATGGATCTGGTCGCTCAACAGAGTTCCAAGACTTGGAACGATCGTGATCCGCGCGGCACGAAACGCCCGGGCGGTCGGCCAGTCTTGCGGCGCTTCGATGGTGACTCCAAAAAGATCGAGTGAAAACCAGTTTACTTTGAGCGATTCGATGCTGCTGCCAGGTCCGAGCAAATCCGCCAGTCGGTCCTGAAGCAACCGCACACCCAAGCGATATCCCGTGACAATACCGATGCCCAAAAAAAGCAGAGCGGTGAGAACAACGATGGGCCAACGCTTCATGCTAACCGTCCGGCGCACTATTGTGACAGCGGTAATTCTGAGCTGCAAATCGCGGTGTGAAAGGTGAGCCGGGCGCTGACAGGATGAAACAACGAAACGCAGATTTAAAGGTACTTTTAGTCCTTTCTGATCTCTTTTGTAAATTTCCGTAACCTTAGCTTTACCTCCCCGTAATGTTTCGTTAACATAGCTCCGCTAATTACCTGACAAGCAAGAATAATCATCGAGGTAAACACAATGGCCCTAAATAAACGTAGAATCAAAGACGGCAATACTATCAGGGCGCTGATCTCACTTGTATTCGTCGCCGCGCTGGTTCCGCATCTAACCTTTGCGCAGGACAAGATCATCGCCACCTATACTTTACCCGACACTCCGCTCAAGCAGTTTCAAAACGCTCTACTTCCGGGCAGTGTGGCCAATGACCGAAAGGTTCTGCTGGGTTCAGTCGGCAGCGATCTATGGCACGGTCCCAAAGATCCGCGCGATGAATTCTGGATGATCACCGACCGTGGTCCGAACGGGCAAATCGCCGTTGATGGGAAAAATCGCCGGACATTTTGGGTGCCGGAATTCGACCCAACAATCGTTAGAGTTAAGACGGAAGGCAAGGCGATCAAAATCCTGGAGGCGATCCCGATTGTCGGCCAATCCGGGAAGCCAGTGACAGGCTTGCCCAATTTAAAGGATGTGGACGAAGCGCCATACAATTATTCGGCGCAGGAGCTTTTGCCGCTGAATCCCAACGGCCTGGATACCGAAGGACTGGTTCGCACCACCGCCGGCGACTTCTGGATCGGTGAAGAGTACAGTCCATCGATCCTGCATGTCGACCGGACCGGGAAAATCATCAAACGCTACATCCCGGAGGGTCTGCCTCTCGAGGGCACGGACTATCCTGTAGCGAAGGTATTGCCGTCGATTTACGGCAAAAGAAAGATCAACCGTGGCTTCGAGGGGATCGCGCTCAGCGGCGATGAAAAAACCCTTTACTTGGTTCTACAAAGCCCGCTTTTGAATCCGGACCGAAAGACCGGGGAGGCATCGCGCAACAGCCGCGTGCTCGTGTTCGACATCCCAAGCGAGAAAGTTACTGCCGAGTACGTCTATCGCTTCGACGTATCGAAGGAATTCGACCCGAACCCGAAGAATACCCCTGACGAGATGAAACTCTCCGGCGTGATCGCCATGAATCCCACTACGCTTCTGGTTCTCGAGCGGACGGACCTGGTCGCGAAACTATACAGCGTGGATCTCAGCCAAGCCACCAACATTCTTGGCAGCAAATGGAACGATGCGAAGACTGCCCCTACTCTCGAAGCGCTTGCCGACCCGGCGACGGCAGGGGTGAGGGTTTTGCCGAAGACACTGGTACTCGATCTAAGCTCAATCAAGGGCATGCCGGAGAAGATCGAAGGAATCGCTTTGCTCGACCAAAACACTCTCGCCGTCTCTAACGATAATGACTTTGATAGCGAAGAAAGCAAATACGATGCTGAAGGCAACAATATCGGCAAGGGAAAGATAAGCCAGATTCTTACGATTTCTCTCGCCAAGCCTCTGCCATTACAACAATCTGCTGTGGCAAAGATTTCCGAACCTCGTTGAAATTTCAATCGGTGCAAACAAAAAGGGCCCCGCTCTCGTTCGAGTGGGGCCCTTTTGAATTCGCGATACGCTGCTCTGCCTGCGTTTCAATCCGTTCCGCTCAGACCTGTTCTAACGCAGGCATAACCTGCTCCGCAAAAAGCCGGATATTTTTGAGTGCCATCTCTTGGGGCATGCCACCAAAATGAAAGGTAAATGAAAACGTCGTGAGGCCGACTTCCTCCTGCCAGCGGCGGATTATATCTACGCAGCGCTGCGGATCGCCGACGATGATAAATCCACGCGCCATATCCGCCGTAACGTCGCGATTGGTGAGTTTTCGAGTGGGATCGACGGCAGCATGGATCGCCGAATAATTCTTCATATACGGAGCTGCCTCGCGTATCCCTTGCGCCAAACTGTCCGACACATAGATGTGAAACTTTCCCAAGATCTGGCGCGTTGCTGAATCGTGTCCGGCCTGCGCTAGAGCCTGGCGATAAATCTCGACGAGGTCATGCAATGCCTCCATGGTGGGATGCACAAAGGGAAGTGTCATCAGGTGGAATCCATTTTTTCCCGCCCAGCGAAACGTTTCTTCGGTACGCGTCGCTCCTACCCAGATTGGCGGATGGGGTCGCTGCACCGGCTTTGGCAGCACGCGAACATCATCGTAGTTGAAGAATTCGCCGTGGAAGTTGACGGGTTCGTCGGACCACGCCTGCCGCAGGATTTCGGCTCCCTCAATCATACGCTGGGTGCCCTCCTCCCGGCGTGCCCCAAATCGCAGATACTCGATGGGCTCGCTGCCTTTGCCGATGCCAAAGTCCAATCGGCCATTGGAGAGGACATCGACCATGCCGTATGATTCGGCCAAGTGAATAGGGTTGTTCAACGGTAACACGGCGACTGCCACGCCCAAGCGGATGCGGGAAGTCTTACACGCGATCGCAGCCAAGAAAGCCGGCGGATGCGGAATCGAACCGCCGTAGTCGCCGAAGTGATGTTCGGTGATCCAAACACGGTCAAATCCAAGTCTCTCCAACGACTCTATTTGCTCAAATATCCGCTGGTAAAATTGGCTGACTGGCCCGTCAAGTTCCGGCATATGAGTAGGCAAGAAGTGCGCGCCGAATTTCATACTGCCTCGACTATTCCTTCTCAATTTCCTCAACAGCGCTAGAGAAATCGGTCCCACCATAGTCAGCAAACCACAACCTGTCAACGCATCGGTGAATCAACTGTTGCGCCGCTACTGGGATCGTAAACTCGAGATTTTCACATTGCCAGACACAAGTTGCGGGATAGAAGGCGTTTCGAGTCGAGTTACTCGCACCAACTCTCGGGCGGTATGCGCCAAGGGGTCGGGCTTGCTCGCGCGTTGGCCGTCGATGCCGACATTATCCTGATGGATGAGCCGTTTTCTTCGGTCGACGAGCAGACGCGCCGAAAGTTTCAGGAAGAGTTGCTCGAACTGCTGCGACACAAGCAAAAGACCGTCATCTTCGTCACCCACAGCATCGAGGAAGCGGCCTATCTTTCGGACCAGATCGTCCTTTTGTCACCTCGGCCGGGAACAATATCGAAGATCATCCGCCCGAACATCGAGCCCGGAGCGCGGGATCCGGATGAGATCAGGCGCGATAAAAACTACCTCGATGTTGTGGAAGAGATATGGCAAATTCTGAAACGCTATGTTTGACGAATTGGAGTACTGGAGTGTTGGAGTAATGGAGTATTGAGCTCAGAGATTCCCGGCAATGCCCATCCGTCCACACTCCATCACTCCAGTACTCCAACACTCCGATTCTGCCTCCCGCTGGCAAAGAGCTTGTTTGTGTCACGATAAACGCTTAGCGAGCGAATTGATATGACTTGTTGGGCAAGAAAGTCCCGATCCTTTTCTCACCGGCGATCTGGTTCCGAGTCCGTCGCTTTCCTGGAGCGCCGGGTGACTACTACGCGAGTACGCGTTAGATTCTCACATTTGCAATGTTCAATCGAACTACTTCAACGAAGTTTGATTCACCCCTCAGACGGCCCGGGCGCAAACTGCTTGATGTCGATCAAAGCCCGGCGATGGGTTCCCTCGCCAATCTTGACACCCTGATCGTTTACGGCCGACAGCGCAAAACGCAGCTTGTTGTCTTTGACTTCCAAAAGCTCCGTGGTCACTGTTACGCTTTGACCGATTTTGGTCGGCGCCATATGCCTCACGTCCACGTGTATACCCACCGTTTGTTCGTTTTCGTCCAAGTGCGGTGCTACCAAGAGAACGCAAGTGTACTCCATGAGTCCAATCATCGCTGGCGTTGAGAAAACATCGGGCGCAAGCTGTTTTGCCCGCATCTCGAGTGTCGTCTGATAAATTTGCGTGTGTGTAAGTCCGCGAACGAGTCCGTCTTTCATTCGACCTGTATATCACAAGAAAGCCGAAAATTAATCCCCGATTTGCATAACCGCTGGGTTCAGCGCAATTCTAAATAACAACGATCTAGAGTTTGAAATTTCTGATGCGAACCTCACCCTGGCAAAATAGCCGTGATACGATTCTCTTCCACCTGCTTTTAGCGCGTTCGTGATTGTGTTATTCGTCCTTTGACACTAACTGTATCGGCCCTCTAGATGCGCGAAGAGAACTGTTCGTTTGTCAATCGACACGGCCAAGCACTGAGCGGTGTTTTGCATCATCCACATGTCGCCCCTCCCCAAGGAGGCGTTATTGTGTGCCACGGCATGGAATTTAATAAGGAAAGCGATAAGCTAGTATTCCTCAGTCGAGAACTTGCCCGACGTAATCTATTAGCGCTGCGTTTTGATTTTGCCTGCGCTGTCGAAAGCGGGAGGTTCGAGGAGATCACCTACCGCGGCGAGGTCGAAGATCTGCAAGCGGCTTTTCTATTCATGCGCCATCGTCACACGGGAAAGATAGCGATACTGGGTTCGAGCATGGGCGGCACAGTGGCCCTCCTTTTTGCGGCGAGTCATGGAAGCGTAGCAACGGTCGTGACGGTCGCAGCGCCTGTGCATCCAGAACGCTTTGCAAGCCGGCTGCTGACGCCCGCGCAGGTTCAGGAGTGGCGCAAAACAGGTTACACCATCTACCATGGACAACGGATTAACGTGTCACTATTGGACGAACTGGAAAAGATCAACGTACCGGAGGCCGTGCGCGGCATAGACTGCCCCGTGCTGATCTTGCATGGCGACAGTGACGATGTCGTGCCGGTGGCAGAAGCTCACGAGCTCTACGGATGCTTACCCGCCGCAAAAAGATTGTCGCTCCTGAAAGGGGCAGACCATCGCCTTTCTGATCCAGCTTCCATGAATCAGGCAATAGCTGAAGCCATCGCGTGGCTCTGTGAACACGTCCGCTGAGTGAGTTCATAATGAAAACCACCTTTTCTTTCTTTGCACTTCCGTTTCTGGTCTGGTCATTTTTCCTAATAAATGGTTGCGGTCGGGATTTGGGCACGGCGCAGGGGGTCGCCGACGAATTTGTCGATCAGCACTATGTCAATTTTGACTTGCAAAAGGCCAAAGCTTACACCGTCAGTGTCGCTCTGGACAAAGTCAATGAAGAGATCCGTCTCACCTCGGGTCAAAAGATCGACGCGTCGACGAACAAGCCGAAAATCAACTACCGGTTACTGGAGAAAAAAGAGGGTGAAAGACGAGCGTCCTTTGTCTATGAGGGGACCATTCAGTCAGACGACGGTTCTTCATTTACTCGCAAATGGTTGATCACCGCCCGCAAAGACGGGGACGAATGGCGGGTGTCGAATTTTACCGAGTCCGAATAATACAGCCTAGCGCTAGGCACCGGCCACCTGTGGTGCGATCGGAGCAGGCGTCACCTGACGCTGCGTAGGTTTGATCTGCAGCGCCATACCTGCCGCGAGCATTGCGATCACTCCTCCGGAGAGGAAAGCAAAGTGATAGTCGCCCATCCAGGTTCGAAGAGCGCCTGCGCTCGAAGCCATAATCGCTGCGCCGATCTGGTGCGACATAAAAATCCAGCCGTACACCTTACCGACATTTTCCTTACCGAAAGTATCCGCGGTGATCATCATAGACGGCGGAACGGTAGCGAACCAATCCAATCCATAGATCACGGCAAAAACGAAAAACCCCGGCAGGTTCTCAACGAAAGGCAAGATAAGCAGAGAGACGCCGCGTAGCGCGTAGACTAGGGCCAGCCATCTTTGGGGTTGAACTCGGTCAACCATCCAACCGGAGAATATGGTCCCCACCATATTTAACGCGCCCATCACGCCCAGCAAAGAAGCGGCAGCGATCTGAGGAATGCCCCTGTCAATTTCATGCGGAATAAGATGGGTGCCGATGAGACCATTGGCGGTACCCCCGCATACGAAGAAGCTCCCCGCAAGCAGCCAAAAAGTCGGCGCCCGCACTACTTCCCGCCAGGTGATGGAGGCGTTCTTCGACCGCGTCCCGCGCAGCGATGCCACGCCACCTGCGCTCGCCGCTCCCGGCTGCCGGGCTCCATAGGGCTCCAAGCCAATTTCCGATGGATCATCACGCATGAACAAATAGATTAACGGCAGCAACATCAGAGCGACAATGATCAGCGCCATCGACCCCATGCGCCAGCCAGCGAAGGTGATCATGGCCATAAATAGCGGCAAAAAGATGATCTGCCCTGTAGAACTGGCACTTCCGAGGATCCCCAGTACGAGCCCTCGTTTGGCGACGAACCATCGGTTACCCACCGTGGCCGTGAGTACCGAGCCAACCCCCCCGGCCCCAAATCCAACGATGACTCCCCAAACCAGAAAAAACTGCCAGAACTGATTCATGGCTATCGTACCGCTGACGCCAACGATCAAGAGGGCCAAACTACCCAACATGATCTTTCGAGGACCATAGCGGTCGATTAACCAGCCGCTAATCGGAGATGCGATGCCGAAAAGCAACAGATTCATGCTGATAGCCGAAGCGATCAACGCGCGGCTCCAACCGAACTCCGCTTCTAGAGGATGGATGAGAACGGATGGTGAAGAACGCACCCCTGCGCTGGTCAAGGTCGTCAAAAAGCAAAGCGATAAAACAAACCAACCGTAATAAAAAGGCAGAGAAAGCGGCGGACGCTTCAATGTTAAATCTAGGCTATCGTTAGACATATTCTCATATAAATAATCCTCTTCAGCCAAAA
>Ga0209799_1000156_pt1 | contig 12266 bp, 9 predicted proteins | sample PanSoiPlo36MoBio_FD_188324 | JGI IMG/M metagenome (GOLD analysis project Ga0209799, IMG submission 188324) | Tropical forest soil microbial communities from Panama analyzed to predict greenhouse gas emissions - Panama Soil Plot 36 MoBio (SPAdes)... | ecosystem: Environmental > Terrestrial > Soil...
GTTGAGCTTCGCGACTTTCATTCCCAAAACCTCGGTGTAGAATTTTACCGCGCGTTCCACGTCATTGACCGGGATACCGATATGGTAAATTCCTGTCGTCGTGATCATAATTCCTCCTTCGTGAATACCTTTGGCACGCTCGAGGCTGTTCAATGCCAATTACCACCGGAAGATTCTGTGAGTCAAACGTTTGCATTCTAGACTACGAGCCGCCTTGACCTCCATGGGGTTTTCAATTACAGCTCAGCAAAAGCAATCCTCTCTTCGGGGAGTTTATGAAAAAAAATTCGCACGCCCTGATATTTTTTGCTGTCGCGATCGTGCCGTTAAATATTCATCTGGCCTTTGCGGGGGAAGTGCGCCGGTCTCCGGATTGGGACAAGACTCTCGAAGCAGCAAAGAAAGAAGGCAAGATCGTTCTCGCGATTCCGCCCGCCAACGAGCTCAGAAGAGAAATGGAGACGGTCTTGAAAGCGAAGTTTGGCCTCGAAGCCGAGCTGGTCTCCGCGCCGGGCCCACGCAATGCAAGCCGGATCGCCTCGGAGCGCAAAGCGGGAGTGAGTTATTTCGACGCTTTGATCGTCGGCACGGGTACGGCCGTGGGTCTCGCGCATGACGGCATGCTCGAGCCCATCGAGCCGCTTTTGATCCTTGCCGAGGTCAAGGATCCGAAGGAGTGGTGGGGTGGCCACATATGGGAAGATAACCTAAGCACGAATCGCTATCTCTATTCTTTTCTGGCGGATGTGAGCACTCACAGTATTTGGTACAACTCGAACTTGGCGAAACCGGAAGAACTTCGCTCCTTCGATGACTATCTCTCGCCTAAATGGAAAGACAAGATTGGCTTTAGCGACCCACGAGTGCCGAGCTCCGGACAATCGGTGTGGTCCTTCATGTGGGAAGTCAAAGGCGAAGAGTTTCTCAAGAAATTGGTCCAACAAGAGCTTTTCTTGACCCGGGATTTGCGGCAACTCGCTGACGTTCTGGCCAAGGGCAAGGTCGCTATCGCTTTCGGCATCGGCAGGAGCCAGGCGGAGCCGTTCGTCAAAGCAGGCCTGCCGATCAAGCCGGCGCCAGCACCTAAGGAAGGCTTGCCGGCCAGCAATAGTTTCGGTGTGCTCGGCGTCGTCAAAGATCCGCCGCATCCCAATGCCACCAAGATTTTCATCAATTGGTTCTTGAGCAGAGAAGGCCAGGATTGGTATGGCAGAGTTATGCAAAATGGCTCGAGACGCCTCGATGTGGACACGAAATGGCTGAAAGAGCTCGGTGTGGACGCGGCCAAAGATTCGATCACCGTCCAGGAATACCATCGGGTGCGCAATCACCTCGAAGACAAGTACACTAAAGTCAGGGTGCCGTCAGGCAAGTTTGCCGAGACGATCCTTAGATAGTTCTGAGCCGGCATCACTAACCTTGACAAGGCGCAGGCTCGGGAATAGCTTCGCGTTACGGAGAAAGGCAAGCTATATCAAATGCGGACTCAGGGAGAGCTGGGAATGACGCTCAAAGGTAGACCTTTGTCAATTTGGGTCGCTGCAGTTGCTTTCACCATCACGGTGTCGGCCTTTACGGGTCCACGGCAGTCGGTGGCGGCATCGGTGGAAGACGTCGCGATGATGAAATCGGCGGACCGGCAGAAGGTCCTTGTCGAAGGCGCGAAGAAGGAAGGAAAGATAATGTGGTACACCACTTTGATCGTCGATCAGGTGGTGCGGCCAGTGAAGGAGGCTTTCGAGAAAGAGTATCCTTTTATCCAAATTGACTTTTATCGCGGCAACGCCGAGAACTTGGTGCGCAGAATGCTCGCCGAGTACCAGGCGAAAAGGTACGACGTCGATCTTATCGACGGCACGGTGTCTCCCGTTATGGTCCAGCGAGCGACCAGCAAGCAATATCCCACTGGTTTGCTGCAGCGCTTTTATTCCCCATATTTGGCTGAGTATCCAGCTGACCTTAAGGATGCGCAGGGCTTCTGGGGTTCCACGAACCTTTACTTCTTGACGCCAGGCTATAACACAAGGATGGTGAAGCCCAACGAGCTGCCGAAGACGTACGATGATTTACTGAATCCGCGCTGGAAAGGACAGATGATGTGGTCCACCAGCCGTGGCTCCGGAGCTCCGATATTCATTGGCAATGTGCTCATCTCAATGGGGCAAGAAGCAGGCAAAGCGTATCTGCAGAAATTGAAGGGTCAGAATATCGCCAAGAGCACGGCGAGCAACCGACAAATTCTCGACCTGACCATCGCCGGGGAATTCCCCATCGCGCTTCATATCTTTAACCATCATGCGTATATCAGCAAAACCGCGGGCGCGCCGGTGGACTGGTTTGCCATAGAGCCGGTGACCGCCACGATCCAAACGATCGCCCTGGCAAAGAACACGCCACACCCCCACGCGTCAATGTTGTTGTTGGACTTTGTCTTATCGGAAAAGGGCCAAAAAGTTTTCCAACAAGTCAACTATTTGCCCGCGCATCCTAAAGTGCCTGCGAAGCAGGCGGACTTGAAGCCCGGTGGAGGCAGATTTAGCAAGGCGCTGTACATGACCCCAGATATGCAATTCGACAAGGGCAATGAATGGGTCGACTATTTTCAGAATCAATTCCTCAAATGATGACGTTTTGTAAAAGACGACCGTCTGCTATCTGCGCTGGTTTCCTGATTGCGGCAGCCCTGGGCGCCGCTTGTTTCACGCGCCTTTCGTGGAGCGCCAGTGTCGAGGAGGTCGCGACGATGAAATCGCCCGAGCGGCAGAAGATCCTGATCGAAGGTGCCAAGAAAGAAGGCAAGGTTACCTTCTACACCGGCCTGATTGTCGATCAAGTCGTGCGCCCGCTCAAAGAGGGTTTTGAAAAAGAGTATCCCTTTGTTCAAGTCGACTTCTTCCGCGGCAATTCGGAGAACATTGCACGCCGAGTTCTCACCGAATACCAGGCCAAGAGGTATGATGTCGACGTTGTCAGCGGCAGCGCTGCGACGAGCATGGTGCAGCGTGCAGGATTCATGCAGCGATTTTATTCGCCTCATCTCGCTGAGTATCCGGCGGAGCTAAAAGACGCCAAGGGTTTCTGGGGCAGCACCAACGTCTATTTCATGACCTTGGGTTACGACACCCGTAGTGTGAAACCGAACGAGCTGCCTAAGACTTATGAAGATCTGCTTCAGCCGCGCTGGAGAGGACAGATGATGTGGTCCACCAGCCGCGGTTCCGGCGCTCCCCAGTTTATCGGCAATATTCTTCTCACGATGGGACAGGAAGCAGGAAAGGCTTATCTGCAAAAGCTCAAGGGTCAAAATATTGCCAAAAGCACCGCAAGCGCCAGACAGATTCTCGATCTGGTGATCGCCGGTGAATATCCCTTGGCGGTGCAGATCTTCAATCATCACGCCTACATCAGTAAAGCCGCCGGCGCGCCCGTGGAGTGGCAGCCGCTTGAACCGGTCACAGCGACGATCAACACGATCGGGTTAGCAAAGAATTCACCGCGCCCGCATGCGGCGATGTTGTTTCTCGATTTTTTGCTCTCTAAAAAGGGGCAGAAGATTGTTCAGCTATCGAACTATCTCCCTTCGCATCCCGAGATGCCCGCTCTACAGGCGGACCTCAAGCCCGGCGGCGGCAGATTCAAAAAAGCCAACTACATCAACCCGGACGTTCTCTACGATCAAGGCAATGACTGGGTCGACTATTTTCAAAACCAGTTCCTGAAATAAAGAATTGCTTACGGCCGTGGCCAAACAACAGTCATCGGAAACCTTCAAGCTGCCGCTAGAATCCGCCAACGCGCGGCAAGCGCATGGTGGGTTTCGACTAGAGGTCTTTTCCCGTTTCGAGGCGGAAACCTGGGTCTTGGTTGCGGTCTCCATCGTAACGGCCTATCTGGTTCTGCCGCCTCTCTATTCAGTTATCCAGACCAGTCTTTTTACCACCAAGCTCACCGGAGAACTGGACGAATTTACCTTGAGCTACTACCGGGACATGTTTCGCGAGCTGCAAGTGCTCGGTCCGTTTTTGAACACCATCTATTTCTCGGTCGGTAGTGCGTTGCTCGCCACGCTCCTGGGAGGTCTGGTTGCCTGGGTCGTAACCCGCACCGACTCGCCGCTGCGAGGTTTGGGGTATTTCACCGCTTTTGCCTCCTTCGGCACACCGTTCATTTTGTACACCATCGGCTGGCTCCTTATTCTGGGCAAAGCGGGGCCTGTGAACACCTGGCTGCGCGGATTTTTCGATCACGGCGGGGCGGCGGTGAATGTCTATTCCATGTGGGGCATGGTGTTTGTGGAGTCGCTGCTCTGGTCGCCCTTCGTTTTCCTGTTGCTGGCGGCCTCGTTTCGTTCGATGGACCCGTCTTTGGAAGAAGCCTCTGCGGTCTGCGGCGCGCGAGTCTGGCAGACGCTTAGACGGATTTCGTTGCGACTCATGCTGCCGGCATTTTTCTCCGTCTTGCTGTTGATTTTTATTCGCGCCTTCGAGTCATTTGAAATTCCCGCTCTGGTGGGGCTGCCGGGAGATATTCGGGTTTTGACAACTTCGATTCTGCTCGACGCACAACGGATGCCACCAACTTACGGTAGGGCCGGTGCCTTTGCTGTACTTTTGATGTTGGCCGTTGCCTGCACGCTCTACTTTTATTTTCGAATAACCCGGGAGGCGGCGCGTTTCCATACCATCACCGGCAAGGGCTACCGGCCCACGTTGATCCAACTCGGTGGGTGGCGCTACGTGACGGCGGGGGGCTTGTTGCTTTATTCCTTTGTGATTCTGATCCTACCGTTTCTCATTGTGCTGTGGGCCTCGCTTTTGCCGTTTTACATTCAGCCGTCTCTGGAAGCGCTATCCAAGTTCACCTTGAAGAACTACGTGACCGCGATCCACTTTCCGAAAATTACCGACGCCATCAAAAACAGCGTCTTGCTCGGTCTGGGCAGTGCCACCGCCGTTATGGTGCTGACGACGTTGGCTTCGTGGATCTTGGTGCGCACCAAGTTGCGCGGTCGCTGGCTACTCGATCTGCTGACTACCTTGCCGCTCCTGTTTCCCGGCATCGTCATGGGCTTGGCGATTATGCGGTTTTACCTGCTCGTGCCAATTCCGATCTACGGTACGCTTTGGATTCTGCTCATAGCGTTCGTCACGCGTTACATTCCCTACGGTATTCGTTATACGCATTCCGGTTTGTTACAGCTTCACCGAGAATTGGAAGAAGCGGCCTATGCTTCCGGAGCCTCGTGGTTGAATGCGATGCGGCGAATCACGATGCCCTTGCTGACTCCGTCATTTTTGGGTGGGTGGGTCTTTATTTTCTTGCTCTCGGCCAAGGAACTGTCCATGTCGATTCTGCTCGTGAGTCCACAAACGCCGGTGGTTTCAGTCGCAATCTATGAGTTGTGGGAGAACGGCCAGGTCGGCGAGCTAGCCGCCTTCGGTGTGATCTGGACGGCGATTCTTGTCTCGATCGCCGTCGCCTACTATCTCTTCGCGCGCCGGTACGGTATACAGCAGCACTGAGCTGGCGAGTAATTATAGATCCTTCGTCCTGCTGCAGCATTACCTGACGGCAGGGTCTTGCAGTAAACTGTTGCAAGCAGAGGCGAGCCGTAAATTTGTCTGGAAAAGGATCCAGCTATGAATGGGCGAATCTCTTGGATGCTTAGGGACTACGGCATGCTCAACCCCGATAGTCCATCTCTACTTGCCTGGGTATTTTGATCGTGATTGGGATCATTTTTGGCATCGGTCTCTCGTGGTCGCTGTTACGTGCCCGTGTCACAGGTCAGGTCGAAGTGGATTGAAAGTTTGCTGCTTGGCTCGTAATGCCGACGATTTTCTCACATCCCGCGGTGCCGCTTGCCCTTGGTTTGGGATTGGGCAAGAAATTCATTCCAACACGGCTCCTTCTAGCTGGAGTTGTAGGTTCGATTCTGCCGGACTTCGATGTGATCGCTTTTAGCTTCGGTATTCCTTACGAAGATCAGTTCGGCCATCGAGGGTTCAGTCACTCATTTTTTTTCGCTGCTCTTGTCGCGTTGCTTGGCGCATGCGGGCATCGTTGGTTACGCTGCGGTTTCGGCATCGCTTTCTGGTTTCTATTTTTTTCCACAGCGTCTCATGGAATCCTCGACGCGTTCACGAACGGCGGGCTTGGCATCGCGTTTTTCTGGCCGTGGTCCGACGAGCGGTACTTCGTATGGTATCAGGTGATCGAAGTCTCGCCCATTGGCCCATCAGAGTTTTTCTCACGATCGGGAATCAAAGTAATCCTTTCTGAGTTACGTTGGGTTTGGCTCCCCTGCGTGTTGATGGGACTTGGGCTGGCATGCGTTTTTAGGGACTCGAGAAAATAGCCGTTGCGCTCAAATGAGTGTCTTACGGAACACTCTTTGTTCCTTAAGCCGACGCAGGGCGAGGGGCGGCCAGACTCCAAATTATCTTTGTGACAGCTAGCCAAAGCTGGTAGAGTTCAGATACCGGTTCTCGCCTGTCGGCCGCTGATTGGAGTTTCTTGCAAGCTTACGATCGCCATGAGCCTCGACAAAAAAACCCCCATTGAACAGTTCAAGACTAAAATTTTCGATCTGATTTGGGATCCTGAGATTTCTGAGGTGAGCCGGTTCAAGCGACTCACTCGGTCGCTGCTTGAAATCGTTTTCCGGGTCATTCGGGACTTCATCGAGAATTTGGTGAACCTCGAGGCCATGGCATTGGCCTTTAAGACCTTACTATCTCTTGCACCGCTATTGGCTGTTATTTTTTCTATCCTCAAGGGCTTTGGCGTGCACAATCGCATGGAGCCCGCTCTGGCCGAGGCGCTCTCTCCGCTTGGCGAGAAGGGCAAAGAAGTCACAGCTTATCTCATTGGTTTCGTCGACAAGATGAGTGCAGGGGCGCTTGGCAGTATCGGCTTGGTGACCCTGTTTATCACAGTGTTGTCGCTCATGGGGATCATCGAACAGGCTTTCAATCGCATCTGGCGGGTTAAAGCGCAGCGAAAGTTGGCGCGAAGATTCAGCGATTATCTGAGCGTCATTCTCGTCGGTCCGGTGTTGGTGGTGGCGGCGATAACGATCACCGCCACTTTGCAAAACAATAACTTCGTCCAAAAAATGATCTCCCTCGAACCTTTCGGAATCGTCATCTTAACATTGCTTAAATTCGTACCGTATCTCACCCTCTGGGGGGCATTTACTTTTCTCTATTTCTTCATTCCAAACACGCGTGTGAAGCTCACATCCGCCCTGGTCGGCGGCTTGGTGGCGGCGGTACTTTGGCAAACCGTGGGTTGGGGATTTGCTGTCTTTGTCGCATCTTCGACTCGCTACTATGCCATCTATTCAAGCTTCGCCATACTCCTGCTGTTCCTACTTTGGTTGCACGTGGGTTGGGTGATTGTGTTGCTTGGGGCTCAGGTGGCCTACGCTCATCAGTACATTCGCTTCTATGAGGGGGAAAGAGAGCTTTTAACCAACAGTCTGGCAGGGCGCGAAAAACTGGCGCTTCAAATGATGTATTTGATTGGGCGCAATTTCTACCATGGTCTCGATCCGCTGAGCACAACGACCCTGGCAAATCAACTCTACGTTCCGGAGGGATTTGTGAAAGACTTCATGGAAACGTTTCATCATGGTCGATTGGTGTTGCCGGTGGCCAATGAAGAGACCTTTGTTCTGGCTCGTGATCCGGAGAGAATCAGCATCAAAGAGATTCTGGACTGCGTGAGGAATTCCGGCGTGAAGAAGCCGGTTGTCAGAACCGATGAAGAAGTGGTCATCGACGAATTGCTGCAGAAAGTAAACGACTCCGTAGCGCAAACGCTAGAGGGAAAGAGTCTGCAAAGTCTCATCATCGAACGTGACCGGCCCTCGGCTTGATTACGTTATCGCGGAGAAGTTAACGCTTGCGGAAAAGCTGCTTGAAAAAAGTGCCCAAGCCTTTTTCCACGACTTGTCCAGAACCTCGCTCAAGCATTTTCGAGCTATCGAGTTCCACCGACGCGCTCTCGATTGGCCCCGTGATCCTAAGAGGCACGACGATTCGCCCCTGGCTATCTTTGAAAAAAGTGGCGGTCTTTCCCTTGCCGGCGCGCGCCGAGGCCTGAGCTGAAAGCACAGCTTCCATCCCGAAATTCAAGCTGACTTGATCGAGGGTCACGGTACCACTGCCGTTCATTTCAACTTGTGGGTTGACCAAATAGATCCGCTTGAAATTGGCAAAGCCATCGGCCAGCGAGAATGCGGCTTCCAGAGTTTTGAATGTGGTCGCCTCTCGCCGCTCGCTTGGTGACAGACCGATAAGACCCGTTACCCGCTGCACTTTGTTAATCAGATCCACGTTGGTCAGTTCGCCATCCCGGGCAACTAGATTGCCATTGCCCTGTAGACGTCGCGCGGCAGTGGCTCCGCCGCTCAGCGGCAGCGTGATGAAAACCTCGCCGCTGAGAGTCCCTTTCAACGCTCGTTTGCTGTGCACTTTGGCGTCCTTAAACTGTCCGCGCACGTGGGTGACCAAACTGTGCAATGGGCCGGTCATGGTAATGCGTAGCCCCATCGGTCCCGAGACTTCCGTATCGCTTGGCGTAAGAGCCCAGGCGGAGAGAATCTGGAAAATGGGCTTGGCATCGAGGCGATCGCCGCCCAGACTCAAGTTGAGGCTGGGCACAGTCAGAAGGTTGCTAATAGTCCCTTCCACAGGAAAAACGAGATCTTGAATCTTCAGACGCGTTTCATTTATCCAGAGAATTGATTGGTCTTCCCGATAATCGAGCATGCCTTCCAATGCAATGGGCTTTAAGCCGGGAAAGCTGAACGACGCGCGATAGGGAAATGGACGATCGACTGAGAATTCCTGCAGCGACAGATCGATGCCGCTAATCTTAAGCGGCTTTTGACCCACAGTCTGAAAGTTCAGCTGGCCGTCACGGACCCGCATCCGGCCGGGAATAATCAAAGGCATGACCGCAGCTTCCTGCGATTTGGAGGCATAGCCTCGCTTCTTCGTCTCTCGCGCTCTGTCGAGAGCGCCTTTCTTGTCCGCGAGGTCCGCATAATTAAAAGTGCCGTCGGGCCTTTTGAGTAAGTTAACGACAGGCTTTTCGAGAACGAATTCCGTCACTTCAAACCGACCTTGCAGCAGCGGCCAAAACTTGAGCCGGAGTTGTAATTGCTCTGAGGCAAAAAGGGTATTGCCGGGGAAAGCCGGGTTGTCAGAGACTTTCAGATTCGATAGACGAATCGAAGGAGTGGGAACGAGGCTAAGGCGCACCTCGCCGACATCGATGCGCCGGTGGAGGATTTCTTCGAGGAGCGGAAGATAACTTCCCTTGAAGATGCCCAGGTCGATGAAGTGCGGCACTACAAGGACCGCAGCCACCAAGCCCGTAAAGACGATACCGCCGATCCAGATTATCTTTTTCATTCCACGGACTCTACCGTGTATTCTTCGAGAAGATGGCCGAAGCGCGCGCTCCGGTCACCCGCAGAATGGTTCCGACTTTTCGGCTTCATTGTGGTAGCGGCCAAGAAGAGGATTTGTTAGCATACCAACTTTTGAGAGGACCGGACGAGTTTGGAACTCGCGCTCGATATTCTACCACAAGTACTTGTGGACGGCATCGTATTGGGTTTTATGTACGCTCTGATCGCTCTGGGCTACACCATGGTTTACGGGGTCTTGGAGTTTATCAATTTTGCCCACAGCGAGATCTTCGTTCTTGGCGCCTTTGTCGGCGTAGAGATTCTTCTGCTGCTCGAAAGCGGCGGCCATTTTGCCACGCTCCACACAGCCTTCGTCCTGTTGCTCGTGATTCTTAGCGGCATGCTAGCCAGCGGTTTGGCGGCGATGGCCTTGGAGCGTGTGGCTTATCGTCCGCTTCAAGGAAGCCCGCGACTCGTTGCATTGATTTCCGCTATCGGCGCTTCGTTTTTTTTGCAGGATGCTCTCCGTTTTTTCGAAAGTCTTTGGCGAAATACTTTTTACCTCACCTATCCGACGCTGGATGTTCTCGATAAAACCGTGCCGCTGGGATTCAACGTGGTGGTGCCGGTGAAATCGCTGCTCGTGATTGTTACCGCGCTGGCGACCTTGGCAGCGCTCTATCTTTTTGTCAATCGGACGAAACTGGGGACGGCGATTCGTGCCGTCGCCCAAGACCCGGATACCGCATCCTTAATGGGCATCCCGGTGAACCGGGTGATTGCATTGACTTTTTTTGTTGGAGGGGCGATGGGGGGCCTGGCCGGCGTGCTCTTTGGTTTGCACTACAGCTTGGTCAACCCCTACAGCGGATTTTTTCCCGGTCTCAAAGCATTTACGGCTGCGGTGCTTGGCGGCATCGGAAACATTCCCGGCGCTATGCTAGGCGGAATGGTCTTGGGCATGTTGGAAGCGTTTGCCGCTTCCTATCTTTCGATCCTGACAGGGGGACATTTTGGAGCAGAATACAAAGATGTTTTTGCTTTCATCGTGCTCATTCTGATTCTCATCTTTCGTCCGAAGGGGTTGCTGGGGGAAAAGGTGCGGGAGGAAGGAGCTTGAAAGTTGGTTTGGCCCATCTAGGAGTCGTTACGTATGTCATCGCGAGCGCCGCCCTAGTCTTCGCTTTTCCTCAGTCGGTTTTGGCTTTCCTGTTCTTTGAAGCGTCCCTTTTGGTCATTTACTATGCGACCATCGAGCGGAACACGAAAGTGTGTTTAAGCGCCCTGGTATTGCTCGTGCTGTTGCCGTTGCTGGGATCTGTCAACGGATACTTTCTCGAAATCGCCATTCAAGTCGCCATTTTTGTAACCTTGGCACTAGGGCTAAATATCGTGGTTGGCTTCGTTGGCCTGCTCAATCTGGGTTTCGTCGCGTTCTATGCCATCGGTGCTTATCTCTGGGCGATTTTCGGCTCGCCGCAAGCGAATCAGTTTCTACCCGGCAACTTGTTTCCGTTGGCATCGGGCTGGTTTTTTCCCTTTCTTATTCTGAGCGTCGGAGTGGGCGCTTTTACGGGGGCTCTATTGGGATTGCCGGTACTGCGCCTGCGTGGCGACTATCTCGCGGTTGTTACTTTGGGTTTTGCCGAGGTTGTGCGGGCACTGGTAAACAACTTTGACCGACCGATCAATATCACGAACGGCCCGAAGGGTATCACACCGATTGAGAAGCCACCGCTTTTTTTTCAGCCACTCCTAGAATTTTTTGGCTTGAAAGCGGAGCCGTCGGTGATTTATCCATTCTATTTTTATTTTATCGCCCTTTTGATCGTGATGCTCACAGTGTTGATTTCGCGCAGGCTCGAGGATTCGCGCATTGGGCGAGCGTGGAAGGCGATTCGCGAGGACGAAATTGCGGCGGCCGCCATGGGAATTCCCGTCGTACGAATGAAGTTGCTTGGCCTCGCCGTTGGAGCGTCTTTTGCTTCGGCCGTCGGTGTGCTGTTTGCCGCCAAGCAAGTATTCATCAATCCGGAGAGCTTTACCTTCATGGAATCCATCGGAGTGCTCGCCATGGTGATCCTCGGCGGCATGGGCTCGATTCCGGGGGCAATTCTCGGCGCCACCGGCGTGACGATTTTGAATCTGCAACTTCTTAAAGGTCTTTCTTTATGGCTAAATTCCGTCCGCCAGTCAGGGATCGTGTTGTCGATTCCACTTTTGGGCAATCTTGATTTGAGTCAGATTCCAGCCCAGTTTGAACCGGCGAAGTATGAGCGGATGGTTTTCGGTTTGATTTTGATTCTTATGATGGCGTTTCGACCACAGGGTGTCTTGCCGCCGCGGAAGCGGGGCCACTGATATGGCGTTGCTGGAACTGCGCGGCGTCAGCAAGCGATTCGGCGGATTGCAAGCGCTCAACCGAGTGGATCTGACGTTAGAAGACGGAATGATTGCTGCTCTGATCGGGCCCAATGGCGCTGGCAAGACGACCCTGTTTCACACGCTCACGGGAATTTATCGGCCGGATGAAGGAGAGATCCAGTTTGGCGGTAGATCGCTGGTCGGGCTGAAGCCCGACAAAATCACCGGCGCGGGTATCAGCCGAACGTTTCAAAATATCCGTCTCTTCGCGCGGATGACGGTTTTGGAGAATATCTTGGTGGGCATGCACTGCCGAATCAGAACTAATCTGTGGGGGACTCTGCTCCAGAGTGAAGGATTTCGCCATCAGGAAATCGACGCCTCGCGCAAAGCAATGGAGTTGGTCGACCTTACCGGACTCCGAGGTAAAGAAAATGAATGGGCACACCAACTCTCCTACGGTGAGCAGCGTCGACTC
>Ga0209799_1000157_pt1 | contig 12234 bp, 10 predicted proteins | sample PanSoiPlo36MoBio_FD_188324 | JGI IMG/M metagenome (GOLD analysis project Ga0209799, IMG submission 188324) | Tropical forest soil microbial communities from Panama analyzed to predict greenhouse gas emissions - Panama Soil Plot 36 MoBio (SPAdes)... | ecosystem: Environmental > Terrestrial > Soil...
ATCAGCAATTTCTCACCGCCGCCGGGATCGCATCGTCGGGCATGGGGGACAGCCTCAACGCCGCCGCTCAGCGGGCGGTCGTCCGCGCGGCGCCGAAGGCGGCGCGCATCGGATCGCTGGCCGTGGAGACGATCACGCTGGTCAACCCCGAGCGCAACTACGCACAGTTCCTGCTGCGCACGCTGCTGCCGATGGTGCTCCACGTCATCACCGCGATCGCCGCCGGCTACGCGGTCGGCTCGGAATTTCGTCGCCGCCGCATGCGCACCTGGCTCGCCTGCGCGGGCGGCAATCCCATTGTGGCGCTGGCGGGCAAGCTTGCGCCGCTGTTCGCGATCTTCTTTGTCATCATGCTGGTGCTGCCGCTGATCCTCGAAGGGATGCTCGGGATCTCGTTCAAGGGCAACGTGCCGATGGTGGTGGTCGCCGCGTCGCTCTTTCTCATCGCCTACCTGGCGCTGGGCGCGCTGCTGCAGCTCCTAGCGCGCGACCTCGATCGGCGCGCTCGCGATGCGCAGCCGCGCGACCACGGGGAGATGATCCGAAGCGACGCGAGCGAGACGGCTCCGGTGCACGCGGAAGCCGTCGGAGACGAGATGGCGGTCCCAATAGATGCGGTCGAGGGGAAAGATCGGCAAGGGGGCCGGATGCGTGCGGCGGATGCGCGGACCGTGCAGCTCGCGGCGCAGGAGCCGTCCCACCGGCCCGGGGAACCACTCGTTGAGATCGCCGATGACGATGCGGGGGCCCGTGAGGTCCTCGTGAAGGATGTGATCGCGGACGAGCATCCGTACCTGGTCGGCGCGCTCACGCACCTTGAGACCGAAGTGCACGTTGAAGAGATGCAGGAGCACGCCGTTCATGGCCAGGTCGAGCCGGATGCCGCCGCGGGGCTCGCGGCTCGCCCACGAGAGATCGAAGGTCTGGCTGCCGTGAATAGGTAGGCGGCTCAGCACCGCATTGCCGTAGGGTAGGCCGTTGCGCTTGGCGGTGGGGCCCATGGCGAGTTCCATCTCGAGCCGCTCGGCGAGCGCCTCCGCCTGGGGACGCAGCACCTCCTGGATGCCCACGAGGTCGGCGTCGACCTCCTTGAGAACATCGGCGATGCGCTCGAGATCAACCCGCCGATCGAGACCGGCACAGCGATGGATGTTGTAGCTCGCCACGCTGAAGTTCATACGAAAACGCTACGGTCATCTCTCCGACCTGTCAACTCCGGCGACCATGTCAGGGGCTGATCGCGTCGTTCTTTCCCACTCGCAGGTAGATCTTACGCGGTGATCGTGGGCTCCCGCAGCGAGGAGCCGCCGCCTCGATCAATGGGCCCGTCGCCCACCGTGGCCCGTGTAGGATCGAACCATGCGCTATCTCGTCCTCGCCTGCGACTTTGACGGCACCATCGCCTCCGACGGAAACGTTCGCGACGAAACTCTGGCCGCCCTCCGCCGGCTGCGGGACTCCGGCCGCAAGATCGTCCTCGTCACCGGGCGCGAGATGGAGGACCTGCTCAAGATCTTCCCCGCCATCGAGGTGTTCGATCGGGTGGTCGCCGAGAACGGCGGCGTGCTCTACCGGCCCGCGAGCCGCGAGTACCGGGCCCTGGGCGAGCCGCCGTCCGCGGCCTTCGTCGAGGCGCTCCGCGCTCGGAAGGTCTCGCCGCTCGCCGTCGGCCACTGCATCGTCGCCACCTGGCAGCCCAACGAAGGGGCCGTCCTCGAGGTCATCCGCGACCTCGGCCTCGAGCTGCAGGTCATCTTCAACAAGGGCGCGGTGATGGTGCTGCCCTCCGGCCTCAACAAGGCCACCGGGCTCGAGGCCGCCCTCCTCGAGCTGGGGCTATCCAGCCACAACTGCGTGGGGGTGGGGGACGCGGAGAACGATCACGCCTTCATGCGCCTCTCGGAATGCGGAGTGGCGGTGGCCAATGCGCTGCCCCTCGTCCGGGAGCGGGCGGACTGGGTCACGCCCGCGAGGAACGGGGACGGCGTCGCGCAGCTGATCGATCGCCTGATCGCCGACGACCTCGCCGGGCTGTCGGACCGCCTCACCCGTCACGCCATCGTGCTCGGCACCGGGCCGGACGGTACAGAAGTCCGGCTCGATCCCTACGGTGTCGGCATGCTCATTGCCGGCTCGTCGGGAAGCGGGAAGTCGACCTTCGCCACCGGGGTCCTCGAGGGGCTGGCCGGGCACGGCTATCAATTCTGCATCGTGGATCCCGAGGGCGACTACGCGCTCTTCGAAAATACCATCGTGCTCGGCGACAAGGAGCACGCGCCCACCGTGGCGGGCGTGCTGGACGTGCTCGAGCAGCCGGATCGCAACGTGGTGGTCAATCTCCTCGGGCTCGGGCTGGACGAGCGCCCCGCCTTCTTCTCGCGGCTTCTGCCCGGTCTCCAGGATCTCCGCTCGCGCACGGGCCGGCCGCACTGGATCGTGATCGACGAGGCGCATCACCTCCTCCCCGCGCCGTCGAGCCTGGTTTCGGTGACGCTGCCGCGCTCGCTCGCGGGCATGATCCTCATCACCGTGCATCCCGAGCAGGTGAATCCGGCGGTGCTCGGCTCGATCGATCTCGCGGTGACCATCGGCCGCTCGGCGGAGGAGACGATGCGCGTCTTCGGGGAGACGGTGGGCGCCCCGCGGCTCACCGTGCCACCCGCGGGAGGCGAGGGGGGGCAGGCCCTGCTCTGGCAGCTTCGGCCCGAGGCGCGCGATCCCGCGTGGCTCCGCCCCGTCGCGCCCCGCTCGGAGCATCGCCGCCACGTGCGCAAGTACGCGACGGGCGAGCTCGGGGAGGACAAGAGCTTCTACTTCCGCGGCCCGGCCGGGCAGCTCAAGCTCCGCGCGCAGAATCTCGTCCTCTTCATCCAGCTCGCCGCCGGGGTCGATGACGAGACCTGGACGCATCATCTCCGCAACCGGGACTACTCCCGCTGGTTCCGAGAAGCGATCAAGGACGAGGGGCTCGCCGCCGAGGCGGCGGCCGTGGAAGCCGACGCGAGCCTGCCTCCCGAGGACAGCCGCCGCCTGATCAGGGCGGCCATCGAGCGGCGCTACACCCTGCCGTCCTGACCGCTCGTCCTGAGCGAGCGCCCCAAGCCCTCGTCAGCTCAGGACGGCGACCTTCTTCCGCTCGATCAGGTCGAAGTCGATGGCCGCGCCTAGCCCCGGGCCGTTGAAGGCGTGCACGAGTCCCTGGCGATCCACCTCGATGTCCTGGGCGAGGCCGTACTTCTGCGCGCCCGCGGGCAGGAGCACCTCGAAGTACTCGCAGTTCTGGATGGCCATGGTCACGTGGAGATTCGCCACGTTGTTGAGCGAGTTGCCCCCGTGGTGGATCTCGAAGTTCATGTGGAAGGCCTCGGCGAGATGGGCCGCCTTCACGAGAGCGGTGATGCCACCCTTGACCGCCACATCGCCGCGGAGGAAGTCCGTGGCCTGATGCACGAGCCAGGGCGCGAAGGCGGTGAGGCCGCCCGGGGTGTACTCCGTGGCCAGGATGGGAATGGCCAGGTGCTGCTTGAGCTTCACGTAGCTCAGGATGTCGTCATCGGCGAGCGGATCCTCGTACCAGTAGAAGCCGAGCTCCTCCGCCGCCTTGCCCACGCGGAGGGCGTCGGGATATTGATAGGCCCACGTCGAGTCGAGCATCACCCGAAAGCCATCGCCCACCGCGCGGCGCACGGCGCGGCAGACCTCGATGTCCACCGCGGGATCGGTGGGTGGATGGATCTTGTACGTCGTCCATCCCTCGGCCTTGAAGCGCAGGGCCTCTTCCGCGTAGGCCTCCTTGGTCGGCAGCACCGCCGAGCTCGCGTAGGCGGGCGCGCTGTCTCGATATGACCCGAGGAGACGGTGGATGGGCTGGTTCGCCGCCTTGCCCGCGATGTCCCACAGCGCCACGTCCATGGCGCCGATGGCGCGCAAGGTCGTCTGGCGGTTCTTGTGCCACATCGCCTGGTAGAGGCGCTCGCGGGCGAGGGGATCCTGCCCCATCACCACGGGCTTGAGGAACTGGATCAGCGATTGCCCGTCGAGATGCGCCCCGCGCATGGACGAGCCGAGGAAGGCGTGGCCGGGCACGCCCTCGTCGGTCTCGATGGTGACGAGGCCGAGCTGGCTCTTGCCGCTGAAGCGCCCAGTGTGGCGCCCGTAGGTGGTGGCAGGAATGTCGTCCCAGGCGAAGAGAGTCAGGCGAACGTCAGTGATTTTCATGGTGGGGGGAGCCTATCACGGCCCGCGACTACTCCTCCAGCAGGATACAGTGCCGCGGGTCCACGCTGAGAAAGAGATCGGTGCCCTCCGCCACCGGATCGGCGGTCACGCAGCGAAGGACGACCCGGCGGTCATCCCAGTCGAGGTGGTACTGCGTGAAGTCTCCCTGAAATACGCGGCTCCGCACGCGCGCCGTCCACACGTTGCGCTGGCCGCGGGGCCGCTCGCGTGAGAGCTGCAGATGCACGGTGCGCGCCGAAAACACCGCGTCGTCTCCGGAGCGCCGGCCATGGGCTACGCCGTGGACGAGCGTGCCGCTCGGCGTCTCGAGGACGATCAGGCCGTCGTCGTCCAGCTCGGGGCGCCGGCGGCCGCGGATGAGATTGGCCGAGCCAACGAAGTCGGCCACGAAGGCGTTGCGGGGCAGCTCGTAGATCTCGGCGGGCGGTCCGATCTGCTCAATGATGCCGTCGCGCATCACGATGATCCGGTCGGAGATGGCCAGCGCTTCCTCGAGGTCGTGCGTCACATAGACGGAAGTGATCCCGAGCTGGCGCTGGAGCTCCTTCAACTCCACGCGCATCTCGGCGCGAAGCTTGGCGTCGAGATTCGACAGCGGCTCGTCGAAGAGCAGCACGGACGGTGAGAAGACGAAGGCTCGCGCGAGGGCGACGCGCTGCTGCTGGCCGCCGGAGAGCTTCGACGCGCTCCGGCTCGCCAGCTCGGCCATCTGCACGAGCCCAAGGGCCCAGCCGACTTTTCGGGCGATCTCGCTTTCGGGCTCGCGGCGGACTCTCAGGCCATAGGCGACGTTGTCGAAGACGGTCATGTGCGGCCAGATGGCGTAGGACTGAAAGACCATGGAAAGCCCTCGCCGCTCCGGCGGCACCTGCGCGCGAGCGCGCGAGTCGTACACGACGGCGCCGTCGATGCGGATCTCTCCGGCCATCGGCTTCTCGAGCCCGGCGATGGCCCGCAGCGTGGTGGTCTTGCCGCAGCCCGAGGGTCCCAGCAGCGTGAGATGCTCGCCGGCTTCTACGGAGAAGCTCACGCCCCGTACGGCGGTGACGCTGCCGTACTGGACCACGAGGTCCTTCACCTCGATGGAGGCGGCGCTGGGCGCCGAGACGGCGGAGGCTCTTGTCATTCGCCGGCGGGCTGCGTGGCCCGCTTCGCCACGGCAAAGAGGAGGATCAGGGCCAGGGCCACCGCCAGCGTCTGCAGGAGGGCCATGGCCGCCGTCTGCTCGGTGCTCGTGGAGAACCACGACTCCACGATGGCCGGCGTGATCACTTTGGCCTTGGGGCCCATGAGCAGGATGGACGCTCCCAGCTCGCGCACGCTGGCGATGAAGAGGAGGAGCGCCGCCGCGATGAGGCCGGGGCGGAGGAGCGGCATCGTCACCGTGCGCAGCCGGTAGCCCCAGGAGGCGCCGCACATCTGCGCGGATTCCTCGAGCGTCCGGTCGATCTGCAACATCACGCCGGAGATGGTCCGGATGCCCAGGGGCAGGAATACCGTGAGATAGGCGATGAGGAGGAGCCACAGCGTGCCGTAGATGGGGAGGGGGAAGACCAGCCACGCCCAGAGCATGCCGAAGGCGAAGACGAGGCGGGGCACCGCCTGCGGGAACATGAGCACGTACTCGATCGCCCCCGCGCCCGGCAAGCGCGAACGATAGATCAGCCAAGAGAGAAAGCCCATGAGGAGGACGCCGAGGCCCGCGGTGGCCACGCCCAGGATCAGGCTGTTTGCGAGAGCGGAGCGGACGGCGTCGAGCGACAGCGCGGTCGTGTAGTTGGCGAGCGTGAAGTTGTCGAGTCGTGGAAACGCGGTGGCGAGCCGCTGGAGGGAGGCGTAGAGCAGGGTGAGCACGGGCAGCAGCACCGCGATGAAGAGGTACACCAGGCACACCGCGAGGAGCGCCCACCGGAGCCGGCCCACGTCCATGGCTCGTGGCCGGAACGCCTTCCCCGTGATGGTCACGTAGCTGCCTCGGCTCACGATGCGGCGATAGATCCAGACCATGGCGAACATGACGGCGAAGAGCGAGACGCCCATGGCCGCGGCCTGCGGGAACCGCGGAGGGTACTGGGAGACGAGCTGATACATCGCGGTGGTGACGACGTAGAAACGGTTGGGCAGGCCCAGCACGAGCGCGGCGGAGAACGAGCCGAGCATCTCGGCGAGGACGAAGATCGCCGCGCCGAGCACGCCGGGCAGGACGAGCGGTAGCGTGATCTTCAGCATGGTGCGGAGCCGGCCGGCGCCCAGCATCTGTGACGCTTCTTCCAGCGCCGGGTCCATGGACTTCAGGACGGCACCGATCATGACGAAGGCGACCGATCCTTCGAAGAGCGCCATCACCCAGGCGATGCCGTAGGGCGTGGTGATGTCGATGAGATGGCCCTCTCCGCCGAGAGCCCGCCAGACCTGGTTGAGAAAGCCTCCGCTCGGCGAGCCGATGAGGCTCCAGGCGAGGGCGCCCATGAGCGGCGTCACGTAGTACGGGAGGGCCATGAGCGGCTCGAGAGCTTCCCGGCCCGGCACGTTGGCGCGCGAGAGAATCCACCCGAGGACGAAGCCGAGCAGGATGGCGAGGACGGTCGCCACCACGGACACCAGGATGGTGTTCCAGAAAATCTGGGCGTAGCGCGTGAGATCCACGAAGTTCGCAAGGCCGTACGCCTCCGGCGGACGCGCCTGTGGATCACCGACGCTCAGCGAAGCCTGGATCAGGTAAAAGATGGGATAGAAGACGACGAGCACGGCCGCCCCGCCGACGAAGAGGCTGACCACGGCGGGACCCGGCCGCCAGGACCAGGCCCGTCTTCCCGGCATCACGGGGGCAGGCTTTCTCAGAGCCCCATGATGCCGTTCCATTCCTTCACGAAGGCGGCATGGCTCGCCTGGAAGTCTGCCCAGTCGGAGGGGAAGAGCAGCTTGAAGTCGCTCAGCTTCTTCCCCGTCAGCATGGGGGGCGCGTCGTTGCGGAGCGAGCCGTAGAGCAGGAGCGGCGTGTTCTGGTACACGGACTGGCCGCGATTGGAGACCGCCCAGTCCATGAAGAGCTTGGCCGCTTCCGGATGCGGGGCGCGATTGACCACGCCGAGGATAGCCGGCGTGGCGGGCAGGCCGTCGGGGGGCGCCACGAATTCGATATCCGCGCCCTTGTCCTTGAACAGGGTGTAGCCGCCGTATTCGGCGAGCGCGCACACGCGGTCGTCGCCCTTGGCGAGCCGGTCGAAGAGCTGGGCGCGGGCGTCGAAGCCGCGCGGCCGCTGCTTGGCGAACTCCTGCCAGAAGTCGTTGCCGTAGAGCTTGCGCAGCATGTACCACTGCGCGTGTTGCATGCCGGAGGTGGCGAGCTTGGCGCTGATGCCGTCCTTGAAGGCGGGATTCAGAATGTCCTTCCAGGCTTTGGGCGCCTGCTCGGGCTTCACCTTGCTGCGGTTGTAGGAGATGCCCGCGAAAGTCACGCCCACCCACGCAAAGGCGCCGGCGGGCGTGCTCAGATACGCGGGCTTGTAGCTCGCGTACTCGGGAGACAGGTAGCTCTCATACCCACCCTTCTTCTGGAAGTCGATGGCGGGCGAGATGTCCGAGAGCTGGAGCACGTCCACCAAATAGCGGTTGGCCGAGCGCTCCGCGGTGATCTTCGCGTAGAGCGCCCCCGTCTGCAGCCGCACGTAGTTGGTTTTGATCTTCGGGAAGTCCTTGCGGAAGGCCTCCAGCAAGGCCGCGATGGCCGCCTCGCCGTCGTGACCGTAGTAGACGACCTCGCCCTCCTGCTCGGCCTTGGCCACGTCGGCGCCCGTGGTGAAGTCGAGGACCTTCGTGGTCTTGGCGGGCGCCTGGGCGAGGACGCGCGTGGGGTGACCCAGGAGGGGCCAGGCGGCGAGGGCGATGCCCGCCTCGAGGAATCGACGTCGGCTCACTGGGCAATGGTTCGGTGCAGGGAACATGGCGTCCTGGCCTCCGGATGTCATCGGGTGCGCTTCGGATGTCGGCTCGCGCGGGAGCGACGAAGCTTTGTGGACCGTGGCGCGCGGGGCGTCGCGGCGGCCTCGGCGACTGCGATGGCGCTGATCTCGATCTTGCAATTGGCGTGAGTGGCGAGTCGCGAGACTTCCACGGTGGTCGTGGTGGGAAGGTGGCCGCCGAGATACTCCGCCCACACCCGATTGAGGTCGTCCTGCTCGTTCACGTCCGTGAGATAGCGGGTGGCGGAGACGAGGTCCTTCATGCGGCAGCCGGCCGCCTCCAGGGTCTTCCGGAGATTCTCCATGGCGAGAACCGCCTGCTCGCGCATGGACCGCGGAAGATCGAACTCCTCCTCGCGATGGGGGTGGCTATGGTACACGGGAGCGGCCGTCACCCCCGAGAGGAAGAGCAGGCTGCCGCGCCGCACGAGCAGCGCCGGCGCATACGGCATCGTCACATCGTGTCGGCGGTCGGCATGGTGAACCGGACGGACGTCCTTGGCCATGTTCCCCCGGCATCATTCACTCTCCGCCCGCTCCCGTCAAGCGGGCTAGAGGCCAAGATGAGCCTCTCGCACCCGGCTCGCCGCCACCTACCTCGACAAGATCCTGAAGGGCGCGAAGCCCGCTGACCTGCCCGTCGAGCAAGCCACGAAGTTCGAGCTGATCGTCAATGCGAGGACCGCGAAAGCGCTCGGCATCACGATCCCGCGCTCGATCCTGAATCGCGCGGACCGGATCATCCAGCGAAAAGGAGATTCAATGGATCAGCGGCCCAGCTCGCGGCGAATTATCCGCGTGCCCTCGACGAGCGCGCTCAGCTTGGCCCGCGCCGCCGCCCGCGTCCGCGGCACCAGGCCGCAGTCGGTGCAGGGGAAGAGGCGCGCCGGGTCCACGTAGGGAAGCGCTTTCCGGATGCGTGACGCGACGAGCGCCGGCGTCTCCACCTCCTCCGTGCCCACGTCGATGACGCCCAGCAGAATGTCCTTGCCCCGCGCGCCTTCGAGGACCGCCACGTCCACCCCAGAGGCTGCGCACTCCACCGAGATCTGATTGATCCGCGTCTCCCGCAAGAGCGGCAGCGTCACGCCGTACTGGCCCCATTCCGTGTTCTGCTTCTTCCACGCCAGGACGCGGGGAATGCCATAGCTGTAGCAGATGTGAATGGTCGTGATGCAGGTCACGCCGGTGATCGCGGCCTCGAGCGCGCGGATGCCCCAGGCCTTCACCTTGTCGAGATAGATGTTGAAGCAGGGCTCGTCGAACTGGATCATGTCGGCGCCGGCCGCGGCGAGCGCGCGCGCCTCGGCGTTCAGCACGCCGGCGAAACGCATGGCCAGCGATTCTTCGTCGCAGCGGTAGTGCTCGTCGAGGGTGGTGTCGACCATGGTCATCGGGCCGGGGAGGCAGACCTTCACGGGACGGCGCGTGTGCGCTTTCGCGAGGCCTTCCTCCAGGTGTCGGACGACATCGTGGACGCCGCCCGCGTGGACGGCGCGGGCACCTTCACCATCATCTTCCGCGTGCTCGCTCCCATCGCGCGCCCGACCCTGGTCGCCTTCTCCCTCTTCAGCGTGGTCTACCACTGGAACGACTTCTTCTGGCCGCTCGTCATGACCACCAACGAGGCCGTGCGCACCCTCCCCATCGGCGTCGCCATGCTGCGCGAGGAGGGCACAGGCGACAAGTGGCACGTGATCATGGCGGGGAGCATGTTCGTGGTCGCTCCCGTGTTCCTCGTCTTCGTGGTCGCTCAGCGGCACATCATCCGCGCCTTCACCTTCACCTCGCTGAAGTAGCAAGGAAGCCTCGCCGACGGCCCCGGAGCGCCTTGACAGTTGCGCCCAAGTTTGCTAAAAACAAGGCTAATTTCCGCAGACCACAGCTCACTCCAGGCCACTTCACTCCGGGCCAGTTCGGGAGGATCCCCGATGTCCACATTTCTATGGAGTCTCGCCGGCGCCCTCGCGCTCGGCTGGTCACTGGGGCCCGCGCCAGCGTACGCTCAGGCCCCCATCAAGATCGGCGCATCGCTCTCGCTCACCGGCACCTACGCCAAGCCGGGCACCTATCAGAAGGAAGGCTACGAGGTGTGCGCAGACGAGCTCAACGCCAAGGGCGGTCTGCTCGGGCGCAAGGTCGAGTTCGTGATGTACGACGACCAGTCCTCGACCCAGACCGCGCAGCGCCTCTACGAGAAGCTCATCACCGAGGACAAGGTCGACGCGGTGATGGGTCCCTATTCCTCCGGCATCACCGAATCGGTGGCGGGCATCAGCGAGAAGTACAAGAAGGTTCTCGTCTCGCCGCTCGCCGCCACCACCTCCATCTTCCGGCAGGGGCGCAAGTACATCTTCATGGTCATTTCGCCCGCCGAGGTGTATCTGGAAGGCTTCGTGGACATGGCGGCCAAGCGCGGCCTCAAGACCATCGCGGTGATCAACGAGGACACGCTCTTCCCCAAGGCCTCCACCGCGGGCACGGTGGAGCTGGCGAAGAAGCGAGGGCTCCAGGTCGTGCTCCAGGAGTCGTATCCCAAGGGCAATACCGATTTCTCCGCTCTCCTCGTGAAGCTCAAGGCGGCCAACCCGGATGTCCTCGCCGCCGCCACCTACTTCGATGACGCGGTGGCCATCACGCGCCAGATGCGCGAGCTGAACGTGAACCCCAAGATGTTCGCGGTCACGGTGGGCGGCGACATTCCGGAGTTCTATACGCTGCTCAAGACGAACGGGGAGTACGTGTACGGCTCCACGCAATGGGACGAGTCCCTGTCCTACCCGGGCCAAAAGGAATTCCTCGCGGCCTACACCAAGAAGTTCAAGCACGAGCCGTCCTACCATGCGGCGGCGGGCTACGCGGGCTGCCTCATCTATGCGGAGGCGGTGAAGCGCGCCAAGAGCCTCGACGCCGAGCTCGTGCGCGCGGAGCTCCTCAAGCTCAAGATGCGCACGGCCTTCGGGGATTACGCGGTGGACCAGGACGGCTTCCAGATCGCCCACAAGATGGTGATGATCCAGTGGCAGGACGGCAAGCGCGTGGTGGTGTGGCCCGACGACCTCGCCAACGGTAAGCCGCGCTTCCCCACGCCCCCGTGGAACCAGCGGTAGCCTGACCCCTTGTTCGTCATCACGCCCGCCATGCTGGGCCAGGTCGTCATCTCTGGCCTGCTGGCGGGCGCGCTGTACTCGATGGTCGCCCTCGGCCTGGGGCTCATCTTCGGTGTCATGCGCGTGCTGAACGTCTCCCACGGGCCGCTCCTCATGCTGGGCGCCTACACCACCTTCTGGCTCTTCCACTGGCTCGGGCTCAACCCCTATCTCTCTCTCGTGGTCTCCATGCCGCTCCTCTTCGTGGTGGGGATGGCGCTGCAGCGGCTCTTCGTGAGCCGGGTCGTCGACGCCCCTGAGCTCTCCACCCTCCTCCTCACCTTCGGCATCTCTATTGCGCTCGTGAACCTCGCCCAGCTCGCCTTCACCGCCGACCTCCGTTCCGTCGAGTACCTCACCGGGTCCTTCGTCCTGGGGCCCTTCGCCTTCTCGAAATCGCGAGTGATCGCCTGCGCCTTCGCCATCGTCATCACCGCGGCCGCCTTCCTCTTCCTCAAGGCCACTCGGCTCGGCAAGGCCATCCGCGCGGTGTCGCAGAGCCGCGAGGTGGCGCAGGTGTGCGGGATCGACGTGGGACGCATCCACCTGCTCGCCTTCGGGATCGGCTCGGCGCTGGCCGCGGCGGGCGGCACCCTCGTGGCCGTCATGGTCGCCATCCAGCCTGAGATGGGGCAGGTCTACACGTTCAAGTCCTTCCTCGTCATCGTGCTGGGCGGCGCGGGGAACTATCCTGGCGCCCTGTTGGGCGGACTGCTCCTGGGCCTGATCGAGCAAATCTCCTCGCTCTTTCTGACGACCCAGGTGAACGAGGCGGTGGCCTACGTCCTGCTCGTGCTGGTCCTCCTCGTGAGGCCCACTGGCCTGCTGAGGGGCCGCCCCTCGTGAGGCGCCTCTTCCTCCCCCTCCTCGTGGTCGTTCTTCTC
>Ga0209799_1000160_pt1 | contig 12106 bp, 9 predicted proteins | sample PanSoiPlo36MoBio_FD_188324 | JGI IMG/M metagenome (GOLD analysis project Ga0209799, IMG submission 188324) | Tropical forest soil microbial communities from Panama analyzed to predict greenhouse gas emissions - Panama Soil Plot 36 MoBio (SPAdes)... | ecosystem: Environmental > Terrestrial > Soil...
ATTTTCGCCGAAGATGAATTTCCCCCGAACTCCGGGATTTACATCCGTGACTTGGGACCGGACGTTCTGCTGCGCTCCGTGGCCATCGCCTATCGGGGAGCGAAATCGGTCGTCGCCAGTCCCAAGGTGAGAAAAACACCGGGTTCTTTTTCGCAATCCGTGCGCGTAGGCGATTGGTTGTTGCTTGCCGGCCAGGACGCGGTTGGCTTCAACCGCCAGGTGGAGGCCGAGGGCGATCTCGCGGGACAAACGGAAGTGACGCTGCAGCACACAATGGACATTCTGGAGGAGGCTGGCGGGACGCTGGACGACATCGTAAAAACGACAGTCTACCTGGTTGCCGGGCAAGACCGTTCGAAATTCGCGGCTGCTTATAGGAAATTTTTCAATCGATACAGTCGCTCTTCGCGGATGCCGGCGGGGCTGACCGTGGAAGTTCGGGAGCTTTCGCCGCGCTGTCTAGTGGAGATCGATGCGGTGGCGTATTTGGGCGATTAACCTATTGCCGGAATTGCGCTTTTGAGGTCATTAGGTCCCGCGACGGCACGGGCTGCCCAAGCAACGGCTGCAGGTTTAAAATGATCGATGGCCCCGTGGCCACCTCCAACGACTACAACCTCACCGTGATTTTTGCCGCTTCCACTCCTAAAGCCAACAATCTCTTCACCTCTCTGAGCCGGCGGAGTTTCTCCATTTAGACGCCTTGCTTACAAGATCGCCCGAGACGTTTATCACATTGCCTTGCCGCCGGCCGTGGTAGCGTTGAGCGGAACGATTTGTTCGGGGACAGGATTCAAATAATCTTCCGCTGCGGATCAGCTTGACGCCCGCATGAGCCGAGTGGTAATAGACGCGCAGCTGCAGGCCCGGTCTTCACGTTGACCTCACAATCTGGTTTAGGGAGGACTACTTATGCGGAAAAAAATTTTTCTCGCGGCGGCAGTAGCCTTATTTCTCACCGCTTCTGATCTTGCCAGAGCGGATGGATCACCTGGTGTGGCGTTGAGCGGTCAGGTCACCTCCACGGAAGAAGGCCCGATGGAAGGTGTGCTGGTCAGCGCAAAGAAAGCTGACTCCACGGTCACGATCACCGTGGTTAGCGATGACAAGGGCCGTTACAATTTTCCCTCGGCGAAATTGACACCGGGTCAGTATTCTCTCGCCGTCCGGGCCGTTGGATACGAACTCGACGGCGCTGGTGCAGTGGAAATTACCCCGGAAAAAACTGCCACAGCCGATTTAAAACTCCATAAGACAAAAAGACTCGCATCGCAGCTCACCAATGCGGAATGGATCGCGAGCGTTCCCGGCAGCCAGCAGCAGAAGACCACGCTGCTCAGTTGCGTCGGCTGCCACACTCTAGAGCGGATCGCGCGCTCGCAACACAACGCCACAGAGTTTGTGCAGGTCTTGCAACGCATGGCTAACTACGCCAATCAGAGCACGCCGTTGCGTCCGCAACTACGGCTCGGTGCGCGTGACACGGCATTAGTCGGCGAGGAACAGGTGCGGGTCCAGCGCAGCCAAGCGGAATGGTTGAGCACCATTAATTTGAGTTCATCTTCAACATGGGATTTCCCACTCAAGACGTTGCCTCGCCCCAAGGGCAAAGCCACGCGGGTTGTCATAACCGAGTACGACTTGCCGCGGCCGACGATAGAGCCTCATGACGTAATCGTCGATACGGAGGGTATCGCCTGGTATTCCAATTTCGGCGAGCAGACGCTGGGAAAACTCGATACCAAAACGGGAAAGCACATGGAATACCCCGTGCCCGAGCCGAAAAAAGGTTCCCCGACCGGGTCGCTTTCCGTGCGTTTCGACAAAGAGCAGAACTTGTGGCTGGGCATGATGTACCAGGCGAGCATCGCGAAATTCGATAAGAAGACCGAGACATTCCAGGTCTGGAACATTCCCCCAGATCTGAACAAGGCCAATACGCAAATCAATATGACGAGTCCGATGCATATCGGCGTGGACGGCAAGGTGTGGGCGCAAAACAACGGATTCGCTGGCGTGCACCGCATCGACCTTAAATCCGGCAAATGGGAAACGTGGGACCCGTTCAAGGAGTCGCCTAGAGGGCACAACATCTATGATGTGATCGCCGACTCCCAGAACAACGCTTATTTCACCGACATCGGGAGGGAGCACATCGGAAGGATAGATGCGAACACTGGGAAGATTACGATGTTCGAGACGCCCACGAAGAATTCAGGGCCGCGGCGCGGCATGATGGATGCTCAGGACCGCCTCTGGTTCGGGGAATATCGTGGCAACCGGATCGGTATGTTCGACGCCAAGACCGGACGCTTCCAGGAGTGGGAAGTCCCGACGCCGTGGTCTAACCCCTACGACGTTGCCGTAGACAAAAACGGCGAAGCCTGGACCGGATCGATGCTCAACGATCGAATTGCACGGCTTGATCCCAAGAGCGGGCAATTCACAGAATATCTCCTGCCCAAGTCGACAAACATTCGCAGAGTGTTTGTGGACAGTTCGACGACGCCGGTTACATTCTGGGTGGGTAGCAACCACGGCGCCTCTATTATCAAACTGGAGCCGCTGGATTAAGTTTTATTGGCTGGGATTTCCCGCCGGCGAAATGGCTTGACTGGCGTTGGTGCCCAGTGGTACTAGAGGCGCAGCTTCAGCCGACTCTCCAAAGCAGAGTTTCAAAGTCCAGTCTCAGGGAGGACTCTTATGCTGAAAAAAACCTTTATGGCGGTGACCATCGCCACTGCGGCAATAACTTTATTTTTCGCCGCGTCCGGTCTCATTAGAGCGGACGGTTCGCGCGGCATCGCGTTGACTGGGAAGGTTAGCTCAGAGAAAGAAGGCCCCATGGAGGGGGTGTTGATCAGCGCCAAGAAGGACGGTGCCACGATCACGATAACCGTCGTGAGCGACGAGAAGGGCCGTTACAGCTTTCCGACATCGAAGCTGGCGCCGGGCAACTACTCCTTCAAAATTCGCGCGATCGGATATGATCTAGACGGCCCCAAGGCAGTGGACGTCGTCCCGGACAAAGCCACGACCGCCGATATCAAACTCCGCAAGACCAAAAATCTCTCCGCACAGCTCACCAATGCGGAATGGATTGCCAGCATTCCCGGCACCGATGACCAAAAGAAATTCTTGCTCAGTTGCAACAGCTGCCACTCGCTCCAGCCCATCGTAAAGTCCACCCACGACGCGGAAGAATTTATGCAAGTGTTCCAAAGAATGTCAGGTTACTACCCTGGCAGCACGCCGCTGCGACCGCAACGACTTGTCGGCGATGCGCGGCGCGAAGGCATGCTTCGGGGAGCGAATGTGAAAGCGAGCGCGGAATGGCTTGCCAGCGTCAACTTGAGCTCCAGCCAGACGTGGGAGTATCCGCTTAAGACGCTGCCGCGGCCGAAGGGCAAAGCGACGCGCGTCATCATCACGGAGTATGATCTGCCGCGCGAAACGATCGAGCCCCATGATGTGATCGTCGATTCGAACGGCATGGTTTGGTATTCCGATTTCGGCGATCAGTTCCTGGGAAACATGGACCCCAAGACGGGAAAGGTCACGGAGTATCCTATTCCCGAATTGAAAGCGGGCTTCCCGCGGGGCACCCTAGACCTAGAGACCGACAAGGAGGGAAATTTATGGGTTGCCTTGATGTATCAAGGCGGCATCGCGAAATTCGACAAGAAGAGCCAAACCTTTCAGACCTGGGCCATCCCAAAGGAATGGCAGACCGATGCCACCCAGCAAGCCTTTTTATCGCCAATCTCCTCCCACGTGGACGGCAAGGTGTGGGTGAAAAATTCGGACAAGGCGCTCATTTACCGGCTCGACCTCGCCACTGGAAAATTTGAGAACTTCGGATCGTTCAAGGATCCCGTCACCAACCAAACCATCGGCTCCTATGGCATCCCGGCTGATTCCAAAAACAATCTATATTTGCTGGATTTCTCCGCTGGGAACATCGGTAGGCTCGATGCGAAGACGGGGAAGCTCACCGTGTATCGCACGCCGACGCCCAATTCGCGCCCGCGCCGCGGCATCGTGGACTCGCAAGACCGCCTCTGGTTCGCCGAATACGCCGGCAATGCCATCGGGATGTTCGACCCAAAGACCGAGCGCATCCAGGAATGGGCGCTGCCGACGCCTTGGAGCGCTCCCTATGACGTTGTGCCGGACAAAAATGGTGAGGTCTGGACCGGTTCGATGTGGACTGATCTCATTACGCGGCTCGATCCCAAGAGCGGCCAATTCACCGAGTATCTCCTGCCCAAGTCGACGAATATCCGCAGAGTGTTTGTGGACAGTTCGACGACGCCGGTGACGTTCTGGGTAGGCAGCAACCACGGCGCCTCCATCATCAAACTAGAACCGTTGGATTAGGCGTCGTATTGGCTGCGTTCGTATCAAATCGTGGACGGTCAAGTTTTATCATTGGATCCTCGAAGGAAAGTAAATCAAAAGGCGAGTAGCATCAGCTTTTTCCTCGGGTGCAATCCGCTAGGAGGAAATGATGAAACACCGATGGGTTTTCCTGATTGTCGTTTTGCAAGTTGCTCTCATGTCCATCGCCGTGGCGCAGCAAGCTCCATTTGACACCGTAATTCGGGGAGGGCGTCTTTTGGACGGGACGGGCGCTCCCTGGATCCGTGCCGACATTGCCATTCGAGGGGACAGAATTGCTGCTATCGGCGGCCTCGATGGGGTAGCGGCTCGTCGCACCATTGACGCTCGAAACCGTATTGTAGCCCCTGGGTTTATTGACATGCACAGCCATTCCGATTTCACGTTACTGGTGGATGGCCATGCCCAAAGCAAAATTCGCCAGGGCGTTACGACCGAGGTCATCGGCGAAACTGAATCCGCTGGACCAGTGCTTGGTTCGGCAGTGGAAGTAAGGAAAAACGCTTTGGCACCACTCGGCCTTCAGCTCGATTGGCAGGACTTCGCAGGATATTTCTCACGGCTGGAAAAGCAAGGCATTTCGGTAAACGTGCTCTCTTTTGTCGGCGCCGGCCAGCTACGCACAGCGGTTGTTGGCTTGGAAAACCGGCCACCCTCTACTGCGGAAGTCGAACGCATGAAGGCCCTCCTCCGGGAAGCCATGGCACAGGGAGCCTTCGGTCTTTCGAGCGGACTCATTTACCCACCCAATAGCTATATGACTATTGATGAGCTTGTCGAGCTCGCCCGCGTTGCTGGACAAGGTGGCGGGATCTATATCTCTCACCTCCGCGATGAAGGGGCCGGGCTGGTGAAAGCAGTGCAGGAAGCCATCACGATCGGGGAGCGGGCGGGTCTTCCGGCGGAGATCTTTCACTTCAAAGCCGTCGGCTCAATGCGGGGAAGGATTCTCGAAGCGGTGCGACTTATCGAGGATGCACGGTCTCGCGGGATTGAGGTTGCGGCGAACCAGTACCCATATGTGGCCAGTTCGACGGGGTTGGCAGCACGAGGCATTCCACCTTGGGTCCAAGAAGGCGGGCGACAAAAAATGATTGAGCGGTTAAAGGATCCGAAGGTGCGCGAGCGCATCCGGGCTGAAATGGCGTCTGGATTACCGGGGTGGGAATCCATAAATGACTTGGGTGGCTTCGAAAATATCCGTGTGTCGAGGGTTCGTAGCGAGCGCAACAAGAAATATGAAGGTCAGTCCGTTGCGGCTATCGCTAAAGACCGTGGGACGGCTCCCGAGGATACCCTGATGGATTTGCTGGTCGAGGAAGAGGGGAATGTCAGCGCCGTTTACTTCATCATGACTGAAGAAGACGTAACGGAAGCTATGAAACTTCCGTGGGTCAGCATCGGTTCGGATGGCACTGCGGTACGTCCAGACGGAGTGCTCGGTCATGGGAGGCCACACCCGCGCTGGTACGGCACGTTTCCCCGCGTCCTGGGCAAGTACGTGCGTGAGGAGAAGGTGCTTACGCTAGAAGAGGCCATCCGCAAGATGACCTCTCTGCCAGCCGCTCAACTGCGCCTCGCCGATAGAGGCTTGCTGAAAGTTGGCATGGCTGCTGATGTCGTTGTATTCGATCCTGCTCGCGTAACTGACCAAGCGACCTTTGAGGACCCGCACCGCTATGCCGAAGGAATTGACATAGTCATCGTCAATGGAGAAGTAGTCGTTGACGAAGGCCGCCACACCGGAGCCACCTCTGGACGCGTGCTACGGGGTCCCGGCTACAAAGACCCAGCACTCGCGTCTCGTTGAACTCGGAAGTGGTTCATCCACGGCGAGATTTGCGACGTACGAACTGATGTAATAATCGTCGGCGACACTCATACGCGGTGCATCGTGACGTTGTCCTGTCAACACGAGTGAACAGCCACGGATCAGCACTATGGGCCCAGAAAAGTTAACGTTTGATTATCGATAAAGCGCGTCGATAAAACCGCTGGCCTGCATTTGGCGGACGAAGGAGTCGTCGAAGAATCGTCTCGGGTCCACCTCCTTGGCCTTGGGATTTCTCGCCCCAAGTTCTTCTAGCACTGGTTTCAATGCCTCGACAGTGGGTAGCGGAACTTTCAGCAAATATTTCTGAACATAAATCTCGTAAGTCTCCGACAGCAACTCCGTGTCGGCTGTTCTCAAGTACTTGCCCATGACCGACATCGCGAGAGTCTTGTCTCGTTTGGCGCGGGCAATGGCTTCCACTTGAGCCATCATATAGCGCCGCACGAGATCCGGATCTTCGCGGATGAGCCGCGCGCGCGTGGTCATGCCGGTAGATGCATAGGGAATGCCGAGGGATGCAATATCCAAGAGCGTGTGGTTTCCTAATTTCTTGGCCCGACCAATCGACGGGTAGGAGAGAATGCCGGCCTGAACCCGGTTGCCCTGCAAGGCGGCGACGATGGATTCGATGCTGCCGATCTGCACAATAGCAACATCTTTTTCGGGCACGAGGCCGAAATGGCGCACCGCGATCCGGGCGCCGGTGTCGATGGAGGTGCCGAAGCGGCTGATGCCCAACGATTTGCCCTTCAGTTGCTCCGGATTTTCGATCTCGGGACGCGCCATCAGATGCTGCACCAAGGTATCGATGGTCGTCCCGATGATCATGACATCGGCGCCGCCCAAAGCTGCGCTCGCCGTGGTGCTCCCAGCGATTTGCAGAAATTGAACTTCACCGGCGATCAAAGCATTCATGCCTTCGACGCCGCTGGGTGTGGCGATGACTTCGACATCGAGGCCGTGTTTGGCGAAAATTCCTGCAGAGCGCGCCATCCACGGCGGGATCATGGATCCGGATAGGGAAGTGAACGCCATCCGGAGTTTGCGAGGCGATCCGGAGTCGGCGGCGTAAGAGCGACTTTGCGCTGAGGTGCAAACCAACAGACAAATAGTCAGCAGGACGGCAAGGCAAAGTCTCATGTCACTGCCAGCCGTAAAAACGCTTCGCGTTCTCGCCCAAGACCCTGGCTTTGGCCTGCTCGGAAATATCGTGTCGGCCGCGAATGGTGGAGACGACATAGGGAAACATGCCGTCCCAGTGGGGATAGTCCGAGGCGAAAAGGATTTTGTCGTCGCCGATGCGCTCGATCACGTAGGGGAGAGTTTCTTCCTCCGGCTCCGTCGCGAAGAACCAGTTGCCATGTTTGATATACTCGCTGGGTTTTTTCTTGCAAAGCGGCGCTTCCACCTTTCCCCGCTTCTCCCATTCCTCATCCATGCGCTCGATCCAATAGGGAACCCAACCCACGCCGCATTCAAGAAAGGCGACCCGCAGGTCAGGAAAACGCTCCGCGACGCCACCATACATCAACCCCGCAAACTGGATGAAAGTCTCCACCGGACGGCCGATGGTATGCATGAATATGAAACTGTCGAAACGTTTTTCTCCGGCTGGCCCTTCGCGCCGGTTGTGAACGCAGAGCGGAACGTTGAGCCGCTGGAGCTCCTCATAGATCGGCCAGAAGACCTGCGATCCTAGGTGTTCCTTCATGCCCTGGGTCGCGACGGCAATCGCTGCGAGACCGAGTTTGGTGATCGCGCGGTTGGCTTCCTGTACCGCCGCCGCCGGGTCTTGAAACGGTAGCAAGGCAATTCCCTTGAGCCGTGGAGACTGCCGGCATACCTCGGCGATAAAGTCGTTGTAGGCGCGGGCATAGGCTACCGCGTAGTCGCGCTCGATGAAACTATTGACCGCAAAACTGCTGGTAGGAAACAGGACCGAAACGTCGATTCCTTCTCTGTCCATGTCTTTAAGCCGGGTCGGAATGTCAACATGCTCCATGCCTCCGACAAGCCCTCCCATATTCGTATCCATTCCATCGGAGGGTAACAGGGGACCGCGTTTGGAATGCGGTTCTGACAGATGTTTCCGAACGTCGGCATCTTTCTCGACAATATGGCCATCCGCATCGATCGTGTTCATCGTGACCTCCTGAGAAAAAAAACAGCTAACGACCCAAAGCGGAGCTTATTTGCTCAAGTGATCGGTGTCAATCGGAATGAGCGAGTGTCGAACGATTCCAAAGATGACAGCCAGCCCGGAGTGCGGCACCGCGGGACTAGTCTATTTTTCAAGCATCAATGTGATGGCAATTTGTCTAGTGCGAGGACCGTCGCACTCCACCAGAACAATCCTTTGCCATTCTCCCAACAAAGGCTCCCCATCTTTCACGGGCAACAGCAAAGATGTTCCAATCAGGGAGGAGAGGATGTGATCCGGGACGTGCGGGATCGTGCGGATGTCGGATAGTTAAGTTTGGGAATTATCGCATTTGCTCTTAGTGGTGACTTGGAGGACTGTCATGGGTCCGTCCTTTCGGTTTTCTCACTACTTGGCTACCAGCTCATGGCCTCCGTTACATTTCTTTGGGTTCCCAAACGAGCGGTGATTCCAACATGTTTTCTTTTGAATTTGAGATCTGGGCACCGGGTTTATCGACAATCCGTACGACGGTCGCCTGTGGGCCATTCTCTCCCTCTTCCTCATTCCACTGTACTCCCGTGCCAACCTCTAAGCGGTTAAACTCGGCTGCAGACAAAGTGTTTTTGTGAAAATAGATTTCGCGACCTTCGAGACTCTTAATGAATCCATATCCTCCATTGCGAAACAGTCGTATGACAAATCCGGCTACTACTTGCGCGGGATGACTCTTTACCTTTCCGCGCTGTCTTTCTGTTAGTTTCTTGAGCTGCCGCTGCGTAGCATCAAAGGCTCGCCGCACAACCGTGGGCAAGGGCTGGTGAAGATCGCCTTCGCCAGCGTTGCGAACTGTCACCAATTCGTGATCCGGGGGCACCGTGACGTCGAGTCGCACTCGAAAAGAACTTCCGCTCTTCTGGTGCGACTGTGGTTTCTCGACCGAAATGCGGCAACTGACTAGGTGAGAACAAACACGTTCCAGCTTTGCGGCCTGTTTCCGGATGAGTGCCTCAAGTGACGTGCTTTTGGTAACATTGCGAAACGTTATCGTCAAAGGAACCTGCATAGGTTGACCTCCAAACCATAGAATGATTTTTTCGCGGGGCTGTAGTGCAAAACATCCAATCGCTAGTCAGTCTCCATTTTCCGTTAGGTTAGTATGAGCGCGCGCATAGACTGAATAGAAGGCCTGCTTGTTGTAGAATACTTTGGCAAACTGGCAACATTTCCCGCAAGGTTTGTGCCATGCTTTGTAACGCGCGTCCATATCTTCAGTGACAGATTCACTCCAGAATTTGCCCAAATATAGTGCCGTTATAAGTAAGAAACACGGTTAAGCTTTTCTTCGATATTATTCATTGTCAAAAAATCATTGAAAAAACCAATATTGGAAACCGGCTCGCCAGAGATTCGCGGAGACTGTCCTGTCTTGTATCAGCGTAGTACGTTCGTGCAGTGTATTTCAGACAGTCGCTATTAAGTATTGATTACGATGTATTGTTTCGCGCCCGCGATAGGATTAAGATGGTTGTAGAATATTTATCGTAGCACTCTCTTAAAGGTGAATTTAAAAGCAAAATCCTGTCCTCTTTTCAGGACAGATTTCTTCCTGTCAAAACGCCGCTAGTGGCATGCACCTTGCTCGAGATTCTTTATAAACACAAAACGTAATATCACTGGATTTCCTCTGTGGTGCTCTGGGAATTTTCTAACGAATCTCTGTTACCTGGACCTAACTAAAAATATTTTTTCCTGGAGGAGAGAATTATGCGCAATGGCGTAATAGTGTTCATGCTGTTTTTCATAACAAGTATTGGTGGACTTAGCTGTTCCGGTAGAAATACAGACGATTCTAAAGGATTTTTGGCAAAAAGTGATGCAGCATCGTCGAGGAATCCGCCGGACTTTGTTGCGCTTGCAAAAAAACTCCAACCTATCGTTGTTAATGTATCAACAACGCAAATGGCAGCTGCGCCTGCGCCCCGGGGGCGGCCCAATCCGGAAGAAGATCCCATGGACGAATTCTTGGAAAAATTTTTTGGTCAACGGCCCCCATCGGGCAGACCGCAGCAGCAGCAACGGAGTCTCGGCTCGGGTTTTATCATTGGGTCCGACGGTTCCATCGTTACGAATGCCCATGTGATTGAGAACGCCAAGAAAATTATCGTCAAGCTCTCTGACAAAAGGGAATTTGAGGCTAAAGTTTTGGGAAAGGATCCGAAGACTGATGTCGCGGTCATAAAAATTGACAGCGACGGGAGTTTGCCGACGGCGGACCTGGGGGATTCTGAACAGCTCGAAGTTGGCGAGTGGGTTATGGCCGTAGGTAATCCTTTCGGGCTCGATAGTAGCGTAACCTCTGGCATTGTCAGCGCCAAGGGGCGGCATATTGGAGCCGGGCCTTATGACAATTTCATCCAGACTGATACACCGATCAATCCAGGAAACTCTGGCGGCCCGCTAGTGAACTCGCGCGGCCAAGTGGTCGGCATCAACATGGCGATTGTCAGCCAGACGGGAGGCAACGTCGGAATCGGATTTGCGGCTCCGATAAATCTAATAAAGGAGGTGCTGCCGCAGCTCGAGGCCAAAGGTAAGGTAACAAGAGGATGGATGGGGGTCGCTATTCAGGAAGTGACTCCAGACCTTGCCAATGCTTTCGGTCTCCAGAAGCCCCACGGAGCGCTTGTGGCGAAAGTGCTTACGGGCGGGCCGGCGGACCGTGGCGGGATAAAGGTCGGCGATGTCATCACAGAATATGATGGACAGCAAGTCAAAGAGGCCAACGATTTTCCCCTGATGGTTGCGCGCACGCAGGTGAATAGAGAGGTGCAGGTGAAAGTCGTGAGAGAAGGGAAAAACGTTCCCTTCAGAGTGACCGTTGGCGAGATGCCCGAAGCACCGGAGGAGAAAATAGGATAAAGTTCGAACCAGGCACTTCCCACGACAATAATTTACTTTTTTGCGTTTCTTTAATGCGATGCGAAAGAGTTTATGAAACCGAAGGACGTCGCGTGATAATCCTGCTGACGCTGTTTATCTATGCTTGCTTCGCTTTGCCGGTGTCATAATTCACTTAGAAATCGAGCTCTCCCACTTCGCTTATCGGTCTCCCAACAATGGCTTTGATTTTTTCATGCAGCCGGCTAGCGAAAGCGCTGTTAGAACAATAGATTTCGGCGAAATAAACTTTGCCGCCCATTTCGTTGCTTATGAGAAGCTTCAAAGGTTCGATAAGATCAACGTCTCGCAAAATTCCCTCTTCTGCCCTACGCGAACTGTTACCCCATCTAGGTGGCCACTCGATCTTCGGGTGTTCTCTCAAACGCATACGGATTCTCCCTTAAAATTTCCCATACCTAAAATTCGGCACACGTTCCGAAAAATCAGGAATTCAAGCCCTTTATTAATCGAGCCAGCTTATCGATCTAATATATGTTTTTGGCGAGGTAGCTTTGAGATATTTTTGAAGATGGTCGAGGACCTTGACGATCTGTACGGTGGCGTCCTCGACATCCCAATCGCGCCTAACAAACGACGTCGATCAGATTCCGTCATTTTGTGCAGAGTTATCTGGCCGCTGCCACTTACGGTAACCCCGGAAGAATCCAACGGGCGACGCCAACCTGATCATGATTTCTTACTCTATCTTTGAGTTTGATCCCAACTTTTCTGCCTTTGTCTGCGTGGCCAATGCTGTGATGATCGATCTGGAGGGAATCGACGGGTTG
>Ga0209799_1000161_pt1 | contig 12095 bp, 9 predicted proteins | sample PanSoiPlo36MoBio_FD_188324 | JGI IMG/M metagenome (GOLD analysis project Ga0209799, IMG submission 188324) | Tropical forest soil microbial communities from Panama analyzed to predict greenhouse gas emissions - Panama Soil Plot 36 MoBio (SPAdes)... | ecosystem: Environmental > Terrestrial > Soil...
GAGCCAGGCTCTCGAGTCCGGAGTCGTAGATGCGGTATTCGTCGATAGCGTCTATAGCAAGCTGCTGAAACAAAAAGGCATGAACATCCTGGCAGAGTCCGGTGATCTGAAACAACCCCTGGTCAGTCAATCGACCATCGTGCCGCGCTCGTTCTTACAACAGTATCCGGATGTCGCCGAAGGCTATCTCAAGGGTGAAATCGAAGGTATCGCCTTCGCTGTCGCGCCAAAAAACAAATCGACTGTCATTAAGATTCTCATGCGGCGGTTACGGGTCGATGCCGCGGCTGCGGAAGAAGGCTATACGGATATGTTACGCGGCGTTGATCGCAAACCCCTGGCGTCGATGGAAGGCATGCGCAATCTGCAACGCCTGCTGAGGCCTCGTAATCCCAAGATCGGCGACGTTAAAGTCGAAGATGTGATCGATAATCGGATTATGCGAAAGCTCGACGAAAGCGGTTTTATCGAGCGCGCTTATGCCGCCCAAGGTCTAAGCATCAAATAGCAACTGACCGCAAAGGAGGATCAACATCTAATGAAAATCTTTCGAACGCCGTTTGCTCTGATCGCCTTATCTTGTTTCTGCCCCCTTCAGGCCTTTGGCGCCGGCGTGCCGGCCAAATATGTCGTCGGTTACGCCACGTACACCGCACGGATCGTGCCGCTTTGGCTCGCCCAAGAGCAGGGCTTTTTCACTAAATATGGGATCGACGTCGACCCGGTTTTTATTCGCGGCGCGCCGACTTTGGTCGCTGGCATGGCCGCTGGCAGCATTCATATCGGGCGTACCGGCGGCAGCGCAATTCTGGCTGCCGTCTCCGCGGGGCATGATTTCAAAATTGTCTCCACGTTTAATAGCCGCAACACCTATGATCTGGTAGTAAGACCGCACATCAAGAGAGCTGAAGATCTGCGTGGCAAGACGTTCGCGGTCACCAGTATCGGTGGCACCAGCTGGATGGGCATCTTGCTTTGGCTTGAATATCTGGGTCTGGATCAACAGCGCGACAACATCCGCATGCAGGTCATCGGCGATCAGGCCGTACAAGTTCAGTGCGTCGAGAACGGACTCTGTGACGCCGCCGCAGTGGACGGTGTTTTTAGCCGCCAGCTCAAACAGAAAGGTATGACGATTCTTGGCGAATATACCGATGTCAAAACCCTCCTGGTAGGTCAAACCATGGCGGTGCCCGCAACATTACTACAGCAGCGCCCCGACGTCGCGGAAAGCTACTTGAAAGCAGAGATTGAAGCCCTCGCCTTTTCCCTTGCACCAAAGAACAAACCTGTCGTCTTAAAGACTTTTGCGCGTTGGCTCAAGGTGGATTCAACAGGCAGCGAGGACGCCTATCAGGACCTCGTTCGCGGCGTCGATCGCAAACCGTTCGCGTCCCTCGAAGGGATGCGCAATGTTCAGCGGCTTCTCAAATCGCGAAATCCCAAAGTCGGCGAAGTCAAAGCCGAAGACGTCATCGACAATCGCCTGATGCGTAAGCTCGACGAGACTGGTTTCATCGACAAAATGTACACCACCTATGGAGCGAAGTTATAGCGTTGGTTTTGAAGCGTGCCCGAAAAAATAAACGCGGAGGACAAAGCCATGCCTCACCTGAAAGTTCAAGATACCGAGATCTACTATGAAGTCCACGGTGATGGCCCGCCGTTTCTCTTCTGCAGTGTCACAGGTCTCGATCACCAAGCCTGGAAATTTCATCAAGTGCGGGAGTTTTCTCGCGACCACAAAGTTATTGTCTTTGACTACCGCGGCACTGGTAAGTCAAGCAAAACAGTGCAGAAATATACCATCGAGATGTTCACCGGTGATACCGCCGCGATTCTCGATCACGTGGGAGCCGAGCAAGCAATTGTCTGCGGCCACTCCATGGGTGGCGTGGTAGCACAGCTCTTGGCACTTGATTATCCGCAGAAGGTCAAAAAACTCGTCCTGGCGTCCAGCGGCTCTTCTCATCCGGGAGCGAAGGGCATTCCGCTCGCCATGTGCCGTGACATGGTTCGCATGGGCTTCGAGGGCTACATTCGCCAGCACACCATTGAAACCGGCTGGACCAAAGAATTCGTCGCGGCGCATCCCGATCTGATCGAAACGTTTCTCCAGGTCAGGATGTCTGGTATTGCGCCACTAGAGAATTATCTTCACTTCGTGCTGGCGCGCCAAGAACATGATCACACGGATCGACTGAAGGAGATCCGGGTGCCAACTTTGGTCCTGGTCGGCGACGACGAAAAACACGGCGCCACGGACAAAACTCACTGGCACGCCGCCCATGAGCTTGCCCGCGCGATTCCCGACGCAAACCTCGTCGTATTACCAGGCGAAGGGCATCATTATCTTGCAACGAATCCAGAGGTCGCACATAAAGCGATCCGCGAGTTTATCGGTTAGCAGGCTGCTGAAAAGCCTGCACCCAGAATTTTTCAGCTAGCAAAAGACCCCAGATGGTTGCTTCGTTACTGGGAGTTACCGCTGGTCAGCTCGTTCTACCATCATCGCGACGGCCTCGCCTCCGCCGATGCAGAGAGTAGCGATTCCTTGTCTTTTGCCGAGATCGCAAAGGGCGTGAATCAGCGTAGTTAGAATCCGCGCTCCGCTTGCGCCGATCGGATGGCCAAGGGCGATGGCGCCGCCACGGACATTTACCTTTTCCTGATTCAAATCCAATTCACGGTTTACGGCAATGGAGGCCACCGCAAAGGCCTCGTTAATTTCAAACAGATCAATGTCAGCGAGCGTATTGCCGCACTGTTTCAGCAACTTTGTGATCGCCTGAGCCGGAGCCAGGGTAAACCACTCGGGCTCGCGTGACGTGCTGCTCCAACCCTTGATCCGCACCAGCGGTCGGATTCCCAACTCCAACGCCTTGCGGTGAGACATCACAACCAGCGCCGCGGCGCCGTCGCTGATCGAGGAAGCATTCCCAGCGGTCACCGTGCCATCCTCGCGAAACGCCGGCCGGAGCGATTTCATCTTCTCCATACCGAACTTTGCGACCTCTTCATCTTGCGCCACGACATGTTCTTGCTGGTTCGCTACCGCGGTCACAACAGGCACGATCTCTTTGGCGAAATCTCCATTCCGTTGGGCGGCCTGAGCACGCTTATAGCTGCCGGCGGCGAACTCGTCCTGTTCTTTGCGCGAGATGGCAAATTTCTTCGCGCACAGCTCAGCGGCCATACCCATATGAAAATCATTGTAAACATCCCAAAGCCCGTCTTTGATCATGCTGTCGACCAGAGCGCCGTGTCCCATGCGGTATCCGCCACGTGCCTTGGGCAATAGATAGGGCGCATTGGTCATGCTTTCCATACCGCCGGCGACCACAACCTCCGCTTCTCCCAAACGGATCGCCTGCGCCGCCAGCATCACCGCTTTGAGACTGGAACCGCAGACCTTGTTGATCGTGAGGCATTCCACACTCTGGGGCAGGCCGGCACCCAGCGCGGCCTGCCGCGCCGGCGCCTGCCCAAGACCCGCCGAGAGGATATTCCCCATGATGACCTGGTCAACATCCGCTTCCTTTAAGTTGGCCCGCTTCAACGCCGCCTTGATGACGACGCTCCCAAGCTTCGTCGCGGCTACGCCGCTCAAGGCCCCTTGAAAACCCCCAATCGGCGTCCGCACGGCGCTGACAATGACGACTTCGTTTAATTCCATTCCTCTACCCAATTGTTATTCTGTATAGACACTCTAGCTTCCATTCGCTCGGTTTTTCACCGGTACTGCCACACTACTTTTACCTCAGATTTGCGAATTCGCCAACGGGACAGGTTCTCTATTAGCTATCTCAAGTCACACTGCAGTACACGCATTTTTCCGATCACAAAGGCGTTGAAGGGAAAAGGAGGCATTGCTGGTGCTCCACCTTTAGCCAATAGATGGCATCGAGTCAGAAAAATTCCTTCTAATTCCAAAAGTCCTCCTCGTTTTTGAAAACGGAGGGACGGCTTTCGAAGCCGTTTTTGTATTGACGTTCATCTTGACTTTTGCCGTTGATCGAACTAGAAACAGCGAGTCCTAAGGATGGGCCTATGGCAAAATATCGTGCACGCCACTGTCCCCAGTGCAATTATTACTTGGGTTTCTCGGTTACGAAGTCGCCCGGGAAGAGCAAAGAAATTTTTATCACGAGCTTCTGTCTCAACTGTAGCTACAAGCTTCCTATCAACAAGATTATCCGGGGCATCCGGCGCACGACTTCACCCCTCCGTCGCGCCGCGTTAAGATTGGCGTCCTTCACAAACCGCGATCAAACCACCAGCACTGAAGCTCAGCGACAAGCCGCAGATGCGGAAGGGGTGTTTTCGCCGTTGGATTATCCTCGCCACTTGCGAGTCATCGGGCAAGAGCTTGAAACCCTTCGCCTCAAAACATTCAACCTCGAATGCACGGGGGATGCCTATCTTGTTTGGTCGCCATCCGGTGCAGTCGAGACTGACGATCATCCTACTTCGCGCGTCAGCAAGAATCGTTTGCAAAAACTATGGAAGACGAAAGCCCAACCCCGCTCACGCGGACATGAGGAACGTTTCACTCTCCCCTCTTCCTTGCTGACGAAGCGCTATAGATACTCTTTCCGCGATATCGAGCGCATGGAATACGAAAGCAGAAGTCACCGCCGCCGAAAAACTAGCATGACGGATGGGCACAGACTCTCCCAGCTGCTGCGTACCGTGGGCGCCGTGGTTGGGCAGCGGCGTGAACGACTCCTCGGCATTTCCTGGCAGGATTTTTCGATCAGTGTTGTCGTTGAAACGACGCAGGGACAGCGCCAGATCGATGTGTTTCGACCGGACAATGTTTACGATCTTTGGGTGAGAATGTATTTGCGGCGCGACAATCGCGCCCTTTCGGACTTTCCTCGTTAGATATGCGATCCCAACGGGACTCTTTGCATGGCGGGAGTTAACAAAACCTTGGGCGATTCACTTTTGATCGGAAACGATAACTGCTCCGGGACAGACGCAGAATTGGGCAACTGAAAGGGAATCCGCAGCGTGAAGGTTGAACCCTGACCCAGTCTGCTCTCGACGTGAATCGTCCCGCCGAGTACGGCCGCATATTTTTTTGCAATGTAGAGTCCCAGGCCGACTCCACCATAGGTTCTGGTATCCGCACTATCCACCTGACGGAACCTCTCAAAAATACTCGGCAACAATTCTTTGGGTATTCCAATACCGGTATCAGTTACCTTGAATTCCATTACTTTCTTATTCGCAAGGAATCGCGCCGAGATGGTAACGGTCCCCTGATCGGTGAATTTGATCGCGTTGTTGATCAGATTCTCGAGGATATGCCTCAATTTTCCCCGGTCTGCAGAGAGAATCGGGAGATCCGTGCGAAAATCCCAAACTAACCTGATATCTTTGGCCAAAGGATAATCGTAGAACGCTCGCAACTCCGAGAGAAATTCCCAGAAGTTGACCTGCTGAAATTCGGCCTGAAGCATCTCCGCTTCGATACTGTTTACCTGCAAAACACTATTGATGAGGTTGTGCAGTTCTTTGGACTGTCTCGACACCGTTTGTAGAGCCTTCTCCTGAATCGGAGTGATCTCTCCAAGCATTCCCTCAGTGAGCATGTTACTATAACCCGAGATCACGTTTAGCGGAGTCTTCAGCTCATGTGAGACGACCCCGAGGAACTCATCTTTGACCTTGTTTGCATGTCGCAAATCGTTGGCCTGTTGCTGGATCTGGTCAAAGAGTTGAGAATGATGAAGAGCGATGGCCACCTGTCCGGTGAGGGTTGAGAGAAATTCCAGCTCTTCTTCCCCAAAATGATGTTCTTCTCGCGCTAAGAAAATCAAACCGCCCAGGAATTCGCCGTTGGCAACCATCGGCAGTCCGACAAAAGAAACCAGCTCTTCCCGACGGAAGAATGCCAGATCTTTGATCCGCTGATCTGTGAATACGTCGCTCACCGCCATCACAGATTCTGCGAGGCTTTCGTCGACTAGGCCAAGCGGGTTGATTGATGTTTCGAACTCTCTGGCTTTAATTCCTTTGGCGGCCGGAGTCTCGAGAAGCCCGCTCTCCCCGTGCCGCAACTGGACCATTGCGGCTGCGTAGGGCAAATGAACCAGGACCTTGTCCAAGAAGACATCGAGCATCTTCGCCGCATCGATGGTCGAAGCCACTGCGACGTTGAGCTCGTGGAGAACCTCAAGCCGCTCGCGTTGCCGCCTGATCTCTTCTGCCGCCTTCTGCTGCTGTCTCGCCTGCTCTTCTTTCTCCTTCGCTAGCCGCTTTATGCGTTCGACTTGGGCGAAGTAACCATAAAAAATCGAGATGACCAAGGGGAAAGGTAGACGCAGGTACACACTCGAATCGTGAGCCGCCGCCGAATTGAAAACGATATAAGCATAGAGAGCCGGCGCCAAGACAGTCACCAAGAGCAGCCCTCGGGGATCGTTGCAAATACAGCTCAATACGAGGGTAAAGAAACATGCGACATAGAAGTCCGTGGTTGCGCCACCGCTAAGGGTGAGAGAGATTGCTAGAAAGACGGTGTCAAAGAGCAACAGGGGACCGTAAAAATAGGCGGAATCAAAAAAATCTTCTGCGACAAAATAGAGCGTGGCATTTGTAAGCAGATAGAAGATGAGGATGGCATTTGTTTGAGCCGGTGTCAGCCAGCTGTTTGGAGCATAAAGAAGCAAATAGGAGCAAAGTATGACAAGAGGCCACCGCAGTTGGATGACCGTTCTCTTTTTCGCTGCATCAAATAATCTATCGAGACTGCGCGGTGAGGCGGCAGAAGGCTCGCTGGTCTGCACAACGCCCATGATATGTGCCTGTTTCAATCTGAGCGATCTTTCGTTCTGCTGAACAACGCATGTTACATGCCAAGGCTCACTGCCCGATCAGTCGTCTCCCAACACGAGAAGATCGCGAACGATTCTAACCGGTTAGCCAAGTCGTACCGAGGGGTTAAGTTTAGGCTAGTTCAGGCAGCTTGAACAATTGCTGCCATTTGAGGACAAATTTGTTTCTCCGTGGAGCAATCGGATGGTTCCACGAATCAATGGACTTAAACTGAGAAGTCTTCGGCTGTTCTGGGAAAAAATTAACAGCTATTTCCGAGGCCTCCCGGCTTCTGTGCTGAGTCGTTCCTGAGCTAGCCGGACGGCGCGTAGAATATCCGCGTAGCCAGCGCAGCGACAGAGGTTCCCCGAAAGGTATTCGCTAATCTCTTCGTCCGACGGATTTGGGATCTCGTCCAGAAGCGCTTTCACGGAGAGGACAAACCCGGGAGTGCAATAAGCGCACTGCAAGGCTCGCTCACTTACAAATGCTTCTTGAATGCCATGGAGCGACTGGCCATCGCTGAGACCTTCAAGGGTCGTTATTTGACGACCGGCGACGCGCACCGCGAGCACGAAGCATGAGCTGATGGGCCCACCGTCGAGCAAGACGGTGCAAGTCCCGCACGCCCCAACACCGCAGCTCTCCCGCACACTCCAGAGTTTGAATCTGTTGCGCAGGACTTCGAGCAATGTATCGGCGTCTTCGACCTTGATCGTCGCCTCTCGACCGTTGATGCCCAAAGTAATCTCGCGGTTCATTGGGATGAATCCTTTGGCATCGGTTCGCCTTTTTTCTCGGCAAGCGCGCGCAAGACTTTTTCCGGTGTGATGGGCAAGCCGCGGATACGAACACCGGTAGCATCCTGAATCGCGTTCGCAATAGCAGGAGCCACCGTTAAGGCGCCGGTTTCCCCCGCGCCTTTGGCCCCGAAGGGTCCGGATTCGTGTGGCACCTCGACGACGATGGGCCGAAAAGACCGTGGTATGTCCTTGATTGAGGCAACTTGATAGTCGAGCAGCGAACCATTCACCAATTGTCCACCGTCAAAAATCATTTCTTCAAAAAGCGTCAGTCCTAAATGCATGATGGCCGCGCCAAGGAGCTGTTGTTCGCAGTGCCGCGGATTGATCGCCGTCCCGGTATCGCCCACGCTAAAGAGTTGCAGGACTTTAAGTTGTCCGGTCTCCGTGTCAACTTCCACTTCAGCGGCCGTCGCCGAGGGAAACCAATACTCGGTGCACTTTTCCGACTGACCCGTCTCCGGGTCCATGTGGCTCGCCGTCGGTTGGCAGACCGCTTCTGCAGCAAGGGTGGTGCCGAGACTACCGAATTTGGCCAGGAAAATGTCGCTGATCGTCATGCCGCGCTCGGCTATTCCCCGCACAAAGACGCGCCCATTCCCGACAACCAAATCATCCGGATGGGCTTCCAGCTTCGATGCCACGACCTCAAACAACTCGGCTTTAATCTTCGTGGCGGCCATACGCACGGCATTTCCCATATGGTAGGTCGAACGACTTCCAGCCGTAATGGTGTCGTAGGGAGTAACGTCGGTATCCGGCTGAACGATATGGACCTGCTCGAACGCGATTCCCAATTCTTCAGCCACGATCTGTCCCATGGTCGTTTCCGATCCCTGTCCCATCTCCACCGTACTGCTCAACACATTCGCAGTGCCATCGGCATTCAAGATGACAATGGCGCCGGAAATCGACGGCGTCAGCACCGCCTTTACCCCTGCGGCGATGCCTTTGCCGCGAAGCTTCGTTCCGGTTTGAGCGGCTCGTGGTTTTGACCATTCAATGGCTCGCGCCGCCTGTCGGATCGCCTCTTTGATTCCGAAGGATCGCACCAGTGTCCCGGTAGCAAAGGGCTCGCCCTCTTCCAACGCAGGCTTCAGACGGAACTCTACGGGATCTTCGCCGATGGCCCGAGCTATGATGTCCGTTTGCGAATCATAGGCCCAAATCACCTGGGGAACGCCGAAGCCGCGAAAAGCTCCCGCTGGCACATGGTTGGTGTAAACGCAGTAGGAATCGATCCAGACATTTGGAATACGATACGGGCCGGCTGCGGTATAACCCGACTTGTGTCCAATGCGCGGTCCTATCTCCGCGTAAGCGCCCGTGTCCCAAAAGACTTCGCATTTGCGGGCCGTGATGGAGCCGTTCTTAATCGCCGTTTTGATTTTGGTAATCACTTTGTGTTTGGTGATGGTCAAGAATTCTTCTTCACGGGTCAGAGCATAACGAACTGGCTTTTTCGTGATCAAGGCGAGGGCCGTTACCAGCGGTTCCAGCTTCGCGTACAGCTTGGCACCGTAGCCGCCACCGATATAAGGGACACGGACCCGAATGTGATGCATCGGTATACCAAAGGTATTGGCAAGCTCCGTACGCACATAGGAAGGTGATTGGCTTGCAGTCCAGACGTTGAGGCGCTCTTGCTCGTCGAAATAAACTAAGGTTACGTGCGGTTCCATCGGCATGTGCTGTGCCGGTGGAGAACTGAACGTATCCTCGAACACCTTGTCCGCCTCGGCAAAGGCTTTGTCCACGTCGCCAGTGCGCAGTTTGAAGTGATAGCAAATATTGGATTGCTGCCCGCCTTTGACATGGGCCAGATCCGCGAATGCCTTCGCAGGTCTGTGTTTTTCATGGACGAGCGGCGACTGCGGCTTTACCGCCTCAAGCACATCGACAACCGCCGGCAGGGATTCGTAATCGACCTCAACGAGTTGCAGGGCATCTTCGGCCGTACGTTGGTCCCTCGCCGCAACCGCTACCACCGGATCACCGACGTAGCAGACTTTATTGACAGCAAGAATCGGCTGATCGCGAAATGCCGGACCATAATATGGGTCGACGCCCGGCATCTTTGCGATCTCCGCGCCGGTCAGCACTGCCGCCACGCCGTCGAGCCGTTCGGCTCTGGATTTTTCGATTCGAATGATTCGCGCGTGAGGATAGAGGCTGCGCAAGACCGCGACGTGGAGCATTCCCGGCATCTCTATATTACCGACGTGCAGTGCTCGCCCAGTTACTTTGGGGTTGGCATCCTTTCGGTAAACTGACTGCCCCACGACTGCCAGGGTTGCCATCACATTACCTCGCGCTTAACCTTGACCGTCCAGCTGAGCGATCGCTCTTTTTACAAAGACGTGCGCCATACGCCGTTTATACCATTCCGATCCACGCAGATCGGAGAACGGCGCGATCTGCTCGTCGACAACTTTCAATATTTGGTCGAGTACTGAATCATCCAGCGCGTGATCTCGAACGAATTCCAGTCCATCAACGGATACCGGCGTTGCCGCCATTCCACTTAGGGCCAATCGCAGCTCTCGCAACCGACCATTTTCCCTAGCAACCAGCGCGGCCACGCCCAGGCAAGGCCAGTCATTGGCGGACAACGCGATGTGACGCAGGTAAACCGCCTTGCTCTCCTTGGGCATGTGAGGGACTTTAACATCCACAAGAATTTCGCCCGGGGCGAGCACAGTCTCATACATTCCGGTGAAAAAATCCCTCAATGAAAACACCCGCAAACCCGCCGCCCCGAACACGGTCACTTCACTCTTTAGCAGCAGTAGCGCCGGTGGTGGATCGAGGCGATAGTCGGCATGGGCCAGATTGCCCCCCACAGATGCGGTTTGCCGCACCCGCACGTTGCCGATCGCGCTGAAGGCTTGGGCAACTACCGGAACCGAGTTCCGCACAAGAGGTGAAAGCTCAACGGCCCTCTGCGTAGCCAGCGCACCGATGCGAATGCCGTCCGTCTCCTGCGCGATCCGATTGAGTCCGGGGATCGATTGAAGATCGACGAGGTAAGGATAGTGCACCGCTCGCTGTTTCATTAGAATCACCAGGGTGGTTCCGCCGGCGATGAGCCGAGCCTCATCACGGTGCTTCAACAGCAGCTCGCTTGCTTCAGCAAGAGAGTGCGGTTGCAGGAGATCGAAGGAACGAATCGTCATGATAGCTTTACCGCAACTAATCCTCTTGTCCGGCAGAAGTCAAGTTTATACACTGCTGCCGGTTTGGCAGCTCGGATCTGCGCCGTCTGCTGTTGACAGACGCGATTATCTTTGAGAAGTATCCGAGCAACGAGGAGGGATTGTTATGTTCACCAAAATCCGGCATGTCGCGATTCATACGGACAACCATTTCCGCATGGCCAACTTCTACAAAACACTTTTCGGCATGAAGAAAATTACCGCCGGAATGACAGATGAGAATGGTAACTACGATAAGGAACGTGGCCATTTGAGTGATGGCGTGATTGGCCTGGCGTTACTGCAGCGCCAACCCGGCTTTCCCGCGGGGCTGGATCACTTCGGCCTTGAAGTCGAAGACGTTCAAACCGTCCGGGATCGGTTGAAGCAGTTTTATCCCGACATTTTCGTGATTCAGAGCCAAAGCCACGTGCCGTTTGCCGGTCTTAGAACCCACGATCCGGATAACAACCAGTTTGACCTCTCCCAAAAAGGGATGGCCAACGTGCGCGAGGGTTACCTTCAAGAAGGCTGGGAGCAGCCGCGTTGGATCAATCACATCGCTATTCGGAGCAAGCGTCCGGCGCACCTCGCTGAGTACTACCAGAAAGTTTTCGAGCTCCAGCCGGTCGAAGGCCTGTCAGGGGATAACAGCTATTACGTCACCGATGGCAAAGTTACAATTGCTCTCCGTCCCTGGGACATGGTCAAATATCGCGGACTCATGGCGGGGCTCGACCATTTCGGTTTCAAGGTCGAGAATCTCGAAGCTGCTAAAAAAGATGTCGAGAATCTTCCCAACACAGCCCCGGGTTCCACAGCGCGAAAGATTACCATCGGCCGCGACGGTGAGACGCGTCAGAAAAATCTCGAAGCGTGTAAGCTCTGTCGTTATCCTCTAGCCGATCCAGACGGGGTCCTGCTCGATCTGACAGACTGAAAAATATCGGCGACGAGAAACCCAGGCTCAAAGGGAGAGACTATGGAATTTGCGAACATCAACGACACCATGCGCACCGCCCAGGAAGAAAATAAACGATTCGTTCCGCTCTTCGGCGCTGACACGTTTCGTTCTTGGATACTCTATTTCATGCCGGGCGACCACACCGATATGCATTATCATCTGTCCCCCGAGACCTTTCTGGTGCTTCAAGGCAAAGCGTCCGTCAAAGGACTCAAGGGCGAAGAACGCATCCTTGGAAAAAATGAGATCGTCTTTTTCGGCGCAAAGGATTACTATCAGATTACCAACGTCGGAACCGAGCCCCTCGTC
>Ga0209799_1000162_pt1 | contig 12071 bp, 12 predicted proteins | sample PanSoiPlo36MoBio_FD_188324 | JGI IMG/M metagenome (GOLD analysis project Ga0209799, IMG submission 188324) | Tropical forest soil microbial communities from Panama analyzed to predict greenhouse gas emissions - Panama Soil Plot 36 MoBio (SPAdes)... | ecosystem: Environmental > Terrestrial > Soil...
TGGGGGACTCTGCTCCAGAGTGAAGGATTTCGCCATCAGGAAATCGACGCCTCGCGCAAAGCAATGGAGTTGGTCGACCTTACCGGACTCCGAGGTAAGGAAAATGAATGGGCACACCAACTCTCCTACGGTGAGCAGCGTCGACTTGAGATTGCCCGAGCCTTGGCCGCTGATCCAAAGGTGCTTTTGCTCGATGAGCCGACGGCGGGAATGAACACGACTGAGGCGCGATCACTGATGATGCTGTTCAAGGATCTCATCGGACGGTATGTCCAGGCCGTGCTTCTTATCGAGCACAACATGCGCGTGGTCATGGGGATCTCACAGCGTGTTCACGTCCTCGATTACGGGGAAAAGATCGCCGAAGGAGACCCCGACGAGGTGCGTCGGGACCCGCGCGTCATAGAAGCTTACCTTGGCCGTGGGACGTGGGCGGGCGATGCTCAAAGTTAAGGACGTGCACGTATACTACGGTGCCATCCATGCTTTGAAAGGAATTTCTTTCTCCATTGAGAAAGGCGAGTTGGTCACGTTGCTGGGTGCCAACGGCGCGGGCAAGACCACAACGTTAAAAACTCTTTCGGGTTTGTTGCGGCTGCACAGCGGCAGGATCGAATTAGAAGGTGTTTCCTTGAATGGTGCAGATCCGCATGAGATCGTCCACCGCGGCGTCGGCCACGCGCCGGAAGGGCGGAAAATCTTTCCTCGGTTTACGGTGCTGGAAAATCTTCACATCGGAGGTTATACGCGCTCGAAACAGTCTTTAGGTCCCGAAATCGAACGCGTTTTCGAACTTTTCCCAAGGCTTAAGGAACGACAGAAACAGGTTGCCGGAACACTCTCGGGAGGGGAGCAGCAGATGCTCGCGATCGGCCGGGCGCTCGTGGCTCGGCCGAAATTGCTGCTGCTCGACGAGCCGTCCATGGGACTCGCACCGAAGATCGTCGAGCAAATCCTGGAGACGATCGCATCTATCAACAAGTCCGGTGTGACGGTTCTATTGGTCGAGCAAAATGCCGCTATGGCTTTGGCAATCTCGCACCGCGGCTATGTATTGGAAACCGGAGAGGTGGTCCTTCAGGGAAGCGCCAGTGAGCTTGCCGGAAACGATTTTGTCCGGCAAGCCTATCTGGGAGGTTGATCGAGTCATCGCAGGTACCGTAAATAGAGGACGCGCCGCTTTCAATTCTGCGCGCCGACAGTTATTCTGAAATCCCATGCAGTACCAAACCAGAACCATGATGTTCGGCGGTGGCGCCGTTACTCCGGCGGTTAAATTCCTGCTGATCGTCAATACCGCCGTCTTTTTTGTGCAACTGTTTCTACCTTCTGAGATCTTGCACCTCTTTGGGCTTGTTCCTGCGATGATCTGGCAGGACTTCTATTTCTGGCAACTCTTTACATACCAGTTTTTGCATGGCGGACTGTTTCACTTGCTCTTCAACATGTTGGCGCTTTGGATGTTTGGCTGTGACCTGGAGCGTCGCTGGGGCAGCAATTTTTTCCTAAAGTACTATTTTGTTTCAGTGGTCGGCGGCGGGATTCTGAACACCTTACTTGTGCCAGGACAAATCGTACCCAGTATCGGCGCATCGGCTGGAATCTACGGGATTCTGCTCGCCTACGGGCTTATTTATCCCAACCGGATCGTCTACTTTTACTTTCTCTTTCCGATCAAGATGAAGTACTTCGTCTGGATCATCGGGGGGATCGCATTTTATTCTTCCATGACTGCCGGCCAAGGCGGCATTGCTCACCTCGCCCACCTGGGAGGGATGGTCTTCGGCTACCTTTATCTTCGCGGCGGAAATCCTTGGGAACGCTTTAGGCTATATCTCGATCAGCGTCGCCTCGCTCGCCTTAAACGCCGCTTCCAAGTAATTCAGGGGGGGCGAGATGATGATTCCAAGCCGACCTTGCATTGAGCGAAAAATAATTTCTGGTAGGGCGCTGGAAGAGGTCAGCCATCTCCTAGTATCTGGCAAATTTCCCTAGCTAGGCCGTAAGACTGAACAAAGCTGCGTCCTGCCAATAAGCTGGATCTGAACAGCTTCAGATAAGTCAACTAGGAGGCTCCGGGATGAGCGCCGTCGCCGTCGTCGTTTTATTCGCCGATGGGTAGACTGCCGCCGGATTCCAAAAAGCACTTTTCTGTGATTGCACCTGTTCTGCGATTGCACCTGTTAGATGATGTGCTAGGAATAGCCCCATTAATCCCTGTGTCATGATCACGGGATAGAAACATGGCAGACAAGAACTTCACTCCGGCTGAACTCTACGAAGCGTGGCCCGTGCTTTCCATGGAGGAAAAGGTAGAAGGTTTTGAGTTCTTGCAGCGGGAGGAAGCGGATGATTTTTTCCTGCAATTGAGCGCTCGAGATCGAGCGCAACTGGCGTTGGCGTTGGCCCCGGGAGAGCGGCGGCTTTGGATCCGATTGTTGGCGCCGGACGATGTCGCCGACTTGATTCAAGAGGCGCCGCCCGAAGAACGCGAGAATTTGCTGGCCCTGCTGGATGACTCTACTCGGAGAGAAGTGAAGGGACTCCTCGACTACGCGGAGGACGAAGCCGGGGGGCTGATGAACACGCGCTACTCCCGCCTGCGTGCGGATATGACGGTGGGCGAGGCGATCGCGTATCTGCGAAAGGATGCGCGCCAGCGGGAGCAAACGGTTTACTACGTCTATGTGGTGGACGCGGAAGAACATCTACTCGGTGTGGTTTCCTTTCGCGATTTGATCGTCACCGCGGGTGATAAACATGTCAGTGATGTCATGCGCACCGAGGTCATTTCCGCCCCCGATGATTTGGACCAAGAGGCGCTGAGTCAGCTTTTCATGCGGCATCATCTGCTGATGATGCCGATCGTAGACGCGGAGGGACGAATTAAAGGTGTCGTCAACGTGAATGATATTGTTCAGGTCGTCCAAGAGGAAGCTACCGAAGACATCCAGAAGATCGGCGGCGTGGCGACGTTAGAGGGGCCCTATTTACAGATTCCTTTGTTGCTGATGATTCGAAAACGCGCGGGTTGGCTAGCCGCTTTGTTTTTGGGAGAGATGCTCACCGCCACGGCCATGGGCCAGTTCGAGGCGGAGATCGCTCGAGCGGTGGTTCTGGCGCTGTTTGTGCCACTGATCATCAGCAGCGGCGGCAACTCCGGATCTCAGGCAACGACTCTGGTGATCCGCGCCATGGCGCTAGGAGAAGTGAGAATTCGAGACTGGTGGAGAGTGATCCGGCGGGAGTTGATTACCGGCTTGGGGTTGGGGTTGATCTTAGCATCCATTGGCTTGGTTCGTATTCTCACGTGGCAGGGTTTGTTCAATGCCTATGGGGAGCATTACTTCCTCGTCGCTTTGACCGTTGCCCTGAGCCTGGTCGGGGTGGTGTTGTGGGGCTCTATTGCCGGCTCGATTTTGCCGTTCATCCTTCGCGCTCTCGGCTTCGATCCGGCCAGTGCTTCTGCCCCTTTCGTGGCTACACTCGTGGACGTTACAGGCTTGATCATCTATTTCACCATCGCCGATGTGGTTTTGCGTGGTACGTTGTTGTGACCTATCAGTCGCGGGACACTCAAATTCGCGGCTTTTCCTTGGTCGGCTTTGCGATATACTAAGCTTTAGACCGGATGGATTCGATGAAGAGTGCTTTACAAGAAAAGATAGTCGACAAACTGGCCAAGATCGTTACCTCTGAGCACGTCACAACGGATAAAAACCGTCTTGACGAGTTATCATGGGACGCGCTCAGCGAGGGACGACTTCATCCAGCGAAGCGGCCTGAGGTAACCCTACCCTTTTGCAGCGTCTTGCCTGGTTCAACCAATGAAGTCAGACGGATTGTCCTTTTGGCCAACGAAGAAAGAGTGCCGATTATTCCCTATGGGGGCGGCTCGGGGCTAATGGGTGGGGCGTTATCGGTCGAAGCTGGAATCGTGGTTGATTTGCGGCGAATGAATCAAATTCTCGATGTCGATACCCAGGCTCGTTCGGTTCGTGTGCAGTCAGGCACGGTTTTGGAAGCGCTGGAGAAGCGGTTAAATCGAGACAATTTCATGCTTGGCCATGACCCCTGGACCCTGCCTGTTGCCACGGTTGGCGGCGCGATTTCCACCAATAGCATGGGGTACCGCGGCGGACTCTATGGCTCCATGGGTGAACAGGTCCTCGGACTGGAAGCTGTTTTACCTGATGGCGAAATCCTCCGCACCCGAGCGGTGCCCAAGTCCTCCGTCGGCATCGATCTCAAGTCTCTTCTCGTCGGTGGCGAGGGCTGCTTTGGCATTGTCACCGAAGCAACGATTCGGATTTTTCCGGCGCCGGAGAAGCGCGTGCTTCATGCGCTTCGCTTCGAGTCCTTCGAAGTTGGCTACAATGCCATTCAAGAGATGTTTCGCCAGCGCCTTGAACCGGCCGTCCTTGATTTCGGCGATGCGGATGTGAAGTTTGAAGGCGGCGCGATGCTCTATCTCGGATTTGAGGGAATTTCTGAAGTTGTGGAGGCGGAAGAGAAACGCGCGCTCTTCGTCTGTGAAAAATCCGGCGCCAAGGGATTGCCTCGGAAAGAAGCGGAAAGATTTTGGAATGAGCGACACGAGATCGCTAGACGGTTTATGCAGAACCGCCGGCAACGGAGGGAACGCGGCAAGGATGGTATCTATCGCGATTGGATTCATGTCGCGCTTCCCGCCTCAAAGGTCTTGCGGTTTCGAGCGGCGGCAATGGAGCTTGTCAAAAAGCATGGCGTGCAAGTCCTGGAAAGCGGCCTCTGGATTCAACCGGAGCTTTTTTCCATGCCTTTGGGTATCCACGACGACGGTACGAACAAGGCGCAACTCACTTTGGAAGAAACGGTCGATCAGCTGCTGCATTTAGTCCACGAAATGGGCGGATCTATGGAATACACCCACGGCGTCGGCGTCAAATTGGCATCGCTAATGGCTGAAGAACATGGGTACGGCGTGGAAGTTATGCGCCGAATCAAGAAGACCTTGGATCCTAGAGGGATAATGAATCCGGGAAAGATGGCCTTGTGATGCTGCACCCGCACGTTCCGAGCTGTGTAAGGGGAGGAAAACAGGAGAGGCGGCGAGGTTAATGGCACTTTACAATAGGGGTGAATCGAGATAGTAATTATAGGAGGAGTTTTAACGGGGAGTGGAAGTAATAAGACCAACACTTTATTTATCAGCAGAGGTTCGACTCACGAAAATGCACCCACACGGGTGCATTTCTTTTTTCGGCAATTGGGAGAAACGAAATTGCGTGAACAGATAGAGATATTGGCTACATTGCAAAACGTGGATCGCGATATAAGGGAGAAAAACGGCATTAAGCAAGAATTACTGGGGGAGCTTCAGGTCAAGGACAAAGAGATCCTGTCTAAGAAGCAGCAAATCGCGCAGCTTGCGGCTGATTGCGCGGAAAAGGAAAAAGAACGCCAGGCCAAAGAACGAGTCCTGCAAGAAGAAGGCAAAAAAGCCATGGATAAGCGGATGCGAATGAATCGCATCAAGAACATAAAAGAACTGCAAGCGCTCCAGCGTGAGATTGATCAAATTAAACAAAGCAACGGTGATCTTGAGGAAGAATTGATCAGGGTTCTCGAAGAGATTGACCGTATCAAAGCCGAGCTCAAGGCTAAAGAAGAAGAGGCGGCGGTGATGCAGGAGGAATGGCAACAGAGGCAGGAAGCGATGCAATCGAAGATCTCCGACATTGATCAACTCGTATCTGAAGCTTATACGATTAGAAAAACAATCGCGTCACAGATTGGCGCAGAGCTGATCGCACGTTATGAACTCATCTTCGCACGCCGAGGCGGCAGCGCGGTTGTGGAAGTTGCCGGTGGAATTTGCCAGGGGTGCTATATGAACATTCCGCCCCAGCTGTGGAATGAGATTATCAAGAGCGAAAAAGTCAATCTTTGCCCCAGTTGTCAACGTATTCTCTATTACAAGCCGTCGGCAGAGCAGGAAAAGGAAGCCTAGCCCGGACAAAGATCCTGTCTCTCCATTCGCAAGTCGGCAATCATTCAAAGCGTCGGCTCCCGCCGACGCGTTGGGTATCCAATCAATTCAAGGAAAATATCGCCATATGGGTGTCTCTTTAATTATCGTAGGAGGAGCGCTCTATTAACTATGTCGGAACTAGACAAGGAATGGCTCTTGATGGTTGACGGCGCTGCGCGAGGGAACCCCGGACCTGCCGGATGTGGAGCTGTGATTCTTGATGGAAACGGCACGGTAGTGAAGGAGTTGAGTCGTTATTTGGGACGTACCACCAACAATGTCGCGGAATATGAAGCGTTACTTATGGGGTTGGAAGCGCTCTCCCAGCTCGGCGAGAGGCGCATCCGGGTCCAAAGTGATTCACAACTGTTGGTGCGGCAGCTTAATGGCGAATACCGTGTGAAGGACGAAAAGCTAAAAGTGCTTTTTCAAAGAGCTGCCACATTATTGCGGCAGTTTGAGGTCTATCGTATCCTTCATGTACCTCGGGAATCGAACAAGTTAGCGGATCGATTGGCTAACAAAGGTATCGACGACTCAATAAAAAGATCCTCACTGGGCTAAAGTGGATTAAGCGATCGCCCTCCGCCTCGGGCGAAGGGAGGAAAGTCCGGACTCCATAGGACGAGGTGGCCGCTAATGGCGGCCCCGAGTGATCGGGGGAAAGTACCACAGAAAAGATACCGCCCATCATTGCTGATGGGTAAGGTTGAAAAGGCGAGGTAAGAGCTCACCGGTCCATCAGTAATGATGGACGCTTGGCAAACCCCACCCGGAGCAAGACCAAATAGGAGGGTTGGGTGGTCCGCCCATAGCCCTCGGGTAAGGTCGCTCGACCCCATGAGCAATCATGGGGCAAGATGAATGATCGCTAGGGTTCCTTTTGGGAACCAATACAGAATCCGGCTTACGATCCACTTTAGCCCACCGTACTTAGCTCCACTTTTTCTGGAATGAATCACCCACCGAGGCTTGGGTTTCTGCAGGCAGTCCTATAGCAAATTTTAGGTACTCTCTGTCATTCTTTGGCTTTTGTTGCGGATCGGTAGGGCGCACAAATTTTTGATTCGATATCTGGTGTAACTGGCTGCGTTGAGCATCAATATGTTGACAGTCATTTTAAGCTCAAAATAGCACAAAAATCCGCGAAAAATCTGAAATTTTTGTTGACAGTTCTCACTCATAAAGCTATAAGTGGCGCCTATGTGGGATAATGTGGGATAATTTCCCATTAAACTTTATTTCTACTTGTATAGAACATGTTTCGTGGCAGCTTTGAACATACGATCGACGGCAAGGGCCGCTTGAGCATTCCGGTAAAGTTCCGGGAGATTCTTCTCGGGAAAAGTGATGAGCGCATTGTGATTACGAATTTCGTTGTCGATGGAATGAAATGCCTTGATGTTTATCCCATCGATGAATGGTCACGGCTGGAAGAAGAAATTCGAAGAAAGCCAAAGTTTGATCGCAAAATGCTGATGTTCCAGAACTACTATCTCGGCAGCGCGTCTGAATGCATGGTCGATAAGCAAGGCCGCATTTTGATTCCGCCGCTCTTGAGGAAATACGCCGAGCTGAAGCGCGATGTCGTGCTGGTTTCTGCTTTGGAAAAGTTTCGCGTCTGGGATCTCGAAGTATGGAAAAAAATATTCTCGGATGCTGAAGAAAAATTGATGCAAGACCCAGATTTTCTGGGTGACTTGGGGTTGTAAGAACTTCGAAGAAAGATGAACGTGGTTTGATGAAAGGAGAGTGGGGAATGCTACAGCGAAAACCCATCCAGGACATTTCGGTGCTCGATGTGGCTGGCGACATCGATTTTCGGGAGATGATTCGGATTAAAGATATGATCGGTGGACTAATTGAAAAAGACCGCACGAAAGTCGTCCTGAATCTTAGAGCTGTAGATCATATCAACTATTTGAGCATCGGAGTTCTCTTGGAGCGGCTCAAACTGCTTAGAAATTTAAACGGCGATCTCAAGCTGGCGGGGATGAGCCCGTTCCTGCGCGATATTTTTAAAGTAGTCGGAATGGATCGGTTCTTCGAGGACTACACCTCGTTGGAAGATGCCATCGAGAGCTTTGACGACGACTGGGAGGGGGACAGCACCAGTCACTAAATGGTGTTTACGCATGTTTCTGTAATGGCTCGGGAGGTCGTTGACTTCCTCAGACCCGAACCGCGGAGACGATATCTGGACGGCACCTTGGGAGGCGGAGGACATACAGAGCAAATTCTGATTCAGAGCAGTCCTGATGGACAAGTTTTAGGGCTGGATTTGGATGACGAGGCGTTGGTGGCGGCGGCCCGACGACTGATCGCATTTGGCGATCGGCTGATGGTGCGACAGGCGAATTTCGCGGCGGCGGGGGCGATCTTGTCTGAGATCGGTTGGTCGCAGGTGGATGGCCTTGTCTTGGATTTGGGAGTCTCGTATCACCAGTTGGAGTCTCGTGAGCGCGGCTTCAGTTTTCAGGCTGGAGCGAGGCTCGATATGCGAATGGATCGCCGTCAAGCGCTGGATGCGTATCATATCGTTAATGCGTTTACGGTATCCGAGTTGGAACGAATTCTGCGCAAGTACGGCGAAGAACCTCAGGCTCGCCGTATTGCGTTAGCCATCGGGGCTGAACGAAAGACGAAGGCGATCGAAACGACGGAAGAGCTTGCGGAGATAGTTGCGCGAGTTAAGGGCAAGGGTGGAAGGGATCATCATCCCGCGACTCAAACCTTTCAAGCTTTGAGAATCGCGGTTAACCAAGAGTTAGAGAATTTGGATCGATTTTTGGACAACGGTTACGAACTGCTTCAGCCGAAGGGTCGGATGGTGGTTATTTCGTTTCATTCGTTGGAAGATCGACTGGTGAAAACCGCATTTCGTAAGTGGAATCGTAGTTGTATCTGCCCTCCACGGACGCCGACGTGTCAGTGCGGTTGGAGCCAGAAAGCCAAGTTGCTAACGACCAGACCGCTTTCTCCTTCACCCGGCGAGATTGCAGCCAACCCGCGCGCTCGGTCGGCCAAGCTGCGCGCAGTGGAACGGATCTAGAGGAATCGCACAGTGGCGACCGCAGCAAAACAGAGCGTCAAAACCTTGCGATCGCAAAAAAGGCAGCGGGTCGAGAGCATCGGTTGGCTCCAGCGTCCGCGGCACGTCGTGTTGGTCGTCTTCTCAGTCTTGGGTTTGGTTGGAGTTGCGTTGCTGCACGTTTGGCTGCGGTTGCAAGTGGTCCATATGGGTTACGTTCTTTCGACTACGAGCAAGCTCCAGAATCAACTTGAACAGGAAAATCGTGAATTGAAAGTTGAGATAGCCACGTTGACCTCCCCGGATCGTTTGGAGGCAATGTCCCGCCGCCGCTTGGGGCTCAGGCCTCCGGAGAAGGGTCAGGTGATTGTCTTGCCATGAAACGCTCCGCTCACGGGAATCGTCTGCGCTTGGGTGTCGCCAAGGTGTTCTTCTTGGTGCTTTTTGTTGTGGCTGCTGGACGGGCATTTCAGCTCCAAGTCCTCCAGGGGGAAAAGCTCAAACGACTCGGAGAAAGGCAGCATCTCAAGGAATGGATCGTGCTCCCGAAACGAGGTGCGGTCATGGACCGCGCAGGTGAGCCGCTGGCGTTGAGTCTGGAAGCCCAGTCGGTCTATGCCCGGCCTCATCGAATTCCTGATCCGGCAAGGGCCAGCAGATTTCTCGCTAAAATTCTCAATCTTGACGTTGTCGACGTGGAGCAGAAGTTGACCTCGGACAAGCCGTTTGTTTGGATCAAGCGGCAGATCGGCCCCCAAGAAGCTGAGCAAATACAGGCCTTGAGCGCAGACGGGGTCGGCATGTTTTATGAGCCGCACCGCTACTACCCACAGGGTCAGTTAGCCGGACAAGTGATTGGATTTGTCGGCCGTGATTCAGAAGGATTGGAAGGGTTGGAGTTACATTACAATGGCTACATTCGGGGAGAAACCGGCTCGTCGGTGGTCGAACGCGACGCTTTAGGCCGTAGGGTTTTGGTTCAAGGCGTCGAGGGCCTGCAGATTCCACCGGGTGGCGACATTCATTTAACTCTGGATACCTCGATTCAGCACCTTGCGGAGAAAGAACTGGAGTCAACGATCAGCAGGTACCGAGCAAAGGCTGGAGTTGCGATCGTCGTCGATCCTCTGACGGGCGAGGTGCTTGCCCTGGCAAATTATCCCTCATTCAATCCGAATAATTTTTCCAGACAGTCGTCACAGCAGAAGCGCAATCGTGCTGTCGTCGATAGCTTTGAGCCCGGCTCGACGTTCAAAACGATCCTTGCCGCCGCGGCCTTAGAAGAAGGTGTGGTGGGTAGAGATGATCTTTTTTACTGCGAAATGGGAAAGTATCCTTACGCCGGGAAAGTCATTCATGACACACACCCGTACGGCTGGTTGCCTTTCTCTAAAATCCTTCAGGTATCGAGCAACATTGGATTCACCAAGGTAGCGGAGAAACTAAAGCGAGAACGCTACTTTAAGTACATTGAAAAATTCGGCTTCGGTCAGATAACTGGCATTGACGTGCCCGGTGAAGTTTCCGGGCTGCTTCGCAAACCGGAATCCTGGTCAGCGATCGATCTCGCCACTCACGCTTTCGGGCAGGGCATCTCGGCGACGCCGATCCAGATGGTGATGGCTTATGCAGCTATCGCTAACGGTGGTTTCCTCATGCGTCCCTATCTCGTACGACGCGTCGTGGGTTCCAAAGGTGAAGTCCTGCTCGAAAACCAGCCCCACGTAGTCCGACGTGTGGTCTCGGAAAAGACATCGCGATTGCTGGCGTCAATGCTAAAGGAAGTTACCAATGAAGGCGGTACCGGCGTTATGGCGAAGGTGGAAGGGTTTGAGGTGGCGGGAAAAACAGGCACAGCCCAAAAGGCGGATCTCACTCACGGCGGCTATGCCGCCTCGAAACGCGTAGGGTCGTTCGTTGGGTTTGTCCCTGCGGATGCCCCCAAGTTGGTTGCTTTGGTCCTCGTCGATGAGCCTGAGGTCAGTGTCTACGGTGGCGTAGTTGCTGCTCCGGCTTTCCGCAACATCGCGCGCGGCGCGCTCCGTCAGCTCGCGGTGGCTCCGCAAGAGCCGGACTTGGTTCCTCCTCCGGTTGGCCAAGCCGAACTCCCTGTTCGGCAAGTTCTTAAGAAGGAAACCGAAGTCGGCGATGGCAGCGCGACGGGGGTGCCGGACTTCGTTGGCCTCAGCCTCCGGGAGGCCGTGCAGAAGGCTCGAGCGATGAAAGTCAAGGTCAAAATGCTTGGAAACGGCTACGTGGTTAGACAGTCGCCAGCGCCGGGAGGACGTTGGAACGAGGAAAGCATTTTGGTTTTAAACCTCCAAGGTTGACGGGATGCGTCTGCGGGAGTTTCTGGCACTAGAGGAGGTAGAAGAAGCCGAGGGTAATCTCGATCAAGAAGTGACAGGGCTAGCCTACGATTCTCGCCAATTGCGAGCGGGAGAAATCTTCTTTGCCATTCCTGGAGAGAAATTCGATGGCCACGAGTTCATTCCTCAAGCACTTCGGACTGGCGCCGCCGGGGTCGTCGTGGCGCATAAAGGGAATTGGCCGCAAGGAACAACCTGGATACGGACAAAAGAAGTTCGGCGCACCATGGGATTATGGGGGGCGTATTTTTACGGACGGCCGAGCCGACGGATGAAACTCGTGGGTATCACCGGGACCAATGGAAAGACCACCGTAACCTATCTGGTCGAATCGATACTCTCGGCTGCCGGTTTGGAGCCGGGCGTGATCGGCACAATCGACTATCGTTACCGAGGCCGCCACACTCCATCGCATCACACGACGCCGGAATCGCTTGAATTGCAGTCGCTCTTGGCGGAGATGGAAACAGCCGGCGCTCAGTCAGTCGCGATGGAGGTTTCTTCCCATGCTCTGGTTCAAGAGAGGGTGCGAGGAATCGACTTTGACGTCGCGCTATTCACGAATCTCTCCCGCGATCATCTTGATTACCATGCGAGCATGGACGACTATTTTTTGGCTAAGAGCAAGCTTTTTACCGATTATCTGAAAGCGAGCGCG
>Ga0209799_1000164_pt1 | contig 11873 bp, 10 predicted proteins | sample PanSoiPlo36MoBio_FD_188324 | JGI IMG/M metagenome (GOLD analysis project Ga0209799, IMG submission 188324) | Tropical forest soil microbial communities from Panama analyzed to predict greenhouse gas emissions - Panama Soil Plot 36 MoBio (SPAdes)... | ecosystem: Environmental > Terrestrial > Soil...
TGAAAGTCAGAGTGATCAACGTCGTTGACCTGATGACCTTGCAGCCGTCCACCGAGCATCCTCACGGACTCACCGACAAGGATTTTGACGCGTTATTCACTACCGATAAGCCGGTCATATTTGCATTTCATGGATACCCCTGGCTGATTCACCGGCTCACGTATCGGCGCACCAACCATGAGAACCTCCATGTGCGCGGGTACAAGGAAGAAGGGACAACCACCACCCCCTTCGACATGTGTGTGCGTAACGATCTCGACCGCTTCCATTTGGTGCGAGATGTGATAGACCGCGTTCCGCAGTTGGGCGCGCGTGCGGCCTATGCCAAACAGGCGATCCGCGACGCGCTGATCGACCACGAGGAGTATATCTACGAGCACGGCGAGGACGCACCCGAGATCAGCGGTTGGAGGTGGGGGCAGTCCAAATCCGCAAAGTCCGGCCGCGCCAGTTCTACGGAGAGCGATAATGTCTGAGCCAGCTTGCCACATTTTGTCCAAGACGGGTCTGATCGCGGCTGGAGTAAACCTTCGTTGTTGCTTGGCTCCGTTTTATGCTCTTGCATCGCCAAGAGCGGAATCTCGTTTACCAATTCCCTGCTATAAGAGGCTTGCATCGGCTGGCGACATCGCAAATTGGCAATGCGAAAGCCGAGTTCCCATTACCTGAATCATGGTCGCTACAAAGGAGTAAACGCAAAGGTGATGTCAATCGTCAAATCTTTTAACAGTCCCGATGACACATGCATTGCGGGATTTGGGAGAGTGAACGTTGTTTGGGCGGCACCTGACCCTTCCACGCAAAGGGAGCGGGTTACGGGACTTAGACAGGGAATCCACGATCTAAGGGATTTAGAAGCTAAAATCAGACCTAGCCTGATGGCAAAAGATTGCACTCTTGAATAGATATGCTCAAAATAGGTTAGTACACTATAACCTAAGAGAGCACCCATGGGTTTCCAATTGACGCCGACTTTAGTGCGAGGGTAACCACAATGGAAGAATTAATTACGATCCAGCAGGTCGCCAGCTATTTGAAAGTCGACAGATTTACCGTTTACCGCTTGGTCACCCAAAAACGGATTCCGGCCTTCAAAGTAGGTGGTCAATGGCGTTTCAAGCAAGAGATGATCGATTCTTGGCTTATGCGAAATTCAAACATGAGCGAACATAGGCCGCCGATAGCCCGTTAGTTTTCGGTTACAAAGCCATTGGTGCCGCGTCTTGACCTTTGCCGGGCTGCGCGTATTGAACACGCTAGCGCTACGATGTATCTCTAGAGTCCACCATCCGGTTTGTTGATCGTTCCCATCTTGAAGAGTAGCGACCCTTAGTAGTTAGCTTTTTCTAGTTCAGGTCTTTCGCAAGAGTTGTCACTTGATCCGGAAATGCACCGCTTAAGCTTGGTCCTCGACTTGGCTCGGGGGCGAAAGCACTTCGAAGAGTGCTGAGTCTTGAATTGCCAAAGGGGTGATGAGTCGGGAACAAGGCAGCCTGATGCCAGGTTTGGCGCAAAGGAGGGGTCAGGGAATGGCATACGATCTCAAACATCGCACGACGAAGACAGTCGTGAAAGGTATGAACTTTCCGCTGGGCGCATCTCTCACGCCGGACGGAGTGAACTTTGCCTTATACTCAAAGAACGCGACGGAAGTTTTTCTCCTCCTTTTCGATAAACCGGACGGCGAGCCCACAGATATCATCCAGCTCGGTAACCGCGATAAATTCATCTGGCATGCCTTAGTCAAGGGACTGAAGGCGGGGCAGCTGTATGGCTACAAGGTTCGCGGCGAGTACAGGCCGGAGTGGGGGCTTCGTTTTAATGAAGCGAAGCTCTTGCTCGACCCGTACGCCAAGGCTGTCACCGGAAAGTTTCGCAATTCGAACAACCTATTGCTGGCCTATGACCCCCAGCCAGGCGCCCAAGAACGGGTACCCGACAGCCGAGACAACACGACTATTGTGCCGAAAGCTATTGTTATCGACGACGCTTTCGAGTGGCAGGACATCGCCGCTCCTGACTTAGCGTTGGAGCAGCTGGTTATCTATGAGGTACACGTCAAGGGATTTACGGCGCATTCATCCTCGGGCGTCGGAAGTCCGGGTACGTATCTGGGTTTCATCGACAAGATCCCGCATCTTAAACGGCTCGGCATCAACGCGGTCGAATTCTTGCCGATCCATGAATTTTACGTGGATGATTTCCTGGCGCAAAAGGGTCTGACCAATTACTGGGGCTACAACTCCATCGGATTTTTCACGCCGGAATCGTCTTATTCCACGCGCCGGACTCCAGGCTGCCAGGTTACCGAGTTCAAGACCCTGGTGCGGGCACTGCACAAGGCAGGGATGAAGGTTATCCTCGACGTGGTCTACAATCATACGGGCGAGGGGAATGAAATGGGTCCGACCCTGTGCTTGCGGGGGCTGGACAATACCTCTTACTACAGTCTGACCGGGCCTAATGACGCGCCGCGCCGTTACTACATGAATTATACCGGCTGCGGTAACAGCCTTAACTTTGATAGCCCGGCTGTCATCCGGCTGGTCATGGATTCTCTGCGCTACTGGGTTGAGACCATGCACGTAGACGGTTTCCGCTTCGATCTGGCTTCGGTGCTGGGGCGCGGCGAGCATGACGGCTATTTTCAGTCATCGGGGTCCTTCTTCGATGCGGTTTCCCAAGACCCAGTGTTGAACCGCGCCATCATGATCGCAGAGCCGTGGGATATCGGCACGTACCAGGTGGGAAATTTTCCGGTGGACTGGTCTGAATGGAACGGAAAATTCCGCGATACGATGCGCCGCTTCGGCAAAGGGGATCCCGGCCAGTTGGCCGACGTGGGTTGGCGCCTTACGGGATCCGCCGACCTCTACGGTGAGGATGGGCGCTCAGCCTACAACAGCATCAACTTCATCACCTGCCATGACGGCTTTACGCTCTATGATTTGGTTTCGTACAACAGCAAACACAATGAGCAGAACGGCGAGAACAATCAAGATGGGGCCAACGACAACAACTCATGGAATTGCGGCGCGGAAGGTGATACTGACAATCCCGCTATCCTGACGCTGCGCAAGCAACTGATGAACAACTACGCCTGTTATCTATTGTTTGCTTCAGGAACGCCCATGATCCTCGGGGGCGACGAGTTTGCGCGGTCGCAGCGCGGCAACAACAACGCTTATTGCCAGGACAACGAGATAAGCTGGTTTGACTGGACGGCGGTCTCCCGAAACGGCGATCTCTTCGAATTCTTCCGTAAGGCGATTGCGCTTACCCGCCGCTTTCCGATCCTGCAGAATCGGAAGTTCTTCCTCGGTAAAGACCTCGACGATGATCAGGTGCCGGACCTTACCTGGTTTGGGTTGGAGTTGGATAGCCCGAAGTGGAATGATGCGAGTCTAAGAACGCTTTGCTATCAGCTCGACGCCAGCGAGGATGGAGCCGATCTCGGCGTTGAGCGGCTCTTTTTCATCCTCAATTCCCACTTCGATCCTCAGTGGGTGCAACTGCCCCCGCTTGGGTCAGGCGGTGTCTGGCATCGCGCAATTGATACGAGTTTACCCGGCGGCGAAGATTTTGCCGAGCCCGGGCAGGAGATTCCCATCGATCCGGCCGATCACTATATTGCCAACCCGCGGAGTACAGTGGTGTTGCTCGCTCAGAAGCCCGGGCCGGGGCGGCGGTCGAGAGTGGTCGAGTTATCGGAACAGCACGCCGTGGAGCCGGCGAGATGAAAACTCGAGGGACAACGTCGTGCAACGACACACGCCGGCGACTCTCGATGATCTACCCACTCGCATTTCTTACGCATCGGGTGCCCTCAGGCCTAGATAGTGCTGCCATAACCTGCATCTCTAACCTGATCCTCGCCTGCAAAACTTTTGGGGTTTAGAGGTAGCACGAAGCGCGCAGCTTTGTTATAAGAAATCCGCAGCGCAAATCAGGCCCCTCTTTGGCCCCACCGACCGGCTGGGACCAGATTTCTTTAGGCAATTGAATAATACGGTGCGGTCCTTTGAGACTGCCCAGGCAGCAGACAGGGAAGGAGATTGCAGCGTGATGTTAACGGAAAAGTTCCGACGAGTACATTGTGATCCCGAACGGACGCTTGCTTGCGATGACAGCTCGGATCCGAAGCGAGCGTTGGGGTTTTTGTTAACTCTTGCCGCTGTGTTTTGTCTGCTGCTGATTGCCGGCTGCGCGCCGACGCCTACCATCACACCGACGGTGCGTGCTCAGACCGGATTGCCCAGGCCCGATCGAGTCCTGGTGAACGATTTTGAAATAGCCAATGCGGATAGCGAGCTTGATCCGGACCAAGTGAGCACTGGCAGGCCTCGAACGGAAGAGGAAATGCGGGTGGGAAGAGCGGCCGCGCAAGTGCTGACCGGTAGCCTGATCGAGGAGCTAAAGAGCCGCGGCATCGACGCGCAGCGCGCGAGCACAGCGGCGCCTCCTGAAATGAACACTCTCTCCATCAGGGGCCGGTTTCTATGGCGGGACAAGGACCCCGGAGCGATGCGAGCGCGTGTTTGGTTTTATCAAGGCAGCGGGGTTAACTCTCGCCTTGTGGCGCAAACTGATGCCGATATACCCGGCGACTCGAACCGCGCCACTGCGGTGATTGGCAGTAGCGCTTACACCGCGGCGCAGGAAGCCGATGCGAGACGCATGGCTCGAGAACTCGCCGAGCGGATAGCTCGTTACTACCGAGAAACAGGCTGGATCAATTCTTAGTTTTTGGGAACGCCTTCGACGAACTCAATACCCGCGCAGAATGGCAACCTCATCGTCGGCCATCGAGCGTGCAACTCCGGGCGAGCGATTTGAAAAATTCGAAATTCAAAAAATAGCTTTCACGATGAAGCGCCTAAAGATTTGTCTCATCAATCCAAAATTCGAACCCTCTTATTGGGGCTTCGACTATGCCTTGCCGCTCTATCCCGGAAACAAGAAGTGTACAATGACCACGGGAGCGCTGGCGCATCTCGCTGGTTTGGTGCCGGACCATGAGGTTTATCTGCTCGACGAAAACGTCGAGCAGATTGATTTCGAGTTTCTCAAAGGGTTCGACATCGTCGGCGTAACGGGAATGATAGTCCAGAGGGATCGCATGCGAGAGATTCTGAAAATCCTCCGTCAAATGGGGGCCTTCGCGGTCGTTGGTGGGGCTTATGCTTCCGTGGATGAACCCTTCTTCGACGGCCTGTGCGACGTCTTGTTTTCTGGCGAGGCTGATGAGACCTGGCCGGAATTCGTGAAGTGCTTTGCCACCGGCAAAAAGCACAAAAGGCTTTACAAACAGGAAAATCCCACGGACATGACCCGGGTGCCCAAACCGCGGGTCGACCTGCTCAAGGTTGACCGTTACGCGTCGGGATCGTTGCAATTCTCGCGTGGTTGTCCGTTTCAATGTGAATTCTGTGACATCATCGTAACCTTCGGCCGCCGCCCGCGCACAAAGCGTGCCGAGCAGGTGATCGAGGAGCTCGATGAAATGTACCAAGCCGGTTTCTTTTCCTGCTTTATTGTCGACGACAATTTCATTGGCAACAAGAAATCAGCTAAAGAGTTGCTCAGGTTGATTATTCCTTGGCAACAAAAGCACGGCTACCCGTTGCGCCTCACTACGGAGGCGAGCGTTAACGTCGCCGACGACGCCGAGCTTCTGGAGTTAATGTACCAGGCGAATTTTCGCTCCGTGTTCATCGGGATTGAAACACCGAGAGTAGCGTCTCTCAATGAAACCAGAAAATTTCAGAACACCCGCGGAGATTCCCTGGACGCTAAGCTGGCGCGAATTCAGAATGCCGGCTTGGACATCAGTGCCGGGTTCATCGTCGGATTCGATAACGATGATGAAACAATTTTTGAGGATCAGTTTCGATTCATTGAGGGTAACGGGATCTTATTGGCGATGGTCGGCATGCTTGCTGCTGTGCCGAAGACTCCGCTTTTTGAAAGGTTGAAGAAGGAAGGTCGTCTACGTCTACATGACGCCAATTGCAACATTGTACCGAAGCAGATGACGGCCGCTGAGCTGCAGCGGGGGTACTGGCAGCTTCTCAAGCGACTCTACACACCTCAAGCGTTTCTCGATCGATACTTCAGAATCTACCAATATCCGGAATTTCGCCGCCGGCGGGCGGAAATGTTCGCTAGGGCCAAGGAAAATAACGCCATGCACGCCCTCGCCTACGGGTTAATCCTGGGATGGAAGCTGTTTTGGGCGCTGCTCAAAGACGGCAGTCTGCTGCAGGTCGGAGCCGTGTATTTGCGGTATTTTTTCAAACAGATGCGGCGTTATCAAAGAGGTATCTTCGGCTTTGCCCAGTTCATGAATCGGTGCGTGACCCACTGGCATTTCTACAAATTTACCCGCGAAGGTACCGCGGGAAAACTCCGCCTCTTCAATTCGGGCTAGTGGGAACCGGCTAAAAGCAGACGAGCTCCCGACGGTCTAGATTCCTCAATCGGAACAACCGCGTCATTCCTAACTACGGGTAAGTCGCCTAAGCGCCTCGGTGTATTTTTCTTGGGTTTTGCGGACTATTTCCGGCGGCAGGACAGGCGGCGGCGACTTCATGTCCCAGGGAAGATTGAGTAGATAGTCGCGCACGAATTGCTTGTCGAAGCTTTCCGGTGTCTTCCCCGGCTGATAGCCATCGGCCGGCCAGAAACGGGAAGAGTCGGGGGTCAGCACCTCGTCGATCAAGATAATACTGTCGCCTTCGATGCCGAATTCAAGCTTGGTATCGGCAATGATGATGCCTTTTTTCTCCGCCATTTCCCGGGCGCGGGTGTAGATGGCTAGAGTCGCATCGCGCATGGCCTCCGCTCTTTTCTTTCCGATCTTGCCGATCATCTCATCGAAGGTGATGTTCACGTCATGGGCTCCGACCGGAGCCTTTGTCGACGGCGTGAAGATCGGATGATCGAGGCGGGAGGCTTCCGCTAGGCCCCTTGGCAGCGGGATACCGCATACGGTTCCGGTCTGTTGGTAGTCTTTCCACCCTGAACCGACCAGGTATCCTCGAACGATGCACTCCACGGGGACCGGTATGCTCTTCTTGACCAGCATGGTACGGCCTTCCAACTCAGCTCTGTGTGGCCGGCAGGCGGCCGGAAATTCATCGATGTTTGTCGTAATCAAATGGTGGGGAATGATGTCGTGCATCACGCCGAACCAATAAACCGACAATGCCGTAAGAATCTTTCCTTTGTCTGGAATCAAGGTCGGCAGGATCACGTCGAAGGCAGAGATCCGGTCGCTCGCGACCAACAAAAGCTTGTCGCCCAAATCATAAATGTCGCGGACCTTGCCTCGATTGAACAGGGTCAAACCCGCCAATGCGTCATTGCTCATCGTCTAGAGTTCTCCTACTGGCGTTGGATTCGATCTCTGCAGTTTGCGGTGGCACACTTACCATTAAGGCAGGAGTCCAGCTCCCATGACAGCATATCCGGGCCGCAAATAATGGTGCTACAGAAGAGGTTAACTTCTATGCAGACCATATCGATTCATACATGTCAATCGGAATGATGACCGCCCATGGCGCGATTAATGGATTTCGGATCGCTTGGCGCCGATCTGCGCTCCTTGTAGCGCCTACAATCACACCCGAACTGAAAAAATGCTGGGAAGGTTTCTGAGATAAACTATTCCCCACCGCCGCAGTCATATTGCGGTGGAGGGTTTTGAAACGAATCTGGCGCCTTAGTTGACGCCCTGGAAAGACTCGTTCAGCCTTTCTTCTTTTTGATGCTTTTTATGGATTCCAGTAACATAAGAAAAAGAAAAAAGGCCACACCGCTACCGAAGATCCAAAGAAGAGGTTCCCATTTTTCCATTTCCTTGCCCTCCTAATCTGCAGCGCCGGTTTACTCCAAAAAAAAACCGACCAGAAACCTAAGGTTTCTAAGGTCGGCCCATTTCCCGACTGGTTGCATTTCTCAAGGCCGCAACCCTTCGGGCCATCGTCAGACTGAAGTGTGTATAAAATCTCTAAATAAGAAAGTCAAGCCCCTTTTTGTCGCTGCAGTTGCGCCTCGAGATCGTGCTCCAGGCTGAAGACAAAGACCCGTTCCCCGGAAGCGGTGCTGATGTCCGTGTAGAGATCGATGATTTTGGCGCCCGTAATGTCGCTCACCACTTGATAAAGAAACGGTTTGGCTTTCTCGATCAAGGTTGAGCGCATCTTCTTGACCAGTTCCCCGCCATCGGCGCTCTTGGTGAGTTGCTGTTCGGCGGGGGTGAGCACTCCGCTGAGCCGTATCAGCACCATGTCTTCAATGATGCGCGTCCGAGCCGCCTTTGGGCCGCGGCCCATGTAATCGATCTCAAATTGCACGATCGCCCGGGTGATCTCAGCTTCGATCTCTCCTTTGGTCTTCATTGGAGATGAGGCGACGCGCGCGAATATACGCGAATATAGAGGTATGACGAAAGCTAGAGTAACTTCCTCACTTCGGCTTCATCGAAACCCGTAAATTTTTTCGTGCCTTTAATGATGACCGGCCGCTTCAGTAAGTTCGGGTCCTTGAGCATGAACTTGATCGCCTCATCTTTCGACGGCGGTTTCTGCTTCATGTTTTTTTCACGATATAGCGGTGTGCGGGTATTCAAAAAGGGCTGGATGGGATCGTCGCCGATGATGTCCCGCAATTCTTTCTCCGTGAACGGGTTCTTGCCGTATTCTCGTTCCTCGAAATCGACTTTCCTGGCTTGCAAGAAACTTCTTGCTTTACGGCAAGTGGTTCAAGTCGCTTTGTAAATCAGTCTGATCCTATCGGCCATGACTCGTTCCTCTTACTTGAAGAATTTTGCGACGCGCTCGAAGGCCTCCGGATGGACTTCGTTGCGTTTGGGCCAACCGCCCTTGAGCGGGATGGTGGCGTCGATGATCGCCACGGAATCGCCCAGCCAGCCGCGAAAGCTCTGCACTTCACGAATAATCTCAATATCCTTGTCCCAGTGGACCCGGGTCGCCACCGCCCACATGACCTCCCGCTCGTTAAAGACGTCGACGTCGTCGTCGACGATTACAGCGAGTTTCAGGTTAGGCATTTCAACGAAGGCCTGCATGCCGGCTTTATTGGGCTCGTTTTCGAATTCCTTTTTGATAGAGATGTAGGCGATGCAGCGTCCGGCGCCGGAAGGAGGGAGATGGATCGCCTTGATCCCAGGAATGTTTTTCTTGATAACGTTATAGACGCTTCCTTCTTTCGGGATGCTCCCGAGGTTCCAGTGATCCATGTGACCCGGCCAGAAGTCTTCAACGATCCCGTTCCGTCGATAGGTGATAGCCGTGACTTCAATGACCGGCACCTGCATTTCCACTTGGTAATAGCCGAGAATTTCGCCAAAGGGGTTCTGGGTATCGCGGACGTGCGGCGGAATCTCGCCCTCGATGATCACTTCGGCGTCCGCTGGCACGAGAAACTTATCGCCCCAGGTGGTCGAAGGAGTAAGGCGCAAGGGTTCGTTCAAAAACGCCGAGGCGGTTAAATAATCATTGTTGCCCATCGGGGTCATGCAGCAGGTGGAGAGATAAAAGGCGGGATGATGCCCCAGAATGACGATCACCGGAGCGCGCTTATTCTCGGCCTCGTATTCGCAGGTCATGGCTTCCAAGTGATGGTGCTTGTGAGCGGAAAAGCTCATACGGCGCGGTTCGTAGAATTTATTTTTTGTAAACGTGATATCGTAGAAGTCGCGGTTTAACCCTTTCATGGCGCAAGTCATGGTCAAATACGCTCCGGCATCGTCTTTCTGATGCATAGGAATCGGTAGGGTTCTCAAGTCGGCGTTGTCGCCGGTAAGGACGACCTGTTTGACCGGCGCCTTTTCCGGTGGAACCACTTCCACCGAGCCCGGCAGCAGTTCGCGTCTGGCAACCTCCAGGCTGACATCCATGCTCGATTTGATGTCTCCCATGTCCAGAGAATCGGCGACGTATTGCCGAGTTACCCAGGGATTGTAAAAAAGCGAAAACTCAGATTTTTTGCCGTTTAGTGCGGGAACGTTTTCGAACAAGACCATCTTGGGTTCGTTACGGATATCGAGGTGTTTCAGATAAGCAACGGTCTCATAATTGTTCGCGTCGACGAAGTTTTTCTCGCGAATGATCGAGCCTTCTCTTTTGGCCCCTTCCTGGGCGATGAAGCTGGGTAAGTCTTTAGCCATGCGAATTCTCCTTTGGCGGACTCAAGAATATCAACACTACTTAGTCGAATCGATCTTGGAGTTCAAGGGATTCAGTTTGGCGCGGAGCGACCGGGCGAGCGCAATTTGTTTGACCAACCGGAGCGCCAGAGCAAGCTGACCAGGCGTCGCATCTGTATCGTCTTTTTGGCAGTGGCGGGGAACCATGGAAACTCACTTTTCAGGCCGAAGCGATCGATGACGATGGATTTCTGATAACAGTACTTGCGGATGCCTTCCGCGCCGTGTCGGCGACTGAAGCCGCTATCTTTGACGCCACCCATCGGCGTTTCGGGAATGATATAGTTCACCAGATTGTCGTTAATACAAACTGTGCCGGCGAAAAGCTTTCCGGCCATCTGGCGTGCTTTCTCTTTGTCCCGCGTGAATATGCAGGCATCTAACCCATAGCGAGAATCGTTCGCCAGGCGAAGCGCTTGTTCAGCGTCTCGCACCTTTATGATCGGCAGCACGGGACCAAAGGTCTCTTCTCGGATAACAGCCATGTCGTGATTCACATCAACGAGCACAGTCGGCTCGTAATAGAGTCCCGAGAATTTTGGGTTCGCTCGCCCGCCGGTAAGAGCTTTGGCGCCCTGGGCGAGAGCTTCGCTGACTTGCGTCGAGACTTTTTTGAATTGCTCTTCGGATGTCATGCTCCCAAGGTCGACCTCTTCATTACTCGGGCCTTGCCGCAACGACCGCACCTTCTGCACGACCTTATCGACAAAGGTCTGGTAGATCGGCTCCTCTACATAGACTCGTTCGATGGATGTGCACACTTGACCGGAGTTCGTCAGCGCCCCCCAAACGCACGCGTTCGCTGCACGTTCCAGATCGGCGTCCTTCAAAACGATCAAGGGATCCTTGCCGCCAAGTTCGAGGGACACTGGGATGAGACGGTCGGCAGCCCTACGCATGACCTGCTTGCCGACTTCCACGCTGCCAGTAAAGGCAATCATGTCGACGTGATCGATGAGCGCCTCCCCGGTCTCCGCCGCGCCTATCACGACTTGCAGCAGGCCTTCCGGAAATCCCGCTTTTTGAGTGAGCTCGACAACGAACAGAGCCGTGAGAGGAGTCAGTTCAGATGGTTTAATGATGACCGCATTCCCCGCCATGAGTGCCGGAATCGAATCACCGGCGGTGAGCACCAGAGGAAAATTCCACGGGCTGATGATGCCGACGACGCCTAAGGGATGGTGCTCCGAGATCACCTTCTTGGTTTTGAACATCAGCAGATGGGGCCGAATCTTCTCCGGTTCGAGAAACTTGGCACTGTTTTTTCCCCAGAAACCGATCACGTCGCAAAGGTAGAACAATTCGTTGCCGTACACTTCCCCTCGGGGTTTCCCGCTCTCGGAGGTCAGAACGTCAGCGAGGCGCTCCTGCTCATCGATAAGCAGATCGCGAAATCGGTAGAATAACTCGGCCCGTTCAGCAAAACTCCTGGCGCGCCAAATCGCTTGAGCCTTGCGCGCGCGCTCGACGGCCTCGGCTACCTCCGCGCGTGACGCTATAGGTAGTTCCGTGATCTTTTCTCGTGTCGCTGGATTCCGAACTTCAATCGTTTGGGGGGTCACAACTTCTTGTTATCAGGTTATCAAAAAAAAGTCTTGGTTTTGTTCAATACGCTGCGGTAACAGCAGAGAATGGCGTGTCG
>Ga0209799_1000165_pt1 | contig 11871 bp, 14 predicted proteins | sample PanSoiPlo36MoBio_FD_188324 | JGI IMG/M metagenome (GOLD analysis project Ga0209799, IMG submission 188324) | Tropical forest soil microbial communities from Panama analyzed to predict greenhouse gas emissions - Panama Soil Plot 36 MoBio (SPAdes)... | ecosystem: Environmental > Terrestrial > Soil...
ATAAGGAGCGCCGACTTCGTGATAGATTTGGGACCGGAGGGTGGCGAAAAGGGTGGAGAGGTAGTCGCAAGTGGGAGCCCGGAAGAGATTGCCTCAATTTCAGGCTCTTTTACCGGTCATTATTTGGCTCAACTGCTACCTGATAGCCAAAATCTGGGGCGGCGGCATGGGGTTGGTTAGTTTCCCTTGCGCCTATTCATTATACATTTCAATAGCTTATAAAGTCGAAATGGGGGTTGACTCGTGGCCCGCCATGGGGTAAGGTTAATTCAGACTATTTCGGTAGGATAAGCAAACGTGCAGACTCCCATTTATATGGATAGTCATGCGACCACTCCGGTGGATTCGCGGGTATTAGAAGCCATGCTGCCCTACTTTAGGGAAAAGTTCGGCAATGCGGCGAGCCGGAGTCATACCTTTGGGTGGGAGAGCGAAGCAGCCGTCGACGTAGCGCGCGAGCAAATCGCCAGGCTGATTCACGCATCCTCGCCGCGGGAAATTGTCTTTACCAGCGGTGCGACGGAGTCCGACAACCTGGCTATCAAAGGAGTTGCAGAGTCTTACCGTGACAAGGGGAATCATATTATAACTTGCGTGACTGAACACAAAGCGGTTTTGGATCCTTGCAAGTTCCTCGAGAAACAGGGGTGTCAGGTGACGTATCTTCCCGTGGATCGGGATGGTTTGGTAGACATGAAACGGCTCCGCGAGGCAATGACGGACAAAACCATTCTCATCTCGATTATGGCTGCTAATAACGAGATCGGTACGATAGAACCTGTAAAGGAGATCGGGCAACTCGCTCATGAAAAGGGGATTCTATTTCATACCGATGCGACGCAAGCCGTGGGTAAGATTCCTTTAGATGTTGAGGCGATGGGCATTGATCTATTGTCGTTGACGGCCCACAAAATGTACGGACCCAAAGGTATCGGCGCACTTTACGTTCGCGCAGCGAAACCGCGGGTCAGACTCAAGGCGATGATCGACGGCGGTGGTCACGAGCGAGGTATGAGATCGGGGACATTGAATGTTCCGGGGATCGTGGGTCTCGGGAAAGCTTGTGAGATTGCCCAAAAGGAAATGACAGTGGAGGCGGAAAGACTCACGGGTCTCAGAGAGCGATTGAAGAAGAAAATTTGCGATCAACTGGCGGAGGTCTACATCAACGGTCATCCGACGGAACGACTTCCAGGCAATATGAACATGAGTTTCGCATATGTCGAGGGCGAGTCGCTCTTGATGGCCCTGAAGGAGATTGCGGTTTCGACTGGCTCGGCTTGCACCTCCGCCAGCTTGGAGCCTTCTCACGTGTTGCGGGCCATCGGCGTCGAGGAGGAGTTAGCTCATACTTCCATTCGCTTCGGTTTGGGTCGCTTCAATACTGAGGAAGAGGTCGATTATACCGTTCGTCGGGTTGTTGAAGAGGTAAAGCGATTGCGCGAGCTATCGGCTCTTTATAAAGCCAGGAGAGCCAAACGGCCGGCGCGACAACCGACCGAAAATAAATTGCAGGAGAAGATTTCGTAGTCGAGGTTTGTTAGGAGGAGTGAACCTATGGCCGGCGGAGTGAATGTGACCGAACAGGCAGCCGCGAAGATCAAAGAGATGATTGCGGCGGAGAATCGAGAGGGTCAAGGATTGCGCCTGAAAGTCGTCGGCGGCGGTTGCTCGGGTCTGCAATACAAGATTGATTTCGATCTGCCCAAGGCCACCGACAAAGTTTTTGAGAAGGACGGTGCCAAAGTTTTGGTTGATATGAAAAGTTTGCTTTATCTGAGCGGTACCGAACTGGATTACAAAGAAGAGCTGATGCAGTCCGGGTTTGTCTTCCAGAATCCGAATGTTAAGAAATCTTGTGGCTGCGGCGCTTCTTTTACGGTTTAACAAGGAAATCTTGGTTATGAAAACTGCAACGAACACAGTCGAAGATCTGACGAAAAAAGAGTACAAGTACGGCTTCGTCACGGACATCGAATCGGATTCAATCCCCGCCGGTTTGAACGAAGATGTCATCCGACTCATTTCGGCCAAGAAGCATGAACCGGAATTCATGCTGGAATGGCGGCTGAAGGCGTACCGATACTGGGCCAAGCTGGAAAAGTCGCAAGCGGAGCCAAAGTGGGCAAACGTCCATTATCCGCCTATCGACTACCAAAAAATCATCTATTATGCGGCACCCAAGGCGAAGGGTGATCGGCCGAAGAGCCTCGAAGAAGTGGACCCAGAGCTGCTGAAAACATATGAGAAACTGGGCATTCCACTGCGCGAACAAGAGTTGCTTGCCGGGGTCGCTGTTGACGCGGTGTTTGATAGCGTTTCGGTGGCGACGACATTCAAGGCGAAGCTATCGGAGTTGGGAATTATCTTCGGCTCGTTCTCCGAAGCGGTGGAGAATCATCCCGATCTGGTGCAAAAGTATCTCGGCTCAGTGGTTCCCTACACCGATAACTTTTTTGCTGCGTTGAATTCGGCGGTTTTCAGCGACGGCTCATTCTGCTACATTCCCAAGGGAGTGCGCTGTCCGATGGAGCTCTCGACCTATTTTCGCATCAACGCCGCGGAGACCGGTCAATTCGAGCGCACCCTGATCGTTGCGGAGGAAGGCAGCTACGTCAGCTATCTCGAAGGCTGTACCGCGCCCATGCGTGATACCAACCAGTTGCATGCGGCTGTGGTCGAGTTGGTGGCCCACGACGATGCCCAGATCAAATATTCCACGGTGCAGAACTGGTATCCGGGCGACGCGGAAGGAAAAGGCGGTATCTATAATTTCGTTACGAAACGAGGCAAGTGCCTGGGCAAACGTTCGAAGGTTTCCTGGACGCAAGTGGAGACCGGTTCGGCGATCACCTGGAAGTATCCGAGTTGCATTCTGCAAGGTGACGATTCCGTAGGCGAATTCTATTCTGTGGCGCTGACTAATAACTACCAACAGGCGGATACCGGCACCAAGATGATACATATCGGTAAGAACACAAAGAGCACCATTATCTCGAAGGGGATCTCTGCAGGACATGGCCAGAATACTTATCGCGGCTTGGTGAAAATAATGAAAGGGGCCACCGGAGCGCGCAATTATTCGCAATGTGATTCCTTGCTGCTCAGTGATAAATGCGGCGCGCATACTTTCCCGTACCTCGAGGTGTTGAACAATGTCTCCCAAGTGGAGCACGAAGCGTCGACCTCAAAGATCGGCGAGGATCAACTGTTTTATTGCAGGCAGCGGGGGATTTCACAGGAAGATGCCGTAAACATGATCGTCAACGGCTTTTGCAAGCAGGTGTTTCGCGAGTTGCCGATGGAGTTCGCGGTGGAGGCGCAGAAACTCCTGGGTGTGAGTCTGGAGGGAAGTGTCGGCTAGTTGGTCGATAGAAAAGTTGGAATGGTTTTATGGGATCGGAAGTTTACTTTGACAACAACGCAACGACAAGGGTTTTGCCTGAAGTCGCAGCGGCGATGCAGCCGTACTTAACGGAACTTTACGGCAACCCGTCGAGCATTCACCGCTTCGGTGCTCAGGTAGCGGAGAAAATCAGCGAAGCGCGAGCGCAAATCGCAGCGTTGATCGGCGCGGCCGATCCGATCGAGATCATCTTCACGAGTTGCGGCACCGAGGGGGATAACGCTGCCATTCGTGGAATGCTCGAAGCACGATCTGATAAGCGCCACATCGTAACCACACAGGTAGAACATCCCGCGGTTTTGGGGCTATGCCAGCACCTCGAGAAGCGGGGATATCGGATTACCTGGCTGAGAGTCAATCCGGAGGGAATGCTCGACCTCGAAGAGTTGCGCAATGCGCTGACCGATGACACCGCACTGGTGTCCGTAATGTATGCGAATAATGAAACGGGCGTGATTTTTCCCATCGACAAGATCGGCGCAATCGTTAAGGCGAGGGGCATTCCGTTTCACGTGGACGCAGTCCAGGCGGCTGGGCGGATTCCCCTGAGGGTCAAGGACAGCCCGATGGATGTGCTCACTATTTCCGGTCACAAATTTCATGCGCCCAAGGGGATTGGCGCCCTATATGTACGTCGCGGCGTTACGTTTCCACCTTTCATTATCGGTGGACACCAAGAAAAGAACCGGCGCGCCGGGACCGAAAATGTCGCAGGTATCATAGGCATGGGGGCAGCGGCAAAATTGGCACAAGAGAATCTGGTGGAACAGTCCGCGCGAATTCGCGGCTTGCGCGATCAACTGGAGGAGCAGCTGCTTCGATCCTGTCCCGATTGCCGGGTCAATGGCGGAGCAAGCGAACGCTTACCAAATACGTCAAACGTGAGTTTTAAATACTTGGAAGGCGAGTCGATCCTGGTCCTTTTGGATCAATTTGGGATCTGCGCCTCAACAGGTTCTGCTTGCACGGCGGGCTCCTCGGAGCCCTCCCACGTGCTTCGGGCCATGGGTGTGGCCCCGGACTGGTTGCAGGGAGCGGTTCGATTTAGTTTGAGCCGTTTTAATACAGCGGAAGAAGTTTGTTATGTGAACGAAAAGGTGCCTTTGATCGTCCAACGTTTACAGGGGCTTTCTGCATTGGGAAAACTGGCGGGCCAGCAACGGCCTGAGCAGCAGAAGTCAAGGGCGGGCAACGGCATCGGGGTCAGGGGGTAACGCTATGAGCCTTATGCAGATTCCTCGCCGGGTGGACTATGGTTTACGGGCTGTTATTTATCTTTCGGTCCAAGACCCGGAGCGGTGCTGCTCGATAACCGAGATTGCCACACAGCAGGGGGTTCCGAAAAAGTTTTTGGAGAAAATTATTCAAGATCTGATACGTGGCGGCCTGATCAAGTCCAAGCGGGGCTCATGCGGCGGATATACTCTCGCTCGTTCTCCCGAAAAGATTTCGTTCTACGAGGTCATCGAGGCGATCGAGGGACCCATCGCGGTCAATGCCTGCATGGATCAACACATGGGTTGTGAGCAATTGCCACGTTGTTCCATGGTGAACGTTTGGAGTGAGGTTCAACGAAAAGTCACCGAGGTGTTTACCAGCACGACCATAGCGGATTTGAAGAGAAAGCCTTGCCGGGATTTGATCAGCGGCTCCGCTTCGCTCTCAAGCGCCGCGTGACACTTGGGGATGCCTTTATCGCAGTTGGAAGGGAGGCTGCGCCTAATAGGAAGGTGGTTTTATGAGTTACGAGACTGGATTGAGCATGGAGGAAAGAGTCACTTCGTTGTTTCAACCCGACACGCTTCTGCCGGAGCAATTTCTGGATACTTTCCGGAGAAAGTTGCATTTGGAGCCGGAAAAGAAGCTCATGCTGGCGGTGTTGGAGGATGCGATTGCGTGCTTTCAGAAGTACGTTTTTGCGCGCGAGGGTAAGGGCAAGATTCTTTTTCAAGAGGCCGAGGATTGGGTTCAGGATACAAACAGCGATTGGCTGTTTTCGTTTGCCAACGTCTGCGAAACGTTGGGATTCAATCCGGATTATCTGCGGCAGGGTCTTGCCATATGGAAAGCCGAACGGTTGGAGAGTCGGGCGAGGGCGAGGGTTTATCAGCTTACGCCGAGGAGTGGAAAAAGAAAGAGGGGTATTGCGGTAACCCGAAGGTCTAAGCACCGGCTGCGCCGGGCCGCCAGTCGATAAAATCCACGTAGCTTTTTTCAGTAACAGGCGGTGGACGTATTGCTCCACCGCCTTTTTATTTAACCATCCTTTCTGCTTGCAATGCTTCTGGAACGGATTCATAAATTTATGGTGGCTCGACGTAGAACACAGACGGTGATCGGTGATTTTTTTCACCAAGTTCGGTACCGGACCGGCGAATATGCTCTGCGCGGTTTGATCGGACTCTTGCCGTGGATCCCCTACCGTCTGCTGGTGCTTTCAACGTCTTTCTGGGCGTGGGTAAGCTTCAGCCTGCTTTGGCAATATCGCAGACGGATGGAAGAGAACGTCGCTGCGGCTTTGGGTGATCAAATCGTAAGTCCGGCTGAGCGCAAGGCCTTAATCTGGAAAGCATGGACAAACGTTGCACGGGGAGTGTTGGAGACTTGCGAAGTCATGGATTTGTCCAAGGAGGAGATCGTTTCGAACATCGCCATCGAAGGGGAGGAGCACCTCAAGCAGGCCCTCGCCAAGGGCAAGGGGGTGCTTGCCTTGAGTGCTCATTTAGGCGCGTTCACGATGATCTGCCCCCGCTTAGGGGCAGGAAACTATCCTATTAGCACAGTGGTTAAACAACCTAGGGACGAGCACTTTGCTCGGTACATTGACGATCTTCGCGCGCGAAAGGGAATCCGGACGATTTCAGCCAAGCCGCGTCGGGAAGCGGTTCGGGGTATTTTACAATCTCTGCGGGAAAACCGGGTTGTCTTAGTCATTGCCGATGAATTCAAATCCGGCGACGTGATGGTGGATTTCATGGGCCAAATAGCCCCCGCGCCCCGCGGTCCGGCGACCTTGGCCCTGCGTACCAGTGCCGTGACCTTACCGGTATTTTCGATCTGGCGACCGGACGGATCTTTGGGTCTTTTGATCGAGCCGGAGATTGAGCCCGTGCGGCTTGAAGATCTCGACAAGAGCGTGGCGGCGACGACGGCGCTCTTCACGCGCCATTTGGAAAATGCTATTCGACGTTATCCGGATCAATGGAACTGGTTGGGCTTCCCACGAAGTAACAGAATCCCTCGATCGGAACACAAAAAGGGAACGTTACCACTGCCCAGTCCAACGTTCGTACGGGACCAGATTGACGAAGGCTGATCCGACAAGAAGATTCGACGGCCGAGCCAAAACCTCCACTAGCCTGCGAGTTGTGCATAATTCATAACTTCGAATCGAAGCCCGAACTCAAAATCCCCCGTTTCTCGGTTTCTTCCAAATAGCGCATGAAGCGATACTTGTTTTCGATCTCATCGAGCCGTAGGGGTGGAAGGTCTCCAGGTTGCCCCGGCTCAACCTTCGCCGCGATCAGGGTTAGCTGATTGCGTTTCCAGGCCTGAACAAACTCACTGCGAAAATCCCCTGGTGTCTTGACCCAGGTCGCGTGCTTATAACCGGCTCCTATGGCGAGAGCCACGGCGTCGGCAAGGTGGGAAGCCGTCGGGGTGCCCCCCGAGGCTTCGTAACATTCGTTATCGAACAGAAGATGGATTAGATTCGGTGGGCTTTGCAGCGCGATGGTCGGAAGACCGCAAAGGTTCATGAGAAAGGCGCCGTCACCGTCGATGGCGATTACTTTTCGGTGGGGCAGAGCAAGGGCCAACCCTGCGGCGATAGAAGAGACTAGACCCAATGTCCGTGTTTTGAGATTGCTATCGCCGGGCCTCAGCGCCCACCATTCCCGCGCGCCCCACCCCGTACATACAGCCAAAGCATCCGCTGCGTCTCCCGCGATGACTTTTAGGAAATCATACCGCTGCATCATTTCACCCCGAGCACGTTTTTTGTTAGCAGTACGGCCACAGGTTTTTTGGAGTCTTCCGCCAGAATCTGCGCGCCCCGAAGCATTTCGTCGATCTCGTCCGTCTTGCGCAAGATAGCGTAGCGAATTCCCAGGGCCTGCAACGCCGGTTCCGTCACTGAACCAAGGGTCGTGAAACCGCGGTCGCCTATGTCGCCGGCATAATAAATCAAGAGCAAAGTCGGGATCTGAAATTGGAGACACGTCGTCGTCAGAGCATTGCAGCTGTTCAGAAAACCGGCGTTCTGCATAATCAGCGCTGTCTTCTTTCCGGCGAGATAGGCACCGGCGCAAATCCCGATGCCTTCTTCTTCGCGGCAGAGCGGGATATGTTTGAGCCCGGGGTCGTCTTCGACGCTGCGAATGACTTCCACCATCTTTTCATCCGGCAAGGTGGCGACAAAATCGATGCCCGCCTTCTTGAGCCCCGCGACGATCCTTGCGGCCTGTTGTTTGGCGTCCATATTCTGATGAATTTTCAATCGCAAATTCGAGATTTGCTTCGCGACCGATACTGCGAATGCACCGGTGTTGTCAAGGAAGATTAGAGCCATTTAGTGGACATCTGTTCCTCTTGACAGAAAATCGGCAAGTTTTATAGTGATCGATGTCCGAGATGACCATGGAGAGAGTCGTCAAAGTCAGTGAACAACATGTCTGGGTCGGGGTTGACGACCAGCATGTTCATTTGGGTCTTACGAACTACATCCAAGGCGAGCTGGACAGAGTTATTTCAGTGGAACTGCCGGACGTGGGCGATAAGATTGAAAAGGGCGAGACGTTTGCGGAAGTTGAATCGGTCTCGACCGTTCACGAGTTGATCGCGCCGGTTTCCGGCACGGTGTTGTCGGTGAATCCGAATTTGGAAGAGCATCCTTCGGTGATCAACGAAGATCCTTATAACGAGGGTTGGCTCGTCGAAGTGCGATTGAAGAACGAAGCCGAAATCGATTCACTCATGGACATGGATGAATACTACCATTTTGTCTTTGAACCGAAATCGTAAGCCATCGCTTCTGGTCACTCTCCTCTCTTTTTTTCTTCCCACCCTAACCCTCGTCGATGCCGCTCACGTGGAGGGCAAGCGGGACCAATTTGGTCGCGCTCGCCGCGCAATGATCGAGCGAGACCTCGTGTCGCGTGGAATCCAGGATAAGCGTGTTCTCGAGGCCATGGGCTCCATCGAGCGCGAACTATTCGTGCCGGAGAAGTTACGCTCTTTGGCCTATGAGGATCGACCTTTGTCAATCGGCGAAGGGCAAACCATCTCCCAGCCTTACATCGTTGCATTCATGACGGAGCTATTGGGTTTGAAAGGCACCGAACGGGTGCTGGAAATCGGTACAGGCTCGGGTTATCAAACCGCAGTGCTAGGGAAACTTGCTGCGGAAGTGTATTCCATCGAGATCATTCCGAAACTCAGCGATCGAGCGAAGATCCTTTTGGTGCAGCTCGGCTTCGATAACGTTCATCTCAAAGTGGGCGACGGCTTCTTTGGCTGGGAGGAACAGAGCCCCTTCGACGCTATCTTGGTTACTGCGGCTGCGCCAAAAATTCCCGAACCCCTCTGGCGTCAGCTGCGTGAAGGCGGGCGGTTGATCATGCCGCTGGGGGCGGAAAGACAGGCGCAAACGCTGGTTCGTGTGACAAAATCCGACGGCAAACAGGTTGTCGAAACGATTACCGGGGTTGTTTTTGTGCCGTTGACGGGCGCGATTCGGCAGGATCGCCGCTGACGCTACCACTCCTATTTTTTTTGGACTCCGATGGGGGAAAACGGTAGATAATTTCCCCCGGGCGCACCAGATTCAATTCTTCCCGGGCCATTTTTTCCAAATAGAAATTGTCATTGCGCAGCTTCGAGATGCGCTGGCGTAGACCCTCGTTCTCTTTCTGTAGACGATAGTTTTCTTCGTCTAACCGGACTTTTTCTGCCCTTAGGCGCCAGAGATGAAGAACACCCCGCTCTCCGACGGCCGTAAGGACGCAAAGGGACAAAATAAAAAACCCCAGAACGTAGAGCGTCCAGCGTCGCGGCAAGTGAAAAGGCAGCTGCATTTTTTAAACCGATAGAAATATAACACATTTTATGCTTTTGTGCGGAATACGAACGCTTTTGGAGGTCATCGATGAAAATACAGGGGATTCACGCTCGGGAGGTTCTTGACTCCAGAGGACAGCCAACGGTGGAGGTCGAGGTTCAGCTCAAGAACGGTATCGGGGGGCGAGCGACCGTGCCATCTGGAGCGTCCACCGGCGAGCATGAAGCAGTGGAGCTGAGAGATGGTGGCAAGCGTTTTCTGGGAAAAGGTGTTGCTAAGGCTGTGGAGAACGTGAATCGGATCCTGGCGCCGCGTTTGCGCGGCAAAGAGGCGCGGGACCAGGCGATGATCGACCGACTCATGATTGAAATGGACGGCACGGCGGATAAAGGAAAACTCGGCGCCAATGCGATCTTGGGAATTTCGCTGGCAGTGGCCCAGGCCCAAGCCCGGGCGCAGGGAGTCTCGCTGTACCGCTATCTCGGCGGCACCGCAGCTAAAACTCTTCCGGTGCCCATGCTCAATGTTCTCAACGGTGGAGTCCACGCAGATAACAACGTCGACGTTCAAGAATTCATGATCGTTCCCTATGGTATGAAGAGTTTCAAGGAGGCGTTGCGAAGCGCTGCGGAGGTGTTTCAAACACTGAAGAAGGTTTTGCACGATCGCTCTTATGGAACCGGCGTCGGGGACGAAGGTGGTTTCGCGCCGCGGGTGAAAAGCAATGCCGAGGCGATAGAGCTGCTGTTGGAAGCGATTACCAAAGCGGGTTACAAGGCGGGAGGTCAGATCGCCTTGGCCTTGGACGTTGCGTCCAGTGAGTTCTATGAAAAAGGCGAATATGTCTTCAAGAAATCCGACGGCAAGAAGAGAGGCAAAAACGATATGGTGCGTCTCTACGAAGATTGGGTGAGGCAGTATCCGATCATCTCCATCGAGGATCCGTTCGCCGAAGATGACTGGGATGGCTGGCGCATGATGACCGCCGCCCTTGGCAAAAAAGTTCAGCTCGTGGGCGACGATATCTTCGTCACCAACAAAGTTCGGCTCCAACGCGGCATCGAAGCCGATGTTGCCAATTCGATTCTGGTCAAAGTCAACCAGATTGGCACGTTGACCGAGACGCTGCAGACCATGGAGTTGGCGAGAAAATGGCGCTACACGACAGTCATGTCGCACCGCTCGGGTGAAACCGAAGATGTCACTATCGCCGATCTTGCAGTGGCGACCGATGCCGGACAGATCAAGACCGGCGCTCCCTGCCGCGGCGAACGGACCGCGAAGTATAATCAGCTCCTCAGGATCGAAGAAGAACTGGGCGATAAGGCGGCGTACGCCGGGAAGAAGGCCTTTCGTGTTCGCTTCGGGAGGTAGATTGGCTTCATCCCCTCCTGGCAATGAAACCAAAAAGCCGGCAGTGGAAGAGAGAAACGCTCGCGCAAAAGAGCGCCAGAACCAGTGCCATCGCCGCGCGGTTGGCCCGCAGCTATCCGGAACTACAAGTTCCGCTCCATCATCGCAACACTTTTGAGTTGCTGATCGCAGTTATCCTCTCGGCCCAATGCACGGATGAGGCAGTCAACCGAGTGACGCCGGAGCTTTTCCGTCGCTATCCCGACCCAGCGAGTCTTGCCCAAGCTTCCACGGCGGACATCGAATCTATCATTCGGAGTCTGGGCCTGTTTCGTGCCAAGGCCAAATCGTTGAAAGAATGCGCGCGACAGTTAGTGGAAGAATTCGGCGGCGACGTGCCGGCGACGATGGAGGAACTGACCCGGCTTGCGGGGGTAGGGAGAAAAACCGCCAATGTGATTCTCGGTCATGCCTTCGATACCCCTGGGATCATTGTTGACACTCACTGCAAACGGCTGTCGCGCCGGCTCGGTCTCACGCGGCAACAAGACCCGACAAAGATCGAACGGGATTTAAGCCGACTTTTACCCGCCAAAGAATGGACCGGCTTCTCCCACCGCCTGATCATTCATGGACGGCGCGTCTGCTACGCGCGCAAACCGGCCTGTAACAGATGCATACTCAACGACTTGTGCCCGTCGAAAGAGCTTCTTTCCTGAACGTCATTGACACCGATTGAGGTCATCGGATAGTCTGCGCGCCAAACGGAGGCAATAGACTCTCAAAAAAAGAAGCCAAAGAGGAGGCGAAACGTATGTTGAAGAAACTGGCGTTTGTCCTGATGCTAGTAGTGCTGGCCCGTGGGAGAGCGGAGGCGGCCGAGTCCGATCTCCAGCAAATCGCCGACGCGCTGGATGTATCGACGACCAAGACGTTTCAGTTCACCGCCAACGGAACGTTTTTCTCGCTCGGCCAAAGCACCAGCCCAGCGGCTGCTTGGCCGAGGCAATTCGTGAAAAGTTTGACGCGCGTATATGATTTCACATCAGGTGCC
>Ga0209799_1000166_pt1 | contig 11837 bp, 9 predicted proteins | sample PanSoiPlo36MoBio_FD_188324 | JGI IMG/M metagenome (GOLD analysis project Ga0209799, IMG submission 188324) | Tropical forest soil microbial communities from Panama analyzed to predict greenhouse gas emissions - Panama Soil Plot 36 MoBio (SPAdes)... | ecosystem: Environmental > Terrestrial > Soil...
GAAGGAAGGGAAAGTCGTCGCGTCGATTCCGCCGAGCGCTGAGTTGCGCAAGTTGATGGAGCTCAGTTTTCCCAAGCGCTACGGTATCGGGGTGGAATTTGTGCCGGCGCGCGGCGGTAACATCATTCGTAGGATGGTCGATGAGGCGAAAGCTGGAGTCCAGTATTTCGATGTCCACATCGGCGGAACCGAGTCGATTATCACGGGACTATTACCGGAGAACGTGTTGGAACCGGTGGAGCCATTCTTTGCACTCCCGGAGGTGGGAGACCCCAAACAGTGGTGGGCCGGGCACATCTGGGCCGACAACGCCAAGCGGTTTATCTATGCCTTTGTCGCTTATCAAACCGTGAGCTTGTGGAGTAACTCCAACGAATATAAACCCGCGGAATTCCGTAGCTTCGATGATTTGCTGAATCCAAAATTGCAGGGACGGATTGGCATTAGCGATCCGCGTACTCCAGGTTCTGGCTCTTCGATGTGGTCCTATATGAATTACATAAAGGGCGAGGAGTATCTAAAGCGGCTGGTGGGGCAAAAACTGTTCGTTACACGGGATCTGCGTCTGCTCGCCGAAAATTTGGCCAAGGGCAAAATCGCGATTACATCCGGCATCGGCTATTCGGAGTTCCTCCCTTTCATTAAGGCGAATCTTCCGGTCACGCCGCTGTCGGTACCGAAAGAGGGTCTCTACGTTAGTGGAGGCTACGGCCATCTGACGATTCTCAAGAATCAGCCGCATCCCAATGCGACCAAGGTCTTCGTCAACTGGCTGTTGAGTCGAGATGGGCAAGAGATCTTTTCTAGGGGCATGGGTGTGGGTACCAGGCGTCTGGATATCGACACAAAGTGGCTCAGAGAGTTCGGTATCATCGCGGCAAAGGATGTTCCGTTGACCCTCGAACAGTTCAACAAATTAGAAAACCAGTCCGAAGACAAGATCTATAAAGTAAGAGAGCCGGGAGCCGCTGTAGCGCGGAAGCTCTTGGGGGAATAAACACCTTTCTGTGGTAACGCATGAAATTGTTGTTGCTTGTCGTTTGCTTCACCGGCTCGATGTTGGGCAGCAATGTTGTCCAAGGGCAAACCAGGCAATCGACGCAGAACGAATGGAACAAGATCGTCGAAGCCGCCAAGAAGGAAGGAAAGGTTGTCGTCTCCGTTCCCGCCAGCGCCGAGCTACGAAAGGACGTCGAGAGAAGTATCAAACAGCGCTTCGGTATCGAGGCGGATTTGGTTGCCGGCAGAGCGGCCTCCATCGTGGGAAAAATCCAGCAGGAGGTGATGGCCGGCGTCAATAGTTTCGATCTCCACATGGGAGGGAGTGAATCGATGGTGAGCGGGCTCTTGTCCGACGGACTCTTGGAGTCCTTCGAGCCGGCGTTAATTCTTCCAGAAGTCAAAGACCCCAAAAATTGGTGGGGTGGCCATATCTGGGTCGACAACGCAAAGCGCTACATCTACTCGTCCCAGGCCTATCAAACCGAGAACATGTGGTACAACTCGGATCAGGTGAAGCCCGAAGAGATCCGCTCCTTCAACGATCTGCTCAATCCCAAGTGGTTCGGCAAAATCGGCTATCTAGACCCGCGCACGCCTGGCTCTGGTACGTCGATCTGGTCTTTCCTCTGGAAGCTCAAAGGTGAGGAATATTTGAAAAAGCTGGTGGACCAAAAAATGTTTCTTAGTCGCGATCAGCGGGTGTTGGCGGAAAGTCTCGCCAAGGGCAAGCTCGCGCTAGTGGTGGGTCTCACCTATTACTCATTTGTTCCCTATCTGAAGGCCGGACTTCCCGTGAAGCCGCTTCCCAATCCGCGCGACGAGGTTTATGTCAGCGGAGGTAGCGGTCATGTGACGATTCTTAAGGACACGCCTCATCCGAATGCAACTAAAGTGTTCATCAATTGGTTTCTCGGCAAAGAAGGGCAGGAGGTATTCGGCAAAGCGATGGGCCAGGGTACCCGCCGCCTCGATGTCGATACTCAATGGCTGAAAGAATTCGGCGTCATTGCGGCCAAAGATAGTCTCACGCCGGATCAATATCCGAACCTCGAGAATCAATCTGAGGAAAAGGTAGTGAAGGTGCGCGAGCCCGCGGCGGAGTTTGCGCGCAAGCTTCTCGACTCAAAGGAATAAATTGATGCCCGACAACTACTACCGTGATCTCCGCGAATTCATCGAAGTCCTGGATCATCAGGGATTACTCTACCGTTGGCAGCGTGTGGTCAATAAGGACAGCGAGTTGATGCCGCTCATGCGGCTGCAATACCGCGGCCGCTCGGACGCCGAACGGCAGGCCTTTCTGTATGAGAACGTTACCGACGGCCAAGGTCGGCACTACGGCATCAGAGTGCTCACTGGAGTCTACGCTGCATCGCGAAAAATCGTGGGGTTAGGAATGGGATGCAAGGACCCGGGCGAAATCTATGAGCGCTGGCGCCACGCAGTGGATAAGCCCATCGATCCGGTGGTCGTCGAAAGCGGTCCCGTGCACGAAGAGGTTCACGTTGGTGTGGAGTTGGAGAAGGTCGGTTTGTCGATGCTCCCTGCGCCGGTGGAGGAGCCGGGCTTCAGTGGTGATACCCGTGTCACCGGTCCTTTCATCACCCAAGACGCCGCGAGCGGCGTGCGCAACGTCGGGATGTATAGCGGCCACTTTCGACCGCCCAATCGTCTGCTGGCAGGTATCGGCCCGTCCCATCACGCCATGCTTTATCACTATCCAAGCGCAAAGCGGCGGCGCGAAGCGCTTCCGGTGGCGATTGTTTTGGGGGCGCTCCCCGACATTAACTATGTCGCGGCGGCCAATCTACCCTATGGGTTGGACGAGCTTTCGGTGGCAGGCGGAATAAGACGGAGACCGGTGGAGTTGGTGCGCTGCAAAACCGTGCCGCTCGAAGTCCCGGCCGAGGCAGAGATCGTCATTGAAGGAGAAATTTCGACCGAGGAGTTGGAGGCGGAACAACCCTTCAGTGATTTTCCCGGTTACTTGATGGTCGAACGCCATCGCCGGCCGGTGGTGAAACTCACGGCGATCACCCACCGACGCAACGCGATGTTGACGTCGATCCTGGTCGGTTTGCCTCCCAGCGAATCCAACGGCATCTCACGCAGCTGCCGGGAAATGATCCTCTACAGCTTTCTAAGATATAGCTGCAATTTACCCGAGGTGTTGGAAGTCTGTTGTCCAGAGATGGGTGGAGGTTGGAATTGGTGGGTTATCCGCATGCGCAAAAGCCACCCGAGCAAACCCTGGCAGGCACTACAGGCTGCTTCGGGTAGAGATCCAGCCAACAAAGTCATCATCGTTGTCGATGAGGATATCGACCCGAAAGATCCTGACATGGTGATGTGGGCGATGAGCTTCGCGATGCAGCCCCATCGCGACACCCGGGTCATCACGGGGCGAGTCCCTTTGCTCGACCCATCGGCGTATTCGCTGATTAGCAAGCCCGAAGAGCGCAGCTACCCCCCGCCATTCGGTTGCTCCGGTATTCTGATCGACGCGACACGCAAGGGACCTTACCCGCCGGTGGGATTGCCGAAGCAAAAATATATGGAGCGGGCGCTAAAGATTTGGAAGCAAGAGGAACTGCCGCCGTTAACGCTCAAAAATCCCTGGTACGGATACGCTCTGGGCCTGTGGAATCCCAAAGACGATGAAATGGCGGAAGCGATTGCCAGAGGAGAGCCGGTCAAAAGCGAACGCACGGATAAGGTCTGAGGTCAGAAACCGCTGAGACTAGGGCCTGAAAAATGGAAGCTCAGGATTCTCACAAGATCGTGCTGAAGATCAACGGCAACCTCCACGCGGTCGAAACTGATTCGAACTGGACGCTCAACGACGTTCTCAGAAATCGTCTGGATCTTACCGGTACAAAAAGAGCCTGTGATTACGGCGGCTGCGGTTCCTGCACGGTACTGATGGATGGGGTGGATGTCTATTCTTGTTCCATCTTGGCTGTAGAGGCTCAAGGAAAACAGATCACGACCATCGAAGGCCTTGGAAACAGCGAGAACCTTCACCCTCTACAGAAAAGCTTCGCGCTCTCCTACGCCGCCCAGTGTGGTTGGTGCACGCCTGGAATGATTCTATCGGCGAAGGCGTTGCTCGACCGTAACCCCGATCCGACAGAAGCGGAAGTGAGAATGGCGCTCTCCGGAGTGTTGTGCCGCTGCACCGGTTACACCTCCATCGTCCAAGCGGTCCTAGACGCCGGGCGGGTCATGAGAGAAAAACGATGAGCACGGAATTCTTGACCGTCGGACAATCAGTCCCGCCAGTTTACGGAATCGAAAAGACCACGGGCGTTTTGCGCTTTCCCGCCGACATCAATCTCCCCAACATGCTGTGGATGAAGATTCTCAGGAGCCCGCATGCTCACGCGAAAATTGTCGCCGTGGACGCGACACAAGCGGAAAAGATGCCGGGAGTGGCCGCAGTCATCACGCATAAAGATGTGCCCCGGGTGCTTTTCGGCCCGTATCAAAATGAAATTTATCCGCTCGACGAAGAGATCCGTTTTGTGGGCGACACGGTGGCGGCCGTAGCGGCGAAGGATTGGAATATCGCCGAAGAAGCCATTCGAGCGATTCGTGTCAGCTACGAAGTTTTACCTGCGGTCCATGATCCTGAATTCGGAGTGCAACCAGAAGCACCCGGAGCGGTACTTCACTATCCTGAAAGTCATGAGCTTAAGCCCGGCGACATCCGGCCCGACCAGCTCGGAACCTTCGGCAATGTCATCGGACTGAAAGAGGGCGGGCCGACGGTAGTAAACCAGCGGGGAGACGTTGAGCAGGGTTTCGCCGAGAGCGATGTTGTGATCGAAAGGGTCTTTCGTCAGTCAGAAGTAAATGCCGTCTCCCATGAGCCGCGCGCCTGTGTGGCCGTCTATGAAAACGACACCTGCACGCTTTGGTGTTCGGTACAGGATCCTTACCGTCTGCAAGATAGTACGGCTCGCGTTCTGGGCTTGTCGATGGAAGCCGTGCGAGTCGTATCAACGAATCTCGGCGGTGCCTTCGGCGTGAAAGTTACGGGCCGGTTCGCCCTGCTCTGCGCTCTGCTGGCGCGCCGGACCGGTCGTCCGGTAAAGATTTGGTTCACGCGGGAAGAGGAGAGCCTCGACTCCCATAACCGCTCCGCGTTGACCCACTATGTCAAAGCAGGAGCCAAAAAAGATGGCGCGCTTACGGCGATCGCGGTTCGAACTTTTCTCGACAACGGCTATTGGCCGTTCGGTGGCCTCGGGCAGAATATTGCCTTTGCAATCTGCACGCGCCCCATCGATCTCTATCACCGATGTCCCAACGTGAAGTGGGAAGTTTTCGCCGTGCGCACGAACCGCCCGAGCACCGGACCCTACCGAGGTCGGGCCGACGCCGAGAGCCATTTTCCTATTGAGTCTGTAATGGATGAGCTGGCCTGCAAAATTCAGATGGATCCCATCGAGTTCCGCCTAAAGAACCGGCTGCAGCAGGGAGACGATCTGTGCTCCGCGCCAACTAAGATCATGTCCACGGTGTGGCTCGAAGAGGCCGCTCGCGCGGGGGCCGAGAAGATCGGCTGGGAACGCCGATCAACTTTGGCTGCTTCAAGTAATGGTGCGCGCAAAAAAGGCATCGGCGTGGCCTTGGTGATTCACAGCTGCGGCAGCAATCCCGCGGGAATTTCGGAAGCGGAAGTAACAATCGACATCACAGGTGCAATTTCGCTTTTTTCTGGAACGGCGGATCAGGGTTCGGAGCAGCAAACGACGCTCCGTCAGATGGTCGCCGAGGTTCTTGGAGTTTTGCTCGATGAGGTGGGCGGCTGCAACGCGGACACCTCAACCTGCCCGTTCGATTCAGGTCCTTTCTCCAGCAGAACCGTGTATGCGACCGGTATCGCCGCCAGTCGGGCCGCAGAGGAGGTGAAAAAACAGCTGCTGGAGCTCGCGGCCAATTCCCTGGGAGAAGTGATCGGCGCCCTCGACATCGGAAAGAAATCAGTTTGGGTACGAGCCAATCCCGCCAAACGCATCGATCTAGGTCAACTCGCTCGTCTGGCAGGTGGCTCCATCAGCGGCAAGGGAATCCACAACGCCAAAGAAGATCGGCTGTTCGCCTACGGCTTCGCGGCGACATTTGCGGAGGTCGAAGTCGATGTCGAGACCGGGGAGGTCAGAATCCTCAGGCTAGTGTCATCTCACGACGTGGGTCGCGCTATCAATCCAATGATTGTCGAAGGCCAAATTCTGGGCGGGGCCGCACAGGGGCTCGGCTATGCTTTGAGCGAAGGGTTCTATTTCGACCAAAGGACCGGCACTGCGCTCAATCAGTGGTTTCTTGACCTGCGCACTCCTTCGATCCTCGATATACCCGACATCGAGCCGGTGATGGTGGAGTTAGGTGAACCGACGCACCCCTTCGGTGCCAAAGGATGTTCGGAGATCTCCTACGTTGGTGTTGCTCCAGCTGTGGCCAATGCGATCTACCACGCCACCGGCGCGCGGGTGACCGAGCTGCCGATGACTCCCGACGTAATTCTTCGAGCACTGTACGACGGACAGAGGAACCGAATGTGATCAATTTTAAGCACGTCGATGCTTCATCAACAGAGCATGCCTTGTCGCTCCTGGCGCAATATAGGGAAGGAGCTCGGGTTTTGGCCGGCGGGCAGGATCTGCTGTTTCGCATCAAGAAATACATCGTCAAGCCGGAGTGCGTAGTGAATATCAAGACGATTCCGGGATTGAGTTACATTCACTCCAAGCCAGAGGAGAATCTAAGAATCGGCGCGCTCACAACTTTGTCGCAGGTCGCTCAATCATCGGAATTGCGGCAAAGATATAGGGTCTTGTCCCAGGCGGCGGGAGTCGTAGCATCGCCTCAGATCCGCAATATGGGCACCTTGGCTGGAAACATCTGTCAGGATGTCTGGTGCTGGTATCTGCAGGATGGATTCTCTTGTTGGAAATCAGGCGGTAAGTTCTGTGATTTGGCAGGTGGCGACAGCCGCTACTACGGTAGCATCATGGGCGGCCATCTTTGTCTCTCGAATCATCCGTCGGATACGGCGGTTGCGTTGGCAGCCCTGGATGCCCAACTGCATGTGCTCTCGCACCGCGGAAAACAAATTATCGCGATCACCGATTTTCTCCCCGGCCACAGCTGGGTCAATGGGCGGCTGCAGTGCCATATTCTGCGAGCCGACGAGATTGTAACCGAAATCGAAGTCCCGTTTCACCCAACCCATAGCGCTTACGTTAAGTTCGCCTTGAGAAAGTCCTGGGATTTTGCGATCGCCAGCGCGGCGGTAAGCGCGGAGATTCAAGACGGCATCTTGAACGACGTGAGAATTGTTTTGGGCGGCGTGGCGACGTTTCCTTACCGGAGCCGAGAGGCGGAAGATCTCTTGCGCAGCAAGCAAATCAGCGAAGCCGGGGCGGCAGCAGCTGCCGAAGCGGCTCTCCAACCAGCAAAACCGCTCAAAATGAACAGTTACAAGGTCGAGTTGAGCAAGACCCTTGTGCGGCGCGCGCTATTGTCCCTGGCTGACCGGAAAATCCTCAACTAAACGGAGTACAAACTTAATGGTTCACAATGATCTGCGCGATTGGATCGACGACCTTGAGGAAAGAAACGACTTAAAACGCATCACCGCGGAAGTGGACTGGAACGAAGAGATCGGGGCGATCACGAGGGAGATCTCCAGCCAATTTGGGCCCGCGTTGCTGTTCGAGAATATCAAAGGACATCGCCAGACTCTGTGCCGCCGCCTATTCACCAATGGTACAGGAACGAGGGAACGGGTGTGCCGTTTGCTCGGTGTTTCAGAAAAAACCTCGTACCGTGAGATGGTCGCTATCTTCAAAGACCGGTTCGCAAAACCGGTAAAACCGATCACCGTTAGCAAAGGGCCGGTTAAAGAAAACATCGTCAAGGGTGAGGCGGTGGATCTGTTTCAGTTTCCAGTTCCCAAATGGAATCCCCACGATGGTGGCCGTTTCATCATGACGTCCGCGAGTATCGTTACCAAAGATCCCGACACGGGGATCCTCAACGCGGGAACCTACCGCGGCATGATCGGCAAGAAAAACACTATTGGCGTCTTGCTCGCCATGACACAAGGATGGGGCAAGCATTTCAGCAAGTACAAAAATCGCGGCGAAGAGATGCCCGTGGCCGTGGTCATCGGTTGGGACCAGACCTTGTTCATAGCGGCGTCGACGCCGGTCAATCATTCGGAATACGAATTGGCGGGATCTCTCAGAGGAGCGCCGGTGGAGTTGGTCAAATGCGAGACCAGCGACCTCTTGGTGCCGGCCTCGGCGGAGATTGTCCTCGAAGGTTTTGTTTCGGCTGATCCGAAGACTTTCGAACCGGAGGGACCATTCAGCGAGTACCCGGGCTACTATGCGGGACGTAAAACGCCGAAGCATGCCATTCGGGTCGAATGCATCACCTACCGGAACGATCCAATCTTTCATGGCTGTCTCACTGGCTCGAGTCCCGGGAGAACGAACGAGGGAACGACCTGGACACCCGCAACATTCTCTGCGATGGCCTGGCAGTACCTCGAAGAGGCGGGTGTGCCGAATGTGACCGGGGTCTGGCGCGGCAAATGGCCCGAGCTCCTGCGCATCCAAATCCGCAAAAGCCATCGCGGCCACGCGCAGCAGGTTGCGGCGGCGTTGTGGGGATGCCATCTCGCCAATTACGCAGGCAAGCATCTTATCGTGGTCGATGACGACATCGATATCCATGATTGGGAAGCGATCGAGTGGGCGCTCTGCTACCGAGTGAATGCCGGGCTCGGTGATATCACGACCTTCCCGGGGACCTCGGGCTCGATGCTCGATCCAAGCGTGCCGTCCGAGGAGCGGGATTCGGTCAAATTCGGACACGGTAAATGGACCCGGGTCTTGATTGACGCCACCATCAATTGGGAGCTCGAGCCGCAAGAACAATACGGCGGCAGTCGCTACCCGCCGCTGGGCACGGCAATCTCTCCGGAGATGGCGGAGACGCTCAAGCGCAGGTGGAAGGAGTACGGTTTCTAGTCAAAAGAGCTGACTATGCCGCGAGCGATGAATTGGTCCGCCGCAATTTTTCTGGTCCTTTCCATGTGGCTACAGTGCGAAGATCCGGCATTGGCAGCCGAGCCGCGCAAACCAGCGCGTCTAAAAGTGGGCTACGCTTCGATTACTGGGGGACGAATTCCCTTGTGGGCGGCTCATGACATGGATTTTTTTGCGCGCCACGGTTTGGAAACGGAACTGGTCTTCATCGCCAGCTCCTCACACGGGGTGCCGGCGCTGCTCGCCGGAGAGATTCCTATTTATGCAGGCTCTCCCGAGACTGGAGCTCAGGCGGCGGCAGCGGGAGCAGATGTAGTCATCGTCGCCAGCAGTGAACCGACACCCTACAAGCTTATCGTACAGCCGGCAATCAAGAGTATTGCGGCGCTCAAAGGCAAAAGGATTGGTACCGACCGCTTCGGTGGATCGAGCTATTACGCCACCCGCCGAATGCTGGAAAAACTCGGGCTTAGGCCGGAGGAAGTCGAATTCATGCAGGTGACAGGCGGCGGCAACCAAAGAGTAGCTGCGTTTCGCTCGGGAATTCTCTCCGGGGTCGTAAGCACTGTAGAAAGGTTCGAGCGCTCCGCCGTTCCCTATAACGTGCTGGCGGACGCCATCGAAATGGGAATTAGGAGCATCGGGAGCTCGTACATCACCACCCGTTTTTTTCGCGACCAAAATCGTGACACGGTTCAGCGGTTCATCACGGCGCTAGTGGAGGCAAATCACTGGGTCAAGAACCCGAAGAATCGTTCTGCGGTTCTACAGATCGTGAGCCGGCGGCTCAGAACCGAGGATCCCGCCGTGCTCGATTTGAATTATCGGATCTATATTGAACCGCTTGACCCCTATCCCTACACAAAGCTGACTGATTTGCGCACGAATCTCATGGATCTGGCGGAAAGCAATCCACGCTTGAAGGACGTGAACCTGGCTACCTTCGTGGACAACAGTTTTATCCAACGCGCTGAGCAGCGCTGAGGAGAGAGAATGAGTACCGAACAACACGCTAAAGATTTAAGGAGCTTTCTCGCGGAGGTGAAGCGGCGCTATACGGAAGAGTTAATAACGGTGGAGCGCGCAGCGGACCTTCGTTTCGAGATTTCAGCGCTGCTCGTCAAGCTGGACCGCGCGCACAAATTTCCCGTCGTCCAGTTTACCAACTTGCGAGATGTCGAAGGCAAGCCCTGCGCGTTTCCTTTGCTAACGAACCTTTTTGCCAGCCGGCGGTTGTGCGCCCTCGCGCTCGATTCCTCTGTAGAGAAAGTCGGGTTGGATTACGACATCCGCAGTCAGCAGTTAAGGCCGCCGGTGATCGTCGATCGGTCGGAAGCACCGGTGAAGCAGGTCGTTCGAAAAAATGATCAGGTGAATCTGTTCGAGTTTCCCGTGCCGCTGCCTTATCACATGGAAGGCGGACGGACTATCCTCGGTTCGGTGGTAACTACAGTCGATAATCACGGTGGGAATATTTACAACTGCGCCTATCAGACCTTGCGCTTGATTAGCCCTCGAAAGGTCACCGTCGGCCTCGGTGAAGGGACCCACAACTGGGAGCGTTACCGAGAGCGTGTAGAAACAACGGGAGAAGGTCTGCCGGCTGTTGCCTGGATCGGACACCACCCCGCTGCTTGCATGGGCGCCTTAACCCGTGTGGCGATCGACGTCAATGAATATTCGGTCATTGGCGGCGCGCTGGGGGAACCGCTCAGGCTTACGCCCTCGGAAACCTGGGGCGAGAAATTTCTCGTGCCGGCGGACGCAGAGATCGCTATCGAGGGAATTATCCCTCCCAAGGAACGTGGACGCCATGGGCTGCGGGCGGATTTCGCCCGCTACTATTCGCCGGAGACTTTGCGGCCGGTGATGAATGTTCAGGCCATCACTTACCGGCGCGACGCCATCTATCACGATATCCATTTGGGCGGGAGGGATCAGGATCATCTGGGTGGGATCCCTTTGGAAGGATCGCTCTATCGGGCCGTGAAGCAGTCGGTGCCTACGGTGAAAAATGTTCATTTGCCGTCATCCGGATGTAGCCGTTTTCACGCCTATATCCAGATCAAGAAAACCGCCGCCGGGCAGGGAAGAGAAGCGATCGTTGCCGCGCTGGGGGTAGACCGTCGGGTCAAGCACGTGGTGGTGGTAGACGAGGACATCAATATCTTTGACGATGCCGAGGTTCTGTGGGCGGTTGCCACCCGCAGTCGATGGGATCGCGACCTCGTCGTCATCCCCAACATGATCTGCACGACGCGGGACCCGACAGCTTATGCCGGCAGCCCCGGAGACTTGAGTTATCACGCTTATACCGTGGCTAAGGGGGGTATCGACGCAACGATGCCCGCGCCGCCGGAGCCCTTCGAGATTAGGATCAAGGTGCCGGACGAAGTGATGCGCAAAGTTCAGCTTGAGGAGTTCGTCGCCAAGGATCTTTTGTCGAAGATTCCACCGGATGCGTGAGAGGAGGAGTTCATGGCCAGTTCGATGAGGGTTGTGTGTCCGGGATGCGATGAGGAATTTCTTGTTTCGCCCCAATTCGAGAGGATGAAAATTCCGGCCAAATGCCCATTCTGCGAGAAAGAGTTTCCGATTGAACAGGCGAAAAAAGTGGTCCGACCGAGCCCAATGCTACTGGTCAAGTGAGGCGAGGAAAAACATGGCGAAGCCGGCGTTCAAAGCCAAGACTCGACCCTACTTCCGCGATCTCAGGGATTTCATTTCTCTTCTGGAGGAGACCGGGAATCTTCACCGCATCAGTGCCAGGAT
>Ga0209799_1000168_pt1 | contig 11794 bp, 9 predicted proteins | sample PanSoiPlo36MoBio_FD_188324 | JGI IMG/M metagenome (GOLD analysis project Ga0209799, IMG submission 188324) | Tropical forest soil microbial communities from Panama analyzed to predict greenhouse gas emissions - Panama Soil Plot 36 MoBio (SPAdes)... | ecosystem: Environmental > Terrestrial > Soil...
GAAGCTCGTGGAATTGAAGGCCTCTTATCTTGAAAAGCCCGAGCAGCCCAGTGCCTCGAACACCACGACTTCACCGGATGGCAACTTACGGCGATACCTGAGTCTATTGGCGACGTCTTCCTTTGCCGGCAGCGGTGTGACAGGTGAAAGTGAGCTGACTTACAGCCCGCTCAATTCTCTGCCGGGCCAGTGCGCGTGCAAAGAATGGCCAAAAATGCTCCGGCTCGGGCTGAAAAGTCGTTGGGACGGTTTAAAATACGGCGCGGAGTACAAATCTACAGATCGAGGCTTTGTCTCCATCAACGGAGTGGCAGCCGATCAGACACGCGATGAAGCCCAACTTTGGGGAGAGCATAGCTTTGGCCTCTTCAACATCCGTGGCTCCATCGGTGAGTCATGGGAGAAACCGCTGGATTCGAACAGCCCGCGCGTAACCCGAAACGCCACTGCGGCCCTCAAATTCAATCGCTCTCAATGGGGAGCGCAGTTCGTATCGAGTTATGAATGGATAGAGCAGGACACAATCCAGAATCAGCAAACGACGGCTTTTACGAATACGCTCATCGGTTCTTATCGTCCATTTGATGTCTTATCGGTCAACCCTAATTTCAGTATCAAGGAAGAACGAAACCCATTCACCGGTGTCAGGACCGAAACCCCGAGAACGGAGCTAATCTTCGCCTATACTCCGTTCCGCGACACCAAGCTGACCGGCACGACATCGTTTGGCCGAAGCTTTGGTGGCGAGGGATTGAACACTGCAAGGGGCTTCGGCACAACCGCAGCCATAGACTGGAGAATCGGGAAATTCCTCGGCAAAGAGGATTTCTTATCCTTCAACTTCAATTACAACCAACAACCCGATTTCATCTCATCAGCCAATCCCCAAAAAGACCTATCCGGAATGCTCCAGTTGAGAATTACCGGATTCTGAGGGCAGCACGGTAGCGGCAATCTTTCATCGCTAACTGACTAACTGCCGTTCGCCCCGTCTATTGGCTTCAGAATCTACACTCGCAATCGCGAAATCGCCGTTTTTCTTGAGGCCAGATTGCGGAGTTAATTTTTACGATCTTGCTGGGCAGCGCGTGAGCCTGGAGCAGCGAATGCACAGAACCGTAATGTTTCAAAGTCATTTTTTGTTATTTGCCATTCGGTCCGCAACGGTTGAGGACTCCGCTCATCAACCGGCTGCTGGCAACTTTGCTCAGAGACACTCGCGCTCGCTCCGGGAGGCTTGCGCCTTGCTGTTTAATTCGCCGTCAACTGTGAAATCCTGGTTGAAACCAAGAAGCGGCTCCTGTATTTCCTAGCGAAAGATTTCTATGTCTAACTCACTCTTCGCACGAAAACCTGCCCACCTATTATTGAAGGAACTGGAAGGGGAAACCCGTTTGCGACCTGTCCTCGGCTCAATCCACCTCACCAGCCTGGGGGTCGGCGCGATCATCGGCGCCGGTATCTTTGTCGTCATCGGTTTGGTCGCCAAAGACAAGGCCGGGGCCGCGACTATGCTGTCGTTTGTGGTCGCCGGCTTCGCCTGCGCTTTCGCCGCCCTCTGCTACGCCGAATTCGCCTCGATGGTGCCGGTGGCGGGCTCCGCTTACACGTACGCCTATGCGACTCTCGGCGAGCTCTTTGCCTGGATCATCGGCTGGGATCTATTGCTCGAATATGGTGTGGGCGCGGCTAGCGTGGCACATGGTTGGTCGCACTATCTCACAGATTTTCTCAGACTGTTGGGCATAGCGCTGCCGCAGGCCTTTACCAATGCCCCCTTCGACTTCGATCCGTCCAATGGCAGGTTCATCCCCACCGGCACCGTGATCGATCTTCCGGCTTTGCTGATCTCTGCTTTGCTTACCGCCGTCCTAGTGATCGGTATTCGAATCAGCGTGACTTTTAACGCCTTCATGGTTGCCATTAAGCTTGCGGTCGTGTTTTTGATCATTGCCGTCGGCGTCTTTTATATCGATCCGCGGAACTGGCAGCCCTTTGCGCCTTACGGCTATTCCGGTATCAGTTTCTTCGGCAAAACGATCATGGGACAGCACGGTGCGGGTGGCGAGCCTCTAGGAGTAATGGCAGGCGCCGCGATTGTTTTTTTCGCCTACATTGGCTTCGACTCGGTTTCGACCCATGCCGAGGAGGCGCGCAATCCCAGTCGCGACGTGCCCATTGGCATTGTCGCCTCACTTACACTTTGCACGGTTTTATATATCGCCGTAGCGGCGGTACTGACGGGCATGGTGCCCTACGACAAGATCGACATCGATGCACCGCTCTCTCAGGCTTTTAGCCGCGTCGGACTTCCCTGGGCTCACTTTCTGATTTCGGTAGGAGCACTCACCGGAATTACATCGGTATTGATGGTGCTCATGCTCAGCCAACCGCGTATCATGCTGGCCATGGCACGCGATGGGCTGCTGCCCGCCGCTTTCTTTGGGTCAGTTCATGCGCGTTTCCGCACGCCCTGGAAATCAACCGTCTTGACTGGAAGTGTGGTGGGGCTCATGGGAGCGTTCTTGCCGCTCAGAATGCTCGCCGAGCTAGTTAATATTGGCACTCTGTTGGCGTTCGTCATTGTCTGTGCCGCTGTTCTCGTCATGCGTTACCGTCATCCGGAGATTAAGCGACCTTTCCGATGCCCGTTTGTGCCTCTCTTTCCTCTTTTGGGTATAGCCTTCTGCTTGCTGCTGATGTTTTCGCTGCCGGCGGAAAACTGGTTTCGATTAATTGGCTGGTTGCTGCTAGGCATTGTCATCTATTTCGGCTATGGCAAGCATCACAGTGTCTTGGCCCGGATGCGAGATCGAAAAATCCCCGCCGGTTCCCGCCCTGCTTGACTGTTATCGGATAAACCGCGCACCCGGCAGAGCGATAGAGATCCCCACCATAATCAGCGCACCGACCGCGCCCATTGACGCTACCGTCCACTGTGCACCGATAAACGACGACAGCGCTCCGTAGAGCATTGCTCCTACGGTCAGCACGACCTGGCTCATGTGGAAGATCGCCATGGTCCGACCGCGAAATTCGCTAGGAGAGTAAGATTGGATGACTGTTTGTACGAGCGCGTGGGAATGCACATGACACAGACCAATGATGAGCATCAGTACCATGGACGGCCAAAACCAGGGCGATACCGCAAACATCACGGTAAAAAATCCATAAAGCATCACGCTGACCAGCATAATCATGCCTCTCGGCAAGCGATCGCCGGCGGAAGCGATGAGCACGGCGCTGCACAGTGCGCCCACGCCCATTGCGGTAAGCAATAGTCCCTGCCCAGTGGCGCCGACTTGCAAGATATCGCGTGCAAACACCGGCAGCAGCGTTGTGAACGGACCGATGAACAATGAGACAAACATCACGACCAGCAACGCCGTGCGGACGATTTCGTTCTTCCAACTGAATTTCCATCCTTCGACAATGCTCTGGCCGAAAGATTCCTCGTGAGCAGAGTGGTTGCGTGAGCCGCCGGGTAAGTTTTCAGAGCAACGAAGCTGGGTAGTCCAGATGGTCGCCAGGAAGAAAAAAAACGCTTGAACCGAATATGCGCCGCCGGTACCGAACTTGGCGATCAGCACGCCGGCGAGAGCGGGGCCGGTGCTGCGCGCCGCATTGAAAACAACGGCGTTGAGACCGATGGCGTTGGTCAGATTATTGGGCGGCACGGAGTCTGAGATCAGGGCAGCCCGCGCTGGCTGCAGAAAGACCTGAACGATGGCCATCAAGACGGCGGTGACATAGACGTGCCACGGCCGGATCTGACCCGTAAAGATCAATGCCGCCGTCGCTGCGAGCACTATCCCGTTGGCAATTTGGGTAAGCACCACCTGCATCTTGCGCGAATAGCGGTCGGCAACGCTGCCCGCTACAGGAGACAACAAGAGAAAAGGTATGGCTTGAATCCCTCGCACGAGGCCGAGTTGGAGCGCGGAGTCCGTCAGCTCGTAGATAAGCCATCCGCGGGTGACCTGATCCATCCACGTCCCCATGGACGCGAAGATTTGCCCGTACCAGATCAATCGGTATTCGCGATGGCGCAGTGCTTCGAAGGCTCTAAACCGAAGCAACGCACCAAGGAGACCCCGAAACGGCCGTTGCGTTTCCGAAGGAGCAGCTTCGTGGGTCGGCGCTTGAGGCTCTTCTTGATGAATCGAAGGTGAACGCAGAGCAAGTCTCCACAGCCGGCGAAAAGAAATATTGTCTGTCTATGTCCTTAGGCCGAGGAGTGAGGATTATGCCTTGCCTATAACACGGCGACAGCATTGCGTCCAGTAACGCGTCGGACCATGCCTCCGTCTCGTTTCGGTGTTCGATGGAAGCTTTTGTTTTGACAAAGATGGAGGTTTCTCGATATGAGAGGGCATAGGATAGTGAGCACCCAACTCGTAAGGAGGAATCCACATGGCAACCGCGTACGATCCAGGAAAGCATTACGAGATCAAAGTCTGGGATGTCGAGTTTCGCCGCAATCCAGCGCGTACTTTGATGGCGCGCATTTACCAGCCACAAGGCAATGGGCCATTTCCGGTGCTGCTGGATCTTCACGGCGGCGCGTGGAATAACCAGGACCGCACGGCCAATGCGCCGATGGACGAAAACTTGGCTGCAAGCGGCCTGTTAGTTGTCGCCATCGACCTGCGCCGCGCGCCGGAAGCGCCTTATCCCGCCTCGGTGCAGGATGCCAACTACGGCGTTCGCTGGCTAAAGGCAAAGGCGCGAGAATGGAACGGCGACCCAGCCACCGTTGGCGCGCTGGGGAGCTCCAGCGGCGGCCACGAAATCGAACTCTGCGCCATGCGCCCGCATGATCCTCGCTATAACGCGCATCCTTTGCCCGAGGCCCCCAATATTGACGCCACCCTGCCTTACGTCGTGGCGCGCTCGCCGGTGAGCGATCCGTTCGCCCGCTACCAGCAGGCGGAGAGGAGGCAGTGGGCAGAGATGATCCAGAACAGCAAGACTTATTTCAATCCCTGGGAAACCATCTATGACGGCAATCCGCAGCTCATCCTCGAACGTCGCGAGCCGGTGACGTTGCCGCCGCTTTACATCTTGCAAGGTGAGCTGGACGATAACGTCCTGCCGGCCGTGCAAGAGAAGTTTGCCGCTACTTACCGAGGCGCCGGCGGAGAGTGCGAATTGGAGATCTTTCAAGGCTGCGAGCATCGATGGGTCGCCAACCCGGGGCCACAAACCGACCGCGCCTACGAAAGAATTAAGGCGTTCATCGCGCGCCAGCTCAGTGCGCGGCGTCTGGCGGCATAGGCGTCGTTTCGCAGGAGCTAACCTCCGGTGTTTGCGATTCTGTAAACGCGTGCCGCCGTGTCATGAAACAGGGCCCGGCGTTCGGCGGCGGAATACCTTTGAGTAATCCGTTTGAAAGCATTCCAAATCGCGACGTAGGAATAAGACGCTTTGTCGACGGGGAAGTTGCTTTCGAACATGCAGCGATGGGCGCCGAATTTCTCTATGCAAAAGTCGAAATAACGCGCCATCGTGTCTGCCAACTCAGCTGACGCCGGCTGGACCGCTCGCTCGTGCCAATCATACCCGGAACGAGTCGATCCAAACCCGCCAAGTTTCACGGTCACGTTAGCACAACTCGATAGATGCGCGATCCCCTTGCTCCAGACTTGAAAGACTTCGTCGCGTTTTCCCCTATAGGGGCCAACACCCAAGGGCCCGCCGATGTGATCGAGAATAATCGCCACATCTGGAAAGGCGCGTGCCAACTCCACGAGCTCCAGAAGTTGCGGATGGTAGAGCCAGGCGTCGAAGCTCAAGTCGTAACGGCGCAGGCAGGCGAAACCGCGGCGGAACGTCTTGTCCGCTAGTAAACCAGGCCGGGCGTCGCTCCTGATCGTCTCGCTCTCGTCCCAGGTGGTCGAGTGGCGAATGCCGCGGAAGCGGTTGGGACTAGCCGACAGGTGCGCCTCGAGCACCTGGATCACTGCCTCGCCCAGACTGAGGTCCGCATGCCCGACAATTCCTGCTGCGACCCGAATCCGGTTGTTTGGATCCGAAGCAGCTCGCGCGGCGACCCTATCGAAGAACTCGGTCTCTCCTACGGGCTTCATTGTCTCGGGACCACCCTTGCGGTACATCGCGCGATTTTCTACACAGATGGTGGCAACGATATTGTGTCCGGAGCCACTATCTTGAATAAATTCGTCGAGGAAATAGCGGTCGTTGGGTCGCTCTCGCAAGTGGTGGTGCGGATCACAAATCGGCAGATCGGGCTCCAGTGGAGGCTCGGCTGCGTCGGAGGGCGGTTTCTGAGATGCAGTTGCCATATCTTTTCCTTCACTTATCCATGTATCAGCGCCGCGCAACTTCCTGCAAGCGCTGATACATGGTATCCGAATCTGCGTTGACATGAGAAAGACAGCAGTGTTAATCCAAAGTTCTATGAGAAAAGCACTCTGGCTGGTGGTTTTTGCGATCTGGACATCAGAGCTCTGGGCTCAGGGCCCGTTTTATCAGGGGAGAACGGTTACGGTCGTGGCTGCTGCTAGTGCCGGAAGTCTTTACGACTTGTACGCTCGTCTTGTGGCGCAATTTATCGGCAAACACATTCCAGGCAATCCTAACTTCATCGTCCAAAACATGCCCGGGGCAGGATCAATAATCGGCGCCAACTATATCTATAACGTCGTCAAACCCGATGGACTGAGCATCGGGGCGATCCAGCCATCGATCTACTTCAACCAGATCCAAAAACAAGCCGAGGTGAAATACGATTGGGGAAAATTCACCTGGATCGGCAGCACCGATAAGTCGGATCATTTGCTTTACATGCGCGCCGATCTGCCTTACAAAAACCTGGCGGATGTGCGTCGGGCCAAGGAGCCACCGAAATGCGGCTCCACCGGGGCTGGCACCTCAGGGAGTTACATGCCCAAGCTGCTGGAAGAAACTCTCGGCACAAAGTTTACTGTCATCGCGGGCTATCAAGGTGGCGGAGAGATCGACCTGGCAGTGGAGCGAGGAGAACTTCATTGCCGCGCTCTCACGATTCAGGCCTACCATTCCCGCGAGCCCTACCATACCTGGCGTAAGAACGGCTTCGCGCGCATTCTGATGCAAACCGGTAAGACGCGGGATCCACGACTACCTGATGTTCCCACGCTCTATGAGCTTATGAATGAGCACAAGACTCCGGAAGCGGAGCGGCGCTTGCTGCCCTTGGTTTTGGCCGCCACTGACTTCGGACGCCCGATTATCGCTCCCCCCGGCTTTCCGCCAGACAAAACCAAGATTTTCCGCGAGGCTTTCATGAAAGCCATGAACGACCCTGAACTTCTCGCCGAGGCTAAAAGAAAAAACTACGATATCACACCCACCAGTGGCGAGGAGCTTGAAGCGCTAGCGAAGCAGGTCATGACGCAATCACCCGAAGTCGTCGAACGGGTCAAGATTATCATGAGTCAGTGAACCGGAGTGAGAGTAAGAACACGATTAGAAGAGAATAAATCATAGGAGGTTACCATGTTCGATATCAAAGGGCTTAGAACATTCGCCATGAGCGCCAAGGATCTCAACAAATCGGTGGAGTTCTATACCAACGTGCTTGGCGGCCAGATTACCAGGCGAGTTGAACCCACCGAGGAGCAACTGAAAGCCGGCCAGGTAAAAGAAGTCGACGTTCGTCTGGGCAATTTCGAAGTCCATTTATTTGACGCGTCGATAAAGCCGCGAGAAGTCGATCCTCATCACACACTCACTATTCCCTGGCAGGAGCAAGAGAAGGCTTTGAACGGATTAAAAAACATCGGCGCCAACATCGAAAAAGTTCGGCCTCATAGAGATAGCCCGAACTATTCCATTAACGTCTTCGATCCCGATGGTAACCGCTGGGAACTATCGTTTACACAGTGAGCCATGTTTTGAAATACAGGGGCGTGCAGACGATTCGAGCACGCTGGTAGCGTGCGTTATCGCTTAGCCTTATCGGCGAACGTCCAGTCACGGACTGATTCTAGGCTCAGCGCCGTTTTGGGCTTTTCTTTCAACCTGAAGGTTCCCACGGCGAGCAAATCTTCCACGACGGGATCGGACAGGGTCAACTCAGGGTTATATTGATCGCGATATAGTTTGTACAACTTGTCCGCCAATGGCGGTTGCACCCGGAGAATTCGATCAAATAGAGAAAGGCTATACTCGGGCTTTTCCAAAAGTAATAAGGTCGCGGATCGCAAGGCGCGTAGAAGCCGAACGATTTCATCGGGATCCTTTTCCATCTTTTTCTGCGTCGCGCCGATGCCGGTCAGCGGGATGCGCACCAAGGTCGAGAGCTCGTCAGCGGAAACAAGAACCCTCAACCCCTGCTTCTCCGCCGCATACTCGGAAGGACTCGTGACCACGGTGGCGTCAACCGACCCGCTGGCAAGTGCGGCAAAGCGCTCGGGACTACCACCGCCGATAGGGAGTATGGTCACATCTCTATAGGGATCCAGTCCGCTCCGGCTCACAGCCGCATAGGCGGCATAATCCGCCGAGCTGCCAAATGAATTGATGCCGATTTTCTTCCCTTTGAGACCTTTAATATTGTTAATCTCTGGCCGCGAGATAATAACGTAGGAGCTGCTCTTGGTGACCGCCGCCAAAATTTTCACCGGCAGCCCGCGGGCCGAGGCACCGGTGAGAAACGGCAAGATAGTCGCGTAATCAAGCTCTCCTGCGAGCAGCGCGGTGAGCATGAGGTTTGTGCCTCGGAAGGTAATGAGTCGAACCCTAAGGCCCTCCTTTTCGAAGAACCCTCGTTCACCCGCAACGATGTAGGGTAACGTGGACCAGCTACCCTGACCGGACCAACCGAGATTGATGTCCTTAGCGCTTAGGTCGGTCGCTACGATAAGGGAAAACGAAACCGCAAGAGCGATTTCGACTAGCGCAACTCGATGCTTCATAGCAGTAATTCAATAGATGCTGATGTAGCGGAGGTAAAATAAGACAGAAGGGCACGGCGATCAAGGGAGCCTGCCGGCATCTAGTGTTTTCAAAATCCTGACACTTCGTTTACTGAGTGTAGGATTTTCTCGACAGCGAACCTACGGCAATTCAAGGAAACAATAGTCCTTCAATGGGCATATTGTTTGCTGTACGATAACTGAAGGACGAACAACTGAAGCATGCGGGGAGTCTAAATCTTCTGACGACCGCCACCAACCCCATCCGTTTTTGTCAATCCTTCCTGCCGTTGCCTAGTACCGTGTGCTTCAGCTTGTTCGTTGCGTGTTGGCTCAATGGCTCAGACTAAAGAGGAATGCGCGCTGTGAACTATTCAAGTAAGCGAGCAATGATTCAGCAAATATTGGAGAAAACGGTTATTCTGATTGGTACATCGCTCAACCGGACACTCAGAATCCTGACAGCCCTAATCCCAGGTGCATCCTGATCAACCTTGCCGAAAAGAAGGGACCTGAATTGGTGATTCCGTCCGAATGGCTTCAACGATATCACCGAATCGCGAAGTTGATCGCATTTGGCGGTTCAGCATCCTTCCCCACGATCTTCACCGCGCTGGTAATCTTCAAAGCGCACAGCTTAGTTCGATATCGCCAATCTTATGAATAGGATTCCCGCAGTACTCGCGTAGAATCTCGTAAATCTTGCGGCAGAAAGCAGAATTTTCAAACAAAAGACAACCGATGTATTCAGCCCCCATATGCTGCATGATCATGAAACATCGATCCGGCGGATCAATTTCAGAAAGTACAACTTCCCGCAGTATACCGACCTCACCATAAGGCTTGGCGTCGTCGCTACCGGCTCTCCAGAGCCAAGCGGGAGGCCAATTGTGCACACCCGCGCGTGACATTAAGGGATGGTCCCTCAGTTTCATTTCCGTAACGCCTTACTGTAATGTCAGGATTATTGTTGAAAATGTAATCATCAGATGACCGCCGTCAAGATGATTTGTGGGAAATTGGAAAGGGTTTTTAGGGGTGGGACTCGGAGAACCGCCTTAAGTGCGATGGGATGGTTGAGAGACGTTGATGCATTACGAGGACGATGCATTAAACATCACGCTCCGCTTGGCGTCCATCACAAAAGGTTCTTACGCGGCAGTTTCCTTGGCGTCGTCTTCCTCGCACCCACTACACATTTTGTTAGCCGATGCAGCCGCTTCAGAACTGGGCTAATCTTCCCACCCGTATTGTCCCTTGAGCTTTACGAATTGACATTCGCCCAGGTATTCTTCTCGAATTCCTGCTTTGTCTTTGCGAATGCGCACAAGAGTTTGAAGCTCCTTCTCCCCCATTGGGAATACGAGGTAACCGGGTGTCTTTAACTGTTCAAGCAGAGGGCGAGGAATACAGGGGGCAGCGGCGGAAATAACAACGGCATCGTAGGGGGAATGTTCCTCCCAGCCAAGGGTGCCGTCTCCCATGAGCACTGATACGTTCCGGTAACCGAGGCTGGTTAAGAGATTGCGGGCTTTGGAGGCAAGTTTTTCGACGGTCTCAACAGAGAAGACTTCGGCACACAGCTCACTCAGAACTGCCGCCAGATAGCCCGAGCCGGTTCCTACTTCAAAGACTCTTTCCGTTCCTTTGAGCTCGAGCGCCTCGGCCATGAGCGCTACCATGTACGGTTGCGAGATTGTCTGATTCGCCCCAATAGGCAACGGATGATCCTCATACGCCTGGTCCCGCAATTCGCTTTCAATGAACAAGTGACGAGGCACCCTAGCCATCACCCCAAGCACCTGCGTGTCTTTTATCCCACGGCTTACAAGCTGTTCCTGGACCATCCGTTCACGTGCTTGGGCGTAATCGATCATCTTATAATCGTCCGATTATGATCAATCGCTTTTTGCCGCTTTGAGATAGCGTATTCGATGCACGGCTTGGATTCAACGCCGGTTCGTTTAGGTGGGCAATAATTTCAGTTGTGATCTTGTTCAGGTCGCCGTGAAGAACCAAAGGTCGCAAAGGAGTCTGACGCTTTGTCAGTTGTATTTCTTCAGCACCTCGCGGGCGATGACCATGCGCATGACCTCGGACGCTCCTTCCGTGATCATCCGGCTGCGTTGATCGACAAACCATTTCGCCAGCGGCAGGTCGAGGGTTAGACCGATGCCGCCGTGGATCTGCAACACGCGGTCGACCACCCGGAAGGACATCTCGTCGGCGAATAGCTTTGCCATGTAGGCTTCATTGCGGATGTCTTGCTTCTGGTCGTTCTTCCATGCGGCCTGGTAAACCATCAGTCGAGCGGCGTGCAGCTCGACGTAAGAGTCCGCGAGCTTGAAGGTAATCCCTTGGCGCTCGGACAATGGCTTGCCGAAGGTTACCCGTTCTTTGGAATAGCGGGCACCCATCTCGATGCAGCGCTCAGCGACGCCTAAGGCACGCGCGCCGTGTTTTAACCGTCCGATTCCGAGCCACTTCTGGGCGAGCTTAAACCCCTCGCCTTCTTTGCCGACCAGGTTTTCCACCGGGACTTTCATATCCTCGAACGCGATCTGCCAGGGCTCCTCGCCCATCATGGTCTTGAACTTGGTAACGAGCGTCAGACCCGGTGATTTCATATCGATCATGAAACACGAAATGCCACCATGAGCCGCCTTCGCAGGATCAGTGACAGCCATGAGCTGGCCGAAGTCGGCATCTCCCGCGCCCGTGATAAAGCGCTTGGTACCGTTGATAACGTAATAATCGCCCTGACGTACCGCCCGCGTCTTCATTGAGGCCGGATCAGAGCCCGCGTCTGGTTCGGTCTGCATGAAGCAAAGTTTTTTGTCTCCGCGCAAAATGGGGTCCATAAACCGTTTTTT
>Ga0209799_1000169_pt1 | contig 11759 bp, 8 predicted proteins | sample PanSoiPlo36MoBio_FD_188324 | JGI IMG/M metagenome (GOLD analysis project Ga0209799, IMG submission 188324) | Tropical forest soil microbial communities from Panama analyzed to predict greenhouse gas emissions - Panama Soil Plot 36 MoBio (SPAdes)... | ecosystem: Environmental > Terrestrial > Soil...
ATCCTCCGATGCAGCCGATAATGCCGCCGATCAACACCAGCAGTGGAAGTCGGGTCTTGTGGAATCCGATCGCTTCAGCCAGACCATCGATGGGAAACGGGCTGTAAGCATCCATTCGCCTATAGCCCTCGGCAAAAGAGCGGCGCGCAGCTTCAAGCAAAGCCTCCGGTTCAGCGAACTCGGCCATCAAACCGTAAATTGTAAGTTGCCGGCTCTTTTCCGTTTCCCCCAGGGTCATTTCGCTTCCTCGGTCTCGTGCACCAACTCGCGCATTTCAAAAATCGAGATCATCGGCAGCACACGAATAAACAGAAACAGCAAACAAACGAACAATCCGATGCTGCCGATAAAAATGGCGTAGTCCCACACGGTTGCCGAATACATGCCCCACGACGACGGCAGAAAGTCTCGGGACAGGCTGACGACGACTATCACGTAACGTTCCAGCCACATGCCGATATTGACGCAGATGGCGATCAGGAAAAGCGCAACAACGTTAGTGCGCACGGCGCGGAGCCACAGCATCTGCGGCACCAGGATGTTGAACAGGATCAGAGCCCAATACATGTACCAATACGGGCCGAACATCCGATTCCACAACAGGTACTGCTCGTAAATATTGCCGCTGTACCAGGCCATGAAAGTCTCCATCAAATAGCCGTAGGCGACGATCATCCCCGTCGCTAGCATCACCTCGCCCATGTTTTTCAGATGACGCAAAGTGATGAAGTCTTCCAAGCCGTATAGCTTGCGCAGCGGAATAGCGAGAGTCAGCACCATGGCGAATCCGGAGTAAATGGCTCCGGCAACGAAATAAGGAGGAAAAATCGTCGAGTGCCAGCCCGGAATGAGGCCTACGGCGAAGTCAAAGCTCACCACGGTATGAACGGAGACTACCAACGGCGTCGCAAGACCGGCCATTAGCAGGTACGCCATTTCATAGCGATGCCAATGAATCGCCGAACCACGCCAACCCATCGCCAAAATCCCGTAGGCAAATCGCGGGAAGCGACGGCGCGCTTGATCGCGCATCGTAGCAAGATCCGGTATCAGTCCCATGAACCAGAACAGCAAAGAAATAGTGAAATACGTGGAAACCGCGAATACGTCCCAGACCAGCGGGCTACGAAACTGCGGCTGGATTCCCATGGTGCTCGGGTAAGGAAAAAGCCAGTAGGCATACCAGGGACGGCCCAAGTGCAGCAGCGGAAACAAGCCCGCGCAGGCGACGGCAAACAAAGTCATGGCTTCCGCGAAACGATTGATCGACTGCCGCCACTTCTGCCGCAGCAGTAGCAAAATAGCTGAAATCAATGTGCCCGCGTGGCCGATGCCGATCCACCAAACGAAATTGACAATCGCGAACCCCCATGCGACGGGGACATTGATTCCCCAGACGCCGACGCCCATCGTCAGCAGGTAGGCGATTCCAAACAGCAAGACCAAAACCAACATGAAAGAAAGTCCGAAACCCACGTACCAGAACCGCGGCGTCCGGTGCGTGAGTACGATGGCGCTGATCTTGTCGGTCACCGAAGCAAACGTGTGTCCGGGCTCGATGACCGGAGCCGCCGCTTCGATTTCTGAAGATTTGTTTAGTTGATCTGATTCCATCGGTCAGCTGGTTTTGATCTCCGGGTTAGGATTTCTCAACTTCGCGAGATAAGTTGTCCGTGGCTGCGTCTTCAGCTCGGTCAAGAGTCCGTAGTTGAGAGAGTCCGCTTTCAATTTGGCTACAGCAGCTTCACGATTGTTAATATCGCCGAACACAATGGCCTGGGTCGGACAGGCGGCGTGGCAGGCGGTCTGAATTTCACCGTCGCGCACCCGACGATTTTCCTTCTCCGCCGCGATCTTCGCGACATTGATGCGCTGGACGCAGTAGGTGCACTTCTCCATGACGCCACGGCTCCGCACTGTGACATTGGGGTTTCGCATCGGCTTCAGGCTCGGTGTTTCGAAATCAGAGTACTCGAAAAAGTTGAACCTGCGCACTTTGTAGGGGCAATTGTTCGAGCAATAACGAGTGCCGACGCAGCGGTTATAAACCATGTCGTTGAGCCCCTCATGGCTATGACTGGTCGCACCCACGGGGCAGACCAATTCACAAGGCGCGTTCTCGCAATGCATGCACGGAATCGGCTGATGATAGGTGTCTGGATTTTCCGGGTCTCCTTTATAGTACCGGTCGATCCGTAGCCAATGCATCTCCCGACCGCGGGTCACTTCAGTCTTGCCGACCACGGCAATACTGTTTTCGGCCTGGCACGCGACCACACAAGCGTTGCAACCAATGCAGGCGCTCACATCGATGGACATGCCCCAGGCGTAACCTTCGTATTTGAAGCCGGGGTAGAGCGAGCCTTCCGGCTCGTCGTGATGCTCGTCCTGCGCGAAGTTCGGGTTCTTCCGATACTCCTCCAAGGTCGCCGCGCGCACTAGATCGCGGCCTTCCATGCTGTGATGGAATTGTGTGCAGGCAAGCATATATTGTGTGCCGATTTTACGGATCTCCACTCCGGTTCCAAAGCTGGGGGCGTTTGCAGTCCGAATGGCATAGGCATTGAAGCCGGTGCCGTTACCGACCTTCCCTGCATGCGTCCGGCCATAGCCGAAATGCAATGTCACGCACTCGTCTGCATGGCCTGGCACGATCCACGACGGAACTCGCAAGGTTCGCCCTTCGTAGCGAAGCTCGATCATGTCGGTAAATACTCTTCCGTGTTCTCCGCCTCTAGAGCCCACTCGATAGGACAGACCGAGGCGTTGGGCGGTTTTTGGACTCACGAGAGCGGCATTGTCCCAGGTAAGCTTGATCAGGGGCTTCGGCAGCTCCTGCAGCCAACCGTTGTTGGCAAAGCGGCCGTCGAAAAGAGTCGGGTCCGGCTGAAAAGCAATTTCCAGGGAGTTCCCAGTCTTCGTCTGTGTGTCACGGGTTTCGGGTTGGACGTTTTCAGGTGTCAGGTTTCGGGTTTCAGAGGAGGCCGTGCTGGCACCGCTGCGTACATCCACATCGGCAAATGGCTTGAGCTTCACGGTCTTCGGCTGGAAGCTCGTTCCTGCGACGATCCCATCATGCAATGCCGCGCGCCAAAACGTCTCAAAATCACCGGGGACCTTCTGGGCCTTCCAGTAGTTGCGCACAGTATCGTAAGTTGCGACTCCGGAGCCGCCCAGTAGCGCCGCTAGAATTTCATGCGATGATTTTCCACCGTAAAGCGGCGCGATCAACGGCTGAAGAATTGTCACCGTGCCGTCGTAAGCGCGAATGTCGCTCCAGGTTTCCAGATAATGGGCCTCGGGAATATGCCAGTGACAATAGGCCGACGTCTCGTCCTCATAGAGACCCGAATGAACACGCAACGGGACCTTCGCCAGTTGTTCCGCAAAGCCCAGGTCCACGGGTGATGTAAACACCGGATTGCCGCCCAGCATGAGCAGTATTTTGACCGTGCCGGACTCCATGTCTTTGACCAGCTCTCGCAACGATGCCAGTTGACCGACCGGATTGGCCTCGATGGGATCGGTGTAGATCACCGTCTTGCCAACGTTGTCCAACGCCTGGTTCATCCAGTGAGCCAACGCATGAACGCCCGGCGGCTGTTGATCACCAGCCACTACGGCGGTCGTACCGCGATGCTTTTGCAGATCGCGGACCAATGCGTCGATCCATTGAGAGCGCTGAGCATCGGCTGAAGCTTGCACGGAAAGACCCATTTTGGCGGCGATGGCTCCGGCAAAGTTTGGGATCTCACTCGGAGGAAGCGCGATCCGATGGTCGGCCATCGCGCCCGTGATCGAAGGCGTCGCCTCGATGACGTAGAGGCGATTCATCTCGGCTTTGCCTTGACGCACTCTTCGCTTGCTCGCGAAGTCGCGCGCATAACGGACGTTTGCCGGACCGCGGAAAAGAAAATCAGCGTCCAAAGATAAAATTACGTCGGCGTTTTCAAACCGGTAGAGCGTATTGACATCGGTGCCGAAAGCCAGACGATCGCCGGCGTGAACACTGTCGCGGTTTACCGGCTCGTATTGATGCCATTTGGCTCTTGGAAATTTTGCCAGCAACTGCCTTAACTGATCTGCCAAAGTTGGTGAAGTGATGGTTTCAGTCAAAATCCGCAGCCCCGTTCCGCCAGCTACACGCTCCGCTTCAAGATCATCGTTGATCGCGGTGAGAAAAGCATTCCAGGTACTGATTCGTCCCGCGTTTTTGACCACCTGGGAACGATCGGGGTCGTACATTGTCAGTATCGACGCCTGTGAGAATGCATCCGTTGCGCCCAGACTAGCGGGATGATTGGGATTGCCTTCGATCTTGGTTGGACGCCCCTCATGACTTTCCACTAAAACTCCGGTAGCGGCTCCGTTCATCGGAAACGCGGTAGCAAAAAACAATGGCCGGCCGGGGACGATTTGCTCCGGTTGATTCACATAAGGCACGATCTTCTCATCCGATGGAGTTGCTCTACAAGCATTGAGACCGGCGAGCGCCAACGAGGCGCCCATTAATCTCAAGAAATCTCGGCGGCTCACTCCCTCGAACCAGCCCGCCGATTGTTGCGGAAATTCTTGTTTTAGCAGTTCATGAAATTCCTCGCTGTCGGACAGTTCTTCAAAGCAGCGCCAGTACTCTCGACCGCGAGACGATGCCAAGCGCTCACGGATCGAAGCGAGATCGAGGCGCGGGGCGGCGGGTATCGAGGGTCGAGGCTCGGGTGTCGGGTGTCGGGTGTCGGGCTTCATCAGTTAAACTCCGGAGTACCGGAGTGTTGGAGTTTTGGAGTAATCGATTCCGAAAACGTTTCTTCCATCACTCCACCAATCCAATACTCCATCACTCCATTCTTTTACCTATGACAAACCGAGCAGCTCGTGAGACTTTCGATCTTGTACTGCTGCACAAGCTTTTGGCCAAGTGCAATCTGGTCCGACGGCGGCTGCCAGTCCATGCTGAAGACCTGCTCCCGCGGCCGTACAAAGCGTTCTGGGTTGCGATGGCATTCTAGACACCACTCCATATATAAGGTGTGCTCGCGCCACATGAGCGGCATCTGATCCACGCGACCGTGGCAAGTCGCACAGCCCACACCCTTATGAACATGGATGCTGTGATCGAAATAGACGAATCCTGGTAGATTATTTACCCGCGTCCACTCCAGTGACTTGCCGGTCCGGAAACTCTCGCGCACCGGTGCCAAAATCGGGCTATCGGCCCAGATCTGAGTGTGACAATTCATGCAGATCTTCGTTGATGGAATGCCGGCGAAAGAGGAGGCTTCCACCGACGTGTGGCAATAACGGCAATCGATGCCGTCATCACTGACGTGGTGTTTGTGGCTGAATTGGACCGGCTGGCTGCGGGCGACGCCGACTTCCGTCATGTAGGATGACCGGTTGATCGCCGCGAGCGTAGCTACGAGAATTGCGATGATGGCGATTCCCCCGAATAGGCTCACCCTGGAGATGGTGTTCGTGCTCCGATGAAATATCTGAGCCATCGACCTACTCTTACTTTAGCCGGTCCTTTCAGCTAAGCAAGATCGTTATTGCGTTTCAAGAAAAATAGCTGACCTTGGGCCTCCGCACCGCTTGGCCTCGACGTGAATCTGCTAATCTTGATTTCGGAGTTCAACTCGGTGTTTCGGGAACCCGATCCACCGTCAGGATATGTTCGGAAATCTATCTAGAATTCGACTGTGACTGAAACCTGTCGGCCCGACTTTTTAGGAAAAATCTGACGTGTACGTTCAGAGACATGCACCGGAGTGTCTTGTCGTCCTGAACGGCCTAGAATATGGGTCGGTTGGTTTGATAGCTAACAATTTTCGGACCGGTAAACTCTAGGCTCCGCAGAACGGGGTCAATCTCTCCGCTCAGCGTAGCCGCGGCCGATTGATCTCCCTCACGGTAAACCTCTACGAAGCTAAGCCATACCAAACTGCTGTCGGCAGACGTAGGTTGTGGGTGGGCACATACCAAATTACTGAAAAAGTTAAGATTGACGACAACATCGGGCGGTGCAAGGTAGGCGCCTTGCTCTGCCACTCTCGCGTCGAAACGGACGCAATTTGCGCCAAGAGATCCGTCTATCGCGGAATGTGAGTCCACCAGTTGGAAATGGCGCTCCGAAGAGCTAATTCCTCCCACTACTTGCGAGAAAAAGTGGTTGCTTATCAGATCATCGACCACGACTTTCAATTGGTCAGGCGATGGGTAGTGGGGTCCAAACTCCGGAAGCGCTACCGCGATCCCCATAAATCGAACTGTTTGGAGCACCACTTGGAACAAATCATCGGGCGTTGGAGGCTGTGCAGGAATTTCTACACTCCCCGGATGCTTCATGAAGGTGAAGCCCTGCGAAGCCATCGATCTCACGCACCAATTTTCGCCCTGGGGAGGAAGTATGGAAAATCCTGAATCCGACACTTGTATTCGTTGCTGTCCAGCTCCCGAAGCTTGTAATCCTTTGCAACTCAACGGGATCGATATGGAATCGGCCGCACTGGAAACTCCCGCAGACACAAGACACAGCCCACAGACCAGCCAACAAACATATCTTCTCATGTCACAGCTCCCTTTCTTACTATGACGACAGTAACCGCAATCTGGATGCCAGACTCAGATTTTCGTCCGCAAAGTAAAAAAGTCTGGAGTTTTTGCGAAAATACGAAGAATTGACTGGGGTGTCGGATTGAGTCACAGTCGGACAGTGAAACTTTGGATACAGCGACTGTATACAAAGTTGCTACAAGTCACGCAACCGGGCCACATCAGTCGTGCGACTTCATCGCTTGCCAGCAAATTCCATGACAGAGACTTTTGGCGGTTGCTTGACGAGCAATCCGGATAAGATTCCGCAGGAAACCTACGACTATGTATTCTACAGCGTGTCGGCGGCTGTAATCGGCGAAAATCGTCGCTTCTTGGTTCTTAAATTCGACAATCCGCTGGCGGCTCCAGAGCAAAAGGCCAAGTAAGGGAATGAATCGATGGAAGCCTGTGCAGCTACTCGTATCGTTGATGATTCTTCTTTTGCTTAACACCTTCATATGATATCTAAAGTGCGAAATCTCATCTAGGTCGTGCAAGCCTGTGCCCCTAGGTCATTACTCAATTGTGGGTTTGGGGGTGATTCAATGACACGGACAAAATTGCTAGTAGCAGCTAACTTGTTTTTTTTCCTAGTCGTTTCTGCTGCGTTGGCGGCACAGGAGCCATTTCGTGTCAGATCGGTTTTCACTGCTCAACCTGGCGACGTGTCGGTCGTTGTCGAGTTACCGCCAGGGTTAACTCCTCAAGCAGCGGACTTCGCCCTAGTCATTGATAACGACACTGTGACCGCCCGAGAAGTCCGGGGTCAAGACATAGCTGTCATGCTCCTTGTTGACATTAGTGGATCGATAAAACGTGGTCCTCTAAACGATATTAAAAAAGCATTGTTATCATTTTCGGACAAAATCAGACCGCAGGATCAATTCGCACTGACCACGTTTGCTGATGATGACAAGGTTGTATCGCCGTTCAAAGAGACGAGGGACAATCTTCGTAGGGCTATTCAGAAATTGGATATTACAGGGAAGAACACAAAGTTTTACCGAGCTCTCTACAATGCCTTAGGCAATCTGCAAGATTCCGATCGACAGCGCCGCACCATCTTTATAGTCATTTCGGATGGCAAGGACGAAGGCAGCACTGAGCCGCTCCAAGAGGTGATCGCCAGATCTAAGAATTCTGCAGTTCCGATCTATACGCTGTTTCATGGAGAGACTGACGTACTTCGTGACTTAGCCGAAGCCACCGGCGGAAAATTTTATCCTGCGCAGAACGCCGCAGAAATCAGAGCCGCGCTGGAGAAGATTTACGAGCTAGAGACGCGCTCGTTTCTGGTTCGTTTCACGTATGACACGGATGCTTCAGGAAAGACGGCAGACAAAGCCGCGATTGAGCTGCGACGTGCCGCCGGATCGCCGTTGAAAGACGGCATTCGAGAGAAGATCCCATTGGTTGCAAGCCGAGTACCCCCCCCAGTTACTACCGAAATTAAGGATCGTCCAAGACCTTTTCTTAAGTGGCTGCTTTGGTGCTTGTTGGCCGGGCTTCTTATTGTGGTTGCGCTATTAGCTTGGCGTCGCTCACAAAGAAAGGACGAAACGCCGATAAGGCCCAAAGAGCCCGAACGGGTCGAGCCGATTGTCATTCCTGAGCCAGAGCCCGAACCCGAGGGACGGACAAGGATCGGCCACTATTTCCCAGTCCCTGCAGCAGGTCATCCCACCGCCATGTTAATAGGTATAAGCGGCGCGGTTAAAGGACAGGAGTTCTCGGTTGAGAGAGGGGTGTTTCACATCGGAGCAAGCGCGGAGAATGATCTTTCTATCGCGCAAGACGCCTATGTTTCTGCCGACCACGCTTATCTGCGCTTTGAGAAGGGCAGTCTTTTTATATTCGATAGAACCTCACGAAACGGTACTTTCGTTAATGATAACCAGGTGACCGATACTGGCCATGTTCTTCGACCAGGTGACCTTATCCGACTTGGCGAGTCTACGTTCAAGGTTGTGACTCCTACAAGTTAACGAAATATTGGCGTTCTAGATTCCCCCTCCACACACGCTTGCCTCGGAAGGAAACAAAGTGAGTTCATCATCGCTAGAATGGCAAGTCGGGGCGCTTTCCGAGACCGGACCCGTCCGCGACGAAAACCAAGATCGCATGCAGCAGAAACGAGTGGAGTTGGGGGAAATTTACATCGTCGCTGATGGCATGGGAGGTCACAAGGGAGGTGGCGTAGCGGCACAACTAACCGTAGATGGCCTCTGTCACTATCTGAGCAAAGCGAGCCGTAATGAGCGTGTCGATCTCGCGCTAAAGCAAGCGTTTGAAGAGACCAATCAGAGTGTCTACGACAAAGCGCATTCCGGCGATCCCGTGACCAAGGGAATGGGTTCCACGGCCGTCTTGCTCTTGATATCGGGGCGAACTGCCCATGTAGCACATGTTGGAGATAGCCGTGCATACCTTTATCGCGATGGACGGCTCCGCCGTCTGACCACAGATCACACAAGAGCACAGAAAATGATCGATGCAGGCATCCTGACACCTGAAGACGCGCAAGACCATCCCAGCGCGAGCGTGCTCGAACGCGCGATCGGCACTAAACCGGTCATCGCAATGGAGATAACGAAAGTATCGCGACTCAAAAGAGGCGATGGGATCTTGCTATGCACCGACGGACTTTCCGGTTACGCCCGTGACTCCGATATCGAGGGCGTTCTTCGGGAAACTCCGAGAATCAACGAGCTTCCAAAACGCCTCTTCGATCTCGCACTGCAAAGAAAAAGCAAAGACAACATTACGGTTCAATTTCTCCAACATGGCCAGCGGGCACAGGTGCGCTCTTCCCGGACCACACTGTTGTATTGGATGGCAGCAGGTGTCATCGGCGTAGCCCTATTGATCGGTTTTTTCCACGCTTACGACGCCTTCGTACAAGATCGCAACGACCAACTTGTCGAAGCGCTTAAAGAAGCCAAACAGGAATACCAGGAAGCCAACAAAAAAGTGCAGGCGCTGGAGCAACAGTTTAGCAGTCTTCAAACTCAACTGGCAGACTCCGACCAAAGGAAGCAAGCGCTGGAACAGGATATGGGGGAGCTGAGCAAGCAGCTTGAGACGATCAAGAAAGAGCGCGATGCCGCTATACTGAAGCAGCAAGCAGCGGATGATAAGTTGCAAAATATAGAAAGGAAACTCGGCAAACCGCGGAGCGAACCGGCTGGATCCTAATAAAAAGATTCCCCATGCCGCTTCTGATCATACACAGGGGCGTTGTGAATCAGGCAATTTTCGGTGGGTTAAAAAAACCGGGCAGCTAGAAAGATCAGTACTCCGGCCAGCAGAAAACCCATGACCCATTTCAACAATAGGGTCAGGCGAGAGTTAATTAGACCTGCATCGTCTTTCCGGCCGTTCGAATTCGTGCCCCGTTGCTCCAATAATCTCAGAAACTCGCCACAACCAGGGATCCGGTCATCCGGGTTTTTCGTGAGCGCCGCCATAATAACCTTGTTTAGATCGTCAGGGATGCTTGGAACCCGGCTTTTCGGGTCGAGGGGTGTCTTGTTAACATGGGCTTGCTGCATGGCGAAATCGGAATCTCCAACTCCCTCCTTGCTTTTTACGAAAGGTGGCCGCCCGGTCAGCATCTCGTAAAACATGCATCCCACGCTATAGACGTCGCTTCGATGATCAATCGTTCTGGGCTTGGAAATTTGTTCGGGGCTCATGTAGGAAAGTGTTCCAACAACCTGACCCGTGCGAGTTCGGCGCTGTTCGCCCATGGCGATAGCAATTCCGAAGTCTAAGAGCCAGACCTTACCACTAGGATCAACCATCACATTTGAAGGCTTCACATCCCGGTGGACAATGCCGTGTCTATGGGCATAGTTCAAGGCGTCGAGAACGTCCTTGACGATCCGGATTCCGTCTTTGACATCTAGACGATTGTTTGGCCGGCTATCGAGCAATGCCGAGAGCGAGACTCCTTCGATCAACTTCATCACAATACAGGTGTCTCCCTCAGCCTCAAAAACCTCTGGAACCGGAACAATATTCGGATGATGAAGTCTTTGGTGCCGTCGCGCCTCGTCTTGCATTCGGATCCGAAACTCCGGATCGACGATCAGGTCGTTTGCCACGGCCTTGATCGCTACGAATTCGTCGCGTTTTTCATCCCGGGCGCGCCACACAACACCCATTCCCCCACCGCCAAGGCGCTCCTTGATGACGTAATGTTTGACGTGTGTTCCCGGATGCAGGCTCATTGATTTACTGCTCGTGAGCTCACAGGGCGTAACAAATCAGCCGCCTCGAAAAGCAACACATCACCGCGCGTTCGTCGATACCGTTCATTCAATTGAAGACACGGCGTTTCAGAGCGGCAATGCTCTTAATACCCAAGTTCAACGGCAATCAGCGAGATGGATGTTCTTCGAGTTCCTCTCAGCAATACGGAGAGGGTCGAAAATTCAGCGTCCAGTTGGGTTTCCTTAATCTCAAAAGTTTTCACAAATCGGGTGTCCTGGGAAGTGGATTTCTTATCAGAAGTAATTTTCTCATCGAGCAGTATCTTCCGGTAATGTTCGTTCTTTTCGATGTCCCAGCCACCGGCATAGAGAAGCAAGTGAATCTCACCTTCATTGGTGGTGCCGGCAATGCGGAAACGAGTCACTTGGGTCATGCTCGGCGGGATGGGAATGGCCATCGTTCCGCCCGCCCCTCTGTCTTTCATGTTGGCATCGTTATGATCGGGAGTGAGGGCTCTGGTCACGCCCACGCGGAAAGCCGGCGGAAGCTCTTTTTCCCCTTCGGGAATATCGACCAAAGGAGACGGACGAAACGGTAGTCTCAGCCAGCCCTTTCTTAAGTTATCATGCAGTTGGGCCGCAGTAATCGAGCCTGGCTTCGGCCGCGCGTATCGCGTTTGTGAATAGTCAATCGCATCTCCAATTACCTTGCCTTGACCATCCAGCGCAACAATCGCGAGGATCAATCCGCCGCTCGCCTGCCCGTCCCTAGCGAGCGTGACCGCAGCGTAACAATCTATCCGCTTGTCGGGCGTGCCATCTGCGTTAGAATCTTCCTCATAGGCAAGGGTGATGGCGATCTTTTCATTTGGTCCAAACGCACTCAGATCGACAGTCGTAGACTCGTCGAGAAAGATTTCTTGGCCGGATTCATCTATTGCTGAGCCCGGG
>Ga0209799_1000170_pt1 | contig 11732 bp, 9 predicted proteins | sample PanSoiPlo36MoBio_FD_188324 | JGI IMG/M metagenome (GOLD analysis project Ga0209799, IMG submission 188324) | Tropical forest soil microbial communities from Panama analyzed to predict greenhouse gas emissions - Panama Soil Plot 36 MoBio (SPAdes)... | ecosystem: Environmental > Terrestrial > Soil...
GCGTGATCTGGTCGGGCGCCGAGGCCGAATTGGCGATGCTCGCCGAGCAGCTTCAGATTCCGGTCGCCACGTCGCTGAATGCGAAGGCCGTCCTGTCCGACGATCACCCGCTGAATGTGGGCGTGCCCGGAACGTACTCGCGCTGGTGCGCGAATCGCGTCCTCGCCGAGGCCGCCTCCTCGGAGGTGCCGCTCTTCGAGCGGATGAAGTTCCTCGGGATCTTCTTCTCCAACCTCGACGAGTTCTTCATGGTGCGCGTCGCCGGCCTGAAAGCCCAGCTGCGCGCCGGCGTCACCGCCAAGAGCCCCGACGGGCTGAGCCCGGCCGAGCAACTGGCGCGCATCGGCGAGGCGGCTCAGGCGCGACTCGATAGGCTAGCTGTGAGGCTGGAGGGTGTGCTGGTGGAAACGGTGATCCGCTTCGGGCGCCCGGCTACCGAGCTGTCCATCGAGGCCGCGGCGTTCGGGGCAGACCTGATCGCGCTGGCCGCTCCTATGCGCTCGCGGATCCTGGAACGCGTGCGCGCCTGGCAGCTCCGGCGGGCCGCCCTCGGATCGAAGGCGCCGCTGATCCTCTTGCCTCCGGCCGCGACGCCGACGGGCCCGCAGTCGGGAAACGCGGTGACCGTGCCCGCGCTGCGCTGAGGCTCGGGCCGCGCGCCGCTCAGCCCCTGCGGCGGAGCTTGGGATCCCAGGCGTCGCGGAGCGTATCGCCGAAGAGGTTGAAGCCGAACACCGCGAGGCTGATGGCGAGGCCGGGGAAGATGGCGAGCCACGGCGCCTGCTCCATGAAGGCCCGCCCCGTGCTGGACAGCATCAGCCCCCACGAGGGCGTGGGCGGCTGCGTCCCCACGCCGAGAAAGCTCAGCGAGGCCTCGATGAGAATGGCGTTGCCGAGCCAGATGGACGCCAGGATGAGGATGGGCGCCGTCACGTTGGGCAGGATGTGCGAGGCGATGATGCGGTAGTCGCGGCAGCCGATGGCCTGCGCCGCCTCCACGAAGCGGTTCTGCTTGGCGGAGAGCACCGCTCCCCGGACCACCCGTGAGTTGCCGGGAATGATCACCATGGCGATGGCGAGCATGGCGTTGGTGGTGCTGGGCCGGAGCACGGAGACGATGGCGAGGGCGAGGATCAGCCCGGGGATGGTCATGAGCGCGTCCATGACCCGCTGGAGCATGAGGTCGAGCCGGCCTTCCCAGTAGCCCGAGACGAGACCGACGATCATGCCCACGCACGTCCCGATGCCCACCGCGAGCAGCCCGACCCACCGCGAGATGCGGCTGCCGTAGATCACGCGGCTCAGCACGTCGCGCCCGATGTCGTCGGTGCCGAAGGGATGCGCCCAGCTCGGAGGAGCGAGGCGGATCTCGGGCTGGGCGGCGAGGGGATCGTAGGGCGCGAGGACGTTGGCGAAGATCGCCGTCAGGACGAGAATGATGATGAGCCCCGCCGAGACCATGCCGAGAGGCTTGCGCTTGATCACCGTCCACAGGGCACGGATCCGGCTCACGTGATCGGTGACCGGCTCGTCGAAGGTGCGGCCGGGCGCGGTGGCGATGGCCACGGGCGGGGTCAGCCTCTCACTGGTAGCGGATCCGAGGATCCAGCCAGGCGTAGGTCAGATCCACGAGGAGGTTGAGGGTGACGAGGGTGACCGCGACCAGCATCACGTTGGTCTGCACGATCGGATAGTCGCGGAAGAGGATCGCCTCCACGGTGAGCCGCCCCATGCCGGGCAGGGCGAAGATCGTCTCCACGATCACCGTCCCCGCGAGGAGAGTGCCGAACTGGCCGCCCACCAGGGTGATCACCGGGATGAGCGCGTTCTTGAGCGCGTGCTTGTAGATGATGATCCGCTCTCCCAATCCCTTGGCCCACGCCGTGCGCACGTAGTCTTCGCGCAGCACCTCGAGGAGGGTGGAGCGGGTCATGCGCATGGTGGCGGCGGAGAGGCGGAAGCCGAGGACGGCGGCGGGGAGGAGGAACTGCTGGAGGTTGGTCCACGGATCGGTCCAAAGGCTCGCGTAGCCGAGGGGCGGGATCCAGCGGAACCAGATCGCCGCGAAGGTGATCACAAGGGTGCCGAGCCAGAAATCGGGGAGGGAAAGGCCGGTGATGGCGGCCACCCGTCCTGCGTAGTCGGAGGGCTTGTCTTGGCGGGTGGCGGAGATGACGCCGATGGGCACCGCAATGGCCAGGCCGAGGATCATGGCGAGCACGGCCAGCTCCACGGTGACGGGAATGGACTTCTTGAGGGCGACCGAGATGGGCTCGTTGGTGAAGATGGAGTCGCCGGGACTGAGGCTCAGCATCTGCCAGGCCCAGATGAGGTACTGCTTGTAGTACGGGAGGTCGAGGCCGAGATCGCGGCGGAGCTTTTCCAGTTCCTTGGGACTCACGTTGCCCGACTCGCCCATGAGGGCGGTGAGGGCGTCGCCGGGCATGACACGCATGAGACCGAAGACGATGAGCGAAGAGAGGATGAGGACGGGGATGGACAGGGCCAGCCGCCGCGCGACGTACGTGTACATGGAAAGCGGCGGCGCCTCCTACTTGTCGATCCAGAGCCGCGCCAGCGTCGACGCGCCGTAGCCGTCGTTCCTGCGCAGAGCGAGAGAGCCGGTGTTGCGCAGAAAGGGCTGCCACACGAGGAAGCCCGAGTCGTAGGGCATCCACATGCGCGTGACCTGATCGTGCTCGCGCTCGAAGACTTTCTTGGTCAGGGCGCGCTGCTCCGCGCGATCGGGGGTGCGCCGCAGCTTGGTCACCAGCTCGTCGATGCCGGGATCGGCGAAGCGCCAGTAGTTCTTCGTCGACTTGGAGTGCATGTACTGGTAGGTCTGCTCGTCGAGCCCGGTGGCGTAGCCCGTCTTGAAGCCCCACGACATGCCGTCCCACTTGCCGTCGGCGTAGCGCCCATAGAACGTGGTGTAGTCGAGCTTGCTGATCTTGATCTCGATGTTGAGGTTCTTCTTGAGGTCCTGCTGGACGAGCTGAACCTGGGAGGACATCTCCGGGAAGTACTCGTAGTAGAAGAGCGTGGTCTCGAAGCCGTTGGGGTGGCCCGCCTCCGTGAGGAGCCTCTTGGCCTCCGTGGGCTTGTACTGCCAGTACGGGCCGAGCTGGGCCGCCGTGGGCATCTTGTCCTGGAAGTAGAAGTAGGGGATACCCCAGCCGAGGATGCCGTGGCCGCCGTAGATGGTGTCGACCTGTTTCTGGCGGTCGATGGCCATGGAAATGGCCCGGCGTACGCGCACGTCGTTGTACGGCGGCTTGTCCTGAGCGAGGGCAAGCCCGAACACCGTCTGCACCGTCTTGTATTCCTGGATCACCGCGGCGGGGTTCGTCTTCTTGATGGCGGCCGCGTCATTCAGGCTGGCCACGAAGTGGATGTCGCTCTGCCCCGAGCGGAAGGCGGCCAGGCGGGTGGCCGCGTCCGGCGTGGAGAGGATGTGGTACTCGTCGACGTAGGGGCGCCCCGGCTCGAAATAGTCGGGGTTGCGCACGAGCACGACGCGCACCTTGCGCGTGTTCTCCTTGATCATGTACGGGCCCGTCCCGATCAGCCGCTTCTTGAGGTCGCCGTCCTCCTCCAGGACCTCGCGCGCGAAGATGATGGACACGGGCTCCGCGAGGTTCTGGGGAAACATGGTGTTGGGCGTCTTGAGGTGGATGCGCACCGTGTACTTGTCGGGCGTCTCGATGCCCTCGATCTCCTGGAAGGTGAAGGACTGCACGCCTTCCTTGGCGTACTGCTCGTAGCAGTATTTGACGTCCGCGGCCACCAGCTCACGCCCGTTGAGGGGCGCGACGTTGTGCCACTTCACGCCCTTGCGGAGCTTGAAGGTCCACACCCGGAAGTCCGGACTGCCCTGCCAGGACTCCGCGAGGTCGCCCTTGAGGGTGAGATCGGTGGTGTTCGCCGCCTCGTCGGAGTAGGGATAGCGCACGAGGCGATTGCTGGTCAGCGTGGCGAACTGCGAGAGGCCGACGGAGTTGGTGAGACGCGGATCCAGCACGGGCGGATCCCAGGCAGAGGCGCGCGTGAGGAGCTTGCCCCGCTTGGGCGGGTTCGGGCTGGGCGGCATCCAATCCGGGTACGGCGAGGCCGTTTGCGCGAAGGCGCGACGCGGGGATGAACCGGCGAGGAGAGGGGTGAGAGCCGCCGTGGTCCATCCCGCGCGCTTCAGGAACTCGCGACGGGTGGCGCGGGAGCGGCTCGGGAGGGGACGAGGGTCGCGGGTCGGCATCCGGGCTCTCCTTCTTCGTGTTTCCGGGCGGAGCGAGGGAAAGAGATCAGGGCCAACTCGGGGCGGCTCGCTCGGCGGCACTGCCCGCGAGTGCGGCGAAGATGCCGCAGCGGCCACGGCGAGTCGAGGAGAATCGGGGGATTGCGCGAGAATGGCAGGCGCCGGTCTCGCAAATCGCCCTGTTTGACCACGATCGCCATGTCCGAGTGTGACGACGAAGACACGGCGGGAGGCTGGCAAGTGGTTTGCAAAATCGGTCGAGCGGGCCAGACCATGCTCAATTTATTCCCCCGGCGACCGCACCGGTCTCCGGATCGGCCAGTGTATAGTGGAATTCGATGTCCAACCCCCTCGACCTGATACGCAGGCTCGAGCAGAACGTCGGCCGCGCGCTCGTGGGCAAGCCCCAGGTCATCCGGCTCGCCGTGGTCGGTCTCCTCGCTCGTGGCCATCTCCTCATCGAGGACGTGCCGGGGGTGGGCAAAACCACGCTGGCCGCCGCGCTCGCCCGCTCCATCGGCGCGGGATTCCAGCGCATCCAGTTCACCTCGGACATGCTGCCCTCCGACGTGATCGGGGTCAGCATCTGGGAGCCAGAGAAGAGTGAGTTCGTCTTCAAGCCGGGACCCCTCTTCACCAACATCGTGCTCGCCGATGAGATCAATCGCACCACGCCCAAGACGCAGTCGAGCCTGCTCGAAGCCATGAACGAGGCGCAGGTGTCGCTGGATCACTCGACCTATCCGCTGCCGCGGCCCTTCATGGTGCTGGCGACTCAGAATCCGCGTGAGCACGAAGGCACCTATCCGCTTCCCGAGTCGCAGCTCGACCGCTTCCTCCTCCGCATCCGCGTGGGCTATCCAGACGCGCCCGACGAGAAGTCGGTGCTGCGCGGGGCGGGTCAGCCGAGCCTCGACGTGCTGATGCCCGTGCTCCAGGCGGAGGACGTGATGGCGCTCCAGGAAGAGGCGGACGGCGTGCGCGCGGACGAGTCGATCCTCGACTACATCATGGCCCTGGTCGCGGCCACCCGCTCCTCGTTGCTCCTCGCCCTGGGGGTGAGCCCCCGCGGCTCTCTCGCCCTCCTGCGCGCGGCGCGCGCGCACGCGCTCGCCGACGGCCGAGACTATCTCGTGCCCGACGACGTGAAAAGCCTGGCCGTGCCCGCGCTCGCCCATCGCGTGATGCTGAAGGGGGTCGGCGGCCAGGGCGCGGTGGACGCTGAGACCGTGCTCCGCGCCATCGTCCAGGACGTCCCCGTCCCGCGCTGAGCCTCGCCCCGCCCCCATGAAGTGGCCGACGCTGCCGCCGCGGCTCAAGGAGAGCGAGTGGTGGTGGCGGCCGTTCCGGCCCCGGCGCACCATCTGGCCCACGCGCGACGGGTGGTGGTGCCTGCTCGTGGTCATCGGTATCGGCGTCGCCGCCATCAATACCGGCAACAACCTGCTCTACCTCCTCGTCTCGCTCCTCCTGAGCCTTATCGTGGTCTCGGGCGTGCTCTCCGAGCAATCCATGCGCGGGCTCCGCCTCGAGGCCGACGTGCCCGAGGAGATCTATGCGGGCACGCCCGCTCTCTTCGGCGCCGTCCTCGCGAACACCAAGCGCTGGCTCACCTCGTACTCCGTCACCCTCGAGTTACTCGGACGCGGAGGGCCCACGCGCTTCATCTATGTGCCCCGCCTCGAGGCCGGACGCGACCGCCTCCTCACCTGGGAAGACTCGTTGCCCGTGCGCGGGCGCCAGCGCCTGTCCGGAGTGAGACTCACCACGCGCTTCCCCTTCGGACTCTTCCTCAAGGCGGCCCGGGTGACGTTGGACCGCGAGGTGCTGGTGTTCCCCGCGGTGCGGCCGCTGCCCACGGAGACCCTGCACCGACTGGTGGGTGCGGGCACCGCAGCGGTGCGCCGCCGCGGGCGTGGCCACGATCTCTACAACCTGCGCAGCTATCGCCCGGGCGACGATCCGCGCCACATCCACTGGCGCACGAGCGCCAAGCTCCGCGTGCTGCTCGTGCGGGAGATGGAGGCGGAGACCACCGAGGACACGCGGGTGGTACTCATGGGCACGGGTGCCCACAATGCCGCGCGACTGGAAGCGGCGCTGTCCGAGGCCGCCTCGCTCGTTGCTCATCTCGCGCGCACGGGCGCGGGCGTGGAGCTGGTGGGCCCGGGCCTGTTCGTGCGACTCGGCCGCGGCCCCGGTCAGGCGCGGCGCATCCTCACCGCGCTCGCCCTCTATGAGCCGGAGGGAGCAGGGCGGAGCAGTGGGGAGAACGAAGGGCGCGGCACGGGTGCCCTCCGGGAAATCCAGGTGGACCTCGACTGATGTCGGCGTTCCTCGCCCTCCGGCTCGTGACCTATCTGCTCGTCGGGGTCGGTGTGGTCGCCCTCCTCCTCGCCGGGCTGCTCGATCCTCTGGGCGGCGTCATTCTCGCCCTCGCCCTCATCGGAAGCTGGGCCATCGACCAGGTCCGCGATCGCATGCCGGTGCGCCCCGCCTTCGGTTGGGCCCTCGTCACCACAGCGGCCTTCGCCATCGGCATCGATCTCCTCTACCTCGCCCAGAACCTGCTCGACGGCATGGTGCATCTCCTCCTCTTCTTCATCCTCCTCCGCCTCTTTCGGCGGCGCTCCCTCAAGGACCTGCGCGACGCGGGCTTCCTCTCGTTCTTCATGCTGGTGGCGGCCTCCGCCGTCACCTTCAACGTGAGCTTCCTCTTCATCTTCATCGCCTTCCTCGTGCTCGGCACGTGGATGCTCATCCTGCATCACGTCGTGGCGGAGTCCGAGCGCGCGCGCACGGGCGCAGAGCTGATGGGCGGCATCGGGCCCCGCAGTCCCCTCTTCCGCATGTCGCTGATCGCGGCGGCGGGCACCTTCGCTCTGGCTGGCCTGATGTTCTTCGTCATCCCACGCGTGGGGCAGGCCGCCTTGCCCTTCCGCGCCGAGCTGGGCCGGCGCATCTCGGGCTTCAGCGAGCGCGTGGAGCTGGGCGCCTACGGCGAAATCGAATCGGACCAAACGGTGGTGATGCGCGTCCGCTTCCCCGACAGCATCGAGGAGCCGCAGCGCCTGCCGAATCTGCGCTGGCGCGGGCTCGCCTTCGATCGCTTCGACGGCCGCGTGTGGGAAGCCGGTCCCCGCCAGCGCGTGCTCCTGCGCCGAGAGCCCTCGGGCGACTTCGCCCTCGCCCCTCCGCACGGCAGCGGGCCCATCGTGCGCCAGGAGATCTTCCTCGATCCCATCGGGGCCGACGCGGTGTTCGTGGCCCCCCGCGTCCTTCGCCTCGAGCTGGGGGCGACCGCGGTGGCTATGGACGACATGGGCAGCGTCGTCCTTCCCGCCGTGCCGACGCGCCTGCAGTACGCCGCGGATTCCGAGCTCGAGCTCACGCCGCCCCGCGGTCTCCGGCCGGGCGGGTGGCCGGTGGAGGCGACCCCGCGAAACCTCGGCCGCTTCCTCCAGCTTCCACCCGTGGCCCCGCGCATCCGAGACCTCGCGCGCGAGGTGACGGAGGGTAGCCGCAGTCCCTACGAGGCGGCTCTCCGCCTCACTCAGTACCTGTCGTCCGAGCGCTTCACCTACACCCTCGTGCTCAAGCAGCAGACCTCGCTCGACCCCCTCGAGGAGTTTCTCTTCGTGCGCCGCTCCGGCAACTGCGAATACTTCGCGGCCTCGCTCGCCGTGATGCTCCGGAGCGTGGGCGTGCCCTCTCGCGTAGTAGCGGGCTTTCAGCGCGGAGAGTGGAATCCCTACGGCCGCTACTTCATGGTGCGCATGAAGGACGCGCACTCATGGGTCGAGGCCTACTTCGAGGGCGCGGGCTGGGTCACCCTCGATCCTTCGCCGCGCGCCGCCCTCGACGAGGCTTCGACCCGGCCCTCGATCTGGAACCTCTACGTCGATGCCGTGCGCATGCGCTGGTACCGCTATGTCGTCAACTGGAGTCTCAAGGACCAGGTCAGCGTGGCCGCCTCCATGCACCGCGGGGCGAGCGAGTGGCGGGGCGGCCCGCGTAGGTGGCTGACGGCGGCGCGAGAGCTGCCCCGGGGCGTGGCAGCCGTTGCCGTGGCCGCCCTCATCGTCGCGGGCTGGCTGCTGTGGCGCCGCTCGTCCGGGCCCGCCGACCGCGTCACTGCGGCTGCCGTGCCGCGGTTCTACGTGCGGACTCTGCGCGCCCTCGCCCGCCGCGGCTATCGTCGCGGTCCCGCCGAGACGGCGCGCGAGTTCTCGCTTCGCGTGGAGATGGCGGCTCCCACGGTGGCCGCCGCCGTGGCCCGGCTCACCGCCGCCTACGAGCGATGCCGCTTCGGTGCCGCGGCCCTCACCGATGAAGAAGCCGTCGCCCTCGAAGCCTGCCTCGCCGCCCTTCGCGGGCGCTGATCGTCCCGCGCTCCGCCCGATTCGTGGTAGATAGGAGAAGCCTTCCGGCCCGTCAGCGCTGCCGTCGACCAGCCGGCGGGATCTCGCGTCGTCCACGCCCCGTGTGACCAGAGGAGGAAGCGCGATGCAGAGTCGAGGCAGGCATCTCACGTCGTCCCTCATCGCCCTCGCCCTGCTCGCCGCGCCCGCGGCCGCGGGCGCCCAGGCCGCCAAGTATCCGACGGCGCCCGTGGTGACGCCACCTGCCGTGGTGCGGCCCGGCAAGCTCGTCGTCGCCACCAACGCGACCTTGCCTCCCGTTCAGTACATCGACGAGAAGGGCAACCTCCAGGGCATGCGCATCGAGCTCGGCAACGAGATCGCCAAGCGGCTCGGGCTCGAGATGAACTGGGTCAACATCCAGTTCGACGCGCAGATCCCCGGCCTCCAGGGCGGCCGCTGGGATCTCATCGTGACCGGGCTCTTCTTCACGCCCGAGCGAGCCAAGATCATGTACCTGATCCCCTATGAGCTGCAGGCCATCAGCGTCTCCGTGCCCAAGGGCAATCCCAAGAGACTCACCCAGCTCACGGACCTCGCCGGACGCCCGGTCGCCGTGGAGATCGGCGGCTACGAGGAGCGACAGATCCGACGCATCAACGACGAGCAGGTCAAGGCCGGCGCCAAGCCAATGGACATCAAGACCTTCAACACCTTCGCGGAATCCTACCAGGCGCTGCGGGCGGGGCAGGTGGAGGCGGTCGTGAGCGTGGATGCCGTGGCGAAGTTCTACCAGGACAAGGGCGAGTTCGAGCGGGCCCTGTCCGGCATCGCAGGCTCGCCGGCCACCGTAGCCGCCAAGAACAAGGACCTCGCCCAGGCCGTGCTCAAGGTGATGAACGACATGAAGGCCGACGGCACGTACGACGCGCTGTTCGATCGCTATGGCGTGGCCAAGGTCCCGGGCAAGATGCTCGAGCTGAAGGGTCCTGACCTGCCCTAGGGGAGCCAGCGCGCGCGATGGCCGGGTGGGATTGGGCGGCCTTTCAGAAGTACCTGCTCAACCCATATCTGCTCGAGGGCGCGTGGACCACGGTGTGGCTGTCCGTGGCCGTGATGGCGATTGGCCTCGCTCTGGGGTTGACCGCCGCCCTCTTGCGCCTCTCGCGCCATCGCGTGCTGCGCGACGTCGCGCGATTCTACATCTGGCTCATGCGCGGCACGCCGCTCCTTGTCCAGCTCATCATCATCTACACGGGACTGCCCCAGCTCGGCATCCGGCTCACCGTGATCCAGTCCGCCCTCATCGGGCTCGGTCTCAACGAGGGCGCGTACCTGGCGGAGATCATCCGCGCGGGCATCCTCTCCGTGCCGCGCGGGCAGTTCGACGCCGCCCGCGCCGTGGGCATGCCGTACCGGACCATGCTTCGCGTGGTCATCTTGCCCCAGGCCGCGCGCGTGATCATTCCTCCGCTCGGCAACAACTTCAACGGGCTGCTCAAGACCACCTCCCTCGCCTCTGTGATCTCCCTGGAAGAGCTCTTGCGGCGCTCGCAGATGCTGATCCAGCTCGAGTTCAAGGTGCTGGAGATCTTCATCGTGGCCGCGTGCTACTACCTCGCCCTGACCACGCTGTGGGGCCTCGTGCAACGACGCCTGGAGGCGCACTTCGGCCGCCCGTACGGCCCCGTCGCGGGCCGGCCCTCCCGCGCCATCGAGGGCGCGCTCCTCGAGCAGGACGCGCGCTGATGGTCATGGATGACCTCGCCGTCCAGGCCGTGGGCGTCCACAAGCTCTACGGCGACTTCCACGTATTGCGCGGCATCGATCTGGAAGTGCGGCGCGGCCAGGTCGTGGTGGTAGTGGGACCGAGCGGCTCCGGCAAGAGCACACTGCTCCGCTGTCTCAATCACCTCGAGACGATCCAGCGCGGGCGCATCCGCGTGTGCGGGGAACTGGTCGGCTATCGCGAGACCGCGCGGGGCCTCGTGGAGCTGCGCGACGCCGAGGTGGCGCGGCACCGGCGGCGCATCGGCATGGTTTTCCAGCAATTCAATCTCTTCCCGCACCTGACCGCCGAGGGCAACATCAGCGCGGGGCCCGTGCACGTGCTGGGCGAGCCGCGGGAGCGCGCGGCCGACGAAGCGCGCCGTCTCCTCGCCCTCGTCGGACTGCCCGAGAAGGCCCAGGCCTACCCCGCGCAGCTCTCGGGCGGCCAGCAGCAGCGCGTGGCCATCGCCCGCGCGCTCGCCATGCGGCCCGAGGTTATGCTCTTCGACGAGCCGACCTCGGCCCTCGATCCCGAGATGATCAGCGAGGTGCTCGACGTGATGACGGCGCTCTCCCGGCAGGGCATGACCATGCTCGTGGTCACCCATGAAATGGGCTTCGCGCGGGCGGTAGCTCAGCGCGTGGTCTTCGTGGACGAGGGCCGCGTGGTGGAGGACACGCCCCCCGCGGAGTTCTTCAGCCGGCCTCGAACGGACCGGGGCCGCGCCTTCCTCGACAAGATCCTCCACTGAAGGAGCCTCCACGGTGACGAACGGCGAGATCGGCTTCGGGCTGGTGGGCACGGGCATGGCGGGAGGTTTTCACGCCAAAGAGCTGCGTCATGTGCGCGGGGGCCGGCTGGTGGCCGCCTGCTCGCGCGAGCCCTCGCGGCTCCAGGCCTTTGCCCGAGAGTGGGAGGTGCCGCGCACCTACACGCATTTCAGTGAACTCTGCCGCGACCCCGCGGTGGATGTGGTCTGCGTCCTCACCCCCACGGGTACCCATCTGGAGGTCGCGAGGGCCGCGGTGGCGACGGGCAAGCACCTCCTCGTGGAGAAGCCGCTCGACGTGAATCTCGCCCGCGCCGACGAAATGATCCGTCTCTGCCGCGCCCATCGCATCAAGCTCGGAGTGATCTTCCAGATGCGCTTCGGCACGGTGGCCGCGAGGCTCAAGGAGGCGGTGCAGTCGGGCGCGCTCGGGCGCGTCTTCCTCGCCGATGCCGTGGACAAGTCGAGCCGCACGCCCGCCTACTACAACTCGGCGGAGTGGCGGGGGACCAAGGCCCTGGAGGGTGGCGGTTGCCTCATGACGCAGTCCATCCACATCGTGGACCTGCTCCAGTACGT
>Ga0209799_1000171_pt1 | contig 11702 bp, 10 predicted proteins | sample PanSoiPlo36MoBio_FD_188324 | JGI IMG/M metagenome (GOLD analysis project Ga0209799, IMG submission 188324) | Tropical forest soil microbial communities from Panama analyzed to predict greenhouse gas emissions - Panama Soil Plot 36 MoBio (SPAdes)... | ecosystem: Environmental > Terrestrial > Soil...
GTTTCCTGCCACCTGTTTTTCTAGTACAGCACTTTCTCATCTTCGAGGGCGGCGATCTCCTTGTCGCTGAGCCCCAAAAGCTCCCGCGCGATCTCGTGCGTGTGCTGGCCCATGAGGCGAGCCAGGCCGCGCACTTTTCCTGGTGTCTCAGACAAACGCATCGGAACGTTTTCTGTCACCACGCCGCCGGCTTCGGGCTCCGTCATATTTACTAAGAAGCCGGTGGCTGCGTATTGAACGTCGCGTTTGAACTGGTCCTCGACGTCCTGCACGACGGCCGCGCAAACGCCGGCTCCCTGCACCATATTCATCACGTCGTATGGGTCGTGTTGCAGGGTCCAACTCGTGATCCACTTATCCAGTTCGTCTTTGTGGCGGATTCGGCCGAGATGAGTGGCAAATTTTTGGTCTGCTTTCAGCCCCGATTTTTGCAATAGAGCCGACAAGCGCTCCCATTCGTCTTGTGTATAAACGGCGATAACGCACCAGCGGTCGTTACCCTTGCACCGGTAAGGACCGTAAGGCGCCGCCACCAGGCTGCGATTTCCCTCCGGTTTTGGCTCCCGATGATTGACGGAATACTCCAAATATTTCGGACCGAGCAGCGATGCGCCGATCTCGACCTGCGCGCTGTCGATCCATTGGCCGCGTCCGGTTTTCTTCCGCTGGATGAGCGCTAGTACCACGCCGAAAGCACCCGTGACGCCACCCATGAAGTCGGGATGCTGGGTTCGCGGCTCGGCTGTTGCCGTCGTAGCGTTGGCGTAGTTCCAGAGATACGTTGTTGCCATGGTGTTGCCGACGTTCGGGCCGTAGGTCAGATCAGGGGCGTGCGGTCCGCTGCAGCCCATGCCTTTGACTCGGATCAAAATACAAGCGGGGTTGATTTCTTTGAGTTGCGGCCAATCGAGCCCCCACTTTTCGAGAATCCCCAGACCGTAATTCTCCACCAGCACGTCAGAGATCTTGATCAACTCTCTAACGAGACGCCGGCCTTTGTCGGTCTGCATGTTCACAGTAAAAGATTTCTTCCCGCGCTGGAGCTTCATGAAATCTGGATTCTTATTCCACTTAGCGGGATCTTCGCCGCGGTGACCGTCGCCGCGCAAGCGCGTTTCACAGCGAATCACTTCGGCGCCAAACTCGCAAAGCACGCGCGCCACCGTTGGGCCTGCTGCACCGGTGGTCAGTTCCACGACGCGGATTCCTTCTAGGGGAAATTTGCTCATAACAGTTTGTTCCTACTCTAATTGACCTTGTAGTGTTGGAGTATTGGAGTGTTGGGCGGCAACAGTACTCCAATATTCCATTACTCCATCACTCCGTTCCCTTTCAGATTACTCCACTCGAGCGCAGGGCGACGAGATCATCTTCATTCATCCCTAGTTCGCCGCAATAAATTTCCTGGTTATGCTCGCCGACCAGCGGCGCGGTGCGCGCAATCCGCCCGGGAGACTCGCTGAGCCGCGGCACGGGACCGAATTGCAAGTATTTGCCGATCACGGGATGTTCCATATCGATGAATGTCTCGCGGGCCTTTACCTGCGCGCTGTTCATGAACTCGCCGACGGTGTTGATGGGCGTAACCGCGATGCGGCGCTTCTGGCCTTCCTCGTAGAGTTCTTCTTTCGTGTGACGGCTACAGAATTCCGCGATTGCACCGACCACAATCTCGGGATTTTTGCGTCTATACGCCATCTTCTCGAACTCAGGTCCCGAAATCGAGGGCGGTCGACCCATCCAATCCACTAAACGGCGCCATTGCTCGACCGGAATGATAAAGATGCGCGCGTAACCGTTTTTCGTCGGGTAAGGGTCGTAAAGATCCGTCTCTTCGCCTTTGCGCGAAGCGCGCGCCGGCTTCACCCCGCTGTAGCCGTAATTGGGAATAAAGTAACCGGCGATGTGTCCGGCACATTCGTGCATCGAGACCACGATATGCTGACCTCTACCGCTTTCGAGTCGATGGTAGAGCGCCACCGCAATCCCGAAGGCGCCGTAGGTCGAGGCCATGCCATAAGCAATCTCCCCCGGAGGTTGGAGCGGTGGTTCTCCCGGTTCGCCAGCGAGATAGAGAAGATTCCCGAGCGCGATTCCCGCCATGTCATTCGCTTTGTAATCCCTCCACGGGCCGGTCTCGCCGAAGGGCGTGATTGACGCATGAACAAGGCCGGGATTGCCGGCGCTTAGCTCCTGGTAACCCAGGCGCAACTCCTCTCGTTGCGCTGGGCGATAGGTTTCGATTACCACATCGGCCTTTTTAGCGAGCTCCAGAAGAATAGCTCGACCATCGGGCTTTTCGACATCGAGGGTGATGCCCCGTTTGTTGGTGTTGAAGTGGAGAAAGTAGAGGCTTTTTTCCGGATGCGGCGAATCATCTTTAAATGGCGGAATTCCTCGCGCTTCGTCGCCGCCGGGCGGTTCGATCTTCACGACGTCGGCGCCCATGTCGGCGAGGAGCTTGGTGCAATGAAAGCCCAAAGGGCCAGCGAGATCCAAAACCCGGTAGCCGGTGAGAGGTGGTGATTGATTAACGTCTGTCACGATGCCTTCCTGTTAGAAACATTTTGTTTCGTTCTGAGTACAGTTACTTCGGATCGGGGAATGCTGTCAAGACACTGTGGAAATTTGTTCAAGCTTGACTACTCTTCGTTGGAAGTGGTACCGAAGAAAATTACAACAGCAACTGAAGGAATGCGTAGATGCAACGTTTGATGCATTGTTTGAGAAATTGGTGGTTGATTTTTGGATGGCTCGCGGTTGCGTCCAGCGTGTTTGCGGCGTCGCAGACCGATAGCTTGACTGTCGGTTACTCCTCGTTTGCCGGTGCCTATGGTCCACTCTGGATTGCAGTGGAAGAGCAGTTGGGAAGAAAACACGGCCTTGAGTTGAAGGCGATATATGCCGGCAGAATCCGGCCGCAGCAGCTCCTCGCCAGCGGCGAAGTTCCCTATGTCGTCGCTACGGGAACTGGAGCACTCAGCTCGCATATTCTTGGCGTAAAGGATCAAGAGATCATTCTCACTTTCATCAATAAAGTCGACTCGGGTATTTTCTCAAAGGCGGAGATCAAGAGCCCCGAGGAATTGCGGGGCAAGACCATTGCTACGGGACGGCCCGGTGCTTTTGCGGATACCATGGTGCGCTATGTCTTGCGCGCCAAACTGGGTCTCGTGCCCGACCGCGATGTCAAGCTGCTGCCGATGGGAGAAGCGGCGTTGACTTTTCCAGCCCTGGAGAAAGGCATCGTAGAGGCGGCGTCTCTGACAATGCCGTTCAACTTACTTGCGAAAAAAATGGGTTTTCGCGAATTGGTCGACTACGACCGGGTGGGTGTGGTCTATCCGTACAATACTGTTACTACTTTAAGACAGACACCGGCGAAAAATCCCGAGTTAACGGACAAGCTTCTCAAGAGCATGATCGAAGGCATCCATGTCTTCAAAACCAACAAACAAAAAACAATCGGGGTTCTGAAAAAATACATGCGCGGCGCAGGAGATGATATTCTCGAAGAGACCTATGAGTCCACGAAGGCGGGCCTAGAAACGGTACCGATCCCGTCTCTGGAGGTCGTCAAGACTGCGCTGGAAATACTTTCTTATCAGTATCCGCAAGCAAAGCAGACCGATCCTAACTTGATTATCGATCCATCCTACGTCAAAAAGATTGAGCAGAGCGGATTCATCACGTCGCTCTACAAAAAGTGAGAACTGAGCGAGAAGCCAGTGCGCGGTAATTTCACGGAAATCAATGCTGAAAAAATCTTTCCTCTCTCGATGGAGGAAGTGCAGATTAACTATAAGCGATATCATGAGGCGTTCAGAAACTACTTCGGAAAGTGAGGCTTGCATATGTTAGATGGCAAACTGCGAATCGCTCCCACCTGTTATCATGTCCTTCATCAAGTCCCGGTGATGGCGGCTCACGAAATGAACTTTTTGTATGATGAAGGTCTCAAATCCGCGGATGGATCCCCGGCGTATCAGATCTTGCACGATTCGATGGTTCCTTTTGGCTTGGAGAAACTTGGGATCTCTCAGGCGATGAAGGAGAAATCGGTGGATATCGCGCTGGACGTCCAATCGCGGACGGTATTCTTTCAGCGTGCGCGAGGGGCCGACCTATACATTATCGCGGGATGGAGAAACCAGCACACGAATGTCTGGGTCGCGCCGCCGCATATAAAATCGCTGGCGGAGTTAAAGGGCAAGCGTGTGGGAATCAGCGACTTCAACAGCATTCGCCATTGGGCGATCCAGATTCAGCTGAAAAAGGCGGGCTTGGATTTGGAGCGGGATGTGGAGTGGGTGAGGATCGGAGTCGCCTCTCACCTGCACAAACAGGCAATCAGGAGTGGCCGAGTCGAGTGCGGGCCGGTGCCGACCTGGGACGCCGAGGATCTCAAGAAAGAAGGGTGCAACGTGCTTGTCAGTCCGGCCGATCAGTATCCCGACGGACGCCCGGAAAGGATCATTGCCGCGACCGGGCGCATCCTCGAGGAGAAGCCCGATATGGTCAGGAGCTTTCTCAAGGCATTGATTCGTTCCTATTGGTTTGTCCGCGATATGCCGAAGAATTATGAATACATCACCAACTTAGAAAAGCGGCTCCGGTTTATCAGCCCCGATCCCGAAGAGCGGGTGATCAAAAATAATCCTTCGCGAACGGCCCGAGATTTAGAGGCGATGCCGTTTCCCATCGATGGACTGGCGACGGGTTTTGAAGACATGCTCAAAGAAGAAGAAAAGCTCGGAGAGCTAAACTACAAAGTCCCGCCGATCAAAGAAGTCAGCGCGCAGGATCTGGTCACGGAGGCGTACCAGGAGTTGACTCAGCGAAAAGAACTCCAGGCGGAACATCAACGCATGCGCGCCGTTGCTGAGCGATGGGGGTATTGAGAGTTTCCAAATAGCAGCCAGAGGTCAGTGTTCGGCGCGGGAGGCCAGGTGATGCAAAGTAACGGGAACGCATTTTCAATGGCGGTCGCTCTAGCAGTCTTCTTTCTTTGTCTGATGCCCGTCATTTCAGTCGATGCTCAGTCGGGAAATTTTTTCGAAGGCAAGACGATCACTCTTTTTGCGGGTTCTTCGGCGGGAGGCGGAACGGATATCGCTACGCGACTGATTGCGCGACATCTGGAGCGGCACATGCCGGGGACGAGATTCATGGTGGTTAACAAGCCAGGCGCGGGCGGAATGATCGCGGTGAACGAGCTCTATAATGTCAGAAAACCAGACGGGCTGACCATGAGCACCATGAATACTGGGGCCCTTTTTGGAATTGCCACCGGTAATGACGCCTTGAAGTTTGACTTGCGAAAATTTATTTTTGTCGGTCAAGCTTTCGATGAAGCGCAGACGGTTTATATGCGCTCAAAGACCCCTTATACGAGCTTCGATTCAATTAGAAAAGCCAATAAGGAGGGCAAGCAACCCAAGATGGGGGCGCAATCCCTCGACCATACCAGTAATGTCGTGGTGAAGATCGTGGCAGAAATTTTGGGCTTGGAATTTCAGGTCATCCCCGGCTATCCAGGCACGCCGGAAATTTTGCTTGATATTGAACGGGGGGCTCTCGACGGCCGTTCGCAGGGAACCGGCTCTCTCTTGAGCACACGAAGAGCATGGATCGAGCAGCGATTTATCCGGCTGTTGGCTACTTCAAAGAACAAGCGCGACCCGCGCATACCCGAGGTCCAGACTATCGAAGAGCTGGCGCCTTCGGGAAAAAAGAATCTGCTGAGCGCATTGTACGCCGCTGAAAATATTGGTCGATCCATTGTGTTACCCCCGGGGGTTCCCCCGGAACGAGTCAAAGTTCTCCGCGATACCTTTGCGGCAATGACCCAAGACCCGCAATTTTTGAAAGAAGGCGAAAAAATCGGATTGGAAATTGGCTTGACCCGCGGTGAGGAATTGAACCGCGATATTGAAAGCACGGTCGGCGATAAAGAGATAATGGGGATTTATCGCAAGATCATGACCGCGCAATGATCGTATGGACCGAAATGGAACCGCAACTTAGGATCCTGACCAGAGACTGCTCTGTTTCTAACGACTAGCGGCTGGCAACAAGAACTCTAACGATTGTATCCTTGAACTCCCTCGCTTTACTCATCGATTTCGGCAGCACTTATACAAAAGTCGTAGCCGTGGATCTCCGCACCGCCGAGGTGATCGGCAGAAGCCAGGCTGCTTCCACGGTAAACACCGATGTGCGCGAGGGCCTCATTCAAGCTCTGGTCACGCTTCACGATGCGCACGCGCTGTTCGCCGAGCGGCCTACCGATCTAAAAGCATTGGACGACAAACTTGTTCTCGCGTCGAGCAGCGCCGCAGGCGGGTTGCGGATGGCCGTCATCGGGTTGGTTCCTGGTCTGACTGTGGAGGCTGCCAACACGGCAGCTCTTGGCGCCGGAGCCAAACTGGTTGGGTCTTGGTCATTTAAGCTGCCGGAAAAAGCGTTGGGTGAGATCGAAGCGCAGCGTCCGGATATGATCCTCCTCACTGGAGGCACGGATGGCGGTGACTCTGCCACGATCCTGCACAACGCGCGTTTGTTGGCGCGCTCCAGATTGTCGGTTCCAATCGTCATGGCGGGGAATCAGGCTGTTTCTGCTGAAGTTGGCGACATCTTAACCAACGGCGGTAAGGAAGTTCGGCGCGCTGCTAACGTCATGCCGCGATCGGGACAGCTTGCCGTGGAAGATGCGCGCGAAGAGATTCGCAAACTGTTTATGGACCATATCACCCATGCCAAGGGCCTCGATAAACTCAGCGGATTGGTCCCGGTAATTCTGCCGACGCCGATGGCTGTGCTTCAGGGTGCACTCCTTGGTGCGCAAGGAACGGCAACAGATGAGGGCTGGGGCGACCTGCTGGTGGTCGACGTCGGCGGCGCAACCACCGACGTTCACTCGATCGGTTATGGCCAGCTTTCAGGTCCCCAAATGGTTGAACAGGGGTTACCGGAAGCCTATGCCAAGCGAACTGTCGAGGGGGATTTGGGCATCCGATTCAACGCCGGCACCCTTCGGGATCGAGTCGGCCTCGATGAGTTTGAGGAGGAGTTTCGCGCCGGATTTCCCGGACTCGAAGTGCCTCGCGTGGAGCTTGCGAACTATATCGAGCAGATCAGTCAGGAGGTTTCGAATGTTCCACGCGAACCTTGGCAGAGCGCAGTGGACGCGCAGCTAGCGCGTCTTGCAGTGGAGTTGGCTGTAGAACGTCACGTCGGCAAAAGAGAGAGAATCGTGACGCATCAAGGCGAGACCTGGGTGTACTACGGCAAAGATCTGACCGAGACAAAAACCTTGATCGGAACCGGCGGCGTGTTTATCTATAATTCGCATGTCTCGCACATTCTCTCGCCGGCCGTGGGCCGAGATCATCGCTATGATGTTTTAAGACCAAAGAACCCACGCCTGTTTGTTGACTCATCGTACCTTCTCTACGCCGTCGGACTCCTTGCTCAAAGTCAGCCCGACGTGGCCGTGCGGCTGTTCAAAAAAAACATGCGGGAATTAGGCTAGGTAGTTCTATTCGATGTCGCTTGCTCTGAACACGACCTAGATTCCCACCGCGGGTGGGTGGGATACAATTGCGCGCCTTCCTTCAGTTCCGCAGTCACGTCGGCGCGACCGGAAAGGCGGTTGAAACAGCGAATCAGTTCTTGACCATCCTTGGAACAAAATCGATAAAATTACTTCCCACATTCGGATACAAAGCCTTTCTGCTCAGCGAGATCGGCTTAATGCCTTTGTTAGACACAAAATCAAAACTAACCCGCAGACCTGAGAGATTCTGGATTTCATGGAACCTCCTAAGTCGGGGCGACGAGGAGAGCTTGAAGGTCTTACTCGTGGACATCCTCTTTTAGAATTTGCAGCGCGCGCAGGACAAGATCCCGCCGAAACTCCTTTTCCTTTTCCGGTGGCAAATCCGGATTCCCGGTGGGACTGACGATACCACCGGAGGCCATGGCGCGGAGCGAGCCTACTTCTTTCGCCACCGGTATCATGGTACAGATCTGCACCACCGGTATCTGCAGTCGTTCGATTTCTTTGCTAATCGCTGCGCCGCAGCGAGTGCTGGAGCCTCAAGTGGAAGTGAGAATGACGCCGGTAACGCCGGCGGACTTCAGCCGGTCGGCAATGCCCTGGCCGATGCGGGTCGCATTTTCTACGGCCGCATGGGCTCCGCCAGTGGCATGGATGGATTCATGGAGTTTGCCGATGATTCCCTGCTGTTCCAACTCACGCATAACGTCCAGCGGCACAAGGCGGTGCGGATCTTGATTGGCGAAAGCGGTGTCGTAGCCGGAATGAACGACGTCGAATTGCTTTGGGTCTAACCGGTCTATGCCGTCGACTGGGATCGTCGTGAAGCGAGTAGGACGGCCCGGCTCCATTCGCTCCGGATTTCCCTCGGGCACAAGTCCGCCGTCGGTGACTAACGCGATAACCGCCGATGACAGGTCGCGAAGCGCGCTTGCCGGTTTGATGTGATGAAATTGCGGTGCAGCAATCTCCGACTTGAACGGCTCGCCGCGAATTTTTGTCAGCAGCATATCCACGGCCCGTTCTGCGGGAGGCTTGGCAGCGAACGCGTTACGCTTGATCCCGCGCGGAATGTATCCTTCTTCTTCCGGTCGTCCTAAAGGCGTGCCCTGCAGCAGTTTTACTCCCACCGCAACCATCCGCTGGAGAGTGGGGACCATCCGGACAATTGAATCACCCGAATTGATGATGTAGACGTTCTTGCAATAAAGAGCAGCTCCAGCATTCTCTTGGTCCATACCCGCGACAGCGTAAATTCCCAGTCGCTCTTGAGCCGCCTTGCAAATCGCGCCACAGGCGACGCCATAGCGTCCGCTTTCGAAAGCGGGTCCCGCGATCAAGAGATGGGGTTTGCAACGGGTCATTTGACGCAGCAACTCTTCCGTGGCGTCTTTCGCATGTTCGGCAAAGTAATTATCGCCACAAAAGAGCGTCGCTACGACCTCGCCATTCCCGGCCAATGACTGCTGCAGCGCGCGGCCGGGTCCGATCGGACCTTCTTTAAATCCGGGGCCAATGTCGGCTTTTTCTTCCCCGCCGATCTGTGCGAAGAACTGGTTTAGGTAATGAACGACGCGAATTTTTTCGGCCATGAAGACCTCCTGAGAGGGAGCTGTAATCAACCGATATAGGTGATCAGTCGAGAAGCTCCTACTTGGCTGATGGCCCCAACGATATCCCCCACCCAGACCCTCAGCTCTTGGTTTGCTGGGAGTGAAGAGATCCCGGGATTGGTATTGTCCGGGTTGGTATTGTCTAAAGATAATGTGTCGCCGCCGATCACTCGTTCCATAGGCGGCAATGTAATCGGATCACGGGTGAGCCCGGGTGTGACCAGCGCATCGACATTCTCGGGGACAAAGGTGATGCCGGTGTCCGGGTAGCGCTCCATAATGATAAGCGTGGCTTTCATTCCCATTTCTTCACAGCGCTGATAGATCATCATTAGATCGGTATCAACGGCACCGCCACCGATCTTCGTTGCGATAACGCCATCAGCGCCTAAAACCTCGCTGGCTAGACGCGCTGCGAGATGCGAGTTGCGCTCCTTTTCTCCGATCGTAACCGGGGCGACGGTGACGACAACCCCGGCGAACCAGAGATCGCGCCGGTGACGCCGGTAGAGTTCTTGGATGACCGGATGGTTCTGGGCGAAGTAGGTGAAGGCGGAATACGAAAACATGAGCGCCCCATCGAGAATCTCATTCGGGTGAACGATCGTCGGCAAGAATCCCTGAACATTGCTGCCGTAAAAAACCGTCTCCTTCTGGTGCGTCGGATGCTGCTGCGAGTGGATCGGAAAAATGTAGCCGATGCGCGGCAACTCCTGCGGTCCGCGGTTGAAGGCGGTAGGCGGTAGCTCGTAAATTTGCGTTTCATCGGGGAGCACTTCTTTTGCCGCGGCGCCCAGGTAGACCGCCGCCCGCAGGCCCGCTTTCTTGACTGCCAATCGGTATTCAGCAACGTCGGCACCTTTTGTAGCGTGGGAAATGAGCACGACATTATGTGTGGCGCCGAACGGCGAGTAAGCGGTCGCCGGTCCGCTCATATCGATGATGTTTCTGCCGCGGGCGTGATCGGCGCTGGTCTCGACCACGCAGACATTTTTCAATGCCCGCGTCTGTCCGGCTCCGACGAGACCCACACCGTCTAATGCGCCGGGAAAATTAGGTCCATTCAATCGGTAGCGAGGCTCTAAAACATCCAGCACACGGATAATTCGGCAGGACTCGCCGGGATGAGCGAGATCGATTTCAACGCTATCGAAGAGCGGTTCTTGAGCCAAGAGAGAGATCAGTTCCTGGCGATCGATGAACAAGACATGGTCGTCGATCGCAGTTCGCGAGCCGAAACGCACATCCTTAATATTGACCAGACCCATTTCGAGACGCATTGCTTATCTGGTACCACAGAATCTGTCGTATGTCAGCGGAGAGGTTGAGCTAGCTCTTGTGATTTTCTTTTCGCCTCCTGCTTTGAGATTTAGTAGGGAGTTCATTGGTTAGTAAACATGCGGCAATCAAGGGTGGCGTGAAGATTTGGGCTGTACTAGACTGAAAGATTAGCATCGGATGCCGAGCGGTGAAGTGCAGGAGCTTGTTCTCAAACCGAATATCTTGATACGCGATGAGCATTGAAATCAAGGTTGACCTGCAGGAATTGCGGCGGAACTTAGTAGCGATTGTCGGCGAGAGAAGTCCGTTTAGCAGTCAGCGGCAATTAACTGCAGTCGAAGACTTTATCGAAAGAGAGCTGGCGAGCTACGGTCTCAAGGTTGAAAGCGATTATTTTTCGTATCGCGGCAAAAAGTTTCGCAATATCGTTGGCCGTTTGAGCCCTCATCGTAGCGGCTCGTTAATTATTTTAGGTGCCCATTTTGATTCGGTCCAAGGCACACCCGGCGCCGACGATAACGCCAGCGGCGTGGCGGTTTTGCTGGAAGCGGCGCGGTTGCTTGGGCAGGCAAGATTAGGTTCGCAGGTACTGTTTTGCGCCTTCAATCTCGAAGAGCTCAATATGATCGGCAGCGGATATTTTGCTGAAAAGTTAAAGTCGGCCGGAGCTAAGGTCGCTGCTATGGTTTCTTTGGAAATGGTCGGGTTCACGGACACCAGGGCAGGCAGCCAAAAGTATCCCTTGGGGCTCAAAGCGTTCTATCCGGACCGGGGCAATTTTATCGGGGTGATTGGAAATTGGAAATCCGCTTCGTTGCTCCATAGATTCGCTCGGCAAATGCGCCAGGTGCGAGGGCTTCCCGTCGAGACGTTGTCGGTGCCCGGCAATGGCGGTTTGATTCCCGCCGTGCGTCTGAGCGACCATTCACCATTCTGGGATGCCGGCTACCCCGCGCTGATGGTTACCGACACATCCTTTTTCCGCAATCCAAACTATCACCGTTCCACGGATACTTTGGAGACATTGAATCTCGACTTTATGGCGAAGGTTTGCGAGGGGGTGATTCGCGCAGTGCTTGCGCTCTAAACGAGCTTGCCTGACCGCCCGTGCAGGGCGATCAGGCTGCTCGAATCCGGAGAATTATTACTTGCGCAGGTCTGATCTAAGCTCGCGGCGAGCCGAATCCAGTCTTGTCTGGTCTTGCCGCAGTTCTGTTCGGTCGTTGCGGATCTCTTTTAGGTCAGCG
>Ga0209799_1000172_pt1 | contig 11684 bp, 12 predicted proteins | sample PanSoiPlo36MoBio_FD_188324 | JGI IMG/M metagenome (GOLD analysis project Ga0209799, IMG submission 188324) | Tropical forest soil microbial communities from Panama analyzed to predict greenhouse gas emissions - Panama Soil Plot 36 MoBio (SPAdes)... | ecosystem: Environmental > Terrestrial > Soil...
ATACCAGGCCGGACTGATAGCTTGATCGTTGTCTTTCTTGACCGGCAGTTCGCAAGACCGGACCAAGAAAAAGGGGGAGGATCATGAAAAAACTGTTCGTCGCATCTGCTTTGGCGTTCACCGCTGTGGCAGGGGCTGCGACCGCCGTCCAAGGCGAAGCTGCGCCGCCGCCATGGGCCTACGGCTTCGCGACGCCGGTGCCGCCCGGGACTCCGCCCGCCGCGCCCAATCCTGCACAAGTGCTGGACAACACTACGCTGCACACTCTGCCCGGATCCAAAGTCTCATTCACCCGTGCACAGATCGCCAATCGCTATGGTCCGGCCGACTGGTTCCCCGAGGACCATCCAATGATGCCCGACATCGTTGCCCGTGGCAGGGAAACGGCGCAGCCCAAGATCTATGCCTGCGGTTTGTGTCACTACCCCAACGGAAAGGGTCGTCCGGAGAATGCCAACATCACGGGCCTCACCTACGAATATTTCGTGCAGCAGATGATGGATTTCCGCAACGGCGCCAGAAGAACCTCCGATCCGAGAAAAGCCAATACCGGCTTGATGACCGGGTTTGCGCAGGCGATGACGGACGAGGAAATCAGCTTAGCTGCCAAATACTTTACGGCAATTCCCGCCACGCCCTGGATCAAGGTGGTGGAGAGTGCGACCGTGCCGAAGACCAAAGCTCAAAACGGGATGTTCCTGACGCTTGAGGGTGCCGAAGCCGACGTTGAGCCGATTGGCGAGCGTATCATCGAGACTCCGGAGAGCGCGCACGCGACCGAGTTTCTGCGAAACCCACGATCGGGTTTCATCGCCTATGTACCGCCAGGCAGCCTGAAGAAGGGCGAGGCCTTGGTCATTACTGGAATTACGGCTGCTGGGGCCAAAGTCACGGCGTGCACCGTTTGCCACGGCGCTGATCTGCGCGGACTGGGCCCAGTTCCAACGATTGCCGGCCGCTCGCCGAGCTATACCGCGCGGCAGCTCTATGACATGCAACACGGCAACCGGAATGGCCTTTGGACTCCTCTCATGGCTGCCGTAGTCGCCAATCTCGGCGCTGATGATCTGCTGACGGCGGCGGCCTACCTCGCCTCGCTACATCCGTAGGAGACCCATGGAACAGCGGGCGCTCGCGCCGGTGCGTGACCAAAGAAGCGATCCGGGCGGCTCTCTTCTAGCCCGACGCCGTTGCGGGCGACGATGGACTGTGCATGGATATGCGCGAGAGCGCTTGGCTGCGTTCGACTCGTCAGCTCTTGAGCCGGATCGCAGATCGCCCCGGAGGCGCTGTGACACCAAGGCAAACAAGGAGCGCATCGATGAGACCGAAAGCCAGCCTGTATTTGAGCGTGGCTGTGATCGGGGCAGCCCTGTTGCTGACCGTCTCGCCGGCGCGACTCGCCGCGCAGCAGACCGCGCCGGCCGGCGTCACTGTCGGCGAAAGCGATCTCGGCGGGGTAGTCAGCGGCCCGAACGGGCCCGAGGCTGGCGTCTGGGTGATCGCGGAGACCACCGACCTACCCACTAAATTCGCCAAGATGGTGGTGACCGACGACCAGGGCCGCTACGTGCTGCCCGATCTGCCGAAGGCCAACTATACCGTCTGGGTGCGCGGCTACGGGCTGGTGGATTCCCCGAAGCTGCAGAGCGCGCCCGGCAAGATCCTCAATCTCAATGCGGTGCCGGCGCCGAACGCGGCCGCGGCGGCAGAATACTATCCGGCGATCTACTGGTATTCGATGCTCAAAGTGCCAGACAAGAGCGAGTTCCCCGGCACCGGGCCGCAAGGCAACGGCATGTCGACCAATATGAAGAGCCAGGCGCAGTGGCTCGACGTAGTCAAGACCAACGGCTGCTACACCTGCCACCAGCTCGGCAACAAGGCGACGCGCACGATCCCGAAGGAATTCGCCGACATGAAGCCCGAGGAGGCGTGGGCGCGCCGCATCATGTCCGGGCAGGCGCAGGTACAGATGGCCAACAATATGGGCCGTCTGGACGTCCCACGCGCGATCAAGCTGTTCGCGGACTGGACCGATCGCATCGCCGCCGGCGAGTTGCCGGCCTCCAAGCCGACGCGGCCGCAGGGCGCCGAGCGCAACGTCGTAGTGTCGGTGTGGGATTGGTCAAGCCCCAAGGCCTACCTGCACGACGAGATCTCGACCGACAAGCGCAAGCCGACGGTCAACGCTTACGGCAAGCTCTACGGCTCGACCGAGGAGAGCACGGACTTCTTCCCGGTGCTCGATCCCAAGACCAACACCGCGACCACGGTAAAAATGCCGGTGCGCGATCCCAAGACGCCAACGTCGAAGGACAATCCACACGGCCCATCGCCCTATTGGGGCGACGAGGTGATCTGGGACAGCCAGGCCAGCATGCACAATCCGATGATGGATGAGACCGGCCGGGTCTGGTTCACCTCGCGCGTCGGCCAATTCGCCAATCCGGATTTCTGCCGCAAGGGCTCGGACCATCCCTCGGCGAAACTCACGCCGATCGAGCAGTCCACGCGCCATCTCTCCATGTACGATCCCAGAAGCGGCAAGATCACGCTCATCCGCACCTGCTTCCCCACCCACCATCTCGTGTTCGCGGAAGACGCCAACAACACGCTCTGGACCAGCGCCGGCGGCCCGCAGAGCGGCGTGATCGGCTGGCTCAACCGCAAGACTTTCGACGAAACCGGCGACGAGGTGAAGTCGCAAGGCTGGTCGGCGCTCATCCTCGACACCAACGGCAACGGCCAGCGCGACGAAGGCTATGTCGAGCCGAACCAGCCGGTCGATCCGACGAAGGACAAGCGTATCGTCGCTGCGCTCTACGGCATCGGCGTCAATCCGGTGGACGGCGCGGTCTGGGGCTCGGTGCTCACCTACCCGGGCTCGGTCATCCGCGTGAGCCCCGGCACCAACCCGCCAGCCACCACGCTTGCGGAAATCTACGACATTCCCGCGCCCGGCTACGGCCCCCGCGGCATGGACATCGACCGCAAAGGCGTGGTCTGGGTGCCGTTGTCGAGCGGCCACATGGCGAGCTTCGACCGCAGCAAATGCAAGGGTCCGCTCAACGGCCCAAATGCGACCGGCAAACATTGCCCGGAGGGCTGGACGCTCTATCCCTTCCCCGGCCCACAGCTACAGAACGTCAGCGAGACCGGCTCAGCCGAGGCGAGCTATTACACCTGGGTCGATCAGTTCAACACGCTGGGCCTGGGCGAGAACGTGCCGATGGCGACCGGCAATGCCAACGAGTCGCTGCTGGCGCTGGTCAACGGCCAGTGGGTCAATCTGCGCGTCCCCTACCCGATGGGCTACTACGCCAAATGGATGGATGGCCGCATCGACGATCCGAACGGCGGTTGGAAGGGCCGCGGCCTGTGGTCGACGTTCGGCAATCGGACGCCGTTCCACGTCGAGGGCGGCAAAGGCACGACGCCCAAGGTCGTGCGCTTTCAGCTGCGGCCCGATCCGCTGGCGCGGTAAACGCACGGCCGCAAGAAGCCAGAGTTGTGTAACAAGCGTTGGCTAACAAGCGATCCGCCCGACGCCGCCCGCGCCGGGCGAATCAGCCGAGAGCAGAAGCGAGTCTAGGGCGCACGCCGGAAACTGTCCGACCAAAAACGAGTTGATATCTGCCCGCAATAACATGCCGGGGGGCATGCATGCATCTGATCCCGCAGTCTTCGTCGCATTTCCACCTTCTCGTGAGCATCTTCCCGTCGATCGGGCTCATATTCGTGCTCGGTTTTTACGCCACCGCGTTCGCCGCCGACAATGAGGCGATGAAGCGAAGCTGCCTCGTCCTCTTTGCCATCTTGGGCTTGTTGGCGATCCCGACTTACGTGAGCGGCGATCGTTCGATGGCGGTGTTGTCTCAGGATCCCAAGATTTCGCAGGATCTGATGACTACCCACTTCGGTTGGGGGATCACGTCGCTCGCCCTGCTTGTGCTCACTGGAGCGACGGCCTTGATCGAGCTTTGGCGCTCCCGGCGCGCTGAACGACTGTCGAACGGTGCCCTCCATCTGGTCCTGGGCCTCGCAATCGTCAGTCTGGCCTTGATGGCCATCGCGGGAGAGACTGGCTGGGAGATCAATCACCACGAACTGCGATTGGACCCGGCGACGCAGCGAACTCCGCAGGCCTGGTCGCATGTCCACATCATCTTGAATCACTTCCCGACCGTCGGATTTGTGTTCGCGCTCGTCGTCTACATTGCCGCGCTGGTCATGAACAATGTTGTCATGAAACGAGCCGGCCTCGTCCTTTTTGTAATATGCGCCATACTGGGCGTTCCGACTTATGTCACGGGCGCCGCGTCGATGTGGGCGCTCACCGGGGTGCCCGGGATTTCGCGGGCTGCGATCAACGCTCACCGCGATATGGCGCTGTGGACCCTGTTCGGCCTTGCGTTTACCGGCGTCACCGCCTGGATCGAGCTGTGGCGGTTTCGACACCTTGGGCGCTTTTCCAACCGATCGCTATATTTGGTGCTAGCGTTCGCAATCATCACTTTGGGCGTGATGGCCGAAACCGGGCACCGGGGCGGCCAGATCAATCACCCGGAGATTCGAGTCGCGACGGACGCACTGCCGACTGACCCAAAAGCTGGCTGGAGTCCCGCCATTGAATCGCTGATCAACCATGTCATTTGGTTCGTGCCATGGCAGACCGTACATTTCTTCGGCTTCTCGTTGATATTCGGCACGGCGTTGGTGGTTTCGCTGCGCGTGCTGGGCTTCTGGAAATCCATGCCGTTCTCTGCCGTGCACCGGATACTCCCTTTGGGAGTCTTCGGAGTGGTGATGAATGTTTTCAGCGGAATGCTTATTTTGTTCGCCGATTCCTCTCGTTACCTGAACGCGACCACTTTCGCTCCGAAGATCGCCCTTATTACGATCGGCGCAATCGCCGTTCTGTATTTCTCGTTGTCCGAACGGCTTTGGACGGTCAAGGCAGGGGAGGATGCGCCGATGAGCGCCAAGTGGGTCGCCGCCGTGGTCCTGCTGTCTTGGGCCGGGGTGATCATGGGCGGCCGGCTGATATCCTATGTGTAAGGGAGCGATAGCTCATGGAATACGGGAACACCGCCATCGTCTTCATGGTCGTTGCCGTCGTGTCCTGCGTGCTCGGTCTTTCGTTCTTCGGTGTCTACTACCTCAACAAAATCGTGGACCAGAACGCTCCTGAGGGCGGTTCTGTTCGGAAGACGTAGCGATCAAGGAAAGTGAACGTGCTCAATTGGCTGGAGCATACCTCGTATGCGGAATGGGTCAATCAATCGTGGGGTTGGCCGCTCGCGCTGACAATCCACGCCTTCGGGACGGCGACGGTCGTAGGTCTCACGTTTATCATCGGCCTGCGTCTGTTCGGACTATTCCGGACGATTCCGTACACCGCGATGAACAAGCTCGTCCCATTCATCTGGTTTGCCGCTGCGTGCCAAATCATCAGCGGTGCCACGCTGTGGCTGACGAAGCCGGGGCAATATCTGGCCGACGGCATGTTCGAGGTGAAGTTCACGCTCGTTGTCATCGCCTTGGTCGTGACGTGGTATTTCCAGAGCACCATGAAGCAAGAGGCCGCCAGCTGGGAAGCAAACGGAGCCGTCTCTTCGCGTGGTCGCAAACTTGTCTCCGCGACTTGCCTATTGTGGGCCGCCGTGACCATTGGGGGGCGGCTGACCGCATATCTAGGCTCCTTGTACCTGGGCTGATCGTGCACGCGAATTCATGGAGGTGCCGAATGGTAAGTGTTACGCACCTGCTCCTGCGGCCAGGACGGATGAGCATCATGATTGGCGCCGTCGCGCTGCTCGCTGTCGGCATGAGTCCGCTGGCGTCGAGCCAGGATCAGAGCACCACGATTGCCAAGGACGCCATTTTCGCGCGCAAGATCCTGATGGATACCATCAACACCAACATGGACGAGCTCGAGACCATGACCACATCGGACAAGGGGGTCAATCTGGCCGAGGGCCGCGAGCACGCCGACGTGATCTCGGTCATGCTGATGGCGTTTCCGCATCTCTTCCCCGCGAGCACCAATCAGTGGAAGCCCAACGTCGAGCGCGATCCCGGCCGCGACACCTATGCATCGCCCGATCTTTTCACCAACTACGCCGATTTCTATGCCAGGGCGGCGGCGGCGGCGAAGACCGCCTACCGCGCCAGCCGCGCGCAGCAGGACGGCGACTTCAAGACGTATGTGGCGGAGCTGCGGGTGGCATGCGACTCATGCCACGGGCTCTATCTCAAGTCTGATCAATAGCCGCAGCGCTCTGACGCGGCGCAGCGAAATGACGCGCGACGCTTCTAAGACATAACGGTCCTGGATAATAAAAATCCCGTATATGCAAACTGCCGAGTTCTATCAGATGACCTGTAGCGGTTACGCGGACCAATACGGGGACGCCCATCAACCAGCTCGAGCTTTCGGACGCGCTACGCTCCTGATATAAGATGATGTCGGACGACCGACAAAGAGCTGCCGTGAGAACGGGATGTGCCGGTATCTCCGTTCGTCGCCAAGGCAGCGAGAAAGGCCATCGGCAGGCGTCGCATCCTTGATGGCCGGGGTTTTCTTCCGGTCCCAGTGACAACATTCGCATTGCATGGATGCGCATGGTGCCGCCGCGGCGGCACACGCGCGCTATGGAGCGATCAAAAAGGGGGGACGCCATGCGACGGCAGTTGACTGCAGTGGTGAGCTTTGCCTTCGTCGCCACGAGCGGTGCCGTTCTGGCGCATCACTCGTTCGCGATGTTCGACCAGGAGAATCCGATCGAGCTCGAAGGCGTGGTGCAGGAGTTCAAGTTCACCAGCCCGCACTCGTTCATCATCCTGGCGGTCAAGCAGCAGGACGGCGGCACCCAGCTCTGGAGCCTCGAAGGCGCCGCTCCGAGCGCGTTGGTCCGTGACGGCTGGTCGAGCAAAACGCTCAAGCCAGGCGACGAGCTGAAGCTCACGATCGAGCCGTTGCGCAGCGGTGCACCGGGCGGCTCCTGGTCCGTGAGCAAGACCAAGCTGAAGGACGGACAACCGATCCTGGTCTCGCAGTAGATTCATCTTCCGTCTCCCCGCCCATCGCCGAATGGGAGGCCAACATGCCAGTCCGGGGCTCGATCGGTGCGGTCGTGCTGGCGACGGTGATTGTCACGACGATCGCCGCCGCGCGGGCGCATGACGAAACCAAGTATCCCGACTGGTCGGGCCAGTGGCTCAGGACCGGCGGCATACAATGGGATCCGACCAAGCCCATCGGTCGCGGGCAGCAGGCCCCGCTGACGCCCGAGTATCAGGCGATCTTCGAAGCAAGCCTCGCGGACCAAGCCCTGGGCGGAGCCGGCAATGACCCACGGTACGCTTGCTTGCCAGTCGGCATGCCGCGGCTGATGAGCGTCATCTTTCCGATGGAATTCATCTTCACGCCGAAGACCACCTACATCTTGTTCGAGAACAACATGCCGCGTCGGATCTATACCGACGGGCGCGGTTGGCCCGACCATCCTGAGCCGGCCTTCGCCGGCTATTCGATCGGCAAATGGATCGATGCGGACGCGGATGGCCGCTACGACGTGCTCGAGGTTGAGACCCGCCACATGAAAGGCCCCCGCACCTACGAGGGCAGCGGTCTCCCGCTTCACGAGGATAATCAAACTATCGTCAAAGAGCGAATTTACCTCGATAAAACCAATCCAGACATTCTGTACGACGAAATCACGACCATCGACCACGCGCTGACGCGCCCTTGGACCGTGACCAAGAAATTCCGTCGCGAGCATAATCCAACTTGGTTCGAAAATGATTGCTCAGAGGACAATCACCACCTCGCCATCGGGAAGGAGCACTATTTTCTCAGCGCCGACGGCTACCTCATGCCAGCCAAGAAGGGGCAAGCCCCACCGGATCTGAGATATTTCAATCAAAGCAAGAAATGAGCTCGGGCGGCTCAGCACCATGACGGGAGGATAGCCGTGCGAAGCTCGATCAGATCCATCGCGCTGGCGGCAGTGACGATCATTGCGGCTGCCGGCGCGCAGGCGTTTGATCAATCCAATTATCCCAATTGGTCGGGCCAATGGAAGCGGCCCGCCGGCGTCGGCAATCAATGGGACACGAGCAAGCCTCCGCGGCGCGGGCAGCAGCCTCCGCTGACGCCGGAGTATCAGGCTATCTACGAGGCCAACCTTAAGGATCAGGCCGCCGGCGGACAGGGCACCGACCCCACCTATACCTGTATTCCCGACGGCATGCCGCGGGCGATGAATGTGATTTTCCCAATGGAAATTATCATCCAACCGAACATCACGTACGTCATGATCGAATATTTGAGCATGCTCCGTCGAATTTACACCGATGGACGCAATTGGCCCAAGGATGCGGAGCCATCCTTCATGGGTTACTCAATCGGCAAATGGATCGATGAGGACGGACGCGGCCGCTATAACGTGCTCGAGGTCGAGACCCGCAACCTGAAAGGTCCGCGCGCTTTCGACGCCAGCGGCATCCCTTTGCACACGGACAATCAAACCGTCGTCAAGGAGCGGATCTACCTCGACAAATCTGATCCGAACATTCTCCATGACGAAGTTACAACCATCGACAATGCGCTGACCCGACCTTGGACGGTCACTAAGAACTACCATCGCGTGCGCAACCCGGTCTGGGTCGAGGCGATTTGTGCCGAGGGCAACCAACATGTCCGTGTCGGGAAGGAGAACTATATGCTCAGCGCCGACGGCTATCTGATGCCGGCCAAGAAAGACCAGCCGCCGCCGGACCTGCGATATTTCAAGCAGACTGGGAAGTAACAGCCTGCGGGAGGACAGTCATGTTTGATCGACGCTTGATCGGCGTGATCACGCTGAGCGCGGCGCTGTGCTTAAGCGCAGACTGCGCGCAGGCCTTTGATGACGCGACGTATCCCAATCTGAAAGGCCAGTGGATTCGTATCACGCCGCCCGGTCAGCCTGCATTCGACCCGAGCAAGCCGCGGGGCCGCGGACAAGAAGCCCCGCTGACGCCAGAATATCAGGTCATCTTCGAGGCCAATCTTGCGGACTTGGCCGCCGGCGGTGAAGGCCTTTGGCCAGGCTACCGCTGCCTTGCGCCTGGCATGCCGTCGATGATGACGGCGTATGAGCCTATGGAAATCATCGTCTTGCCGGAGGTCACCTATATCCTGATCGATCACATCCACGACACGCATCGAAGAATCTATACCGACGGACGGGAATGGCCGCAGGACGTGGAGCCGGCTTTCGCCGGCTATTCCATCGGCAAATGGAGCGACGAGGACGGCGACGGTCGCTACGACCTGCTTGAAGTCGAGACGCGCCACATGAAGGGCCCCCGCGCCTACGATGCCTCCGGAATTCCTTTGCACAGGGATAATCAGACGGTCGTGAAAGAGCGCATTTACCTCGACAAAGCCAATCCGAACATCCTGCATGATGAAATCACGGTGATCGACAATGCGTTGACGCGTCCTTGGACCGTGATCAAGAACTACCGCCGCAATGCGAATGAACGCCCGATTTGGCCCGAATACGTTTGCGCCGAGAACAACTCCCATATCCACATCGGCAATGAAAACTACTTCTTGAGCGCGGATGGCCATTTGATGCCGGCCAAGAAGGACCAGTCGCCGCCCGATCTGCGATATTTCAATTCGACGCGGAAGTGACGACGAGAATGGCAGACCGCGGTGCTCGAGCCGAATGACGGTCACTCGTTCTGCCAGCCGCAACGGGGAACAGTCATGGTCAACCGAAGCATCATCGGTTCGGTCGCACTAGCAGCCGCGCTATGCATGACAATCGGTAGCGCTCAGGCATTCGATGAATCGAAATATCCTGACTTAAAGGGCCAATGGCAGCGGATCGGCGCTCCACGCTGGGCGAGCGCGCGCGAGGCTCCGCTGACCGAGGAGTATCGGGCCATTTTCGAGGCCAACCTCAAGGATCAAGCTGCCGGCGGACAGGGCACTGACCCAACGTTTACTTGTCTTGCGCCCGGCATGCCCCGGGTGATGAACGTGTATGAGCCGATGGAAATCGTCGTCACGCCGCATACCACCCATCTCCTGATGCAACACATCCACGACTCGCGTCGAATCTTTACCGACGGACGCGACTGGCCCCAAGACGTCGGCCAGGATGTCGAGCCGACATTCGCGGGCTATTCCATCGGCCATTGGGTGGATGAGGACGGGAACGGACGTTACGACGTGCTGATGGTCGAGACTCGCAACCTCAAAGGCCCCCGTTCTTACGACAGCACCGGTCTCCCTTTGCACCGGGACAATCAGACCGTCATCAAGGAACGGATTTACCTCGACAAAGCCGATCCGAACACGCTTTACGACGAAATCACCGTGATCGATCATGCGTTGACGCGTCCTTGGACCATCACCAAGAAGTACCTTCGCGATGCAAAAAAATACCCGGTCTGGCGCGAGACGATTTGTGCCGAGAACAACCATCATGTGGTCATCGGCAAGGAGAATTACTTCCTGAGCGCCGATGGCTACTTGATGCCCGCGAAGAAGGATCAACCGCCGCCGGATTTGCGATATTTCAACAAGGCGCAGAAGTAACAATCGGCGTGACACTGCTCGCCCGCGCCGACGAGGCGATCGAATAAGCAAGGAAGCCGATAACGCGTCGATTCGTTGCGACGCCGAAGTTCGGACGCGATCGGAGCAAAGCGGATACGCGTCAGGGAGGATAACATGTTGGACCGTAGCTCGACCGGGGCGGTTGCAGTTGCACTTGCCGTAGCACTGATGGTGACAGTCGGCGGCGTTCAGGCGTTCGATGATGCGAAGTACCCCAACTGGAAGGGCCAGTGGACTCGCGTCATGGTGCCGGGGGTGAGAGGCCAGCCTAGCTTCGATCCGACCAAGCCGTGGGGTCCCGGACAGCAAGCCCCGCTGACCGAGGAGTATCAGAAGGTCCTGGAGGACAGCATGGCGGATCAGGCCAAGGGCGGACTGGGCAATTATCCTACCGCCCGGTGTCTCCCGGGCGGTATGCCACGCATGATGACATTCGGTGAGCACGAATATGTCATCACGCCGGAAACCACCTATATTTTGATCGGTGGCGAAGACCACTTTCGTCGAATCTTCACCGACGGGCGCGACTGGCCCACGGACGTCGAGCCGGCCTATGCGGGCTATTCCATCGGCAGATGGATCGATGAGGACGGCGATGGTCACTACGACGTGCTCGAAGTGGAGACGCGCGGCCCGTTTAAAGGTCCCCGCGCTTACGACGCAACTGGGCTACCTCTGCACTTCGACAATCAGTCGATTTTCAAGGAGCGGTTTCATCTCGACAAGGCCGATCCAAACATTCTTCATGACGAAATCACTGTGATCGATCATGCCTTGACGCGGCCCTGGACGGTGGACAAACGATACGGGCGCGACCCGAATCCGCGTCCGAACTGGCCGGAATCTTATTGCACCGAGAACAACGCACAGATCGTCATTGGCAAAGAAAACTATTTCCTGAGCGCCGATGGCTTGTTGATGCCTGCCAAAAGGGACCAGCCGCCGCCGGATTTGAGATATTTCAAGCAAACGCAGAGGTGACACACCGGCGGAACGCTTGTGTTGATAATCAGAATGGCTCCGACAATCGAGGCTAGCTCGCACATGTCCCTTTTTTGGG
>Ga0209799_1000174_pt1 | contig 11628 bp, 7 predicted proteins | sample PanSoiPlo36MoBio_FD_188324 | JGI IMG/M metagenome (GOLD analysis project Ga0209799, IMG submission 188324) | Tropical forest soil microbial communities from Panama analyzed to predict greenhouse gas emissions - Panama Soil Plot 36 MoBio (SPAdes)... | ecosystem: Environmental > Terrestrial > Soil...
CTGCACGAAAAGGCGAAACAATGCTCAGTTTTTGACTCAATGATAGATGTCAAGTAGCAATCGACAAGCGCTGAGAGGTACAATCCTGGCGGCGGTGAATTCAGAGAAGGTCGAGGCTTTCAGACGAATGCTCGAGAGAGACTTTGCTTGTTAGCGTGACTTCGGCTTGAGATCCCAAGCGTAGACGTCCTCGGCCGGATTCGACTTGAAGTCGAATTTGTTGCTCACTCCCTGGAGGCCCTGATACTGGTAGAGCCAGGCCACCGGCGCTTCATCCATCAGCACCGACATGGCCTTCTGCAGCAGCTTCACTCGCTGACCGGGGTCGAAGCTCGCCTGCTCTGCGTTCAGTGCAGCATCCACCGTCGGGTTGGAAAACTCCAGCCGCTTGGTGACTCCCGTGCGGAAGTATTGGTGCAGGTACTCACTGGGATCAACGACCGATCCTCGTCCGAAGATATACATGCCGACTTTGCCATTTTGGATGGCAGCAAACCCGCTATCCTGATCCTGCGTCCGCAGCTTGGCTCGGATTCCGACCGCATTGAGCATGCCGCCGATCGCCTCTGCAACGTCTTTGACTTTGTTGTACTGCCCAAGAGGAACTAGGAAATCGACCTCAAAGCCGTTAGGGTAACCGGCTTGGGCCAGCAACTGCGTTGCCTTCGCCGGGTCGTAAGCGTACTTGGGGCTGATCTCAGGGCTGTACCCGTACTGGTCGGGTCCTACTGGCGCATCCATCGGATAGGCGTAGCCTTTTAACACTCGCTTAGTCAGAGCCTCTCGGTCGATCGCGTAGTTCACTGCCTGACGCACAAGTTTGTTCTTGAACTCGGGCACCGACGTGTGCATGCCCAGGAACATGATATTGACCGTGCGGGCGGTCTCTATCCTCGCGCTACCTGTCACTCGGGAGGCGCTCTCGGGCGGAACATTGGAGATGATATCCACCTCCCTGTTCGTCAACGATGTGATCGCTACCTCCGCCTCCGGTATATTCCGGAACACGATCTCGTCAACCGTCGGCTTGTGATCGCTGTGAGCATAGCCGGGATTCTTCTGCAGTACGAACCACTGACCGCGTACCCACTCTTTGAACTTATAAGGCCCCGTCCCAAGCGCCAGTTTGTCGGCCTGGGATCCGCCCAGACGATCATAGGCGGCCTTGTTCGTGATGAAGCGTTGTGCCAGGCGGAAGACCAGGGCGGCATCCGGACTCTTGGTACGCAATAGGACAGTGTAGGGATCTAACGCCTCTATCACGTTCACATGAGCGATCGAGCTGGCCTGCTTGCTATCGGGATCCTTCTGGATTCGAGTGTACGAGTGCACGACGTCAGCCGCGGTGAACTCGCTGCCGTCGTGGAATTTGATGCCCTTCTTTAGCTTGAACACCCACGTGTTATTGTCCGGATTGCTCCACGACTCGGCCAGAATAGGGACGATTTGTCTTTTGCTCCAGCTCCACTCCACCAGGGGCTCGATCACGTGCTTCCAGGTCGGATAGATCTGCGTGGTTGAATGGGCGTAAGGGTTTAGGGTTTCCACCTGTACGCCGGGGAGGGCGACAGTCGCGTTAACTTTCTGCTCTTGCGTCGCGGCAGCCAGCGCCTGGGCACCGAACATTGTAGAAGCTGGCCCCGTCGCTGTCGGGACAAACATCTTGTATGCCCCGAGAACGAGGGAAAGCAGCCCAGAGAAAGCGACGACTCGGAATTTCAGCATAGCAATTCTAACCCCCTTTAGTTATCACACCAAAGCGAATTCGAGCCTGAAGCCGACAGCCCACTTTGAGTCATCAAGCCTCTTGTGAATGCCAGCGCATCGGCTCTTCGGAGCGGCCCGACTATACGTCGAACTTAACAGGAACCCTCTATCATTTTTAGGGCCTCGGCGGCGGCTCGGCGCACGAGAACCTTGACCATTTCGCGCTTGTATTCGGCGGAGCCGCGGTTGTCGTCCATGGGATCGCATTCCGTCGCGGCAACTTCGCCCATTTTTTGAACCGTGGCATCGTCGATCGATTTGCCACGCAGGACTGCTTCAGCTTTCTTGGCGCGCACGATAGTTGACGATACCGAGTTGAGGCCCAGCCGGACGTCCTCGCAAGTGCCGTTTCGGGCTTGCAGTGTAATCGCGACTCCGACCGTCGCGAAGTCTTCAATGCTGCGCGGGGTAAATTTGATATGGCACCAGCCCGGTCTTTGCGGCGGCGGGACATGAATCTCGGTTAACAATTCACCCGGCTCTAGAGCGGTTTGATAGTAGTCGATGAAAAACTCGTCCAAGGGTAGCCGGCGTTGGCCCTTACTGCTGGAAAGGGTTACCTCTGCATCGAGCGCAATTAAGCTTGCGCCGGGATCGGTCAACGGGTCGCCGCCGGCAAGATTGCCGCCGACCGTGCCCATGTTGCGGATGCGTGGCTGAGCGACCTTACGAAAAGTTTCCTGGAGCAGGGGATAGTGCTTCTGTACGGTCGCGGAAAGCTCAATATCGCGATGGCGCGCACCGGCGCCGATGCGGAGGCCGTCTTTGGCGTTGTGGGTGATCTTTTCGAATTTTGGGATACGCGCCAAGCTTATGACGACTTTGGGCGTGAGCAAGCGTTGGCGCATCATAATGATTAAAGACGTGCCGCCGGCGATGACCCGCGCGTTTTCGCCGTGCCTTTCCATCAAACTGAAAGCTTTCTTAAGAGTTGTCGGTTCGTGGTAGTCAAACTTGATCATGACTTGTTCTTTTTTCTGAGGGCGCGAAGAATCTTTTCCGGCGTGATTGGCAAGGTCTTGATCCGTACGCCCACGGCGTCGAAGATCGCGTTGCTGATCACGGCGGCGGTTGGGTCCATGTTGAGCTCCCCCAACCCCTTGGCGCCAAACGGGCCGGTCGGTTCGTACGAATCGGCAAAACCATGTTGCAGCGGCGGCATGTCGCGCATGGACGGAATCCGGTAATCGGAGAAATTCGGGTTCATCGGCCTTCCTTCGTCGATCTGCAACCCTTCCGTGAGCGCGTATCCAATGCCCTGGGCCAGCCCGCCTTCGACTTGGCCCTCGGCGCCGATCGGATAGATGACTGTGCCGCAGTCCGACGCGACTACATACTTGAGGACTTTGACCTGTCCTGTTTCGGGGTCGACGTGAACTTGGGCGGCTTGAGCTCCATAATTGTAGGCGCCGGACTCGTTGCCAAAGCGCGTGCTATCGGGCAATACGGAATCGGCATCGAAACTACCCGAACCGACAATCGGCGCGCCGTTGTGACGGAACAGCCGCGCGCGCGCGACGTCGGCAACAGTTATAGATTTGCCTTCAGCTCCCTTGACGAAAATCTTACCGTCGCGCGACATGAGGTCCTGAGGATTGGCTTCCAGCATTTCGCTCGCCTGCTCGAAAAGTTGCTGCTTGACATTGGAAGCCGCGTTCTTAACCGCGTTGCCGCTCACATAGGTAAGCCGGCTGGCGAACGCACCTAAACAAAAAGTCGTGAGATCCGTGTCGGCGCGGGAAATCTCGACATCTTCGACCCGCACGCCAAGTTCTTCAGCAGCGATTTGGCACATCGCGGTGTGAACCCCCTGGCCACATTCACCCTCGCCACTTAAAATCAAGGCCCTGCCATCTTCATTAACTTTTATAGTGGCGGAGCTGCCGTCATAATCACCGAAATGACGCTTGCCGCTGACATGAACTGTACACGCCAGGCCTAAGCCGGTATTCGGCTGTTTGTTGGCGCGTTTGGCTTTCCAGTCGATCATTCTATCGACCATGTCGAGACACTGCTTCAGTTCGCAGCTCGTCACTCGGTTGCCGTGAGGTGAGACGTAGCCGACTTCAGCTGCGTTGATCCGGGCGATCTCAATGGGGTCGATGCCCAGTTCGTGAGCACCGAGATCGATCGCTTGCTCGACCGCCCATTCCGCCGATGGATTGCCGAAGCCGCGAAAAGCTCCGGTCGGAATTTTGTTGGTATAAACCAACTTGGCGTCGATCTTTACGTCGGAATATTTGTAGCAGGTGTCATGGCGCATGGCCGCGACGCCGGTGATGGCCGGCGCTTTGGCGGAGTAGGCGCCGTTATCAGCGATGACGTTCAATTGTTTGGCACGGATCCGGCCATCTTTTTTAAAGCCGATCTTGACATTTATTTTCATGAACACACGCGGTCGGCAGCCGGCAAGAAACTCCTCTTCGCGGCTATTGATCAACTTTACCGGCTTGCCGGCTTTTTTTGCGAGGACAGCTGCAACCAAGGCGTTATTATCGTCACAGGATTTACCGCCGAATCCGCCGCCCACAGCACTCTGGATGACGCGTACATCCGATTCCGGTACACCCAATGCCGCGGCGATTCGAAGGCGGGCGCTAAACAGCGTCTGGGTGTTCATGTAGATCGTATATTTGCCGTTGGCGCCGTATTCCGCGACGCTGCCGATGGTTTCGATGGAGCAGTGCCATTGGGGCATGCTCGTAAAGGTATCTTCGACGATCACGTCGGACTCGGCGAAGGCCTGGGCGACGTTACCGCGCTCGATGTTCATCGTCATCGCGATATTATTTGGCTTGTCATCATGAACGAGGGGCGCATCGTCTTTTATTGCCTCCTCGGCATCGAAGACACCGGGAAGAGGCTCCCACTCCACTTCAATGAGATCAACGGCTTCCTCGGCGATATCGGCATCGATGGCCGCCACGGCGGCGACTTCCTCGCCGACATAGCGGGCTTTGCCGACGGAGAGTATGTATTGATCGGCGAAGAAAGCGCCCCAAGGACGTTTGAGAGTGTCCTCCGCTGTGACCACGGCGCGCACGCCGGGAAGCTTTGCCGCTTTACTGGTGTCGATGTGGTGGATGCGCGCATGCGGATAGGGGCTTCTCAAAACGCGCCCGATGAGCGTGCCGGGTAGTTGGATATCGGCGATAAATTTCGATTCGCCGGTAACTTTGTCGAAACCTTCAATGCGCTGAACACGGTGTCCGACCACAGAATATTTTTCTGCTTTTGCCATATGAATTGCGGGCAAGGAGATTCGGAAAGAAGGAGAAGGGAAACAATCTCCCGGCTCCAAGTCTCCCTTGCTTGTCTCCTAGTCTGTCTTGGCCACCGGCTTATAAACGCCGAGGCTCTGAATTTTAGCGGTTTGCTCGCGCTTGCGAAATTCGAAATTCGGATCGATGTTGTTGTGAACCACAGCCATGACGGACTCAAGGATCTTGTAGTAGCCGGTGCAACGGCAGAGGTTGCCGGACATCCATTCTTTGACTTCATCCTCGGTGGGTTCGGGGTTCTCGTCGAGCAGCGCTTTGGCGGCCATGATCTGTCCCGGCGTGCAGATCCCGCACTGGAACCCGCCGTATTCAATAAAAGCTTGCTGTAGTGGATGAAGCCTACCATTCTTGGCGAGTCCCTCGATGGTTTCGATATTCTTCCCTTGGCAAGCAACGGCGAGGGTCAAACAAGAGCTTACGACCCGGCCATCGATAATCACGCTGCAAGCACCGCAAACGCCGATGCTGCAACCTTCTTTGGTACCGGTGAGGCCGATGTCATCCCGGAGGGCTTGTAGAAGCAATCGGTTGGCTTCCAGTTGCAGATCATACTCTTCGCCATTAACGAGCAGCCGAATCTGTTTTTTCATGATGTCGCAGCATATATTTTGCCTCTGCGACATTCAACTTATCGAATGTAACGAAGATTTTCCCTTCCACGTTTAAATTCCGCCGACCGGCGATGCTTCGGTTCGTCCAGGGCATTTTTATAGTTCATCTGAACGATTACGCTCCAGTTTGACACAAAGCGTCAAAACACAAGAGCGGAAATCAGACGTTAAGAATTCCGATTACCGTCGGGCTGTGATACGCTCTTAAAGCATAAAATCAAATTGCACTGCATAGGAGAAATACATGGTCGGTGAGAAGGAAAGGAAAGATGTTCTTGGTCGCATTCAACGGGAGGAGCTGGCTCAACTGACAAAAGAGCTCGTCGATATCGCAAGCCCTACCGGTTCCGAGAGGGCGATCGGCGAGTTTATTCTGGATTGGTATTCGAGCCATGGCATCAAGCCTGTGCGCCAGGAAATCGACCCGAATCGCATCAATGCCGTAGGCATTCTAAAGGGCAGCGGCGACGGTGTCTCGCTCATGATCAACGGTCACATGGATACAAGCTATACCGGAACTGATGAAGATAGAATGTTTTGCCGAGAGCTCGAACCGGACAGCGATCTCAAGGGCGCCATTCGAGACGGCAAAGTTTTCGGTCTGGGTGCGTCCAATATGAAGTCAGGGCTGGCGGCGTTTATGGTCACGGGGAAAGCGATCCGGGAAAGCGGCATCACTCTTAAAGGAGACCTGATCCTTGCTGCGGTAGCGGGTGAGATTTCCCGGACGCCGGTAGGTCCATACCAGTCTGGCGCTTACCGTGGTGAAGGCACGGGAACCCATCATCTCTTGTCGCACGGCATCCAATCTGACTTTGCTATAGTGGCGGATCGGTCGGCCCATTCGATAGTGTGGGCACAGACTGGGGTAGCGCAACTCAAAGTCACAACTTTCGGCGATCCTCATGCCGCCTGGGGAGTTACCAGAGAAGAGAAACCGCCTGAGGTCTCTAGCGCGATATTGAAAATGATGAGAGTCGTGCAAGCCATTGACGCTTGGGCCGCGGATTTCGAGCGGACCCACGTTTACTCCTCAGCCCACGGCCCGATTGTGCCAAAGGTTAACATCGGCGCTATTCAGGGTGGGGCTCCGTTTAGACCGAACTATTATCCAGGAGTTTGCTCCCTCTATGTAGACGTACGAACTCCGCCGGATGTGCGGCCGCTACAGGTCCAGCGCGAACTGCAAGCGGCCGTGTCCAAGCTCGGTCTTGAATACGAGATTGAAATGTATGCCTCCAAAATGGGATACGAGGCCAAAGGCGTGGAGCCCATCGTGCGGGTCATCGAGGAGAGTTATCAATCACTGTTTGGCAAGAAAACTCCCGCTCCCACCGGCCTTCATGCGAGTATCTGGACTGACACCAACATCTACAATGAATTGGGGGTACGAGCGTGCAAGTTCGGTCTGGGCGGCGGACGTTGGAAGTTTCGCTCCGAGCAAATAGATGTCGAAGACATTTTTCGCGGTGCCCAGGTCTATGCCCTAGCGGCGATGGAAATCTGTAATTGGGAAAAACTCCCCGTGTAACTTCGCTGGACTACGTCCCGCAATTTTTTCGCTACGTTTCGACAAGGTCGCAGCGAGGATTATTCTGAACGGCCCGAGTGCGATTTGCCCCATTTAGCGCGCATCGATTTCATAGTCTCGCCTTCGCCCACTGGCACGCGAGTCTGGCGCAGTTTCTGCCAAACCTTCTCGTGTTCGCTTCGAGCAGCCAGCTCGGCTTCTTGAGCCAACTCTTCAGGCCAGAGTCCCATGAGGTACCCGTGCCAAGGCTCCTGAGGATCGAGTTTGGGAAGACCGAGCTCTTCCCAGATTTCCCGCGCACGGACCATATATTCTTTTTTCGGCAACGAAAGGGGAGGGAAGTCGGCCTTCCGCGTGGCATCGATCAAAAGCGATGACTCGCAGTTGTCGTAGCGGCTCGAAGGATGGGTTGCCACCATGCCGATGGGTGTTGCCCCAAAGGGTCGATCGCGAACAACCTTGATATCCTTGTGTGGTTGCGACCGATGGGTGATCGCCCAGGTTACCGCAACAGGGTCGCGAGGATTGATATCCTCATCCACGGCGATAATCAGCTTGCCTACGCGGTCGCCATAATCGAGAACGCCCTGCATAGCGTCCCATGGTTCCTGATCATTGCGCTTTTTTAAACTGACGCACACGTAGGGTCGGAGATTGACCAAAGGCTCCATCAGGTGAACTTCGCGAACGGAATCCAAGCCACGCTTGATAAGAAAGCGCTTGATCAAAGTAGCCATACCCATCGCCTTAATTTTGGAGCTTTCGCTGGGTGTGACCTGGCTGATGATCGAAACCCATATGGGGTTTTTTCTATGCGTGACGCACTTCAATTCGAAAACGGTGCTCAGTGTGCGAGGATCGACATAGCCCATAGACTCGCCGAAGGGACCTTCTTCTTCCATGTAGTTGGTCGGGATGATTCCCTCTAGGACGATCTCAGCGGTCGCGGGCACTTCGAGATTAAGAGTTTGGCATTTTACCAGCTTTACGGGTTCACCCATCAGGCCGCCCGCAAGAGCCAGTTCGTCTATTTCCGGTGGAACTTTCTGTGTCGCCGCATATGATACAGCAGGAACGGTACCCACGACGATGGCGACCTCCAAGGGAATCCCCTTCTTGCGGCATTTCTCCCAATGTGTCGAAAGATCTTGCGGCGTGCCGGACATGAGGCCGCTGAGCGCGGGTCCCTTGATCAGACCGCGATAATTGCCGACATTTCTCTTTCCGGTTTCCGGATCTTTGGTAATCCAATGCCCGGCAGTGATGTACGGGCCATTATCGAAACCCGGCGTCGAAATCGGGATGGCAAATTCGTTGAGACCGCCTTGCGCGAGCAATGCATCGCCTTTGTGAATTTCCTCTTGGCACGCCCCTTCATTGATAATGATGGGTTCTATCGGATGATCGAGGGCGTAAATCCAACGATCGGCGACTTCATCGGGTGGGCACTTAAGTCCCAAACAGTAAATCGCTTCGGAACCGGCAAGGCCGCCCACCAATACTGAGCAATTGTATTTGCGCTTCTTCGAATCGGTAACGTTATCGAACAGGAATCCTTTGCGGGCTTCTTCCGATAATCCTCTGAACTGCCAGCGGACCAACGGCTGCAGTTCGGTGTCTTTGTTGATCTCCCGATGGATGCGGTAAAGTTTCCCGTGCTCCTCCAAAGCCGCGATAAATTCTCGTAAGTCATCATAAGGTTTAGCGAAATTCATAGGATTTTGTCTATGCTGTTTTGCTTTTTTTGGCAAGCGGTGAACCAAAATTAGCTTGCAAAACACCGTGTGGACCCTAAAATTGAAAAGTTGGCAACGTGTTGCTCAAGACTTTCAACGCGTTTGGTGGCAAAAAAGAGGAATGTTTTCCGCTAATGGAAGGCCTAACGGATGTGGGTCAACGTGACGATGAATGAGAGTCAAAAGACTAGAAATCTATGGAAGACGATGCGATTCGCCAGAAATTAAGCGAAACCGAAATTTCACTTGAAGAGGCCCCGGAGGAACCGAATGAAAGATGCAACGATAGTCCTGCAGCCTAGCGGTGCGGGCCTAAAGCTATTGGTGTTGTCGCTGGCCATTGTGACGCAAACTTATGCGCAGGAATCTATGCGCGATCGGGTCCAAAACGAAACTGGTCCGTTGATGCTACAGAAAAAAGCACAATCGCGCGAATATCAGGGGCGTGAAGTGGAGGGGGAAGACAGGCGTATAGGGCCAGGTGATTCAATTTGGCGGATTCTGGTAAAGGAAAAAGGCCTTTCGGAAAATCGCTTCAGCCAATACCTGGTAATCATTCGGGGACTCAACCCGAAAATTAGGAACATAGATGTGCTCAAAGTGGGCGACAATCTTTTCATTCCTCTGCGTCCCGATGAGTTACTCGCAGCGCCAGCGGTGTCGGCAAAAACAGATGTCCAGCGCTCGACCGTCACCAGGGGAGCAATCAAAGAGTATCGCGTGAAGCAAGGCGAGCATCTCTACCAGATAATCAGGGAACAGCTGGGGATCGCCAATGATCGTGATGTGGCATTGTATTACGCACTGGTGAAAGACCTCAATCCGGAGAGAAAAAACTGGGATGCCCTATTAGGGGGTGATTTGATTCTCTTGCCCGTGCCAGAGAAGCCCGGTGAGCTTACAGTAGCTGAACGGAAAGTTTCAATTGAATCAACACCGGCACCCGAACCTATTAAAGAAACTAATCCACCTGGCAGTGTTGGGCAAGTCAAAGAAGATAGGCCTTCCACGCCCAGGATTTTCGGCCTCGATTATGCGAAACAACTACCGGCTAAAGAGAACCTTGCGTTATTGGGGCAGGTGGTCGAGATCTTGGGAAATGAAGTCCGACGCGACGGTCAGGAGACCGTGACTCTGAAAGATGGCACAGTGCGAGTCGATAGGACTGCCTATCCGGTGGTTTACAACCCGAAGCTTCATCAAAGGATCATTCTGGATCCTGACGAAAAGATTCCTGCTGCTGTAAAGTCAAAACTTGCGGACCCGAACGCGCAGACCGCGGTTTTGCCAGTCACTGGAACAGCATCGCTCCAGGAGTCAGTCAGCCAACTGCTTTCCCGTCTGGGGTATCAATCTTTGCCGACAGATCGGCCGGTGGTGATTCAAGAAGGCGGAATTGGGATCGAGGCCAAAGGTAACTGGATGGCGTTAGCGCCGGAGGAGAAGAACAGAGCGCAAGAGATCTTTGTCATTGCGCTCACCGATAATCCGCAAGACATTCCTGACTATTTGCGAAAGGAGTTGGCGACAAGGGGATTGCATTTCAAAGATGTTCTGTTGGCTCCGACTTCCAGTCAATCCCCGGCTTCCAATGAGTCGAAGGAGTTTCTGCCGGCGATAAGACAATGGCCGCGGGAAAAGAGAGAATTTATCGATGCTATGTTATTGGCCTTGAGCGTTCCCTTCGGTGTTTCTGAAACGCTTTCCACTGAATTGGGGCAGGGGCTTAAGGTCGATGTGCGTTGCGACAGAATCTTTGAGAGAAATGGCAAGCGTACAGGGTTGTTCTTTCAGCGTCTTGAGCCGGAAATAAAGAGGATACTTCAGGAACGAGACAAAATTAAAGTCATCGAGCTGGATTTGGCTGTCTTGGACCATAAGGAAATCATGGCACGTTTGTTGAGTGAACTGGGAGAACAAGCGGTTTACCGCGAACATCGGTTCCCCGCTAGCTCTAGCAAGGATCGATTGAATATTACTGCCTGGGGTTTCTTGCTGGCGAGACGAGGCATGTTTGTTACCGATCGTGAAATTCCGCAGTCGCTGCATCGCTTCTTCTTTGAAAAGGGCTTGGAGATAGTTTATTTTTGATGCATCCCATACGAGCCCTTAGCTGGCCGCGATTGCGCGCCCGTAGCTCAACTGGACAGAGCATCAGACTTCGGATCTGAGGGTTGGGGGTTCGAATCCCTCCGGGCGCGCCACGAAATCGATGACTTGGCAAAGAAAACTTAATCCAGCTTCCCGCCGATGTGTCCAAAATGTGTCCATCCCGAGAATTCATAAGGATAGGTGCGGTCAGTCAAAAAGAAGGGATTAGATGGCAGACCTCACGGCAACGGAAATTTGGTTTATCGAGGTCTATTTCAAGAATCATGCTGGGTTCGGCGGTTCCCACCTGATTCCTGAGATTCGCACGTACATGCAGCAACTTGTTACTGGTTCGTACCGGATTCTCTGTTCATTGATCGTTAAGAGGATTTTGGATCTATCGCCAGACAAAACGCAAGTCAAATTTACGGATTATGGTCTTGAGTTGTATAAAGCCGTAGAACGAGCACAAGGAGATTGGGAAAAACAACCGATCATTAAAATTTCAAATCTAGACCGAGACCAAATTCTCATCCGTTCGGGAGAGACTTTTCGGGCCAACCGTGTACTTCGGGAAATTCTTCAACAAGTTCATTCGGAATTCTATGTGA
>Ga0209799_1000175_pt1 | contig 11609 bp, 7 predicted proteins | sample PanSoiPlo36MoBio_FD_188324 | JGI IMG/M metagenome (GOLD analysis project Ga0209799, IMG submission 188324) | Tropical forest soil microbial communities from Panama analyzed to predict greenhouse gas emissions - Panama Soil Plot 36 MoBio (SPAdes)... | ecosystem: Environmental > Terrestrial > Soil...
CATCGCCTTGATCGCCGCGTCTTTGGGAGTCAGACCCTGCTCGATATAGCGGGAGGTGTTCTCGACGATCACGATGGCGTCGTCCACCACAATGCCGATGGCCAGGATCAGGGCGAAAAGGGTCATGAGATTCACGGTGAAGCCGAGCAGTGCCATGGCGGCAAAGGCACCGATGATAGTGACGGGGACGGTAGTTGCCGGCACCAGCATGGCCCGGAAGTTCTGCAGAAACAGCATGATCACGATCAAAACCAAGATCCCCGCCTCGATGAGAGCGGAATAGACGCCGTGGATGGAATCCTTGATGAACGTAGAGGTATCGAGCAGCACGGCATATTTCAGTCCCACTGGAAACTTCTGGCTCATTTGCGCCATCAGTCCACGCACGTCCTGGGCGACAGTAAGAGCGTTGGCACCCGGCAAGGTGTAAACGTTTATCTGCGCCGCCTTCTTGCCGTTCAATCCGGAAAAAGTCGTAAACGCTTCCTGGCTCAGCTCGACCCTGGCGACGTCCCTGATGCGCACCACCATCGCAGTTTGACCGGTCTCAGTGGTCTTCAAGGTCTGGCTAGCTTCCGTAGCCGGCGGTTGCGCCTTGATGATGATGTTCTCGAACTCAGAGACCTCAGTTAGCCGGCCCATGGTCGTAACCGTAAACTGGAAGACTTGGTCCGAAGGCACAGGCGGTCCGCCAAGTTGTCCCGAAGCAACCTGAATGTTCTGGTTCTGGATCGCGTTCTGCACCTCAGGAACCGTGAGTCCGTAGGCTCTCAGCTTGATCGGATCGAGCCAGATGCGCATGCTGTACGGCCCGGCACCGAGCACTTGAACCTGCCCGACTCCCGGCAAGCGCGCGATGGGGTTCTGTAAATTGATGATCGCGTAGTTGCTCAGGAACGTTTCATCAAACCGATCGTCATCGGAGTACAAACTGCCAATCAACAAAATATTGGTGCTGACCTTCTGCACTTTGACTCCCTGAGTCTGCACCTCCTGTGGCAGCTGCGATAGGGCGCCATTGACAGCATTTTGCACGAGCGCTACCGCGGCATTGAGATCGGTGCCCACGGCGAAGGTCACGGTGAGTGCATAACTGCCGTCGCTGCCACTGGTAGATTGCATGTAGATCGAATTCTCGACGCCATTGACCCCTTGCTCGATTGGGATTCCCACCGTGGTCGCCACTACATCCGCGCTGGCCCCGGGATAGCTCGTGCTTACTTGAATCGTCGGCGGCACGATTTCGGGATACTCCGCCACCGGCAGGCGGAGCAGACAGACCGCGCCCAGCAGGATCGTGATGATGGCGATGACATTAGCGAGAATCGGTCGCTCGATGAAAAACTTGGACACGTTCTGCCCTTGTTCGGTTCCTGGTTTCAGGTTTCTGGTTTCAGTTTCCGCCGAAGGACGGATCCGTCCGAAGCCCTGTGGCGGATTTTGGTTTCGGATGTCAGAAGTCTCTTACTCCTGAAACCTGAACTCTGACATCTGTACCCATCTATCACTTGAAACTTGTCACTCGATATTATTTCTACTTCGAGCTGCTCGTGGCGTGCTGGGGATTGACGGTGCGTCCCGGAATTGCTTGAAGGCCACCTTCAACAATCACCAGGTCGTCGGGTTTAAGACCTTCGTTGATGACCAGCAGTTCACCGACCTGAGGCCCGGTCTTGACGCCGCGCCGCTCGACTACGTTCTTATTGTTGACGACTAGGAGAAATTCTCCTTGCTGGTCGAAACTGACCGAGTCTCCTGGGACGAGCAGCGCGTCGCGCTGCTGCAGCGCGGGGACGCGAACCCGCACGAACAAACCGGGGAGTATCGTCCGATTCGGGTTGGCAAAGATCCCCCGCAACTGTAAGGTTCCCGTCGTCGGCGCGACGTTGATGGAAGCAAAGTCCAGGCGCCCCTCGTGAGGATACCCTTCCTCGTTGGCCATACCGAAATAAACCGGTATGCGGCGTTGCTCTATGGTCGGTCCCCCGGTGGACTTTTGGCGCTCGATGACCCGCAACAGATCGCGCTCGTTAATGGTGAAGTACACGTAGATCGGATCGATCTGATCGATCAGACCAAGGGCGGTTTGTTGGCCCATGGCGCCGACAACGTTGCCGGGATTGACGAGGTGTCTGCCCATCCGACCGTTAAAAGGTGCCCTGACCGTCGTGTAACTCAGATTGAGCTTGGCAAGCTCCACTTGTGCCTGGGCATTGAGAATGCCGGCTTCCGCCGACTCTTTTTGGTAGCGCCACTGATCGACTTGGGTTTGGGTTGCGGCATCTTCTTTGAGCAACGCAGTGTACCGCGCCAACTCGGTGGTGGCGTGCCACAGAGATGCCTTCTGTGCCGCCAACTGTGCCTCCGCTTGCTGCAGTTGCGCTTTGTATTGGTCTTGCTGGATGGTGAAAAGCAAGTCGTCTTTCTTTACCCAGGAGCCGTCGGTGAAGTGGTTTTTTTCGAGATACCCTTCTACTCGAGCGACCAGGGTAACCGAGTCAGTCGGCGCGGTATTCCCAGTAAAGTTGAGGTAGTCGGTGACGGTCTGCGTGGTGGGTCTGGCGACCGTGACCAGCGGCGGCGCCGCGGTGGAGCCACTGGTGTTTTCGCGACATCCGATAGTGCCACCGGCTATTCCGATGACCATGAGCAGCGAGGCAACGCCACGCCACAAGCGCAGAGATGCGATGCGCCCTTTGACCACAGCTGTCTCCACTTGTTCCTTCGCAAGCGAGCCTAACATCAGGGCAACATCAAAGTTAGCTTCACGAAAGTCAGCTTCACGTTAGTGAGTTGATTTCACAAGTCTCGTTTGTCGAAAAATCCCCCTTTCCCTCTTTTCCAAAGGGGGGAGTTAAAGTCTCCCTTTGTAAAGGGAGATTTAGAGGGATTTTTGATTTTGCTCACCACGACTTTGATGAGATCCTGAAGCCTAACATCGCAAGCGAATCCTCACCATTCCGGTGGTCGGACCGGTGGCGCTCGGTCCTCGGGTGATGGTAGCCCCGGCGCTTCGGGACGCAATAAATCGGGTGTCAACAGGGTTCCCCAGTTCGTCCGTTCCGCCATCTCCCGCTGCGTCTCGGCAGGGACAAAATCACGGCCCTCACGAATCTGCCATCCACCGCCCAGGGCGCGATAGGTCGTAATCAATCCCAGTGCTATGCTGCCGGTTGCGAGGACAAGATTGTTCTGGGCCTGATAGAGGTTCTGCTCCGCGGTCAGCACGGTAGTGAAATCGAGGATGCCTTCTCTATACTGAAGCAGCGCGATCCGCAAGGCGCCTTCCGCGGCCACGACGCTTTGTCTTAGGAACTCCGTTTGTTCGCGCGAGTAAATGAAAGTTGCAATGCCATCCTCGACTTCCTTCTGTGCTTTTAGGACTGTGTTCTGATAATCGATCAAAAGCTCCTGAAACTTTGCATCCTGCGCCCGGACGTTGTTGGTGATTTGCCCGTAGTTTAGGACGTTCCATTGGATCGCCGGGCCGACGCTGTAATGGAGGCTGCGGCGCGTGAAAACGTCTCCAAGGCTGTTTGAGCTGATATCCGTAGCCAAGGTGCCGACATTGCCGATCAAACTGAAAGCGGGAAACAGGTCGGCTTTTGCGACCCCGATCTGCGCCGATTGCGCCGCGGCTTGGAGCTCCGCCCGTCTGATGTCCGGTCTACGGCGCAGTAACTCCGCAGGAATGCCGACGGTTACCTGCTCCGGCGCGGTTGGGATATCAGCCGGGCCGGCCAGCAAATCATCAAGCGGCGTGGGAGGCATACCGAGAAGCACGCTGAGAGCATTTTTCGCCTGAGCCAACTGAATGTTCAACTGCGGGATTGTCGCTTCGGTGGCGCCAAGAACATTTTCCGCCTGATAGACATCGCGTCTGGTGGCCGTGCCGTACTGGAACTTCGCCTGCGCGATCTTCAGAGCAGTGCGTTGACGCGTGATGTTGTCCTGGGCGATGGCGATCTGCCTTTCGGTGGTGCGGATCTGCACGTAAGCGGTCGCCACATCGCCTACCAAGGTAACGAGTACGTCATCGTAACTAGCGACTGAGGCTAAAAAGCCGCCATCGGCGGATTCGATGGCACGACGCAGCTTACCCCAGATATCGATCTCCCAGGCGGCCTGAGCGCCAAATTGGTCCGCCCAGTAGGTGTTCGTAACGATATTGTAAGGCAATGAGATGGGAATTCGATTGTAGGTTAGAGACGCGCCGACTTGTTGTTGCTGCGGATAGAACTCTCCGATGGCAATGCCCAGTCGCGCTCGAGCCTCCAGTACACGCACGCCTGCAGTTCGCAAAGTGAGATTTTGCTGGTAAGCGAGCTGGATCAGCCGCGTTAGCGTTGGGTCATTGAATACTGTCCACCAATCCCTGTGCTCCGGTGCAGCAGTGGAGTCCACAGATTTGTTCCCTTGCTCAAGCCACCTATCGGCGATCGGTGCTGGAGGAGTCGTAAAGTCCGGACCGAGCATGCATCCCTGGACGAAGCATACAAGCGCGATGATCAACGAGAACCGCAGACATCGAACGTTAAAATTATCCGTTCTCCCCCTCTTTGGTCTCCACCGTCGGAGACTGTTGATCATCTTCAAACTCTCTTCTCTTTGCTTTTATGCTTGCCGACACTTAACGCGAGTCTATCCGCACCCGCGAGGCCGCGTTTTTCGAGATCGGCCAGCAGCCCCTTATCGGTGAGATCCAGTGGATGAGAGTGTTTCCAGTCGTGGCGCGCAATATGGTGCAATCGTTTCACCAAATGATTATCGTCCACTTCGATGGCCAGCTCGCGCCGGCTGTCAAAGCTTCCCGGGGTGAGATTGATGGAACCGACGATTGCGCGCTTGCCATCAGCCAACAGCATCTTGGCATGGAGCTTGAGGTGCTTGAGCTTGTGGACCTTAACGCCGACGTCGTCGAGAATTCGAATGCCGCCGACGCCCTCGACCAGCTTTTCCATCTTAAGCGTGTGGGGTGCCCGGGCCATCACGTGGATCTTTACTCCACGGCGTGCCGCCCGCACGAGGCGTTCGATGATGACAGCGTCTTGGTAGCGTTCGTTCTGGACGAACAGCGTGTCCTTTGCCCGATCTATAAACTCAGCGATACGGTCACGGCCATTGTAATTGCACCAGATGAGGCGCACCTGCTTTCCCCCATCGAACGTTTTCCGGTGCCAGTCGGCCTCGAAGCAATCGATGATCTCCTTCACCTCGTCGTCATGTGCGGTGACGACAGCATAATCGCGCGTCTCCGTCAGGTTCTTGGTTTCCCAGTTGAGCGATTTCACGAACGCTGTTTCATCGTCCACCACCATCGACTTCTCGTGGGTGACCACGAAGGCCGGATTGCTGTCGATCACTGTGACACCCACCTTCTCGAGTTTCCTGCGCGTCGCTTCGTTCTCTGGCTCGCCGCCACGCCGGGCAGGATTGAGCATAACCCTGACTTGGACCCCACGGTGGTGTGCAGCGATCACGGCGGCGAGCAGCGCCGGGTCTGAGAACAGAAACATCTTGATGCGCAGCGACTTTGTGGCGGCGCCGATGGCGTCAAGGATCGGCTGGCCGGAATCATCCGGCAGAACAATCAGGGTGCGAGACATAAGGCCTCCTATCTTTAATTGTTAGCAGGCGCACACGGTTGCCCGGTCTGGATGTGATACAGCTCGGCATAAAAGCCATCGAGCGCTACCAGCTCGTCGTGCGTCCCTTCTTCCGCCACTACACCATCTTTAAGCACGATGATCTTGTGAGCATCCCGGATCGTGCTCAACCGGTGTGCGATGGTGATGACGGTGCGTCCTTTCATGAGCCGCTCCAATGCATCGATCACGAGCTTTTCCGACTCGGTGTCGAGGGCGGCGGTGGGCTCGTCGAGAATAAGGATTGGAGCGTTCCGGACAATCGCGCGAGCGATGCCGATGCGCTGCCGCTGGCCGCCGGAGAGCGTGAGGCCACGCTCTCCTACCAGCGAGTCGTAACCCTTGGGCATCCTGACGATGAACTCATGCGCGTTTGCCAGCTTGGCCGCGGCGACGATCTCGTCCTCGCTAGCATCAGGTCGCCCGTAAGCGATGTTATCACGCACAGTACCGCGGAACAGCACGGTATCCTGCAGTACGAAGCCGATCTGACTGCGCAGCCCCTGGACCTTGAGGTCGCGCAGGTCAACTCCATCGACCAGGATTCGTCCCGCAGCGGGATCGTAGAAACGCGGGATCATGCCCACGACCGTCGACTTTCCGCCACCCGTTGCGCCGACGACACCTATCAGCTGGCCCGGCGCGATAGTAAAATTTACGTCGCGCAGGACAAGAACTGCGGGATCATAGCCAAAGGCCACGTGCTCGAAGGCGATCCCACCCTTCAACACCTCCGGATCACGTGCGTCGGGACGCTCGGGAACCGTCGCGTGAGTGTTGAGGATTGCCTGCACACGCTCCATCGCCACTGCGGTTTGGGCGAGGGTGTTGCTCATTTTCGCGAGGTCCTGCACCGGCTTGAAGAATTTCGAAAGGTAGGCGAGAAAGACCGTCAGCGCACCCACTGTCATGACGCCGGCAAGAACCAGCACGGTACCGCGCCATAGCACAAAGCCTGTGCAGAGTGCGACCACGATGGTGACTGCCGGTGAGAGGAGTGACTTTACCCGCCGGGCTTTGAGCGCGGCGTCTACCGTCGCCTGGCTTACGTCGTAAAGCCGAGACTCTTCGAGCTTCTGCCGACCGAAAGCTTCCACGACCCGGATGGATTCGAGACCCTGCTGCACCACGGCGACGATGTCGCTCTGATGGAGCCGGACCTCATGGGTGGCGCGCTTGACCACGCGGTTGAGCCGGGCGACAAACAACAGCAGGAAAGGCGATATGGCTACGGCGACAAGCGCAAAATCAAATTCCAGCCAGAGCATGATGCCGAACATGCCGATGATCGTCAGCAGATCGACCAAAATGTCGAGAGTCGACGATGATGCAAAGTTCCGGATGGTCTGAATGTCATCGGTGATGGTGGAAAGCAGGGCGCCGGTCTGGTGGGTATCGTAGAAGCCGAGCGAGAGGTGTTGCAAGTGGTCATAGACACGCATGCGCAGGTCGTGCGCCACCCACTGCCCTACGCTTTCCGTGTAATAGTTGTCGATGTAACTGGCGACCGCCCCCAAGGCGGCGATGAGTACCGTTAAAATGCCCGCTACGGCGGCGAGGGCCAACTTATTGTCTCCCACCAAAGCGTCACGCAGTGAGTCGAGCCACCCGGGCGCCTTGTGCGATCCGACGACGTTGTCGAGAATCACCTTCAACGGCCAGGGCGCGGCGAGGGACATGGCGGTCTCGACCAGCATCGCGAGCAGGATGATGACGATCCAGCCGCGGTAAGGACCGAGAGCCTCACGGATCAGCCGCTCCTTGCTCCGCGCCGGACTATCCATCGATTGAGGCGATGCTTCGGTGATCGGAATTGAGTTGGCAATTTCGGGACTTTTCAACGGAACTTCCTATTCAAATTGAACCGTCTAATGAATTTCTCCGCAGCTCGCTGACGGTTTGTGGAAAAACATATATGAACTTTCTCAAAATTCCCTATATCTTCTTGTCCGATTTCGCCGGCATAGTTGCCGCCGCCGAGTCGTGATCGGAGAGCACGCGCACCTCGCGCTGGGGAAACGGAAAGCTCATCCCCGCCGCATAAATCGCATCGTAGATGGCCACGGTTAAATCACTGTGGACTTGCACCGAGTTGGTTTGTTCCGTCCACACTCGCAGCTCGAAGTTGATCGAACTGTCTCCATAGCTCATGAAAAGACCACGGGGCGCCGGTTCTTGCAACACTTTGGGATGGGCGTGCCCCACGGCTTCGAGGAGCTCGATTACTTTTTTTGGCGCAGCGCCGTAGTTTACGCCCACCGGCAAGTCGAGGCGCCGTAGTTGGTCACTGAGTGTCCAGTTTGTCACCTGCTCCGTGATCAGTTGCGCGTTGGGGACAATGATCTCCGCGCCTTGCATGGTACGTACGATGCTGGCACGGATGCCGATCCGGCGCACCCTGCCTTGAAGGCTGCCTACTTGAACCGTGTCGCCCACATGGATCGGACGCTCAAAAAGCAGAATCAGCCCTGAGACAAAGTTGTTTACCACGCTCTGCAGTCCGAAACCAATCCCGACGCCGAAGGCGCCTGCGAGGACTGTTATTTTGGTCAAGTCCATTCCCAGTACACCCAAGGCCACGATGAAACCAACGGTAAGAATAGCGTAATTGAGTAGGCTCGAGACGGCATAAGACTGGCCGGTTGCGATCCGCGCCCGTGAATACACGTCCTCCGCGAGCACGAATCGTATGAAAGCCGATAGCAAGTACGCAGCTAATAACGTAAGTAAAAAAGCGCCGATGTCACCCACGGACGTGCTGATCGAGCCACGTTCCAACCGGGTACTGAAAAAGGCTTGGGCCGTAGACCAGGCCGGATCAAAAAGCCCCAGGTAGTCCAGATAGCGGGTCAACCAAGCGACTACGGCCACCCACATAAGAAACCGATAGATTCGTCGCTCCAGCAAATCAGTATGATTTTGGACTAGATGGAGGAGCCGCAGCGGCCGTATCCGCAACCCGTACACAACCAGCCCCATGGCTACCTGAACTGCCGCATAGAGTTCGAGCGCCAACGCGCCGCCGGCGAGAACGCCAGGTATCGTGAGGCGCGCCAAACGCATGTAGCCGAAAATTGCGGCTACTAAACCAACGGCTAGGACGGCCACGATCAGGGCTCCAACGAGGCGCCGCAGAGAATTTGTTTGGCCCAAACCTCGTGCCGCTATGTGAGCCCCGTAGAAAAATAACCAAACCACCAGGACAATCCCCGCGGCCGCCTCTAATATTAGAATCCCTTGACCCATCGGCGGCTCGCCGATAATCGATCGCCGCACACTATCGATGGCGAACAAAATTGCCAGCGCGTAGATCACCGGAACGACGACCGGGGGCAGTGAGCGCCGGGTGAGGATGATGATGGGCACAAGTGCGATGATCTCGAAGAGCCGCTTCACCGCGACCGGCACCGGCGAAGTGGGAGCCGCGGCGACAATCAACGTCACAAGAAACGCAGCCGCGAAAACGTGATCGAACACTGCGGTGCCATGGGTGGAACGGGTTCCTGCATCCGACGTGCCGCACTCGCGGCGTGCTGCGAACAAGACGATGGATAGTACTAAGAAAAGGGCAATGTGGCGCGGCATATGACGGGAAGGATCGTGGACGTATATGAGAAGATCCCTCCAGTAGGATGCGGCTGTTTTGGGGAGACGCTCAGCTAAAGTGTCTTTTGCGCGACCCCATAGATCAGCGTCCCACACGGGTGGATTGTCCCGTGTAAAGAGCCCGCCTACCAACTTTTGTTGAACCGCTGCGATTTCAGCGAGCGCGGTATTGCAGCGGGCTACCATCTCGGCGATCTGGCCTTGAAGGTTAAAAATTTCGTTGCGCTCCGCTTGATGCGGTTGTTGCGCCGCTTCAATGGCGGAGAGGGTGGTGTCAATCTGTTGCAGGATCGACTGCGGTGCTTTCGCTGATTGCTGGAAATCCCGGGTTCGGGTCCACGTCTCTTGAAGTTTTGCTAATTGGTTCAGCGCAACCTGAAGCTTCGTGGCGCGACGGGTGAGCACGTTCAGCCAGGCCGTGAATTGCAACTGTCTCTGTTGCCAGATCTGTTGCTGGGTCTCAAGCGTGTCAAAGGCGGCCTGCTCTTTTAGAATGATCGTTGTGTTTTGGAGCTCCAAGGCGGTATTGACAGCCAGCTCGGGAGCCATTCGCCGTATCGTGTCGATTTCGGCATCGGGAGCGAAATTGGCGGTGAACCCTCGGAGGAGATCGCCAACCTGTGTGGCCTGCATGGCTATCTCCTCCAGCGGAATGGCCGAGCGTGGCGAGGGTGCGCTGGTCGCAGGCTCAGAAGCTTTAGATGCTTCCGCTGTTTTATGCTCTGCAGCGTTGCTTGAAGCTGCCAACAGAGAAAGGATTGCAGCTATTACGATAGCGACCAATGTCTCCGGCGGGGATTGCAACAGTCGGCGTCCTTGCCGCACCACCGTAACCATTTTCCCTTGCATATCGCAACCGATACATTTTTGAAACCGCGATGCCCTTTCTCAGCGCGGGATGATCGCGTCGTCCAGGCTTAGAACGTACATGAATATTGCGGCCAGCATCAGGAGAAAGACCAGCCACACGCGCCAGTCCTTGTGTATCTTCCCGCGGCTTGGATGTTTGTGACTGTGGCTAGTCATCAAATCTCACTCAGGGAACGTTCGGGCTTTATCCACATCATCATATCCAGGCACCTGCAAAAATCCCTCTTTCGCCTTAAAAGGCGATGTTTTTAAAAGCGGGTTTTCACCGCTAACGGTTCCATAGGATGATACTCACGGGACGGAATTTGGAAAATTAGAATACCGGGCCCCTAACGAACCCCGAATAGCGAAACAAATTCCACATCACCCGAAGTCGCTGCGTTACTCGGGCAACCCGTTGATTAAGTACATAGCCTGGATCGCTTCACTGGGTTTGCCGAAGGCCCCGAACCAGCGTTCGTAGATAGGCACAATACCACCCGTGCGGTAAAGCCCAGCCAGTGCCCGGTTTACCGCGAGCCGAAACGCCGCATCGTTGCGCCGCATCATAAGTCCATAGGGTTCGTAGGAGAACACGACATTCGCGAGAGCGAAGCGTCCAGGATCCTTCGACGTTAACGCGATGCCGGCGAGGGTCCCGCGATCCGAGGCGAAGGCGTCGGCGCTGCCCTTTTCGACAGCCGCGATTCCTTCCAAATGATCCTTGACCTTGATTGTTTGAACGGTAATGAATTCCTTTTTGAGGACATCGGACAGGGCTTTTTCGGTGGTGGTACCGGGAATTACCGCGATGCGCTTGTCTGCAAGGTCAGCGGCTCCGCGCCAATTGACGCCGGCAGTGGTCAGCAGGCCTGCACCGTCAATGAAAGTCATTAGACTGAAGTCCACCCGTTCTTGGCGCGAAAGAGTCATCGTGGTCGTGCCGCATTCGATATCGACCTTGCCCTGGGCCACCATGTCGATGCGGTTCTCTGCGGTCAACGGCACCCAGTTGAGCTTGAGATTATCAATCCCGAGCTGTTTTTGAATCTCGCCGGCGACATGCATGCAGATGTCGATGGAGTAGCCCACAGGCCGCTTGTCGGGTCCCGGAAAGGAAAACGGCGGAGCGGCTTCGCGGTAGCCGATAGTAAAAGTTCCCGAAGTCTTGATTTTCTTGAGCGTCCCGTCGAGGTCTTGGCCAAAAGCCGGGCCGGCCAAGACCAGCGTTGTTAGCAACACGAGAACCATCGCTTTAATATTTGTCATAGCGTTTCTCCTCAGCAGTTAAATTTGCTAATCCCAATCAAACATAGTTATTAAGGAGTTCATAAGTATCTAGACACTTCTCTGTTCTTCAAAACCTTAGGGACAAGTCGTTCCAAGCGCGGGCAATGGGTCTGTGCCTTGTCTGCCACCACCCCATCCACTCCAGGGGCGGTTATGCCAACGGTCCGGGCCTGAACGCTCCCGATAGGATCGGATGCCCGCACTCTTCACGACTCGCCC
>Ga0209799_1000176_pt1 | contig 11605 bp, 10 predicted proteins | sample PanSoiPlo36MoBio_FD_188324 | JGI IMG/M metagenome (GOLD analysis project Ga0209799, IMG submission 188324) | Tropical forest soil microbial communities from Panama analyzed to predict greenhouse gas emissions - Panama Soil Plot 36 MoBio (SPAdes)... | ecosystem: Environmental > Terrestrial > Soil...
GGGCGAGGAGCCTACCGGCCCATGAACTCCAGGGCTTTACGGAGAGGAGCACTCGAGATCTTCATCAAACCATCGAGGGGCGAATTCATCTCGAGCACGAGGAAGATCGCGGCTGCCATCGAGCAGGCGCTCACGAAGAGCGCCAGGGTGACCGTCACATTGCGAGGGGCGAAAAGGCCAAAGCTCACGAACAGCAGCGCGAGCCAGAAGATCAGCACGCCCAGAAGGATGGGCGGTAGCCCGCGCTGCGCGTCCTCGATCAGCACCCAGCGCGAACGAGAGATGTCGTTCATGATCTGATGCGCCTGCGCCAGGGACGCGCGCTGCTCATCGGTCACCGGTTTGAGCGTGCGCAGCGTGGCTCGGATGGCGTCGATCGAGCTCCCGCGCTCGATGGCCTTCATGGTCGACCCGCCGGAACGCTCCTCGGGCCAGATCCGCCGCAGCGTCTCCTCGACGCTCTGGCGCAGCTGATCGCGGACGGGCTTGGCCTCGGGCCCGTATTCGGCAAGGGTGTTGTCCAGAATGATCACGTTCGCCCCGAACTGCACGAGCCGGGAGCCCATCGCGTCGAACTGGCCTTTGGACGAGCTGACCAGGAGACCAAGGACGAGTGCTGTGCTCGTCGCGATCACGCCCACGGCGAGCTTGATCATGTCCTGGGCATCCTTGCTCAGGTGATGCTTGGGGAGCAGCCCCTGCAGCGCGAAGCCGACCAGCGCTCCGCCGCAGATGCAGCCAGCGGTGATGATTCCGATGGTCAACGAGGTCATCGCGCGGGAACCATCCTGCCTCGCGGGGCCGCACGCCACGCCGAGGCGCTGCAGTCAAAGCGTCCGCTGAACCATCGCGACAGGGCGCTCAGGGCAGAGAAGGCGAGCGGGTCCGCGACCTCGGCCAGGGCGAGGTCGGCTGCGGTGAGATAGCGCGTCGCCAGCTCGACCCGCACCGCGTCCACGATGGAGGAGAAGGTCTCCGCGTCGCCGGCGAGATGGCGGTGGACGGTACGCCGATCCATTCCCAGGTGCTCCGCCACCTGCTCGATGGAGCACCGGCCGGAGGGCAGGAGTGCCCGCACGAACTGGCGCACCTTGTCGGCCGTGGTAGCGTGCGGGTGCTCGAGGATCGAGTCGAGGTACTGCTGCGCGTAGCGCGCCATCACAGAATCTCCTTTGGGCAGTCGCACGTCGAGAGCCTTCGCCGCGGATGCAAGACCGATCGGGTCACACCGGACATCGACTGGACAGCCGACGAAGCGAACGTGGGCGACGGCAGTGGCAGGCGGCGCGTACGGGAAACATACGCGTTCCTGGCTGGCCCATGTAGTTCGTCAGGCAGGCGCTCCGAATCAGCTTGGGCATGATCGTGTCCCGAAAAGATAAATGAATGTCCTCTCATGTCAACCGGGTGCCCCGCACCTCCGGGGCATCGGGGATCCTGTCCTCGAAGAGGCCGAGCGACTGCGGAGCCGAAGCCCGATCCGTCCAGCTCGGGGACGGCGGAAGCGAAGCGTTCATGACCCGCGATGGCCGCTCATTGCGAAAATACGAACTGGACCGTGAGGATGACTGTCCACGTGGCACTGCCTGCGGGCCGTTCCACATAGTTGTAGGCCTCGACCTGCGCGGTTCCTCCCTGGCCCGCGATCGTGAAGGCCCTCCCGATTCCGCCGCCGACCGGTACGGTCCACTTGTTGCCCGAGCTGGCCTTCCAGTTCGCCGTTACCTGCGGCCCGAAGGTGAAGTACCAGTCCTTGGGCAGGAAAATGTTGAGCACCGGCTGGAGGAACATCGTGTTCACCGCGGGTCGCGAGGCATCGCCGGCATATGACCACAGGTTGTAGATCTGTGCTCCCAGCTGCCACCATTTCCCGGTGAGGATGGCGGCGCCGAAGGGGCCGATCTGCCACTTGCCACTGCCCAGGCTCGTCGACGACGCTGAAGGAAACTGCAGGACCGAGCCGAGCCCCCAGATGAACGTCTTCGAGCTGGGCGGCGAGAGAATCAACGTCTCCTGGATGTCGCCAATCCCGAAGGTGTAGCCCTGGCCCGGTTCGGAGCCGGGCTGGTCGATCAGGGACAAAATGGTTCGGGAAAAGAGGATCCAGTCAGCCGGGAGATGAAAGGGCACGATCGGCTGGACATCGAACACGTATTGCGTGTCGCGGTCAGGCGCGCCACCGAAGTTGAAGTTGGGCTGGACCTGAAAACTGATCTGGTCATCCAGGGGATTCCTGGCGTTCTTGACGAACTCGCTGGCGCCGGGCAACAGCTCCTGCGCCACCGCGAGGGTCTGAAAGGGAGAGATCACGAGGCCGATAGCCAGGAGGACCACCTGGACAATGGATTTCCTCACCGTAGTCCGCGACCGAAAACAGCCCGATCGTCGTGCATCTCGTCCTCGCTGGCAAGACATGCGGCAGTATCAGACGGCTGCGCCAACAGTGTAGACTCGGCGCCGACAATCTGTGAACGAAATGGCTGGCGTGAAGGAGGCGTTGACATGAACGACCACAGGGCTCTCCTCCTCTGAATGGGCAACCGTGACTTCCGATCCCCGAGGCGCCCTTCGGTAACCGAGACTATGGGTCGATGCGGTAGCTTGACATGGCTGTGCCCAAGGTCTACGGTTGCGGCGAGCGCGATTCGAATCCTGGCGAGGAGTCGTCATGGGCCTTGATCGGGTCCCGCGACGATGGGTCGCTCGCGTCGCCGACTATGCCTACGGCGCCCGTCCATGGCTGAAACTCTGCTCCATCGTTGAGGGCTCGCTCCCCAGCGTTCGCCTTCGGTCTCCCCCCAACTGCCGGACGGCTTCTCCGGAGATCACGACGCGGGCCGGTGGCCAGCGAAGGAGCTTGAGTGCCCCACACAGGCCACACGCTACGCTCGTATCGGCGACAATCACGAACCGAGTTGGAAGGAGTGTCTCGCGTATGTCTTGAAGAGCATGTTGAGACGTTGTGACTTCATGGCGCGACTACAAGCGTAAGGGGGGGACCGTGGCGACGAAAGAAAGGTCACAGCGAGTTGGACGGGCTCGGTATGTTCCCGATCTGAAGCCGGGCAAGTACAGTGACGGCCTACCCCTGGACGAGGTGAAATACCTCGAATGCAAGCTCATCCTGAAGCCCAATCACTTCACGTCCCGGGACAGCCTCTTTGACTTTGCCAAGATCTTGCGGCGTCCCGCCAAGGAAAGCGGGGTCGACTTCGATGCGGTAGGTTTCATCGACGAACCGCTCAAGATCCGGGAAGTGCTCTTCCTCGATACTCCTGACTTCGAGCTCTATAACAACGCCTTCATCCTGCGGAGGCGGATTCCCTACAAGGACGGCTTCCCGACGGGCGATCCGGAGGTGGTCTTCAAGTACCGTCACCCGGACCTGCAGAAGGCCGCCGAGATCGATGTGCGTCCGAGGATCAAGGGCGACTATCGGATCAAGTTCAAGGCGGAAGCCTTGCCTCTCAAGGACGGGCTCGGCGGGATTCGTATGCTCTTTTCCCACAACGTGGAGTTCGGCATGAGCTCGTTGAGCGAAGGGGATCGCGGGTCGATGGATGGGATCGTACACGTGCTCCCGGCGCTCCAGTCGATCCGTCGACGCCGAAACGAGAAGATCGAGCTCGTCAGCGGGACGATCGTCGAGGAGGTGCTGCAGGACATCGGGGTGCTCGACTTCGGGAAGGGCGTCACGGCCGGTGCCAATGTGGCGCTATGGCGGAATCGGGGTGACCATAATCCCCTGATCGGAGAGTTCGCGTTCGAGATCAAGTTCAAGCGGCGGGATGAACTGAACGACAAGGCCATGAAGCGGGCCGAGACGTTCTTCCTCACCCTTCAGCAGGCCGCCAGGGACTGGATCGCGCTCGGAGCAACGAAGACCGGTGTGGTCTATCGCTTGAAAGGCAATCCGCCCCATGCGCACGAATGAGGATTGCCGCGGACAGTCGTGGCGGGGAGCTGGCTCGCTCCCCGCGACCTGCTCTTCCTGGGAGGAGACGGCAAGACCGTCGTACCCAAAGGCGTCATGCGCGAGCAGACTGACTTCAAACTGAACGACGCGCTCCGCAACGTGCCAGGCATCAACCGACGGTAGGCGCGCGCCGGCGTCGGTACCCTAGCGGGGCAGGCCGGGACGCGACGAGCGCGGAGCGGGCGGCGGTCCCGCCTTGAGCCGTTCGATCTCCTTGGCGGCCTGATCCTTCGTGTCCGCGTCCTGCGCCGCGCGCTCGAAGGCCTGCTTCGCGCCCGCGGTGTTACCCATCTTCGCCCGGACGACACCGAGATTCAGCCAGCTCCGCCCTGAGTCGCGAATGGTCAGCGCTTTCTCGAAGGCGGCCGCCGCGGCAGGGAAGTCGCCGCGCTCGTAGTCGATGCGCCCGAGAGCCGAGTAGACGTCGGAGAGCTTGGTGTCAGCGTTGGCGAGGGCCTTGAGATGGTCGTAGGCGCGCCCCGGCTGGTCGGCGTTCATGAGCATGACGGCCAGCCGTGCGCGGCTCTCCTGGTCCGTGGGCCGGAGGGCCAGTGCTGCCTCGTACGCCTTCGCCGCATCCTCGATGCGCCCCAGCTGCTGATAGGCTGCGCCCAGGTCACGCTGAGCGGCGGCGTTTGGATAGAGGGCGGCCACTTTCTCCAGCGCGTTCGCCGCCTCCTGCCATTGCGATTGGGCGAGGGCGGCCTGGCTCCAGAGATAGAAGGCAAGAACGTGGCCTGGGTAGGCCACCGTCGCCTCACGGGCGAGGGAAGCAGCTTTCGCGTAGTCCTTGGCATCGAGGGCTTCGAGTCCTTGCCGGTAAAGGGCGAAGGCGGGCTCGTCCCAGATGCCCTGGGCGGCGGAGGGGCTGGCAAGCAGTACCAGGAGCGCGATCGCGGCCAGGAGGCCGCCCGCGCTCCTTCGGGGCGATGGAAGCGGGTCCGCGTCGCGTCTCTTCACGCGTCCGCCCAGGTGCGCAGGAGATTGTGGTAGCAGCACGTCAGGGCGACCACGCCCGGATGGTTGGGCACCGCCTGGTTCACCTTGTTGATGGCCATGTCCAGGTCGAAGAGGAGGGCGCGCTGGCTCTCCTCCCGCACCATGCTCTGGATCCAGAAGAAGGAGCCAAAGCGGGTTCCTCGCGTCACCGGATTGACCCGGTGGAGGCTGGTCGCGGGGTAGAGGATCATGTCGCCCGCGGGCAGCTTCACCGACTGCCCGCCGTTGGCGGTCTCGACGACGAGCTCCCCGCCGTCGTAGTCCTCGGCGCGACTGAGGAAGAGGGTGGCGGAGAGGTCCGTGCGCACGCGAAACGGCGTGCCGGGGATTTGCCGGATGGCGTTGTCCACATGGGCGCCGAAGTGCATGCCCGGCTCGTAGCAGTTGAAAAGAGGCGGGAACACGCGCAAGGGGAGGGCGGCGGAGATGAAGAGCGCGCTCCGTTCGAGGGCGGCGAGCACGAGATCGCCGAGCTCGCGGGCCTCGGGCGTGCCTTCCTTGATCTGCCGGTTCTCCTTTACGAGGCCGGATTGATGGCCGGCGGTGACGCGGCCGTCGATCCAGCTCGCGCGCTCTAGCACGTGGCGGGCGTGGGCGAGCTGCTCGTCGCTGAGGACTTTCTCGATGCGTAGCAGCACGCGACGTCCCTCCGTGTGTATAGTTCGCGCGCGGGCCGGCGGCCCGCGCTAGTAGGTGAAGTTCGCGCTGAGGATGAAGGTCCGCCCGTCGCCGGGGATGGTCTGCGACGGGTGGACCTGGTCGTAGTAGGTCGTGTCCATCACGTTCTGGACGTTCAGCTGGATGCCCATGTTCCGGTTGAGCCGGTAGGCGCCCATGAGGTCCCACCGCACGTAGCCCGGCACCTGGCTGGTGTTGGTGTTGTTCCCGTAGCGGCTGCTCGAGTAGAAGACGCCGGTGCCCACCTGCCATTGGGTCAGGAAGTCATACGTCGTCCACAGCGACAGCGTGTTGACGGGCGCATTGGCGAGGTCCTTCCCCTTCGTGCCCACCTCCGCCCCCTCGAGGATGTTCGTGTTGAGGAACGTGTAGCCGAAGAAGACGTTCCAGGGGGGCAGGGGGCGGCCCACGATCCCCAGCTCCCACCCCTGCGATTGCACGTGCCCGTCGAGGGTGGCGATGCCCGTGACGGGGTCGACGGTGCGGGCGTCCGTTTTGTCGATGCGGAAGAGTGAGCTGGTCACCGCGAGCTGGCCGTTGAAGAGGCCGAGCTTGACCCCGAGCTCGTAGGTATTGGTCTTCTCGGGGTCCGTGCCCTGGTTGCCCACGTTGATGGAGTTGAGCTGCTCCGTTGATGGGTTGTAGGACTGGCCCCAGGCGAAGTAGTACGTCTGCTGCGGGCTGGGCTGGACCACGAGGGCGGCGCGGGGCGACCAGAGGTTGTTCGTCTGCCCGAAGTTGGATGCGCGTGACCCGTCGGCGTTGAAGTTGGTGATGCTGGCGTCGAAGTAGTCGTAGCGGACCCCGCCGAGAAACCTGAACCAGGGCAGGATCTGGACGTCGTCGACTCCGTAGGTGCCCACCGAGGTGGCGCTGGAGTCGAAGCGCGTGCCCCGTGTCTTGGTGAACAACCCATCCGGGAAGAAGTTGCTCGGATTCACGAGCGGAGTGTTGGGGGCCGGCGTCAGCGTGATGGTGGTGTGGTCGAAGGTTTGGTAGGCGAAGTCGATGCCCGTGACCAGCTTGTGCTTGAGGGACCATGTCTCGAAGGTGAAGAGAGCCTCGTTCTGGAAGGCGGTGATCGATTCGTTCTCGTCGCGGCCCGCGCGATTGCGGGTAACCACGATGGCGGATAGCGGGGCCCCGGGGGTGACGCTGGTGACGAGGATGCGGGGCGGGGTGACCTGCGCCTCGCGGTTCGAGTACTGGTAGCGGAGAATGCTATGGAGGGCGATGTTCTCGTTGAACCGGTGGTCGAAGGTGAGGGTGCCGCGATTGAGGTGGACGTTCTCGTCGTCCTGCTGGGGGATCCCATAGAAGTTCGACGTATCGACGCGTGGCGGGAAGTCGGAGGGCTCCACGCCCGGCGGCTTGCCGATCCGGCCCGGGTAGGTGACGATGGGTAGCCCGCGGTCGGGCAGGTTGTTCTCCTGGTAGTAGTAGTAGCTCGCGGTGAAGAGGGTGTCGGTGCCGATGCCCCACGCGAACGACGGCGCCACGCCCCAGCGCAAGAAGTTGACGAAGTCGCGTCCCACCGGCTCGTTGTAGTACGCGAGCATGTTCATGCGCACGGCCATGGTCTCGCCGAAGGGCTGGTTGAGGTCGACGGTTCCGCGGCCCATGGGGCCGTTGCTGCCGCTCGCCGTGAAGTCGTAGAAGCGGGCGGCCTGCGGTGTCTTGCTGACCTGGTTGATGACGCCCCCCGTGGAGCCGCGGCCGAAGTAGACGGCGGAGGGTCCCTTGAGCACCTCCACCGCCTCGAGGTTGAAGACGTCGCGGTTGTACTGGCCGGTGTCGCGGATGCCGTCGAGGAAGATGTCCGTCCGCGCGTTGAAGCCGCGCAGGGTGAGGTTGTCGCCCTGGGCGCCGCCGCCCTCGCCCGCCTGCAGCGAGATGCCCGTGACGTTCCTCAACGAGTCGCGCAGGTTGAAGACGGCCTGCTCGCGCATGAGCGTCTCGGTGATGGTGGTGACGGACTGCGGGATGTCGAGGTACTGCTCCGGGATCCGGAACAGATTCGGGTTGTCCGGCAGATAGCTTTTGGGCCGCTGGGCGCCCACCTGGAGACCCGGAAGGGCGATGGCCTCCGGCTGCTGCTGGCCGAGAGCGGACGAGGTCGCCATGAGAAAGCTCATGCCCACCGTGCTGCCGACGAGTTTTTTGCGGGCGCGAAGCGTCCGCCAGGCTCTGCGAGTGCGTCTCGGACTCATGCCGTCCTCCCGGCGCTGCATGCGGATTGAACTGCGGGCAGGCTGGGTCGGACGGCACCTGGCTGGCGTGATTAGGTATACCTAATCACGAAGACATGTCAACCCTAAAGAATGAAGGGTACGGCGTGGGGAACGCGCCGCCCCGGCGGCGCGCACGTCGAGCGCGACGGCGCCGGGGGTAGGCTCGAGAGGAGCTAGTCGACGATCTTCTTCTCGCGGAGGGCCTTGACGTCGGTGGCGGCGAGGCCGAGCTCGCGCAGGACGGCGTCCGTGTGCTCGCCCACAAAGGGCGCGGCGGTGCGCACCGTGCCGGGCGTCCCCGAGAGCTTGATGGGGATGCCGAACTCCTTGATCGTCCCCAGCGTCGGATGTTTCACCTCCACCACCATGTCGCGGGCCTGCACCTGCGGGTCGGCGACCATCTCCTCCGGCTCGTACACCTTGCCCACGCACACGTCGGCCTTGACGAGGATCTCGTACCACTCGTCGCGGTTCTTCGTGCGCATGAGGGCCTCGATCTCGTTGCGCGCCTTGACCTCTTCCGCGTTGGCCGCGCGCACGAACTGGTCCGGCTGGCGGGCGAAGCGCACGAACTCCGGCCGGCCGATGGCCTTGCAGAAGTTCTCCCAGAGCCACGGCTCGGTGCAGCCGATGGTGAGGAGCTTGCCGTCCTTGGTCTCGTAGATCGCGTAGTAGGGATAGGAGCCGCCCAGGAAGCCCTCGCCGCGCTTGGGGGCGAGCCCGTCGCTGAAGAAGAAGCGCATGTTAGGGGTGGCGGCGAGGAGAGCGATGGAGGTGTCGAGGTAGGACACGTCCACGAGCTGCCCCTTGCCCGTGCGTTCGCGCGCGAACAGCGCGAACATGATGCCAAGGGCGCCGTGCATACTCGCCCCCGCGTAGTCGGCCACGAGGTTCAGCGGGATGACGGGCTTGCGGCCCGGCTCGCCGATCAGGTTGAGCACGCCGGCCAGCGAGAGATAGTTCATGTCGTGGGCGGGATAGTCGCGGTAGGGCCCATTCTGACCGAAACCGGAGAGCGAGCAGTACACGAGCCGCGGATTGTCCTGGCGGAGCGTCTCGTAGTCGGCGCCGAGTCGCTTCGTCACCCCGGGGCGGAAGCCTTCGATGATGACGTCGACGCCTGCCGCGAGCTTCCGGAAGAGCGCCTGCCCCTCGGGCGCTTTCATGTTGAGGGCGATGGAGCGCTTGTTCCGGTTCACGTACGAGAAGGCGGCGCGGCGCTGGCTGTCGGCGTCCTCCTTCGCGGGCGTGTCGATCTTGAGGACCTCCGCGCCCATGTCCGCGAGCATCATTCCGGGCATCTCCGCCGGGGGAACACGGGCCAGCTCCAGGACCTTGATGCCGTCGAGGACTCCCATTCCGTTCTCCTTCTGGTGCCCCTCACCCTGCCCTCTTCCCATCCGGGAGAGGAGAACGACTCGTCCCTCTCCCCTCGGGGGAGACGGACGGGTGAGGGGAGCTCAGGATGAGGGGTGGTTAGCGATACGCGTCCGGGGCCTGAATGGCCGAAGCCCAGAAGACCGGGTCGTGGCTGGGGAACACACGCCCGCCCATGAGGCGGGCGATGGTCTTCAGGCGCTTGATGGAATGCATGGCCCGGGTGGGATCCCACACCACACCGGGAGGAACCTCCTTGTCGATGGACTCTTGCCAGTAGCAGCAATCGCCGGCCAGGATCACCGGACCTGACTCCGGCAGCTCCACGAGGAGTGACTGATGCCCGGGAGTGTGGCCGTCGCTCCGGAGCGCCGTCACCCCGGGCACGATCTCCGCATCGCCGTCGAGGAGGCGCCAGCGCTGGCCGGGGAGGTCGAAGTTCTTCTTGTAGTAGTAGGTTGCGAAGAAGCCCGCGGGATAGTGCGCGTAGGAGTACTCGTCCTGCTGCACCGCGATCTCCGAGCTCGGGAAGAGGAAGGCCCCGCCCGCATGATCGTAGTGAAGGTGCGAGAGCACCACCACGTCCACGTCGCCCGGCTCGAGGCCGATCCCGTCGAGCCGGCGCACGAGCAGATCCGCTTCGCTGAACTTGGCCAGGGGATCGTTGCGCAGGAGACCGGGCACCGCGCGAGGAGAGAGGCCCGTGTCGAAGAGGATGGTGGTGTCGCCGGTGCGCACCAGGTAGCAGGAAACCGGGATCTGGACCTTCTCCGCCGAGCGCTCGCCGAAGAAGAGGCCTGACTTCTCGAAGCCCATGAAGCCGTTTTGGAGCGCGAACAGCCCCTTGACGGCCATCTAGGCGGTGGCTTTGCGGGAGGCGCGCACTCGAGCGGTGCGGCGCGGCGGCGAGAGCTGCTGCGGATCGTAGACCCAGATCTTGTGGGCGGCCGCGAAGCCCATGGTGACGGTTTTCTCGTTCAGCAGCACGCTGATGGTGCCTGCATAGGGCGCCACCTCGGTGACGGTGAGCTTGACCCCCGGCCGCACCCCGCTCTCCCAGAGGAAGTGCAGGAGCTGGCGATCCGCTTCGGCTTCCTCAGTGATGCGCTCCACGACCAAGGCCTGTCCCTTCGTGGCTTGGGAGAGGGGAATCGGATTGTGGGCTTCGGGCTGTGGCATGCCGGGAATGGGGTTGCCATGCGGGCAGGTCGACGGCATACCCAGCATCTCGGCCAGGCGTTCCTCCACCACAGGCGATAGGGCATGCTCCAGCCGGTGGGCCTCATCGTGGGCGCGCGACCAGTCGAGGCCGAGGACGTCGGTGAGCCACCGCTCGAGGAGGCGGTGGCGCCGCGCCATGGTCTTGGCGATGTCGAGGCCTTTGGTGGTGAGGCGGATCTCTTTCTTGTCCGCCACCTTGACGTAGCCCTCGCGTTGCATGCGGCGGAGCGCCTCCGTGATCGACGGAGCCGACACGTGCATGTGACGGGCGAGTCGCGCGCCGATGACCGGCTGATTGCTGCCTGCGAGATCGTAGATGGCGCCCAGATAGTCCTGGATGGCGGGGGTAGTTTCCATGCGGAGAGGATACCCCTGCCTCTCCTGCGCGGGCAAGTCCGTGCTATCCTTCCCGCGCCGGCGGCCGCTCGCGCGCCGCGCGCCACCCGAGGAGGTTACGATGGACTTCGCCCTCACCGAGCAGCAAGAGCTGATCCGCAAGGAAGTGGCCGCCCTCGCGCGGAGCTTCTCCCTCGACTACTGGCTCGAGAAGGACCGCAGGCACGAGTATCCCCACGAGTTCGTGAAGGCGTTCGCGGAAGGTGGCTGGGTCGGCCTGATGATTCCCGAAGCCTACGGCGGTGCCGGACTCGGTGTCACCGAAGCCGCCATCATGCTCCACGAGATCTGCGCCTCGGGGGCAGGGACCTCGGGTGCCTCGCCTATCCACTTCTACTGCTTCCCTCCCGAGCCCGTGGTCCGCTATGGCACGGACGAGATGAAGCAGCGCGAGCTGCCGCGCATCGTGTCGGGCGAGACCATCATGGCCTTCGGCGTCACCGAGCCCAACGCGGGCACCGACACCTCGCGGATCCAGACGCGCGCCGTGCGCGAGGGCGATCGCTGGGTCGTCAACGGCCGCAAGGTGTGGACCACGAACGCCCAGCACGCCAATCGCATCCTCCTCCTCGCCCGCACGAGCGACCGCGATCCCGCCAAGCCGCTCAGGGGCATGACGCTGTTCTTCACGGAGTTCGACCGGTCGGCCATCAGCGTCCGGGAGATCGAAAAGCTGGGTCGGGCCGCCGTCGACTCCAACGAGATCGCCATCGAGAACCTGGAGATC
>Ga0209799_1000177_pt1 | contig 11585 bp, 13 predicted proteins | sample PanSoiPlo36MoBio_FD_188324 | JGI IMG/M metagenome (GOLD analysis project Ga0209799, IMG submission 188324) | Tropical forest soil microbial communities from Panama analyzed to predict greenhouse gas emissions - Panama Soil Plot 36 MoBio (SPAdes)... | ecosystem: Environmental > Terrestrial > Soil...
ACCGCAAAAAGTACGCCTACGCTCGCTGATTTCTCGCGCCTCGCAGCTGAAACCTTTTGACCAGCCTGCCATAGAATTTGTTCAAGAGTCTTTCTTACGGTATAAAGCTCAAATCGATCAGTTGCTGCACCGTTAAACTTTTGGCCTTCTGATTATCTTTAGCGATGTCATCCAGCGCCAGCTGCATTCCTTTGATCGTCGGCTTCCCATCGTCGGGCAAAGCACGAACCCTCTGAGTGTAATCGAACTCGGCGATTTGGCGATCATTGGTCCGGAGGAATTGCATAATCCTTCGAATCGCGACTTCTTTTTGATTTTTATAATAGCGGATTCCGTCTAGATAAGCCTTCATGAAACGATGAACGACATCCCCGCGTGCTTTCAGAATGTCGTCTCGACCGATAATGGCGACCTGCTGATACTCGATGTCTTTCTCTATGAAGTCTAGCAGCAGGTTGAGGCTGCTTTTCTGCGCGATCTGGACGAGGCCAAGGGTCAGGACGGCTGCGTCGATGCTTCCGGCCTGAAGCGCGGTAAGCCGAGTGGCCGCGCCACCCACCTGGGTAATATTGACGTCCGTTTTTGGATTGAGTCCGAATTGCGCCAGCGCCAGCTTCACCGCGAAATCGTCGGTGCTGCCGAAGCGACTGATGCCGATTCTCTTGCCTTTGAGGTGCGCGGGAGCGGTGATGCTTGCGCGAGTTACGAATCCATAGGGCAATCGGTTATTGACTCCGCCGATGATCCTTCCCTGTGCGCCTTCAAGATAGGCAACGATAAACGGCGTGCCGCCTGTGCAAAGAAAATCCAGGCTCTTGCCGATCAAAGCTTGCATGGATAGAGTGCCGCCCGCGATGAATATGACTTCTACGTCTAACTGGTTCTGTTTCAAAATCCCAGCATCCTTGGCGATGCTGAACAGCACTGCTTCAGTGCTCGCCGGAGAATTGGTGCCAACTTGCAGTGTTGTCAGTTGCGCGGAGGATGTTATTGGGCGCAAAAGAAAAAGGAAGATCGAAAGCGCTGCGAAACAACGATCCATAGTGCAGGTCTTTTGCATCACAATCTCCGCCACTATCCTACGGCGCAGATTACGCGCTAGAGCTAGAATAATTGAACGGTGGTGTCAATCGAGGCGTCAAAGAAGTCAGGTTTGCGACCAGGGCCGACTTTGCATATATAGAAACGAATAGTTTTTATGTTAGTCAGTATTTCTTAGGAGGATGTAGTTCATGGCGACACTAAAGATGCTCGATCCACGAGGGTCGGTGAATACCAAAGATCGGCCGTCGGTGCCGGGATTGGATACATTGGAAGGAAAGGTCATCGGTATCATCGACAACGGTCAGGCGAATTCGACAACGATGTTTCAGGAGTTGGCAAAGTTGCTCGAGGAAAATTACCGGCCCGCAGAAGTTCTATTCAAGACGAAACCGACGCACATGCAGGGTGCGCCGAAATCAATTATGGAGGAATTCATTAGCCGGTGTGATGCTGTGATCACCGGATTGGGTGCCTGAGGGTCGTGCACATCGTGGAGTGTCCACGATGCCATCGAACTTCAGAAACGCGGGAAACCGACGGTGACCTTATGCCAGTCGATTTTTATGGAATTGGGTCGGACTGAAGCAAAGTTCTTCGGAGTCTCCAGCTTGCCATTGGTGGAAATCCCGCATCATCCGAGCGGCGGCGCTTTACCGGGAGAGCATCGCGCCGATGCGGAGGGAGCGGTGGAACAAGTTGGGAAGGCGTTGACGTTAACGGGGACCCATTCCTTTCCCCCTTGCGGGGAAAGGTAAGGATAGGGAGTATGGACCGGATAAGAACGCGAGCCCGAGAACTTAGAAACAATCCCACCGACGCGGAGCGAGTACTTTGGGGCCATCTTCGTTTCTGGCAACTTGATGGGTACAAATTCCGGCGGCAGCAACCGTTGGGTCGTTATATCGTTGACTTTGTCTGTTTGGAGAAAAGAGTAGTGGTGGAAGTAGATGGAGGGCAACACGCACAACAGCCTGGCCCCGCTGCAGAGCGAGATAGATGGTTGCGAGATGAAGGTTTTGTAGTCCTAAGATTTTGGAACCACGATGTTCTAAAAAACATCAATGCCATCAAGGAGCTAGTGTACAAAACTTTACGGAGCACCCCCTACCTCAATCCTTCCCCGCAAGGGGGAAGGAGGCAGAGAGCAAGAGCGAAGCGTAGTTCGCAAAATCTTTTTTGATTCACTTTCATTTGGAATTTCAATGAAGACTTTAAGCTCCAACATTATCGAAGTGGAAGATAGCCTAGAGGCTGCTAACGACTGGTTCTGCCGGGAAAAGCTGAGTGATGGTTTACCCATCGTGCCGCCGACGGCGGAGCGAGTGGAGAGAATGCTCGATGGAACCAGGCGCGATCCGCAGGAAGTGATCGGTTCGATCCCGCCGAAATGGGCGCCTGCGACGGTTGAGAAAATTGCGATCAACGCGGTCATGGCAGGTTGTTTGCCGGAATATCTGCCGGTTGTCATCGCTGCCGTCGAGGCGATGTGCGAGCCGCGCTTCAATCTCTATGGAGTGCAGGCGACCACTGGATACGTTGGTCCTGCGCTCCTGGTTAATGGTCCCATTCGGAAGCAACTCGACATCAACTGCGATGCCGGGGTGTTCGGGCCCGGATATCGATCAAATGCAACGATCGGACGGGCCATTCGCTTGATACTGATCACTGTCGGTGGCGGTTTTCCCGGGGAGACGGACCGGTCGACGTTCGGTTGGCCAGGAAAATACACCATGTGCTTCGGCGAGAACCAGGAGAAGAGCCCCTGGGAGCCCTATCACGTCGAGATGGGCTTCAGGCCCGAGGAAAGCACGGTCACCGTTTGCGGTATCAACGGCTTTCTTCCAATGCACACGGCCGGCAACCGGGGCGAGCAGGCCTTGTCATCACTGGCCGAAGTGATCGCCATGCATCATGGCGTCAGTCATCTCGACGTCGGTAGCTTTGGCGGCGGAACGCCGCTGGTGGCGCTCGGCACAGAAGACGCCGAGATCATGGCGCGGGACGGGATTACAAAAAAGCAGGTCAAGCAGTATCTCTGGGAGCATGCGTCGTTGCCGTTCGCAAAGATTCCAGCGCGGCGCAAAGGTCACAAGAGCGATGAGGAGCTGCTGCGCGAATCGCCCCACGTCACACCGGATGGGATCGTCCATCTATCCGTCCGGCCAGAAGATATTATGGTCGTGGTCTTGGGCGGCAAACATCGCCATTCGGTGTTCTTGCCGATGTGGACGGGGCGCAACACGTTGTCGGTGATTAAGAAGATTGGATGATTTGCATCGTGGGACAGCGGAGATTGAGCGTGGAAAGGCGAGGATCGAGGATGGAGGATTGAGGATGGTGCGCCGACGGAAATTCAGAAGGTCACTAGTCGTGATCGCAAGCGTGGTGTTCATTGCGCCTCTTGCATCCAAAACTTTCGCCCAGGAGAAAATTCGCTTTCCGATCGGCGAGTCATCAAAGACCTTGAGCTACGGTCCGCTCTGGGTGGCGGCGAAGATGGGCTTCTTTGAGAAGGAAGGGCTGGACGTGCCGATCATCACCATGCGCGGCTCGCCGCTAACCATTCAAGCACTGGCCGCAGATTCTATCTACGTTGCCAACGCAACTGTCGACACCTTGATCAGCGCCTACGAGCGAGGTGCCGATATCACCATGATCGGTGGTCTGATCAATGGTCTCGGTTTGAGCATGATCGGCGGCAAACCGTATAAGACCTATGCCGATCTGCGCGGCACGACCATCGGCACGCAAACCTTGACTTCCGGCACCGGGTTCGCCTTGCGGCTGGTGCTCAAGGTGCATGGCATGGAGTATCCGCGTGATTATAAACTGCTCAACATCGGCGGCGCCGCCGATCGCTATCAAGCGTTGACTTCGGGACAAATTTCCTCGGCCCCGGTAGGCGTGCCTCTCGATCTCGTGGCCAAGGAACAGGGTTTTAACATCATCGGCTATTTCGCAGATGACCAGCCCAACTTTCAGTTCAACGTCTACATCGTCAAACGCTCCTGGTCCGAGAAGAACCGGGCTCTGGTGGTTCGCTTCATGAAGGCGATGGCTTCGACGATGCGCTGGATGGTCGACAATCGCGAGGCCGCCTGCGGCTATTTGTCGAAAGAAATGGTGATCAGCGTCGAACATTGCCGATACGCATCGGACTATAACTGGAAAAACCGCATCTGGGACCGCAACGCTGATTTGAACGTCGAAGGCGTGCGGACGTTGATCAAAATTTCCGCCGAGCAAGGTGTTCTTAAAGAGCCTCTGCCACAGCCTTCGAAGTACATCGATCATAGTTATCTCAAGCAAGCATTGGCGGAGATTGGAAGAAAGTAAAAAGGAAAAATTAAAAAGTAAAAAGGGGACAAATGTTGATGGCTCAAGGGGTGGCGGGCTTTTGCTTATTTTTCACCCTCATCTTGTTTCTGTCGCCAAAAGCAATGGGGCAGGACAAGATGAGGTTGGGCCTTAGCTCGGTAAGCGCTCTCCACAGCGCGGTTTGGATTGCCGAACAAAAAGGATTGTTTCGCAAGCACGGCGTCGAGGCGGAGGTGATCGTCACGGGTCAAGGAGCCACGGCGGGAATCAGCGCGCTCCTCGCCAACGATATCCAGATGACCAGTTCGGCGGGAGATGCTCTGGTAAGCGCGGCGCTGCACGGCGGCGACACCGTTATGGTTGCGGGAGTCGTCAACAAGGGGTTGCAGCGAATTATGGTCCGGCCGGAGATCAAAACCGCCGCTGAACTCAAGGGCAAAAGAGTGGGCGTCACGCGCATCGGCGCGGTTTCTCATTCGGTTCTTTTAATGATACTGCGACGCTGGAACATGATCCCGACGGATGTCCAGATCATGCAGGTGGGATCCTCGCCGAACATGCTGGCAAGCTTGGACAAGGGTGGCCTTGACGCTGCGGTGATAACGATTCCCTCCATGTTCGTCGCCGAAGATCGCGGCTACAAGGTCTTGCTCGATCTGGCGGATACGGACATCTATTATCTTCAAACCATGATTGCCACCACGCGGAGCTACATCAAAGGCAATCGTGACAAGGTGCTGAGATTTCTCAAGGGCTATCTAGAAGGCATCGCCTATTTCAAGCAGAATCGGAAAGAGAGCCTGGAAGTCGTAAAGAAGAAGCTCAGAATCAATACGGAGCAAGAGCGTAACTTGGAACGCTCATTCGATTTGCTGAGCGCGAAGTATTATGAGCCTATGCCCTACCCGTCGCTGCGGGGCGTGGAAACGGTAATCGGATTCGTGGAAAGAGATAACCCCAAGGCGAAAGGCGCGGACCCGAAATCTTTTGTCGACGACAGCCTGCTTCGGGAAATCGATGCGAGCGGCTTCGTCAAGGGGCTTTACCAACGATAGTGAGACGGGGTCGATTTTTAGTGAGCCTTGGCCTCTAATATACTTAGCAGATCCCGGACGTGAGTCCGGGTGGTGGATCGTGTTCAGAAAAGTGAACTGCGGTCATTCCGACCAAGCTCGCATGAGCGAGGGCGAGCAGGAATCAGAAAGACTGGATTCCCGCTTTCGCGGGAAAGACGGAAAGGGCACTTTTCGGACGAACGAAGTTCGCATTCTGAGAAAAGCCTCGGCGTAAGTTCGGAGAAGTTTACATCTTTTTGAGCTGACTGAAATCAAGTTGCGAGAAGCTAGGAAGAATTTCTCTATCGCCTGTTTTTGCCATCTAATCTCTGCTCAATTGTCGCTCGAACTGACGGTTGTTTTTGTTCAGGAAAAATACCGCTGCACTTTGATCGACGTGGGCGCTGCATGTTTTCCATGAAGTAAGGGACGGCGAGCATGGAAAATTTCATGTTCTGGGTCGTGGCACTGCTGGCGGTTATCACCGCGTACCGGCTGTTATCTCGCCGGGCGGTTAGTCCCAAAGCCAGAGTGGCCGCGATGCTCAGGCGCTACCGCGCTTTGGAAGCAGCCGGGCTTTCAGAGCAGGAGTGTCTTATGCAGCTGCTGGCGACACGCAGGGGTTGGAAGCGGCTCCCGCACCGTTTTCTCGCCGAGCTCGTCTCGCGATTTCAGTCCAAGGAAGATGTCATGCGTTTCGTCTCGGTTTCGGAGGATTACGGCTATCATCGCGATCATTATCCTGTGATCGCCACGAAGGTCGACCTGGATTCGGCCATGGCGGAGGTTGCGTGTTTGTTCGCCCGGTTCGGCTTCCAACTGCAAACAGAAGGACGTTTGAGAGAAGCGGAGTTCGTACAAAAACTGGCGATACGCCTGCAACCCAATCAGTATTTTACCAATCTTCCTTTGGCCGCGACCTATCACGAAACCGGGCGGCATGACGATGCGCTTCCACTATTCGAACAAGGCCTCGCCCGATTCCAAGATTTCGAAGACAATATCAAGACTGTCGAGACCGCATTGTCTCCAACAAAGTGCTTGGGTCCCGACATAGAGATCGGGACACTGAAGAACCGCTACAGAAAGATGTATGAGGGGTGTCTGAAAGCTACAGAAGGAAAATCAGTTTCGGGATTTTGCCTGTTGATCTCCGTGGAGTTGTTTCTTTAGCGGAATGGCCGGTGATCGAACAAGGTTGCGTCGGCGACCAGCGCGTGCCACTAAAATCCGAGTCCTTGACAATTCCTTTCAGGCTTGAATAAGCTCGGCAAAAATCAGCCAGGAGGTATAGGAAGTGGAAACAAAAGAATACAAGACAGTAAAAGTTGAAAAGGACGACGGCATTACTTGGTGTATCTTGAATCGCCCGGAAAAGCGCAACGCCATGAATCCGCAGCTTCATTACGATATGCTCGACGCATTGACAGAGCTGGAGGTGGATAAAGACACCAAGGTATTGGTGATCACAGGCGCCGGACCGAGCTGGTGTGCGGGACAGGATTTGCGGGAGTATTTTCGGGGAACGGACAATAATCCGTTGGAAAGGCGCAAAGCGAGCTGGGCATCGCAAGAGTGGCGCTGGCGGCGGCTCTTTACTTTTCCCAAACCGACCATCGCCATGGTCAACGGTTTCTGTTTCGGAGGCGCGTTCACTCCGCTCATTGCTTGCGACTTTGCCATCGCAGCCGAAGACGCGATCTTTGGCTTGAGTGAGATCAACTGGGGTATTTTTCCGGGCGGCTTGGTAAGCCGAGTGCTGGCCGACGCCATGTGCTATCGCGACGCGATGTACTACATCATGACGGGAGATCCTTTCGACGGCAAAAAAGCGGCGGAAATGAAGCTCGTCAATTATGCGGTGCCGAAAGAAAAACTTCGTGAAGAGACGGTCAAGCTGGCGAAGAAACTGATGGAAAAGAATCCGCAGGTACTCAGAGCCGCCAAGGAAGTCTACAAATATTGCCGCAACATGGACTATGCGGCAGCTGAAGACTACATGGGAGCCAAAGGGGTTGCGCTTCGCGCTACGGATCCCGAGAAAGGCCGCGAGGAAGGCATGAAGCAGTTCCTCGACGAAAAGACCTACCGGCCGGGATTAGGCAACTACAAGCGGGCTGCTCAATAAGTTCCAGATTCAAAGTTCGAGGTTCAAAGTTCAAGGTAGGTTACGGATTTTGGGCAGGTTCAGACGGGCCTGATCCAAAATCCGTATCCCAATCGGAGTTACGGTGGATTTTAATCTTCCCGAAGAGTTACAGGTCCTAAAAGAAACCGTTCGTAAATTCGTCGATCGGGAGTTGATTCCTCTGGAGCGGGAATGCCGCCCGGAGGGTGAAGACATGCCGGAGCAGTTTATAAAACCGCTTCAGGAGAAGGCCAAGGCTATCGGTCTTTGGCTGCTCGATGTCCCGACGGAATACGGCGGCGCCGGGCTCGATCTCATGAGCCGCTGCGTGATCATGGAAGAGGTCGCGCGAACGGTGGCCATCCCGTTTCGTTACGCGCCGATCTTTGGACCGGAAGTTCGACCGGTGCTGTTTCACTGCAACGAAGAGCAGAAAAAGCGGTTTCTCTTGCCCGTGATTCGCGGTGAGAAGCGGATTTGTTTCGCCCAGACCGAACCCGATGCGGGGAGTGATCCGGCGGGGATGAAGACCCGCGCCGTCAGAGACGGCGATCACTATGTCATCAATGGCACCAAACGGTTCATTACCGGGGCGAAAACCGCCGATTACGCTCAGGTGATCGCAGTTACTGATCCGCAAAAGGGCGCCCGAGGTGGCGTCAGCTGTTTCATCGTCGACATGAAAGCTCCGGGCGTCACGCTGGAAAGGCTGTGGCCGACGATGATGGGCGATACGCCGGGACAGATTCTGTTCGAGAATGTCCGCGTGCCGGCAGCGAATCTCATCGGAGGTGAAGGACAAGGGTTCGCCATCGCCCAGGGTTGGATTCAAGAAGGCCGGATTCGCGGGCACGGCGCGCGACCGGTGGGCATCGCAAGCCGGGCGTTGGACATGATGATCGAGTATTCTAAAGTCCGGACAACGTTTGGCCGGCCGCTTGCGGACCGCCAAGCGATCCAGTTCATGATCGCCGACTCGGCAATGGAGCTGCACGCCTGTCGCTTGATGGTTTACGAGTGCGCCTGGCGGCATGATCGGGGCGAAGATGTGCGACAACTCTCGTACATGACAAAAATCATGTGTGCCGAGATGGCGAATCGGGTCGTGGACCGCTCGATCCAAGTCCACGGCGGTTTAGGATTGATGAGAGAATTGCCGCTGGAGTGGTGGTACCGGCAGGTCCGCAGCATCCGTATCACCGAAGGCACGCCGGAAGTTCTGCGCTGGCGGTTGGCGCAGCATATTATTAAGAACCACAATTGAGGATTGAAGATGGCTATCTTCGATCCTCGATCATCTATTTTCGACGGTTACCGATTTTACGAGAGCTGACGCGAACCCTCACATGACTAACACAAACAACGCAAGTTCGCTCCTTCCCGGCTTCCGGGTTCTCGATTTGACTTCGTCGATGGGAGCGTTCTGCGGCAAGCTTTTGCGCGATTTGGGGATGGACGTTATCAAAGTCGAACCCCCCGGCGGCGATCCTACCCGATCCGAGCCGCCCTTTGCGAATGGTCGTGAGCATCGTGAGGGAAGCCTTCGCTTTGCCTACCTGAACGCTGGGAAGCGCAGCGTTACTTTGGACATTACCCAAGAAAGCGGGCGCAGGTTATTGCTGGATCTAGTTGCGCGGTCCGACATCGTGCTGGAAAGCTTCGAGCCGGGCTATTTGAGCACGCATGATCTCGGCTATGAGGTATTGCTGGAGCGGCGCCCAAAGCTGATTCTGATTTCCCTCACTGGCTTCGGTCAAGACGGGCCCTACGCTCACTACAAAACACCGGATATCGTCGGCACGGCGATGGGCGGCTTGCTCTATATCAGCGGTGATCCAAAGCTTACGCCTTGCAATCCGCCGGAAACCCAATCCTATTATTATGCCAGTCTCTTCGCATCCTACGGAGCGATGCTCGCCCTCTGGCAGCGGGAGACGCGTGGCATCGGCGCATATGTCGATGCATCGATTCAAGCCAGCATGGCGCTTCACGAGCACGTGGCCTTTAATTATTCGGCGGAAGGGCGCGTAATGAAGCGCGCCGGCAGCCAACACCAACACAATGCGCCAGCCAATTTGTTTCAATGCAAGAACGGCTGGATCGCGCTATTTGTTACGCAGAATCATTGGCCGATCCTGCTCAAGGTGTGGGAAGACCATCCAGTCGAGCTTGACGATCCGAAGTGGATCAATAGCAACTTGCGGCGTGCCCATGCCGACTATATCAACGCGCAGGTGACCTCTTACACTTGTCGTTTTCTCAAAGAAGACCTCGCTGAACTGCTGCAAAAGCACGGCATTCCGGGACTGCCGGTCAACTCGCCCTCGGATTTCATGAAAGATCCGCACATTCAGGCTCGCGGATTTTTCAGTACCGTAACGCATCCCGTATTGGGCTCGTTCTCTCAACCGGGGAGTCCGTTCGTTTTTGACGGCAAACGGGCTGCTCCCTCATCCGCGCCGCTCATGGGGCAGCACAACGATGAAGTGTTTTGCGGCGAGCTTGGGTTGGAGCGAGGTAAATTGGAAGAGTTGGCGGCGAGCGGCGTGATCTGAACAGAGTTCAAATTCGAGAGAGATCTAGTGCATAGTACCAACGAAATTCTCAAAGGCGTCCGCATCCTGACCTTTACCACTGGTTATGCTGGCCCGTTTGCCGGCAGGTTATTAGCCAGTTACGGCGCCGAGGTCATCAAGATCGAGTCTCGTAAAGGCGGCCTGGACACTTTTCGACATTATGGCCAGCACAAGGATATCGACGCGGCGCCCAGATTCATCGAATGCAATCTGGGTGTCCGCTCGCTGAGCATCAATCTCAAACATCCGACTGGCGCGAAGCTCATCCGGGAGTTGGCGGGCAGGTCGGATGCGGTATTGCAGAATTTTCGTCCCCGGGTGCTGGACAAGCTTGGTTTGGGTGATGAAGAACTTAGAAAGAGTAACCCAAAGCTGGTGATCGTAAAGCTACCGGGATTCGGCTCCGAAGGTCCTAAAAGCAGCTACGGCACCTGGGGGTTCAATCTCACGGCGTTCTCCGGAATGACCTATCTATGGAATCATCCCGATCAAGATCGTCCCATCGGTAGCCAGGGAGTCTATCCCGATCATCTGGGCTTTATCATGGGGCCGACCATTATGGTGGCCGCGCTCCTGCATAGTCGTCTAACGGGGAAGGGTGTGTCCATCGATCTGGCGCAAATCGAGGGGACGGCCTACACGCTCGGCGTGACTTACCTGGATGCCGCCGTCAATGGTCATGATCCGCAACCGAAGGGCAACCGTGATCCGCAAGCGGCACCGCACGGCTGCTATCGTTGCCAAGGCGAAGACCGTTGGTGCGTGATTTCCGTGCGAAACGATGATGAATGGCGCAGCTTCTGTCGCATCATCGGCAAGGAAGCACTCATCAACGATGCTCGTTTCGTGGATCGCGCAGCGCGGGCGCAGCACACCGCGGAGCTGAATGCTTTGACGCAGCAGTGGACAGAAACGCAGAGCGCCGAGCAGGTGATGACGAAGCTCCAGTCTGCGGGAGTTCCAGCGGGCGTGGTTCAAACCGGCGCCGATCTTCTCCAGGACGCGCAACTAAGGCACCGAAACTACTTCGTCTCTTTTTCAGACTCCTTGATCGGCCCGTTTGAAATTCCCCGCAGCGGGATTTTGTTTAGAGGAATGAGTGAAGAGCCGCTCCGGCTGCCCAATCGGTTCGGCTCCGACAATGACCAAATCCTCGGGGAAATTCTCGGTTATGATCTGGCAACGATCGACCAGTGGCGCGCGGAAGAGGTACTGACTTAAGGAGTTGACCAGAAATCACGAGGTGCAATTCAAATCTCCCCTGGCCCCTCTTTTTCAAAGAGGGGTAATATCTACTAGAGGACAGTGAGAAACTCCGCGTAAGAAATTCCCCCTTTGGAAAAGGGGGATCAAGGGGGATTTTTCTTTCGTTGGACGAAAACCACATGCTCAGAAAGATCTCTTCCTTCGCGTTCCTGTTCGTTCTCCTGCTGCACCTTTCACCCACCTTTGCCCAGGAAAGAG
>Ga0209799_1000178_pt1 | contig 11511 bp, 11 predicted proteins | sample PanSoiPlo36MoBio_FD_188324 | JGI IMG/M metagenome (GOLD analysis project Ga0209799, IMG submission 188324) | Tropical forest soil microbial communities from Panama analyzed to predict greenhouse gas emissions - Panama Soil Plot 36 MoBio (SPAdes)... | ecosystem: Environmental > Terrestrial > Soil...
GGTCAGTTTCAGGTCGTCTCGCAGCGCCCACAATAGAGGGTAATGGCTCTCGGCCTCGATCACTGCTGGTCTGTCGTTGACTTCAAACTTGTATTTCTTTAATGCTGTATTGGCCCCGGTTGTAGTCGTTGCTGGATTCGCCATTGCTGTATTCCTCCAGTGACACTTACGATCCTGCCCGGCCTTGCCAGCCAGAACTTCGTCGTTCTAGCTGCCACCAGCCTCCTGACTACGGCGCCGCCAGGCATCAATAGCGCGCCGGATACCTTCGGGAGCCAGATTACTGCAGAGCATTTTGTACCCCGGTGCGCCATGTCGGTCGCCTGAGATGGGCCCGATACCCGAAGGTCGTCAAAGGTTCCCGGTCAGACGGACGATGAAACATAACAGAATCGACGCGCGGCGAGACCTGTCAATAGGGGAAGTTCGCATTTGTGCAGAGCCAAGCAATCCGCGCAATCAGGTCTCGAGGCCCACCGACCACGTGACCTATGCGCTCGGGGCGACGTGAAGGTCGGGCATGAACGGAACCGACCGCATGACATTGGCCGCCTCGTAGAGCGCACCCGCCAACCATTTCGGCCCGCGCGCGGCGCGTCCGAAGCGGCCGACCTTCAGCGACTGTAGCTAAGAAACAGCAGGAAGTGACCTCGTAGAATTACGAGGACTTGCGCTGAAAAATTACGAGGGGCGATCGCAGCGTCAGCTTCAGAAGTGTTGCTCTGCCGGGCTGACCGTGGTCGCCACAGTTCATGTCGGCACACGAGAAGACGTTGGCTGACCAGTCGGCGGAAATCGGCTTAACGGAAAACCGGTTCCCACTCTTCCGGGACATGCGCCGCTTTAACAACTACGTTCTCCTTTGAATCGACGCGCAGCTTCGATCGCCGCGAAAAGTGAGGTATCCTGGACCGGTTTTGGCAGAAACGCTATCGCACCTGCAGCCTTGCACTGCTCGAGCATCCCTGTTTCATTATGGGCGGTAATGATGATGGTGGGAATTCGAACGCCTTTGCATACGAGATCGTGCTGCAATTCCAATCCCGTCATCTCCGGCATCTGCAAATCGAGGATGAGGCAATCCGGCAGTCCGTCAGCGAGCGACTCGAGGAATAGCCGGGCCGATCGGTATGTTTTTGTCCTCAATGCGCGCGCGCCAAGAAGCCGCGCCAGTGCTTTCAGCACGGAGGGATCATCGTCCACAAGGGCGATGCAATTCGAGGCTTTTGCCATTGGGTAGACCATTCACCTTGGGCGCACCCGTGTCGAGTTGGCCTTAGGGCCAATGGGTGATTTGGTCGCATGTCCCGGAAAAAGCAACCGGCTTTCCGATATAGACGTCGGCCTTTAAGTCTCACATCGAAAACGGCGGTTGTCTGCTCGATCCCCGACTCATTGATCCATCTTTTTCTGCAATATTCCGGTTGCCATTGGACGTGGCCGCTGGCGCGCGAGACACGCGATGCCCGCGGGCTTTTGAGGCCGCCATTACCCTCACCAACTGACGGTTCGTGCAACTGCGTCGAACCCCGTTGGAACTCCCGGACAGATCAACACTTTTGTTATCTATCAATGGTAGTCGTCCGGTTAACAAGCTGATTTGAGCACTGAGTGGGTCGTGAAGGCTTGTGTGAGCGCTGTCAGGATGAGGCACAACAAGGCGCTCAGCCAGGCGAGGATGAGGCGCAGGTTGTAGCCGACTGCGGTAAGGACGGTGTTCGCGGCGTCGCCGGCACGGCCCTTGAGGTAGCAGCGGCCGAGGTGGCCGTCGGTTTTCATGTGTCCGATCACAGCTTCGATGGCGGAGCGGCGCCGCAGTTCGCGCTTGATGACGCCGAAGACGCCGCGCTTCTGGCCGGAGATGAAGACGCGGCGCGGATTGGCCGTATCGTGCCCGCGGTATCCCTTGTCGACATAGGCGCGCTCGATCTCGCGCCCGGTGAGCCTTTCGGTGGCTTCAATGACGGCGTCGAGGGTGTGGCCATCGTAGGGGTTTCCCGGCAGCGCCTTGGCGTGCAGCACGAACTGACCGCCCGGGGCGCGGGCGTTGGTGGTGACGATCGAGGCCTTGAACTCGTAGGGGGCGCTGGCCTTGCCTTTGCCGATGCACTCGACCTCGGGAGCGTGGAAGGAATAGAGCTTCCAGCCGCGCTGGCGCTGCTGCTGGGAGCGGATCTGATTGGCGCGCGTGAGCGGCCACTCGAACACGGCCTCAAGATCAGCCTTGCCGCCGATGTTGCGGCGAATGTCACGGATGATCCGGCCAAGCCGGGTGCGCAGCAGGCGCAGTTGCCGGCGGTGACGGTTGAACTGCTTGGCATGGGCATAGCGCCCCGCCATCATCGCCGCGCGCTTGGCGATGCGCAGATATGACTGCCGCAGCTGCACCCTATGCCGGCGGGCCAGGCGATTGAGCCCCTTGATCGCCGCATGCAGTAGCTTGGCGTCGGTCGGGAAGGTGATGGCCTTGGGCTGCACCGTGGTGTCGACCGTGACCCGCTTGAGGTCCTTGGTCCGCAGCGCGCCGGCCTCATGCGCAACCCTTAAGCTCTCGGCCAGCAGAAGTTTGTCGCGGAGGCGCTTCCTCCAATGGCTCAGGTCGGAGCGTTCGTGCGGGAACGCATGCTGGAAGAACTCCTCGCCGGTGAAGTACTGGAAGTACGGGTCGTAGACCCAGCGCTCCGCATACCTCTTCATCGGACAGGGCGAAGATGTGCTTGAGCAGCAGAAGCCCGATCACGAAGCGGGTCTTGATCCCGGGCCGACCCTTGTCGCTGTAGAGCGGCGCGATCTCGCCGTCGAGCCATTCCCAATCGAGCTTGCAGGCAAGCTGCACCAGCTCATGCTTCATGTTGATGATCTGATCGAGCCTGGCCCGGAACAGATCGCTCGCATCCGTCGTCTCATGCTTCTTCGGCCGCATCGTCCCCTCCGATGCGGCAACGGAATCACTGTTCGTCCCTGAAGGGAATCCCAAAAACAAAACTGCAAGAGTCCGGACCCTCCGGTCCCAAATCCTTGCAATCTCAAAACCGCCCGCGGCCTGAAAACCGACTCTCGATCAGCCACTTAGACGTCGTTCACGGGGAACGATATAAGGACATGCGCAACTCAAAGAATCTGAAGCGCGTCCCGATTTGCTCCAATCGAGATGCGCTTTAAGTACCGGTATCAGGGCGAAATCCCCGCCTTTTGCGCAAGCCGCACAAGGTCCGCGACAGTGTGCACCCCAAGCTTGTCCATCATCCGGCCGCGGTGAACTTTGATGGTCTTTTCCACCGTTCCCAGATCGTGGGCAATCTGTTTGTTGAGCCGACCGGCAACGACATGACCCAGCACTTCGCGCTCCCGCGGCGTCAGGGTGGCGATTTTAGCCTGGATCAAGGCAAGTTCCGCCTGTATGAGGCGATTTTTCGTGTCTTCCTCTCTGGCACGGTCAATCGCATTCAGCAGAGCCTCGTCACTCACGGGCTTGGTCAGGAAATCAATGGCGCCGGCCTTCATGGCGCGCACGCTCGTCGGGATATCCCCCTTGCCGGTGATAAAGATGATCGACCGCTGTGCGCCTGCGTCTGTCATCGCCTGCTGCAGCTCGAGCCCGTCAAGTCCCGGCATTGCGACGTCAAGCACCGCACAACCGGGCACCGTCGCATCGTGATTGTTGAAGAACTCCTGCGGCGACGTGAAAGACTGCACCTCGTAACTATGGGCTCGCAACAGTCGTGATAACGCCTTCAATACACCCGGATCGTCATCGATAAGGAACACCGTAAACATCTGCGCTCACTGGGCTGCCAGGAAGTGCTCCCGCGCCGGCAGCGAGAAGACGGCGACAGCACCCCCGTCTTGATGGTTCACAAGCGTGAGCTTTCCGCCATGCGCGTGGGCGATGGTTGCGCAGATGGTCAGCCCTAGGCCAAGCCCGTTTTTCTTCGAGGTGTGGAACGGTTTGAGCAAAAGAGCCGGGTCTTCGTGTCCAAGGCCGGATCCGCAATCCCGAACGAGCAGTTCAACGGACCCTTGCACCGCCCTTGTGGAGACCATGATGTGTCGCCGCCCGATCGGCGTCGTCGCCATGGCGTCCATCGCATTCATGAAGAGATTGAGGAGCACCTGCTGCACTTGGACCGGATCGCCGCAGATCTCTGGCAGACCATTCGCGAGAGTGGTTTCCGTGGCAATGTGGCGGGCGATCAATTCGTTTTTGAGAAGCGCGATCGTCGAATGGACCAGATCATTGAGGTCGATCGACTCGGATTTTTTCTCGCCTTTTCTCAACAAATTCCGTAACCGCGTAATGACCTCACCGGCGCGATTATCCTCATGCACGATGTCGTCAATGGCCTCGCGGACCTCGGCCAGATCAGGCGACTCTCGTTCGAGCAGCTGGAGCGCCGCCTGAGCATTCCACAGGATCGCAGTGAGCGGCTGATTGATCTCGTGTGCGATCGCGCCGGAAAGCTCGCCCAGCACGGAAACCCGCAGTAGATGTGCGACTTCCTGGCGCTGTATCGATGCTTCATTTTCTGCAGCCTTTTGTTCGGTGATATCGATAAAAACTCCACTCGATTCATTCTGAGCATCCTGATTATTGAGATCTGAACTAGCCCGAATGCGTACCCAATGCCCCTGATCGTCGGGCGAGCTGACGCGAACGTCGCAGACGGCCGTGCTCTTCCCGCTTGCAGAGTCGCGTAGCGCAGAGATGGCAATCTCACGATCCTCCGGATGGATCGCCGCGAGGAACGTGTCGCGCGTCAGTGGAACATCATTTCTTAAACTGAACAATCTACGACAATGCTCGGTTGCCCAAAATTCATCGGTCTTTCGATTAAATTGCCAAAGTCCGATATTCGCGGAAGCCGCCGCAAATGTCATGCGCTGCTCGCTCGCCTTGAGCAGTGCTTCAACGTGTCGTTTCCTGCGCCGCTGGATCAGCAGAGCGCCAAGAAATGCCGTCTGCAAAGCGAAGACGAACAGCGTTGCAAGCACAAGGCTCCGATGCTCCTCCCAGATGCTCGTCGGACGAGAGCGGATTTCGCTTCCGGGCGGCAGCTGGCTTTTGTTGATTCCGAAGCGCTCGAGCTGTCGCCAGTCGAATACAGGCCTGGTAAAATCACCCTTGATAACAGGGATTTTCGAGGGGTCTTCGCCGTTGAGGATACGCAACGCGAGCTGAGCCGTTGCTTGGCCGAGTGGAACAGGCGTTGCAACAAAGCCCCCGGTAGCGCCGTAGCCGATATTGGTCTCCACATCGACCACGATCGGGCGATTGGCCACTTCGGCAAGTAGTGCGAGGCCTGCGTATGGACTGAATCTCGCCCCCGCGCCATCATCGGTGAGGCTTGTACAGATGATCACCGTGTCTTCAGGCAGCACGGCCACGCGCTTTCTGACCTCGGTCATAGGCAGGCCGATAAGATCAATTATTTCTATTTGGGCGGCAAAGGTGGGAATCTCTGCCTGGTAATGCTTTCGGACGGCTTGCTGCTCCCAAGCGTCACCCACCACAACGATTCGCTTCAGGTCTGGAACCAGCGCTCTCGCGGCAGTCACCATGTTGCTGAACGGCACTTGATAGATCGTTCCGGTTATGTTGGAAGGCAGGTTCAGTCGAGCCGCGGTTTCCTCGTCGACTGAGGCGAAAATAAGCGGCACTCCTGGCCACAGCTCAGCGCGCGAGCGCCAGGCGAATTCGAGCGATGACGACCCCTGGGCAACCACTACGCCGATGGGCGTCCCGCGATACTTGCCCCGAAGATAGGTCCGCAGAACCTCGTCGTATTGCACACCTTGGAATCGATTGAGATCGAGATGCTCTGTGTAGAACGTAATGCGCGACGCAGATTGAGAAGTCAGTGTCGACTCAAAGCCGGAGAAAAAAGCAGCGTACCAAGGGCTCGCGGCGTCAATTTGATCAAGAATGAGAACCGCACGCGGCAAGGGCTCGGCAGCCCAGGACAAAACAAGAGATGCGGATCCGAGAGTCAGCAGAAAAGACACGCCCCCCGTTCTGAGCGCATGTTCGATAGCAAGGACAAGACGATGAACGGATGTTGACGCCACCACGTTTGCCTATACCGACCTGTCTGCAAGCAGTCGACATTCTAGCCCTTTCTTATTCACCCAAAATAGCCCATTGCGAGCGCTCGGTGCGACTTTTGCCGGGCACGCGCGTCGCAGCGATCGCGTCGAAGGATGGCGACCCGGCGGCTTACGATTTGATTTTGAGTGGTTAATCCACTATTCCTGCGGCAGCCGATGCGCGCATACTGTGAGCGCATACTCTCTGTCCGTCGCCAAAGATTTTGAGACATCGAGCAGCGCAAATTAAGGGAGGCTCTGGCTTGTTTTGTTGATGATGTTACGCGGCTTGCCGTTGGTGCTGCAAGCGGCGTGCAGTGATGGTCTGGCGTTTAATCCTTTCTCTTTGCAGCAGGATTGTCGGGCCGCGTCCGAAGTAGACGTCGGCCGGGGTTAGATTATCGATGCTCTCGTGATAGCGGCGGTGGTTGTAGTGTCGATCTGACCCTCCAGATCGCCCGGTAGGAAGTAGTTCTCCGGCAGGATCCGGTTCTTCAGCGTCTGGTGCCAGCGCTCGATCTTGCCTTGCGTCATCGGATGGTATGGAGCCCCGCGGACGTGGGCCATGTTGTGGCGCTCCATCCATTTCGCTAGGTCCTCCGAGATGTACGAGGAGCCGTTGTCGGACAACAGCCTTGGTCGATGGAGCGCCCTGGCTTTGTCGAGCCCTGAAGCAACGAGCGCCATTTCGAGCGTGACGGTGACGTCCTCCGCCTTCATGGTGGTGCACAGCTTCCAGGCGATGATGTAGCGGGAGAAGTCGTCGAGGACCGTCGACAGGTAGAACCATCCCCAGCCGATGACCTTGAGATAGGTGAAGTCCGTCTGCCAGAGCTGGTTTGGCGCCGTGGTCTTATCCTTGAACTCGTCCGCGGCCTTCATCATGATGAAGGCTGGGCTGGCAATCAGATCGTGGGCCTTGAGCAGCCGATAGACCGATGCCTCCGATACAAAATAGCCTTCGGTGTCGGTGAAGCGCACGGCCAATTCCCTCGGCGACAACGCGCACTCATCCAACGCCAGGTTGACGATGCGTTCGCGAACATCATCCGGAATGCGGTTCCAGACGCGATCCGGCTTAGGATGTCGGTCGTCCAGAGCTTCCGGCCCACCGGTCTGGTACAGATCGTACTAACGGTAGAAGGTGGCGCGCGGAATGCCGATCTTTTCCAGCGTCCGCCGCACCGGCAAAGAGGACTGCTCGACGAGCCGGATGATCTCAAGCTTCTCGGAGGCGGGGTATCTCATGCGACGTCCTCCCCATCCGCCGTCACGCTTTTTTTGAGCAGACGATTTTCCAGCGTGGGCTCGGCCACAACCTCTTCAGTGCGCCGGCCTCGCGACGCAGGTCCTTCACTTCGTCCGACGTCGCAGCCCGAGCAGTATCGCCAGCCAGGCGCTTCTTCCCCGCCTCGAGAAAGTCCTTTGACCAGCGATAATAGAGGTTCTGGACAATCCCCTCGCGACGGCAGAGCTCGGCGATACTGTCCTCGCCGCGCAGTCCTTCCAGCACGATCCGGATCTTGTCTTTAGCCGAGAAGTGTCGCCGCGTCGCGCGGCGGACGTTCTTCAACACTTGTGTGGCCAGTTCATTCACCGGCACGGATTTCTGTCTCATCTTCGCTCCTTGAAAGGCTACGATGAGCCAGAAATCCTCCCTTCCTCAACCCACCCAATCTGTCTCATGAGTGCTGACGGCGGACATTGTTTTCTAGTCTGTGACAATTTTGTGAATGATCTCGCGCTCCCTGCTCGTCATCCAGACAATGGCCGCCGTTTGGGCGCCGGCCGCTATTGGACCACGGTCCAATAGCGCATGCTTTTGGTTTCAGGCACATATTCGCGCACAGTTCCGCCTTCGGACGCCTGGATAGCGATAGATATCACCCCATGGCCGTGGCTGATCATGCTGGAGGCCTTCTACGCGATTGTCCCTGACGAGTGGCAATTGAGGAGAGGGTTCAAGCCGTGAAAGATTTTTTCGATCTCGTCGCGCCGAGACTTCGGTGTGAGTTAATTGGGCGTAGGTTGCCGGCACCACCGCGGGCAGCCAACACGGGGGAAACCAGACCACCAGTATGACCAGGAAGTTCTCGCTCGGCCTACCAGGAGCGTTCGCTGCCGTGAGCTCGCGAGCCCGCACGCGGCCCCGCAGACTGCGCAACAAGGGGAGGCACGCGATGCCGCGATATATGCAGGTGCATTGCAGAGGCACATCCGCAATACCCGGGGGAGTCGCACGATATGCAGCGTAAGACGGGCCTGCATGGTTGCTGCCGGCTTTCAGCCATAAAGGCCGCCGCGTGTCGGCAAATGAGGTGGGGTATGCCCGCGATCAAAAACGTTGTGAGCAAGGCCGCATGATGGGCTGTCCGGCGATGTTTCGATTTCCGGAAATTGTTGGCAACACGCGCCCCGCGTCTTTGCGAGCCGCGGTAGCGGGTGTGCGGGCTCTAACTGCCGACTGCCGGTCGAGAATGGCACTGCCGATCAGCACCTGTGCGGTAACGGTCGTCCTCCAATTGGCTGCGCTTAGCGGCGCAACGGCCGAGTCAAAGCGAGTCCTGCTGCTGCACTCGTTCAACCAAGATTTTGCACCTTGGAATGAACTTGCCAGGAGCTTCCGCACCGAACTGGATCGGCAATGGTCGCAACCCATCGACCTCTATGAGGCTTCACTCGCAATTGCCCCTTTCCCTGATATTAACCAAGAAGGCCCGTTCGTCGATTATCTTCGTGCTCTTTTTGCCAATCACCAACTCGACCTGGTCGTAACCGTTGGCGCTCCCGCGGCGAGCTTTTTCCAGCGCCATCGGCAGCAGCTCTTTTCATCCACCCCCTTGCTGTTGACGGCGATCGAACAGCGCCAAGTTCCGCTTGCCAGTCTTACTGCGAATGACGCTGTCGCCGCAATTTCAGTCGATTTTGCTACCGTCGTCGAGAACATTCTGCACGTGCTTCCGGAGACGACTAGTGTGGCAGTGGTGATTGGGAATTCTCCCAATGAAAGATATTGGGTAGGGCAGATGCAGGCCGCATTTCAGCCCTTCACCGACCGTGTGGCGTTTACATGGTTCGACAAATTGTCGTTCGACGACATGCTAAAACGCGTGGCGGCCGTTCCGCCACAATCCGCTATCTTGTTCGGGCTATTGTCTGTCGATGCTGCCGGGATTTCGCACGAAGAGAGCATGGCATTGACCGGCCTTCACGCGGTCGCCAAGGCGCCGATCTTTAGCCAGATCGATGCTTTCTTCGGACGTGGAATTGTCGGCGGCCCGCTCATTTCTGTGCGGGACGTAGGTCGCCAGTCGGCCGCTGCTGCGGTCCGTATCCTTCGCGGCGAGGTAGCAGGCGACATCAAAATACCGCCACTTGGATTTGCAGCACCGAGGTTTGACTGGAGGGAGCTGCGGCGCTGGGGCATCAGCGAAGCCAGCTTGCCGGCCGGCAGCGTCGTGGAGTTTCGCGCGCCAACGGTGTCCGAGCAGTACGGGTGGTACATTATCTCGGCAATTGCGCTCTGTGCACTCCAAGCAATCTTCATCGTCGTCCTGTTGGCGCATCGGCGGCGCCTGCGCCGGGCGAATGTCGAGCGCCGAAAGGCGGAGGAAGCCGCGCATGAAATGACTGGGCGCCTGATCAATGCGCAAGAAGAGGAGCGCTCCCGGCTGGCGCGCGAGCTACACGACGACGTGACGCAGCGCCTGGCGCTGCTGTCAATTGACGCTGGCCGCGCGGAGCGCACTTTGCCGAAGGGCCGCCGAGGTCAAGCGTTGGAGGCACTGCGTGAAGGACTGGTACGGCTGAGCGAGGATGTGCACGCCCTTTCCCATCAGCTGCATCCTTCAATCCTTGAAGACCTCGGTCTGAGCGAAGCATTGAAGTCGGAGTGCAATCGGTTCTCAGGACTCGGGCGGACTCGCGTCGGGCTCGAAAGTAACGAAATTTCCCAGCCTCTTCCGCACGATGAGTCGCTTTGCCTGTTCCGTATCGCACAGGAGGCATTGCGGAATGTCGCCAGGCACGCACGCGCTAGCGAAGCAAAAGTTTCACTTCGCCGCTTGGATGGCGGAATACAGCTTGTCGTCAAAGACGACGGAGCGGGTTTCAACGCTAAACAGACACACGGCCGGCCCTGTCTCGGGCACGCTAGCATGCGACAAAGGATTCACCTGCTGCACGGCGAACTGCACATTGATAGCATTCCCGGTCATGGCACGACGGTGTCGGCTTGGGTACCGCTTAAGGAGGTCGATCATGAAACGCCCCCGCGTACTGCTGGCTGACGACCACCGCATCGTCGCCGAGGCGTTGAAGAGCCTGCTCGCCCACGAGTTTGAGCTGGTTGCCACCGCAGAGGATGGACCTGCTCTGGTAACGACGGCCAAAAAGCTGCGGCCGGACGTTATCGTGGCAGATATCAGCATGCCTCATCTCAACGGCATAGACGCCCTCGGCCGATTGAAGAAACTCGACCCCAACGTCAAGGTCGTATTCTTAACCATGCATCGGAACGCAGCCTACGCGCGGCGCGCAATGGAGGCCGGGGCAATGGGTTTCGTGCTGAAGCATTCGGCTCCTGCGGAGCTTGTGATGGCCATTCATGCCGCGCTCAGGGGCGAGACCTTCATCTCGCCCGCGCTGGCGAGCGAGGTATTGCAGGAGGTGCAGCATGAGACAGTGGAAAAGGAGGCAGGTGAATTGATGACCCCGCGCCAGCGGGAGATTCTGGAACTTTTGGCGCAGGGTCATTCCGCCAAGGAGGTCGCCCTGATGCTTACGATCTCGGCCCGCACGGTCGAATTCCATAAGTATCAGATAATGGAGACCCGTGGGCTGCACAGCAGCGCCGAGCTCATTCATTTCGCCATCAAGCAGGGAATCGTGACGGTCTAAACCGCCGCCCAGGGCGACGTGAGTATAGACGAAAGACGGCCCATAATGACGATAGCGCACCTGACGCACGCTGTTTGCACAGTCGTGGATGCGCTGCTGCGCCCGCGGCGGTTTCACAGTCGGTCTAGCGGGTGGCTATATCCTGCACTCACATTCGCATCGAGTCTCGTCATTGCGCCGATCGCTGGCCTTGGACCAGTTGCTGGGGCGGAAAGCGAGCCGTTGCCGTCCTCGGTGTTGATTCTCAATCAGACCCGAGCAGGACTCCCGTGGTTCGCGGCTTTATGCGCCCGAAAGCACTGCGCGAATTCTTTCACCGGCCTCCGGCGGTTTAAATTGCACAAAGGGGAAGGTCGGGCCGTACGTGAGTGTGGGAGTGCAGCAACATCGCCGCCATGGCCCATGCTGTGGGCGCATCGACGCGCATGACAAGTGCTGTCGACAATGCAACGAACCACTTGTTTGCGCCTCTCATGGTTTGTCTCCTTGCACGATACATGTTGGCTTCCCGAGCCGGGCCGACAGCCT